>Ga0265797_10003852_pt1 | contig 23533 bp, 21 predicted proteins | sample P2T30metagenome_FD_192433 | JGI IMG/M metagenome (GOLD analysis project Ga0265797, IMG submission 192433) | Plant litter microbial communities from East Loma Ridge, Irvine, California - P2 T30 | ecosystem: Environmental > Terrestrial > Plant litter > Unclassified | place: USA: California... | reverse complement strand
GCGGCTCTGACTCAATCATTTCGATAGCCATAATCCCAAGAGACCAGATGTCGACCTTGTTGCCATACTCTTTCTGCTTGACGACTTCGGGTGCCATCCAGTATGGGGTGCCAACCATGGTTGCACGCTTGCTGCGTGTCTCGGTGAGTTTGGCGCTGAAACCAAAATCGGCTGTATTGTGTTAGCGTATTAAACCTATCGATCCCATGCTGCATTGCATACTGATCTTGACGTTTCCACGGCTGTCCAGCAAGACATTGTCACTCTTGATATCTCGGTGAATGATGTTTTGAACATGGAGATGCTCCAACCCCTTACAAGTCTGTGCAATGTTAGCAGTAAAATTTGTGACGTTTACTTGTAAAACTGACCTCGTGGCAAATAGTCGCAATCTGGTCTTCGGTGATGCTTGGGTTGTTGTCAATGACATCGGTCAATGCGCCACCCTCCATGAACTCCATAACCACCCAAAGCTCGAATTGCTCTTCTTGCAAGAATGCCTCTAGAAAGTTGACAATGTTGGGGTGCTTGCTGTCCTTCATGACGATGATTTCGTTTACGATAAGCTCCTTCCGCGGCTGATTGCGCAGATCCATTTGTTTGATCGCGACCTGGGCTCGTGGTCCGTTCTCCTGAACAACTCTCTTCGCGACCGGCGAGTTGGCACCTTCGCGAATACGAGCGACGTACACAGATCCACTAGCACCCTGGCCGATCTTCTTCTGCTTGTTATATGACTCGAGTGGCCTGTCCTTGGACACAACTTCGCGCAGTTTGGCCATCACCTCGCTCTCGGTCATACTGGACATGCGCACATCCTTGCGCTTTTCCTCTTCCTTGGGAGGCTTGGCTGTAAGTGCTTGTTCAGCCTTCTTCACGGCGTCGCTGGCAGCCGCGGCGGGCTTCGCAACGTTCAATGGCTTCGGCGCTGCAGATCCTTGGTATTGCTTCTGCTGCTGTGTCTGGCCATTGGCGGGTCGCGCTTGCGGTACTTGATCTCTTGAGCCTTGGTAGCCTGAGCTAGGGTTGACTGGTGGTCGCTGAGCTTGCGATGTTGGAGGCTTCGACTGCGGCGAAGTGTTGTAGGCCCCATTCTGCTGTTTTGGCGCCGAAGGTGCTGGTCGCTGTGCTGCCATCTGGCGCAACGAGCCAGGCGGCTGTGCCTGCTGCTGCTGACTTCTTTGGGCGCCTGGAGTGGAAGGCGCAGGGCGGCTGGGATTGTATCGCTGCTGTTGACCTGACGGACTAGAATCGCGCGAGTCGTATGGACTACCACCTCCCACTTCTTGCTGTGCTATCGGGAGCTTCTTCTGAGGCAACGAAGCGTTGTATGCAGCCAATTCCTCACGCTCACGGCGCTCGTACTCTTGTCGCTGTCTTTGCACTTCCCGTTCACGCTGTGACCGTGCCTGATCGTCCTGTCGCCTACGGTCGTTCTCATAACGCTCTTGCTGCGAGCCACCACTTTGCGAGTTGGAGTATCCGGAAGATGGTGGGGTATTCTGGCGCCCGAGGCTGTAGCTGTCCTTGCGCTGGTAGCTGCCTGGAGGAGCGGGTCGTGGTGGTGCAACAGAATTGCCGCCGCCGCCTCCATAGCCAAGCTGCTTCTCCATACCTGCGCTCACTGGTGGAGTCGGAGTGAGGCTTGGGTACATCTGAGGGTCTTCGGATCGCTTGACTAGCTTCTCGGTGTAGAATTCGAGGACTTCCAGCACGGCCTTGGGATTCTTTGCATAGTCGTCCTTGGTAAGCGCAGAAGCCGTGAGGAGCTTCTCCCACTCCACGGGCAACCCAACGAAAGCGCCGCTCGTGGGATCAAAGCCTACATGCACTCTGTGTGTGAAGTTGGTCGGGTTGCTGACGCCGCCCATGCTGGGGCAGCGCTGGTAGATGCTATCTATCCATGAGTAGACTTCGTCGTCTGTCTCGACCTTGCATGTTATGATCTTAGTCGGCCCATCGCGAGGTGGTGAAGAGCCTTTGCCTGGATTCAGCGCGCGCGTTATCTCGAACGAAAGGGCTTGGGTGTCAGATCGTTCAACACCAAGAATGTCCCGCAGTTGTATCGAGTTGGACACTTTTGAGGCATTCGGGCTCTTGAAGAAGTTGAGCTCGAACTCGCGCAGGACCAGCCACCGGTCTGACCAGGCGAAAGCCTTGAATAGGCCCTCATCCTTAACCTTGACCGTGCCCTCTTTGACCGTGGCAGTCGAGGACAAGTTCTTCTCTGACTGTGTGCGTACGAGTGACATCTGGGAGCTGTTCTGGAACGCGGGTGACTGCATGCTAAGTCCAGCCATGTTGCCGGGCAGGTTGCTGCTTGTGTTGGGCGTGAGGTTGAGGCGGGGTGGTGGTCGAGGGGCAGGGCCCGGATTCATGAATTGGTCGCGAGAATACATGCTGGTGAGGGGTGATTAGTGATGTCGTGATTGGGGGTCGGTGACAGTGCTCGAGGCGGCCGCAGGGTCCGGGCAGGGGCAGGTGTTGACTGCAAGAGCGCAAAACCGGCCAAGAGAGGGCAGAAGTACACTCACATGGCCAACAGTCATTCACAGAATGGGTACAGGCTACAATAGCAAGCGTGGGCGTGAGCGTGGGCGTCTCCGGTACAGCGTGCTACTCGATGAATGCGGTGAATGCGGGGTGAGCCGGTAAGGTCGGCGGATGCGCAGAGCCCAGGTCGATGGCAGCTTCTGCCAGCAGGCGTAAAGAGACTTCTACTTCGTATAGTGTATCGAGGCGCGAGGCTGGTGGTGAGCTTTGCGGGTAAGCAACGATGCGAGGTCGGGCTGCAGTGGTGCGGAGGAGCAGTCCCCAAAGCGAACAGAAGCCGCCGCCAATCCAAACGGAAAATCCGTGCCAAAAAGCGGATTAACCGGTGCTTTCACATAAGAGGGCACCGCGAAGCTTGCACGCAGGGCGAGTGAAGAAGACGGGACAGCGTGGACGTGGTGTTGTGCGAGCCCAGTTACAGAGGTGACTTCGGTGGTGGGTCTCCCGGTGCAGTAGCGGCGACAGCGCCAAAAGTCAGCATGCACGTGAAAAAGACTTGAAAGGAAGACACCTCAACCAATCAGCGCCCTACACAGCAAGGGTGGCGACAGCAACATGTTTTGCCCACGGGCCCCACAGATCTCTGGATTCGACTTTGGCGTTTCAATGCGACAAAAGCGCATCCAACAGACCCATGTGCGGCCCGGCAGGTCGCCCGCTCGCTCGTCTCGGCGCCTCTTCAAGATCGCCGCCAAGCAGTTGAGTGTTTCACAGCACCACCCGCTGAAGCAGATGCGCCTCTGAAACGCTTCCAGGCTGTATCGAGAAACTTCTACAGCCGCCACAAGTTGCCGAAGAGGAAGGCGCGCCGTTGTTGTTATATTGCGCGTTTTGTATTAAGACTTGGAGTTGCAGGGGTGCACCGTGATGTCATTATTTGAGGTTGAAGAAGCAGCTACTGCAACTTTGCATTTGACTACAGGACGTCACCCAAGAGTGAGAGCCAAATTTCTATTCGTCTACCAACAGCCCCAAAACACATTGTAAGAATACGTCGTACGATATCAAGACCAATTGTTAGTTGCAAATGCGGTCCTCGAGACGCAACTCGCTGTTGTACTCCGTTTTTCAGTACTCGAAACAGGGGCCTAAGAACCCAACGTGCACAGAGACATCAACCTCACCACGTCACGCCACTTCCCACACTCCGAGCACGTCTCTGCCAGCTCCTTCCTGTTGCTTCTCCTTGCGCTCCTGCAGCTTCTTGACACGACAAAAGGTCCAATAATTGTGCGTGGCATGACTTCGCTATCGTACCGACTAGCGCTAGCTCCTGCGATGTATGCTGCGAAGAGGTTCGAAATTCCAGCGTAAGTCGCTCCAGTTCACAAGGCCCATGAGAACGAGCGTCGTCCATCGTGGCTGGAGACGTCAGGTCGACTCTTAAACGTGAGGCAGATAGACCGCCCGAGCCAAATACTGTGCATGCCATGTCGAGACTAGTAGAACGTAGTGCTGCACCAGCAGCAAAAGCTTGCAGAGGAGTGACGTTGAGTAGGCCTTGGAGGGCGTATGAAAGGCTGGTTGGTACTGCGATGTTGGTTACAGGAGCAGACTTTCCTTCAGCGATTGGAGTGAAGTACTTAGACCACGTGCGAATATCAGCTATGCAAAACTGCTCTGATAGGATGACGTCATCGTCTGCTTGCATCAGAATGTTCAGCAATAGTATGAAGGAAGTTAGAACGAGAATGACATCTATAATACCAGGCTCGTGGTATGGCAATGAAGCAGACGTCTCGGCTATTTCTGCAGCCATGTCGTGGGCGAAAACAAACAGCAAATAAGAAAGCGCGACTGTTCACGGTATTTCACAAGGGCAATGCAGTAAGATTAATGGCGTGTTCACTACGATCATACTACGTGCTGCACCTCCTTTTCGAGATGACTGTAGATGTCTGAACGAAGACTGGCTGGGAGTTTGATAATGCGGTGAAAGATTTGAGCCAACGAGAGCGTGACAAGGATCGGCGCCAGCAAGCGTAGGGGCCCCGCAGCAACCGAGTCCGCTTCCGCCATTGTTTGTTCCGAACAACATCAACCCAGCGAAGCAGCAACGAGCATCCATATTGACACGTGCATTCATATCACTGTGTACCCGTCCTTCTTGGCTGCCTGATGCACACGCCTTTTCAAAATGGCGCCGCTCGAGCAGCAATGGGTTAAAGTCCAGCAGAAGACATTCACAAAATGGTGCGCTTCTCGTCATGGTTGAAGTACAACGACATGCTGCTAATCGCACATGTAATAGGCTGAACAGCAAGCTGAAAACACGACAAGTCGAGATCAGCGACCTCATTACTGACCTTTCGGATGGCGTACGTACCCCTCCATAGGCCTTCAAAGCGGTCCTTAGCAAGCAAGGCGAGTCGTACTAAACTCTGCTAGATCAGCCTCATACACCTCCTTGAGATCCTTAGTAACGAGTCTCTCGGCCGATATGCCTCCCGGCCGAAGCTGCGCGTGCAGAAGTTCGAGAATGTCAACAAGTCACTGGACTACATCCGGAGCAGGGGCATTCAGATGACAAACATTGGTGCGGAAGATGTGGTGGATGGCAACAGCAAGATCATTCTAGGCCTTATATGGACCCTGATTCTGCGCTTCACCATCAGCGACATCAACGAGGAGGGTCTGAGTGCCAAAGAGGGTCTTCTTCTATGGTGTCAAAGGAAGACGGCGTGCTACGACGAGGTCGAAGTGCGCAACTTCTCATCAAGTTGGAACGACGGACTGGCATTGTGGGTGACAACGGCACTGGAGAAGGTATGAGACTAACTATCAGTAGCTGCGCCCTCCTTGATATCCACCGGCCCGACTTGATTGACTACGACAGTCTCGACAAGAGCGACCACCGCGGAAACATGCAGTTGGCTTTTGACATCGCTTCCAAAGAGATTGGCATCCCCGACCTCCTCGACGTGGAGGACGTATGCGACGTCGCGGCGCCCGACGAACGATCTCTCATGACATATATCGCCTACTGGTTCCACGCCTTCTCGCAGATGGAGAAAGTGGAGAACGCTGGTCGACGAGTGGAGAAGTTCGTGCAGAACATGCAGGGAGCATGGCAGATGCAGAACGACTTTGAGCGGCGGATGCGCGAGTTGTTAGCACACATTGCGGGACAGCGGAAACAGTGGGAAGATGCGAAATTCGACGGGACATACACAGACGCCAGGAATCAGTCGGCAGAGTTCACTGCGTGGAAGCGCAAGAACAAGCGGACGTGGATTGCTGAGAAGTCAGACCTAGTAGGACTCTTGGGCAACATCAGAACAAAGCTGGCAACGTACAGGCTACGACCGTACGATCCACCCGCAGAGCTGAGCCTTGAAGCACTAGATGTCGCATGGGCAGGCCTGATGAAGGCCGAACGCGAGCGCTCGCAGATTATCAACGAGACGATACGAGACATCAAGAACGCACTGCGCAAGTCTTTCGCTGACAAGGCAAACGACTTCGCTCTTGCGCTCAACACTTTAGGAACGTCGATATCAGCTTTGGAAGGCGACGTAGAGGATCAATTGGACCACACAAAGGAGATTAGCAAGTCTCTGGCGCCGCTGGACGAGTACCTGAACCTCATCGCATCAATAGACGAGCAGTGCGCCGAAGCCAACATCGAAGAGAACGACTTCACCACATACACATACGACGAGTTGGAGTACGAGCTGAGTTTAGTACGCAATTCCGTCTCGAAGAAGCTTGCCTTCCTGGAGAACCAGATGGTTGCTCGTAACATGACGAACCTCACGCCCATACAACTGGAAGAGTTCGAATCAGTCTTCAGACATTTCGATCGCGACGTGTCGAATTCGTTACAAGAGCTTGAGTTCTCGGCAGCACTAGCAAGTCTAGGCCTGGTATACGACGAGGAAGAAATGCACACCCGATTTCGGGAGACAAGCGGCGGGCGCGAATACGTGACCTTTGAGCAGTTCATTCGCTTCATGGTCGACGAGACAGAGGACCAGAACACGGCTGAGCAGGTCTTCGAGTCGTTCAAGGAAGTTGCTGATGGCAAGGTAAGCCCAACTGATCTTCTGCTAATATGTACGCTCGCAGACTGATACACTCCCAGCCATACGTCACCGAACTTGACCTCCGCCACTCCCTCGTCCCCGATGAAGTCATCGAAGACCTTCTCTCCACCATGCCCGAGCACAAGGGCCCCGACATGCAGGAAGACCGCGACGCCGCCAAGTTCGACTACATCACGTACATGGAGCGCTATATGGGCGGGAAACCGGGAAAGGATAATGGCCAGGTCAATGGCGGATAGTATCCTTGGTTCAGGACGCAGTTGTTGACGCCTGCGCTTGTGTAAGGGCGGTGATTCGCAACAACATTTTTGGTACGGCTGGCTTTGAATTTCTTGTGCTGTTTCTGGAGTCTGCATAGCGCTTTTGTTTGGTTTTGGCGCTCGCGTCGCATTGTGTAAGCGGCGGGACGCTTTGGATACCATAATGTTAGAATAGTGGAATAGTCATACCCGCTGTGTCCTTCTATGTAAACCTTCATGTGAGTAAGTGAACGTGTATTCGAGACTGACGCGCGTCGAAGGTACAATCGATGCAATAATATTAGAATTAGGCCTCAATTTGCCGAATACTGTCTGTAGCTACAGGAAAAAATTGTGAGCATCGAGTACACTTTGTCAAAACCGGGAAGCAGACTGCAAGTTCAAAGCTTGGGGTACGGTTAGGTCTTCAAGTTCATTCGCCACGATGAGCTTCATGCTAAGAATATCAGACTTTGGGAGACTTTCACATCATCACGAGGTACGAATCACATGTAACGATGCTGTTATTTAACATACTCTTATGTTCGTACACCTTCCGGGGTATCAGAATCTCAACCTAATCTAGCAAAACGCACAAACACAACAGACACCATCAATACCTCTTTCACATCCAGCGCCAACATTTATCTACACCAACACCTTTCCCTCCATATCACCAAAGATCTTCAGCGTCTCCGCGCTCGCCTTCACCGCCTGCCCAAACACCTCATAGTCCATCATCTCCATCGGTGGATACACAGCTGCTTTCTTCGGAACTCCATCGACGCCGATAACGTCTGGCAGGTTGTCCTTCAAGTATACCCGCAGCTCCTCCTTCAACTTCGCCGGTATGAGTGAGGAGTGGTATATGGTGCTCAGACCGTCGGCCTGCATCTTCTGGATGTGATCGTCGCCCTTGCTCGTGTCGTGGAAGTGCGGGCTACATGTCTCGACTTGAAGAATGCGGATTTTCTGTGATGTAGGCGTGGGTGGGCGGATTGTAGATGGCGAGAAATAGGAAGAGGTGGTGGAAGATGAGGAGTTGGCTGACACCGGTGTGACTTCATTGCTGCCAGCATTGGAGTCGTGGCTGCAGCAAGTAGATCGGTTGGGTGGTGCGTGCTTTACGCCGGTTTGGGAGTGGAGAAGTATCGGCGCTCCAAATCGCTCCCACGCATCGACGAGTTGAGCGGGCTCGACAGCGTATCCGGTTGCAAATCGAAGCTTCATAGCTAGGTTAATGCCCATCGCATGCTCTCCGGCGTTGGCAGTCTGAATGATGTCGCTAGGTTTGTTGTTGTCCACGATGGTATCGAGGAGCCGATTCATCCACTCATTGACCACGCGCGAGCTCCGCCCAGACTTCTCAAAGACCAGTTGGTTGTCCTTTACTTTCGGTTTCGAGTTCCACTTGATGCGCACCATCGTGTCAGGCTCGCTGCCCGCGTCCGAGTCCCCGCTTTTGGTGCAGCGAAGAGCGTAGTGTAGTCCGGCCGCAAACACTTTGCAGTATTCGTTCACGGCGCCGGTCACGAGGTTGTCTGCGTCAATGAAGCCTACAAACTGCTTTCCAGCGAGCTTGGCGACAGCAGTGCCGATGATCATGCCCTCTCCTTTTCCGTTCCGGACACGCCAGGTAGTGTTCTGCTTGCCATCTGGCAAATGTTTCTCGACGAGATCTACCATTCCGGCCGTCTTGAATGCGTGGGCGAGGTCTTTGTCTTGTTGATGAACGGCAATACCGGGTCGTTGTGTGTCGTCGCAGAAATTTTCGAGTAGTCGGCACTCAGCCTCGAAGTTCGAGGGTGTGCTGTTCGAGACGATGATGATGAGGCAGTCGTGCGGGATACCCAGCAAGACCCCAATGAGAATGCTCGTATCTTCATCCTTGCAAGGAATGACGATTGTCAGTCGAGACTCAATTGAATGAAGGGACCCGCGCGAGAAAGGTACGCTTGTACGCTTTGTTACCGCATTGAAGACGCCGCTGTTGATAGTGTTTGGTACGTTTGTTTCGAAGCTATGGCCTGCGTCCTGCTCGACCACCCGTATAAGCTCATGTGTCTCTACGTTGCCGACGGTTGTGCATGCGGATCCGATGTTGAGGCGCATTGCAGATCGTTAGTTTTTGGCTTAGCGAGTGGTTGATTGTCTGCTTGAGGTGATTTGTCGCGTTGCATGGTCGAAGTGGATCTTTAGTACTGAGGCTGTTAAGAGTTTGTGTTGATTCACAATGGCTATCTGTGATTCTGTGGAGGCTGAAGTGAACGATGCTGCGCCGTTGTTCACCTGCAAACGCGTGAATTTAGCTCCTAGATAAGAATCACAGCGTTTCGAAATCCGATAGTTACGGTACGTGGGAATGTCGTGATGAGGTGAATGATATTTTTGTGTCCAGATCATGTTGGTTTGTGAGAGCTGTGGTAGTGGCCATCGGCCCCAGATCGCGTTTTCGGCACACAATGCGAGGGACGCGATGGTCTAAAGACAGCTTCGCTTGCTGCGAGACATTGAGGCTAATCGTAGATGTGGCTCCGTTGGTCGCTACGGAAACCTTGGATGTGCGCATTTTTGACCTCACGTGGGTACGGGTAGTTGTTATAATCTAGTTCATCGCGCCAGCCGCGGCTGAGCGAATGGGGCGTCGCATTTCCCGAAAATTCGAGATAGAGCATTGCAAAAACGGCAGACTGATCTGCTTTGATTGAGAAGGTCATCGAGACGCTTCGCCCGGCAGCCACGAGGGAGTCGTCTAATCTCAAATGGTCAATCAAGTTGCGGAAATGACGTTTGGCGAGTGGCTTTTTCCTCTGGACCACGCAATTACGGTTCTCAGACCAGACGGGTTTCGTAAGAATTCACAGAAATGTGTAGAGTCAGAACCTTCACGAATGTCGTTGATACGCTAGAGCAGGATGACGTACAGGGCGCTGCATGCTTTAGCGTGTACCGGTATGCATTATCAGCTCGCATTCGCTTGTGCGCCAGCTGCTCGCAGAGCCTCAATTTTCCACCTAAAAGTCAATTCAGCTTGCTCGCGCAATTCGCGCATTGGAGCAAGACAGAAGCCGGACTTGCCAGTCTCTGATATCGATTTCGCGAATCATACCAGGCTGTAGACCGACAAAGTGCAGTACAGAAACCCATGGATCAGAATACGAGGAGCTGGAGAAAAGAAATTCGAGGCTTTGCTCCGATTCGCGCGATTTTGTTGCGCGGTCGCCTCGAGCAGTTGTCTTATTATATCCTGTGGCAAGCACATGCAAAGGAAAGTGACAGGGGTCTTCAAGAAGCGAAAAATAGTTTCTTTTTGCGCTTGCACACTTCCACACTCTCTGATTGGGCCTTCAGGACTGTGAATGCCGTGGTCACCTTCAGTAACTTCTCTGCTGAAGATGCTCATCACCTGATGGTGCCTCGGAGTCTTTGCTCGTATTCACTCCATCTACTTGACGTCTTGAGCTTTCTCTAGCTTACGCTGTGACTCTGATAGTCTATTGAATACGAAAAGACTCGGGTATAAGTTGTTGTGCTCGTATTCTAAACTATCTTCTAAGACCAATGTTCATTTCTACACCACTAACGTGAGACTCGATCGAATCGTAGTTCTCCTCTCTGATTGGGCCTATAAGAGCATCTCCCTCGCGACCTTGTCGTGGCGTACTCGCATACAGATACACTTCGGCTATCGGACTCGGCAACTCATCGATCACCCCTTCGCTTCCAGCTGCTTTCCCTGCTGTTTAGTGTTCTCAAGCTCGGCTAGTTATCATAAAAAGGAATTCTTGCCATTGGTACCCCATACTTTGGCCAGCCGAAGACGACTTCTCTTATTCAAAAATAGTGCCAATGTGTGGACCACTTGCACAGACCCCCAGACTGAACATTTTGGTATCGCCAAGGTAACACACAGCCAAACCCTCTACATGTCCTTTGATATTATTCCATTTGTCGTAGTCCTCCGACCAACGTTGGCCGAGATTGCCTTCATACGACGCCGAAAAGCTCAGGGAAGCTGTTGTAGTGGGATGCGGATAGTCAGGGCTTTGAACTCGCGGCATACTGCTCAAGGCAAAGGCCAAAAACCCAACTCCACCAATGCCATGGGTTCTATCACCCCGAGTGAAACTTCTATCACCAATCAAGCTCGAGTACGCAGACTTATCGCGACGAGAAACAAGAAAAGACACACATGAACACGAGGCGCTTTCAATTCACATTGGCACGTGATACTCCATGCTACTGAATGCAGGTGGGGCGTCTAAAACTAATCAAGCCCGAGTATGTACACATGTCGTGACGGTTGACACACAAAGCACGAGGCGCTTTCATCTTACCTTAACAGTACACAGGTGGTCCCGTGTCTATTTTCAGGCAGCACAAGGAAGCAGGCAATTCATCAGATTCAAGCGCTTGTAGGAACTGTAGAAAAGATGTGTATATCTCCATGTGGAACGAAGGGACTTGCGAACAATGCGCTCAAAACGCCTACAAACATTCAAGAAACCGTAAAAATCAAACCTTAACGCCATGTGTGCTCCAGGCTCCATTTTGAGCCACCCTTGTGAAGCGCTCCAGAGTCCAGACGCCTACAAATACTCCTAGGAACCAGGACGCTCGATCCATAACGCCTCCAATACCCTCCCCAATCGATGAACCTTAGGCCATACACCATCCCGTACCTCCGCAGCCTCTTCTTCACTGCTCCCATTCTCCCCGACATCCACATCCCGAGGTCTTCACGTGCATCACCCCAGACGTGCACGCCAGCACAAACCACTGCACCCACTCGCACTCATGCTCAACCAACCCCCTCATCTCGCCCGTCTCGACCCGTGCCTCTATGGTCGAGAATACAAAGTCGCGCAGCTTGCGTGCCGACGCGCCCATATCGACAGCCTTGCCACCGTTCTGCTTCATGGCTGCCTGCACCATGCGCTCTAAGCGAGCCGCGAGAGCGCCGTATATGTCGGCGGACTCGTCGAACTTGAGAAGGGCGTTGGCTGCGGCCTTGACGCGGATGGTGTCCTCGCGAGTGGCTGATGTGCACGGGAGGATGCGCTGGGGCTTGGTGAGGTTGAAGGAGCCCATTGAACGCAAAACAACGAGATCGGCGGGTTCATCTTGCGGTGTGGCAGCGAAGGTGAAGGTGTTGTTCACCGGGATGTTTCGCATCTCCACCTTCTGTGCCTGGTCAAAGCGCACCTGGAAGCTGTCGACAGAGGCGCCGGGAAGGGGTTTTGGCTGTTCGTCGTCTTTGCCTTCGTCGTCAGCTTCTGCTTCGCCTTCGCTGTCGGTGTCTGGCATGTCAGAGGTGAATGTGTTGAAGGCGGGGTCCGAGTATGAGAAGCCATAGCCTACGCGCTTCGGTGGTTTTGTCGATGGCACGGTGATGTTGGCGGCTGACTTCCGCTGGCCGGTGATAGTGCGCTTCGATGAAGGCACTTGCAGATGGTGGGTAGCGGCAGCTTGCTTTGCCGCCTCGCGTTGTGCCAGTTCGGCGAAGATGTTCGATAGACGGGACTGGACTGGCTCAGGAGTCGGAGGCAGTACTGCCGGTGGCAGAGGGCAAAACAGTCCCGCTGGAAGGACTCTCGAAGGTCGTGATGGCGGCTGGGCTTTCGGGGCGATTTCTTGACGGCCGATGATCTGGTCATCGATCTTGCCGCGAGGGTTCTTGACCTTCCTCAATAAGATGCGCTCGTCCTCCGAGTCGTTGGCGTCGGTCTCAGCGTCGCTGAGGTCCGCTTCATCTTCGGTCGCCGGCTTGCTGAACGACAGGCCCTGGAAGCTCTTGTTGAGGAATACGTCCGGCTTCTGATCGGCAGCAGGAACCCCCTGGAATGGCTTCGAGGGTGCGGATGGAGCGTTGAACGCCGTCGAGTGGTGCAAGTTCTGCTTCACCGGCAAAGCGGCCTCCTGAACCACCTCCTGATAAGCGGTTCCAGCGGCCTCATGCCTCTCCCTCATCTCCCTTACGAACTGGGCCCGGCGCATGAAGTTGATCTGGTTGGTGGTGGGCGCTGGTACGTCGTGGGAGAAGCTGAATGAGACGTTGCTATAGGCATCGCCGTACTGTCCTTGGTCGATGTGGTTCGTACTGTGGTCACCTTGAGATACAGTCGAGGTTGCGTTGCTGGCGGCGACTTGTGAGATAGTCGGAGTGGGGTTGCTGGCGGCAGTGAGGTTAGTCGGACGGACCCTAAAGCCGCGTCCTCGTCCGCGCTTGAAGGGCGCGCCGTTCGTTCGCTGGTTCGCCGACATCGTGATGCCGGTGATGATGTCTCGGATTTGGAGGGGGGCTTTCACTCAGATGAAAGGGTCCTCAGGCGGTCGTGGAGTGAGCGAGCGGCTGTGAGCGAGTGGAGGTGGTGTGGGAGGTGTGGGAAGCGATGTGAGGGTTCTGTGATTCGTGGTGAGTGCAGAATATATAGGGTGCGGTGAGCGTGCTGGTTCCCTCTCGGCGCGACTAGAACACGACTGCCTGGCCTGCTTTGCGATGTCAGTGCTCGAGGTACATACACAGATGCGGCGATCAGGTGGGTATTCATTAGCGTGCGCAGGTGGGTATTCATTAGCGTGCGCGCTCTGTCTCGCCGTTTGTTCATCGCTGTGGTATCTTATTTACGCGTCAAGTCCTCGCGCCGCTGATGCAAATGCCCCTGACGCTGCGAACGCCCTTCCATCTCATCTCTTTCACTTCTTGCCAGTCTCCAACAGCTCCACTCCCGTTCTTACCACGCCGATCGCCGCGCCGGTTTGCATCGATTCACTTCCGCCGCCGCTTAGCCTGTACTCGATATCTGCCAAGCCTGACATCCATGTTACCATCACTTGCGACGGCACGTCGTTGGTCACCAGCTCTTCACTGACTGCAGTCAAGATGTCTGCTAATGCCAGCCCCTTGCTGGTCTTCAGGTTGTTCACTGTCCGCAAGCACTGTGTCATATCCTGCGTCGACAGCAACGTCTCCAGTATGTACTTGACATCTGAGGGATGCGGCGCAGCGATGCAATCGTAGATGGTAGTCTGGGTAATCTGATCTCGCTCGATGGTGCTTGGATCCTGGACCGGCTTTCCTGGTGGCTGCAGTGGGGTACTTGACGCATGGCAAGCTTGCAAGACGTTGAGTGCTCGCCTCATGTCACCCTTGCTGAGGGTCACCAGCGAATCTGTGGCGTCCGATGTGATGTTGACCTTCTCATCCTCGACGACCTTGTCAACCAAGTTCCGGATATCTTGCTCTTTCAGGGGCGAGAATCGGAATCTCGTACAACGAGACAGTAGCGCAGGCGAGAGCTTGTGTGTGTAGTTGGCGATGATGCAAAACCGCGTGTTTGCTGTGTACTTCTCCATGATTCTTCGAAGGGCCATTTGCGCGGTCGCTGTCATAGCATCTGCCTCGTCCAATATGATGAGCTTGAAGGTTGCGAGCGAGTCTCCAGCCTTTGGTGCTGCGGAGAAGATCTGCTTGGTGCTACTGAAGGTCTTGATCTGCTCTCGCACGACGTCGATACCTCGATCATCAGATGCGTTCAGCTCAAGCACCATCTGGCGCATGTTCTTGGTACCGTATATACGTCGTGCCAGCGCGAGGACTGTCGATGTTTTGCCGGTTCCAGGAGGCCCATAGAGGAGTAGATGTGGTAGTCGCTAGGCTTCGTGAGTACATATGGATTATTTGGCGCTCGATGCCTTACGTTTGAGTCGACAAACTTGTTGATTGTTGCGATAATGTCCTTGTGGCCCTCGACATCGTCAAGAGAGCTTGGTCGGTACTTTTCTACCCTTCAAACCAAATCAGCAATGTGCATTGGAATGTTTGGAGGTGGCTTACCAAGGCAAAGAGTCCTCCGCTTCAACTGGCAGGTTCGCTGCACTCCTCTTGCCCTTCTTGGGGTCTCCGCCAAAACTTATCGAGTTGTCGATGGGCGCCGCATCCACCTCCATCTCATCCTCGTAGTCGGACATTGCCGTGGTCTATAGTTGGAGTGTAGTGTTGTTGGAATTCAGCACACTTACCGCACTATAGTCCAGTTGGATTGAGACCAGAGGGCGTGATATGCGTTGGCCGTTGCGAAAGTTAGGGTCGACGCGTTCGCGCTTAGTGGACGCGTTGATTGGGAAGCGGAAGCTTAGTCACCTGCCGATCAACGCTCAGCCCTATGACAGCACCTCTCTCCATGCGGAGCTCCATGGCACCTCCGTCAACCACCAGACCTCCACAAACTGCTCGTACTGAATTGGCCAGCATATATCCAAGATGCCTGTAAGTACTGCAATCATGTGTTTACCATAGACATCCTCAATCGCAGTGTATAAAGTACAACATGCTGATTAACCCCACCAGGCCTACCACTCCGTCTTCCTCGATGAGCCAAATCAGCAACTGATTGGTACGACACCACTACCCTATGCACATCGTTGTGTATGAAACATGTACTCAACAGATTTCAGGCAACTTCGCGCTCCTCCCTCTCCGCACACGCACACGCGGCCCCGCCATCCAGCTACCCGCCCTGCCCGCCGACGTAACAGAGCTCACCATCGACACCGCAAATGAATCATACGACCCGCTAGACGAGATACTCGCGCTTTTCCGCGCCAACACGTTCTTCCGCAACTTCGAGATCAAGGGTCCGGCGGATCGCGTGATGATCTATGGCATTCTGTTCGTGAGCGAGGTGCTGAGTAAGATTCGGCCTGGCATGAGCAGGAGGGATGCTGAGAAGGTACGGTATCCTGATCATCTGGTGTCTGAGGTAGTTCTTTGATTGACAATATTAGGCTGTCAACAACATCTCCCTGGACACCAACTTTGCGATACCTGGCGATGCTGGCTTCCCATTGAACCAAGCATTTGAGGCACCACCAGACAGAAACTCGGCAGAAGTGCTACGACAGTACATCATGCAGATGCGACAGGAGCTGGCGATGCGGTTACTGAACAGGGTATACGCGGACGAGACGGGCCAGCCGAGCAAGTGGTGGCTCAGCTACACGAAGAGGAAGTTCATGGGCAAGGCGCTGTAAGCGAGAGGTGGAGAGGGAGTTTCTATTACGGCTGCCGGCCATGTTCAATTTGACTGAGTTGACATGCTGGAAAAGACCTTCAATTATCCACTACCAAGGACACTTCACTAACGTGCACCGCGTTCGAACACTGTGGATACGTGGAAGAGCTGACATTATCTTCAAAGCGTAACCAAGCTTTCTCCGCGCTGAGCATCGTATTGCTCATCCCACTCTTCTCACATTTGTGCCTATGAGCACACCAGATCGCCTCAATCTCTCGACTCGTCACACGCACTTGCCCACGCTAAGAAAGAAGTGCAGGCAGGGCCTCGTTTTGACGTTAACACAAGCAATTCGAAGGTTGTTCGGCGCATCAAGAATACGAAAATACGGACCAATCACCTCTCATTTCATCTCCCCTCCCACGCCAAAAAAGCAGTGCAGACAGAGCCTCCTAAAAACAGCTTCTTTTGAATCTATTTACATGATTGGTTGATTTGGGGGTTTCTACTGCACAGCCGGATCTACATACTTCCCCGATCACCCAAGCTAGGACGCTGAAAACCGCACACCTACAAAAACCATTGGTGGATTAAGTTTTGTGCTGCGTTTTGGTAGCGCGGAGGAGCCGGCGAGGCTGAAGTAAGCATGTACGGCACATCTCAGTGTGGTGCATCGTATCTTAGGTCATGCATTACATTGCTCAGCGAGGGTGGAAAGTAGTCTGTTCCGCATTTGTGATGTGGTGCACAGTACTTTCCAATGTGTGAAGTCTGGTTGTTGTGAAGAGGGATACACATATGCTCATCCAGATACCAGGTAACTCCAAAATATACTCATGATGCCTGCCCACTTCCCTCTTTGCTCACATCAGCTTCAACCTTCCTCTTCTTCTTCCCATGATGCCCCCTCGCCTCCACACGCCCTTCAACCGGAACAACCCTCGTCGCCGTGAAGATATACCCCTCAGCACCACCCTTACTCGTCATCATGGGATGTGTGCGCTGCGGGAGGACCTGCCAGTGCCGTGCACGTGCAGTTTGAAGACTTGGTGCGAGAAGAAGCGTTGGATTAACTGGAAAATCGTCGTCTTCATCTTCAGCCCCAGGGCTCTCTCCATCGTCGAGGTGGTGTTTCGTGCCGTTTTGTTGTTGTTGAGGCGGACCGAATTGGCGTGCAATGTACGCTGCCCGACGCTCCTTGCTGTAGTAATCGCACAGTTCGACGAGAGGTTCGGCGTTGGGGCTGTACACCACTACCTTCCCTCCGCCTCGCACAAGTGGCACCAAGCTCCTCAACACACTCGTCGCATCCATACTCGTCGCCACAACCAGCCCATCAAATCCACCAGCGCGCGTCTCGTCAACCACCAATTTGACCCGTTCCCATCGCCTCCTCTTCCTGTAGTACGTGCCGCGCTTACTGCTCTTCATCGTAGCCAAAACCTCTTCGGTGATGAGCTCGGGCTCGTCGTACTGTGGGTCGTCCTCAGGGTGGAGAAGAGATAGCCAAGATAGGGACTTGAGGTGTTTATAGAGCGGGTGGGAGGTGGCGGGCGCGCCGTAGTCGTAGCCGAAGAATTTTAGGTAGGAGAGGTTGGGCTGGTTGTTTGGGTGTAGGACGGTGAGGGTGTTGGTTTGGGCGGACATTTGGGGGATGTGGGGGCGTGGTGGTTTTCGGGGGAGGAGGTGTGATTCTGATGAGGTATTTGCGCCGGATGTGGTGTCTGCTTCGGCGTCTGGCATTTCTGTGTCTGCGCCGGTGTGTGATGGGTGCGAAGATGCGGTTGTTGTGCCATTTTGCTGCTCTTTGGACTTTACACCGCTTTCTCCTGGGGCTGGGAGTTCTTGTGCTGCCTCTTGATCCTCTCCTTCCGCTACGCACTCTTCTTCAGCATATAGCAAGCCCATCCTCTCGGCGAGTGCTGCTGTGACGAGGCCTCCAGTGTCGTCCACCACAAGCCATCTACCTCCTCCTATCTGGCTGACTCCGTCTTCTGCCATTTGCACGCGAGTCGTTTCCGCACAGTGAACATTCGCCCAGCTGCATATCAGGCCCAGCAGATCTTCTCTCAACTCCATGATCTTGTATGCCTCCCTCTCCAGCACGTACTCGGTGAGAACCCCAACGTCCATGGGTAGTGCTGTGAAGCGCCTCAGGTACTTCCGTGACTTTCGCAGCGTGTACTTGGCCAGCGAGAATGTCGTCTTCTCACCAAGCGCATTATGCGACTCCATAATCTTCGCGATGATCTCTTTGCCAGACCCCGTGCCAGCCTTCTTCAGCTCCTCGATCTCTTCCATGGACAGCGACTGACGTGTGGCATCGTCGACGGTCAAGCGGTTGTTGCGCATGATTGCCTCGCCGTCCTCGCCCACAATGTCGTAGCCCAGGCCGCCATCTGCATTCTCGTCGGTTGCTTCTGCGGCTGGCGCATCTTCGCTGCCCAGGGCTTCGGCGTGCAGTTCGGCGGCAGGGACTACCCGCAAGACCGTCTTCGCCCTGTCATTGTCGTTGTCGATGAGCTCGTAGGTGACGTGGTACGGGCGCCCGAGGAGCAGGTTCGAGTTGAAGACTCCAAACTTGCCAAGGTTTATGCTACTAGATGTATGTAAGTCACAGTGAAGTCACGCATACGCACGTGAGGGCTCACTCCGGCTGTCTGCGACGTACGTATTCGGTGTGATCTCGACGACCTTGAAGAGGCCCGAGGGCAGCCGCAGGGCAACGTGCGTGTTGGGGCGGATGCAGGAATGCATGCTGATGTGCTCCTACTGTGACGTTTTACGTGCCATGTGCAAAGACCAGTAACGTGACTGTGACTCGGATGCGCGCCGGTGATGTCGGAGTTGGTAGTGAGGTTCGCGACTTTTTCTGGATCGGTGAATTAATGCATGGATCAGGTTAGCTCTCCGCGTTTTAGCGGTGGCGGTTGGTGTGGTGTGGCTGAGCCAACTTGCGTCATGCCTCGCGGCCGCAATGCGGTTCGGTGTTCGTGGAGCCGCGTACTCCAAGCCAACACCAAGCAATAACCACCAGTTTGCCGTCTCTGCCGACGGATGCTGGCACTGCGACACTTTACCTGCTCTTCCTCCATCACTCACTCCCTCTCAAATACTTCGCAGTTTCCACGCGCAAAATTCCCAACTCACCAACCTCAACTGGCGATCGCATAGCCTGGAGCACTTTGCAGCATTCTTATCACTGACACTGCCGCCATGGTCTTGCGGAAGGAAGACCCAGAGTCGTCGGACCTCGTACCCGCGCCGCTCTCCAAAGCCAACCCACCATACCCTACCACGCCTCTAGATGAGCGTCCGCCGCCGCTACCTTCCGCCGACTCGCCATACGCGCACACGCCTGATAAAGCTCCTGCCTTCAACATCAAAACACCTGACAAAACCGCGCAGCCGAAAGACGACCAGCTCGACTCGGGGTCAGACTTCACCGACGATGAATGGGGCGGATCTGACGACGACGACTACGAGGAAGTGACTGCCAAGGACGTGCCAGATGCGCTGAAACCTGCGGGAGGAAAAGCGCCTGTTAACAGAAAGCCTCTACCAGACGTGCTGAGACCAGGCCCACCCGCAGGCGTGCCTATCAAGCTCTCCAACGAAAATATCTCGCCTATGCCAACTGGCGCCAGCGGTGCTTCCTTCGGCGCGATGAGCACCGTCTCAGAAAACTCCAACGGGTCTATTCCGCTGCAGACAAACAACCCCTATCTCAAGGCACAACAGACCGGCCAGAGCAACTGGGGCGGAGAAACTTCGCAGCAGATCTGGGGCGACTCCAACGGGCACGACGCCAAGTACGATCCCGTGGAACTGCCCGCGTACCAAACACCGACGACGCCGTCCCATAACTTCTCAAAGCTCAGTCTGCACAGCAACACTCCTCCAGCTCCCTACGCAGAGCTCCCCCAGGCCCCGCCAGCGATCGCTGTAAATTCGCCCACTCCGCTGTCGAGTCCACAGTCGACATATCCACCGCACTCAGACGGCATCGCCTCCAACCCGTGGGAGCCAAGTGCTGAAACGTCATCCCATGCCACAGCTTTCACACCTCAGGCTGCCCCACAGAATGATCATAACGCGTGGGATGCGCCGCAAGATTGGCCTAGCACTGGACCGGAGCGCAGACAGGAGGATTCTGGTCTTGGCCAAGACGCCTCGACATCGGCAGGGCAGGAAAGAAACCAGGCACAAGATCTCCGCCATCTCGAACAAACCCCGTCTACCAACCCGTTTATCCAGGCTCCACCACCTACGAACCTACCACCTCCGCCTCCTTTGATTTCAACCGAGGAACAGCCACCGACGCTACCACCACGACGTTCGAACGAAGAACAAGGACCTTCGTTTCCTCCAAGACCAATAGACACAGGCATAGGTTCTGGTACTAGCCCTGGTCCTGAGTCGCCTAACACTAGGATGAACAGGCAGCGGAAGGAGCACTACCAGATCAAGCACATCCGGTGGCACGACGTCAATAAGCCTGGCATCCGTACTTCACCCATCTTGACTCAAAACCTGAACGGACCGTGTCCGCTACTTGCGCTCGTCAATGCTCTTGTGTTATCGACTCCATCCGGCATCGAGACTGCTCTTGTGGAGACACTGCGAACACGAGAGCAAGTCAGCCTAGGTTTGCTTCTCGATGCCGTGTTTGACGAGCTCATGTCCGGACGGCGTGGTGAAGCGGCCCAAGAGCTCCCGGACGTAAGCGACCTGTACAAATTCTTACTGACTCTACACACTGGACTCAACGTCAACCCAATGTTCGTGCCTGATACAGAGGGTGTTAATGCTAGCGCCATGCCGATTAGCCAATCTTATGGACGGACTGGTAGTTTCGAGAACACGGCAGATATGAAGCTGTATCGCACCTTCAACGTTCCGCTACTCCACGGATGGCTACCTGAGTCAAACTCTGAGGCACATGCTTCCTTCAGTCGAGTTGCTAAGTCGTACGAGACTTCGCAATACGTTCAGTTCCAGGAAGAGGAGCTAGATGCGAAGCTGCAGTCTGGAGAGAGTCTCACCGCAGACGAGCAGCAGATGTTCACAGACATCCATTCTATCAAAGAGTTCCTGAACCGATGGCCGACCCAGCTGACGGATCATGGCTTGCAAGTCATGCGTGAAAGCATCGAGCCAGGTCAAGTAGCAATTCTTTTCCGCAACGACCACTTCTCAACACTTTTCAAGGATCCTCGCACGAACAAGCTGCTCACACTGGTGACAGACCAGGGCTATTCCAGTCATGATGAAATTGTGTGGGAGTCTCTCGTCGACGTAAACGGTCAAGGCAGCGAGCTCTTCTCAGGCGACTTCAGACCCGTCGGCAACGCCAGCGCATCACCCCAGCAAAGCAACCAAGAACCAAGCCTAATCGACACGGGCGACAACCAAGGCTGGACCACCGTTCAAGGCCGCCGCAGCAACCAGCAGTCCACCGCCTCTCCAGGAACCACACAAGCCACCGAGCCAACACAAGAACTCAGCCGCGCCGAACAAGAAGACCATGACCTAGCCCTCGCCCTCCAACTCCAAGAAGAAGAAGAGGACCGCGAACGCCGCGAAAACGCACAACGCCAGCGCGACAACCAAGCCTCGGCAAACACCATCCAGGCACAGTCCCAACGCCCTAACACAAATAACCGCCGTACATCTCAGGGCCAAGAGGCCCGTCCTGTTATACCGCCCCGCCGCAATAACGTAACTACTCACCGCCCGGCAACTGATCCCGCGCCCCCGCCAACGTACGAAGAAGCAGCGCATAGACCGCAGTACCACCCTCCTCAGGGCCACCCTGCAAGTGCGCATGCGCCGCTTCCGGCGCAGGGGAGTCCGTTGCCGCCGAGACGTGCGGGACGTGGTGGGCCTGTGGCGCAGGGGATGCCGTTGCAGCAGCAGCAGGGCATGAACGGGAGACCTGGCAGACGGCATAGTGGTGGGGGTGTTGGGCCGAATGGAGAGGAGAGGGAGAGGTGTATTGTTATGTAGAGTTTGGCGTTGTGCGCGTTGAAGATTGGATGTTTTTTGTTGGTGTTTTGGAGTTTGGAATGTGTTGGTGTGGGTGATACCCTGTTCTTTGTCATCGCCGCGTTTTGTTTTTGGTAGATAGATGAGTTGGTCGAAGAAGAGAGGTGTAGATGAGTGTAACATTATTGATTTTCATGTATAATCTCGACATTGTTCGGCCTTTCCTTTTGCTCTTTAAACGTCTATGCCTTTTTCAATGTGTACATCTCACTTCTCGCGTCTCGCGTCTCACTACGATCGGGGGGAGGGTTGAATACGATGGTCTGGGAAGATGCTATCGTAGTATGAGGATGAAGTAGTACATGATTCAAACTCAGTCGCCTTTTGATTGCTGGTATAGTTGAGCGATAGTATAGGTTGGAGTGAAGTGAATATGTTCAACCGTAGGGTGTAGTTAAGTGCTGAGTGCAATGTCTTGGAAGGGAGGGAGGGAGGCAGAATGAAAGGATATGGGATGTGGGCTTTTCTTTTGATCAAAGTTCATTATGGGATTGAAGCTGGCTGGCAACGTTGCGATGAAGGGTTTGGTAGTGCTCGTCTTTACTTCCTCGCCAATGAATATTCACTCACACTTCTCCCAATCATAGCTAAACCCCTGCTGCGCGCCATAATACTGCGTACCCAACTCCTCACTAACGCTCTTCTCGCTCTCAACAACGCCCCTCTTGTCTTTATCCCCAAAGACCCAAAGCTCGCTCAGAAACGTAAACGTGCCACTGCCGCACTTGGACAAGGGCACAAGCGCGGGCGGGTAGCTGATGTTGGAAGTGAGTTCCTTCTGGTACATACCCGACGACGCAGGGCCTGTAATCTCGATAGTATCAAGGAGCTACGTATACACAATCAGCACGTCACACAATCCTACCATCAGACGAAAGTGAATCAACATACCTTCTTATCCTGCACATCCCCATACGCAAAGTCCCAATAAGCCGTAACCCCCTCCTCAAGCTCAAACGTCGCAATACCCCTCGTCCCATTCTTATGCAACCGCAACATATACCCCTCGCCAAGCTCCGTTTTCTCCTTGTCCACGAACTCCGTGTACTTGACCGTCGTCTGGCACCACGTGTGGCGCGGCCCGTTGGTCAGGTCGACGCGCATCCACGGGTACGCGATGAACCAGTAGTATATCTCGGAGCCGTCGACGGTGTTGGAGCCGTAGGTGGGGCGCGTGATGCGCGATATGCTGCCGTTTTTGCCTTGGTCGGGGCAGCCGGGGCCGCGGATGGATTCGATTTCGAAGGTCCAGTTTGGGGGGAGGATGCGGAGTGGGTTGGTGGAGGGAAGGGCGGAAATGGCAGTGGTGCCAAGGAGGGCGAGGGTGGTGGTGGTGTACTTCATGTTTGCTAATCAGAATGTATGTTTTGTGCTGTTTAGTTGTTCATTGGGGCCTCGTTGCGGGTGTTTATATAGTCCGACACGTTGCTGTCGTGATGATCAAGCGTCCTGACAATCCGGGGAACCCTACTCGTCGCAATGTACAGACAATCAATCGGCTTGATCTGTTTGCCCGATGAGGGAATTAGACGACAGTGTTGACATTGATTGTTGCACGAGAGTTGAGGGTTGGAGGTTGAAGTAAAGGATCGTGATAGTGCTCAACGCGGGGAGACGTTGATGCATAGTA
>Ga0265797_10003851_pt1 | contig 23536 bp, 20 predicted proteins | sample P2T30metagenome_FD_192433 | JGI IMG/M metagenome (GOLD analysis project Ga0265797, IMG submission 192433) | Plant litter microbial communities from East Loma Ridge, Irvine, California - P2 T30 | ecosystem: Environmental > Terrestrial > Plant litter > Unclassified | place: USA: California... | reverse complement strand
CCGCTCAATATCGCCGCGGGCGCCGCAACGGTCGCCGCGCTGGCCGGGATCGGCGTGTCGGTCGCCGGCTCGTTCGGTGGTGGCGGCAAGAACGATCTGGCTCCGACCAACACCGGCACCGGCACCGGCACCGTCCTCGGCGATTCCTCGGCCAAGAGCGAGAGCATCCGGAACGCCATCGATGCCCTGAAGGACGTCGACACCGTCATGCTGTCCTATTCACGTAATATGGCCGCGTCGCTGAAGTCGATCGACAGTCAGATCGGGGGCGTTGCAACCCTCGTCGTCCGCGCCGGCAACATCGATGCCAATGCCGGGGTCAACACCGGGTTCAAGAGCAACGCCACGGCAGCGATGGCGGGCATCGGCATGGCGATCGGTGGCCCGATCGGCGCCGGCATCGGTGCTGCGTTGACCAAGATCCCGGTGATCGGCAGCATCCTGAGCGGGCTGTTCGGCACGAAGACCTCGGTCATCGGCAACGGCCTATCGGGCGGGCCACAGTCGGTCGGCAACATCCTGAACAGCGGCTTCGATGCGTCCTATTATTCGGACGTGAAGAAGAAGTCGTCGTTCCTCGGGATCTCGACCGGCACGAAATATTCGACGCAGTACGGCGCGGCCGACCCGGGGCTGGAAAACCAGTTCACGCTGATCCTGCGGCAGTTCAACGATGCGATCGTCGCCTCGGCCGGGCCGCTGGGCGCGGCGACCGGCGACATCCAGAACCGCCTCAACAGCTTCGTCGTCAACATCGGCAAGATCGACCTGAAGGACCTGACCGGCGAGCAGATCCAAGAGAAGCTGACGGCGATCTTCGGCGCCGCGGCCGATGGCATGGCTGCTTCGGCTTTTCCGGCCGTCGCGCAGTTTCAGAAGGTCGGCGAAGGCACGTTCGAAACGCTCGTCCGCGTCGCCTCGACCGTCGAGGCTGTCGGTGCGTCGCTCGATCTGCTTGGCAATAGTGCGCAGACGATGGGCATTGCGGCAAAGCTCGGCCTTGCCGACCAATTCGACAGCGTGTCCGCGCTGACCTCGGCAGCCGATGCCTATTTCCAGTCCTTCTACACGAAGGAAGAGCAGGCAGCCGCGAAGACGGCGCAGTTCGCCGGCGTGTTCAGCAGCCTCGGCATGGCGATGCCCGAAACGCTGGCGGGCTTCCGTCAGCTGGTCGAGGCGCAGGATCTGACAAGCGCAGCGGGTCAGGCCACCTATGCGACCCTGCTGCAACTCGCCCCGGCCTTGGCCGACCTTCAGGCGTCGATGGAAGGCGCGAAGAGCGCGGCGGATATCGCCAGCGAGCGTCAGGATCTTCAGCGCCAGCTGCTCGAGCTGCGCGGCGACACCGCCGCTCTTCGTGCGCTCGACCTGGCAAAGCTGGATGCGAGCAACCGCGACCTGCAGCAGGAGATCTATGCCGTGCAGGACGCCCAGGCCGCAGCGTCGGCCGCCAAGACGCTGGCGGACGCATGGACGTCGGTCGGCGATAGCATCATGGACGAGGTCAATCGCATCCGCGGCGTCACCGACGCTGCTGGCGGCAACGGCTTTGCGGCGTTGCAGGGGCAGTTCAACGCGGCCAACACCGCTGCGCGCGGCGGTGATCAGGATGCGGCAAAGACCCTGCCAGCGCTCAGCCAGGCGCTGCTGACGGCTGCAGCCGAGCAGGCGACCAGCCGGCAGGAACTGGAACGCGTGCGCGCCATGACCGCCACCAGCCTTGAGGCGACCTATGGCGTGATCAGCGCGCTCGGCAACGGCACCACCACGCCGAACACCGAGCAGATGACCAGCCGGCAGGAACTCGACCGCGTGCAGGCGATGAATGATGCCAGCCGCCAGGCCGCGTATGGCATCGTCAGCGCGCTGGCGAGCGGCACCGCCGCGTCGGGCCGCGCCGCCACGCCGATCGATACGATGATCACGGCCGCCAATGTCGCGACCGGTAAGGCGCCCGCCCCGGCCAACGACGATCTGATCGTCGGCGCCATCGAAGCCTTGCAGGAGGAAGTCGCCGGGCTGCGCCGTGAAAATGGTTCTGCGCAGTCCGAGATCGCTCGCAACACCAAGGGGATCGATCGCAAGCTCGACGATGTCACGGCCGATCATAACGGCATGGCGTTCAGCGTCGGCAATGCGAGCGCCGCCTGATGGAGGTCGTCACCGCCGCAGGCGCAATCGAGCTCGGGACCGTGGAGACGGCGCCTACGATCGGCGTCATCGACTACAGCCGCCGGGTCACCGACGAATTCGGAGTGACCACGGTTGTGCAGCGCGGTTTCGCGCGTCGCATGACGGTGCGTCTCGCTGTGCCATTCGACAACATCGACACGATCCAGCGCCAGTTGGCCGAGCTTCGTGCCACCTCGGCGACGTGGATTGCCGACGATCGCTTCGGCAGCCTATCCGTCCGCGGGTTCTACAAGGAATTCGAGGTCGATCACGCGACCGCGCCGCTCAGCTATTGCACGCTGACGGTCGAGGGGATGACCGGCGAGGAGGCATTTACAGACGACGGCTCCGATCCGGCCCCGGCCGGGCAGGTGTCTAGCCTCCAGCTGCTCCAGCCGATCGCGATCACAGACGCCGTGCTGATGTCGAGCAGCGTCCCCGAGGATGATGCCATCGAGTGGACGGCAGCCGGCGGCTACGCCTTGGGGCAGCGCGTCATCCGGCGGCAGACGCACCGCATCTGGGAAAGCCTGATCGAGCGGAACGTCGGCCATGACCCGGCGACCACGACGGGGGCATGGCTCGACGTTGGACCGACGAACCGCTGGGCCATGTTCGACCAGGCGCTCGGCTCCGTCACCACCGACGAAGCCCCGATCGTGGTCACGCTGCGGCCCGGTCTCGGCGCATCCGGGCTCGCGATCCTTGATTGTAACGCCGCGACCGTCCGCGTTCAGGCGCCCGGATATGACCGCACTGTCGCCCCGACGGGCGGCTCGGGCGCTGCGCTGTTCCTCGATCTGTCGCTGGCGGCCGGGGCCAGCATCACGGTAACGCTGACACCGTTCGGCAAGGCCGCGACGCGCGTGGTCTGGGACGATGGTTTCGCGTGGGACGATTCGGTAACTTGGCAGGACACGGTTGCCGGCACCGCCACGGCGGAGCCGCCAAGCTGGGCCGATGCCGAGGCCGTGAGCGACACCACCGAGTGGCAGGACAGCCGCGGTGGCGATGGTATCGTATTCGTCGGCACCATGCTGCTCTGCATATTGCGGCCGCTCGGCATCACCGAGGGTTCGGCGACGTCGGGCATCACCGACTATAGCCGGCGCGAGACGGACGAGTTCGGCGAGACGATGATCGTCCCGCGCGCCTGGGCGAAGCGGATGGCAGGCAAGGCGCTGGTCCGGACCGACGCGGTCGACCAGGTCGTCGGGCGGATCGCAGCGGTTCGCGCCATCCCGTCGTTGTGGCTTGGCGACGCCGGTGTCGACAGCCTTATCGTCTACGGCTTCTTCAAGGACTTCAGCGTCGAGGTCGGCGAGACGCTGAGCAAGCTGACGCTGTCGATCGAGGGCTTCAGCGAAGCGAAGACCCCGGCGCCACTGACAATCCCCTGGGAGAATGTCAGCGGCACGAAGCCAAGCGAGAACGCTGACAACACCGGCGAAAACACGTCGAAGGACACTGGCGCGGTTGCGGGGGTGCCGGCGAAACAGGTCATTGCTGACGCGGCCTCGGTAAAGCAGCGCTCGGACATCCTCGAAAACATCACGATCCCCGCGATCAACAGCGCAGTCGCGGCGGCCAATGCCCTGATCAAGACGGCCGGGGCGAAGGCAGATGCGGCGCTGGCTGACCTCAATGCCAAGCTGCTCGCGTCCGGGATCGTCCTCGACGCGGCGCTGGCCAGTGCAGATAGCAAACTGGCCGCGGCGCGCGTCACCGCTGATCTGGCAGCCGGTCGGGCAAATGCTCGCATTGATGCGGCAATGACCGACCTGAACGCCGAGGCGAACCGGGCGCAGGGCAAGGACGAACTGCTCGATCGTCGCATCGATAGCCTGACCGTCGTCACCAACAAGAACGACGGTGAGGTCCGCGCGCTGATCGAGACGGAGCGGCTGGTCCGCACCGATGACGTCCGCGCGATCGCGCAGCGGATCGACACTGTCGTCACCGATTATACGAGCCGGGACAGCGTCACCAACACGCGGATCACGACGCAGGTCACCGCCCTGTCCGCTGCCGACAAGGCATTGGGCGAGCGGATCGACACCGTCACCACTGAGTTCAAGGCGGCAGACTCGGCGACCAGCACGCGGATCACGGATTCGGTCGCGGCCCTGTCCGCGGCCGACGAAGCGATCGGCAAGCGCGTCGACTCCATCGTAACGGACGTCATCACCAAAGACACCGCCACCCGCGCCGAGATCAGCCGGGTCGAGTTGGCCTCGTCGACCCGCGACACCGCCCTTGGGCAGCGCATCGACAGCGTCGTGACGGACTTTACGGGCCGGGACAGCGTTACCAACACGCGGATCACGACGCAGGTCACCGCGCTATCTGCCGCGGACAAGGCGCTCGGCGAGCGGATCGACAGCGTCACCACCGATTTCAAGGCGGCGGATGTGGCGACCAGCACGCGGATCAGCGATGCGGTCACTGCCCTTTCCGACGCAGACACGGCAATCGGCAAGCGCGTCGACTCCATCGTGACCGACGTTACCACGAAGGACACCGCCACCCGTGCCGAGATCGGCCGAGTCGAGCTTGCATCGTCGACGCGCGACACCGCGCTCGGGCAGCGGATCGACACGGTCACGGCCGACTACCAGTCTGCCAACACCGCCACCAACACCCGGATCACTGACACATCGCGTGCGCTTGCCAACGCGACGACGGCCGTCGGCGAGCGGGCATCGGTGCTCGAATCGCAGGCCAGCCCTTCGGGTGGCAACCTGGTGCCGAACAGCAGTCTGAGCACGCTTGATGGATGGGTTCTGGTGACAAATCCTCAGCTTACGTCGACCATGAGTCTGAACCGGGCAGCTCAGCCTTTCATGATTGGCGGCATCGAGAACAACCTGACCCTGCATCGCCCTAGCCCCGGTGCTGGTCTTTGCAGTGAGGCTCAGAGCGCTCCCTTCGCCGTGCGCCCCGGGTCCAGCATCCAGCTGTACGCTATGACCGCGTCTCACCGTTGCCGGGCATGGGTCACCGTCTTCTTCTTCAATGACAGTGGCTACGTCGGCTACGCCGGCGAGAACTTGGCATTGAGGATTAACGCTGGCGGGCAAGATCTGAATGCGTGGGACCAGACGGGCGTGAAGGAATTCGTCGTGCCGGCTGGTGCGGTTCGCGCGACGATTGCGCTCCGCTCCTACAATGTCGATAACGACGGCTATGCATGGTTCTCGCGGCCGTTCGTTACCGAAGTAAAGCCGGGCACCAAAACCTGGGTCCCGTACAGTGCTGGTAACGACCGGACCGTGACTGCCAGTACGCGAGCGCTTGTCAGTTCGACGGCATCGACATTGGCTGATGCCGACAGCGCGATCGGCCAGCGGATCGACACGATCACCACCGACTATGTCACCCGGGACAGCGCTACAAACGCTCGCGTCGACCAGACGGCAAGCGCGATGAGCGAGGGTGATCGCGCGCTCGGCATTCGGGTTGACGGTGTCGCTGCCAAGTTGGCGACCACGGACAGTGCCGTGCGGGCCGAGATTGACCGGGTCGAACGGACATCGGTCGATCGAGACACGGCGCTAGGACAGCGCAGCGACACGATCACGGCATCGCTCAACGATGCCCGCGGCCGCCTGTCGACGGTTGAAACGGCGGTAACCGATGGCCGGTTCGCCGCGGCGCAGCGCGTGTCGAGTCTCGAAGCGCAAGTCGGTGCCGACTTGTCCGCAAGGATCGACCAGCGGGCAACGGCGATCGTCGATCCCAAGATCGGCGTCGTGACGCAGAGCGTGACGGACTTGCGCAGCGCTTACAACGGCACCGTAGCAACGGTGCAGCAGCAGGCCGGCACGCTAGTCGACCTCGCCGGCAAGGCGACCGCCTATGTCAGATTGCTTGCCGATGGCGGTAACGGTGTCGCTCGGCTGAGCCTCTGGTCGGATCAATTTGGCGGCGCGTGGGAGCTGATTGGGGACGGTAGAATTGGCGGAAATCTCGTCGTGGATGGCACGATCACCTCGACGAAGATGGGTGCCTCATCGGTTCAACAGGCCATGTTCCTCACGCTGCCTGGCAGCATGTCGATCCCCTATGGTTGAGGAAGCGGCATGGCGATTCCGTATCCGGTATACGAAGATGATCCGAGCACTGGCGGCGGTGGCACGGGCAGCGGTGGTGGCGGAGGTGGCTACGTGATCGGCACAACCATATTTCAGGCCACCTTCAACAAGGCCGAGGCAAACAGCGCGTTGCGCATCCTCGCCTATGCCAGCCTGCAAAGCCCCGACGATCTTCAGTTCGCCGGCTACATCACGATCGACGGCGCCCTCTACCAAACCGGCACGGTGAATATCGTGCTGGATCTTCAGCGCTCGTCCGGCGCGATGCCGATAACTCTGCCTGCTTTCGTCGCCGGCCTGGCGGCAGGCAATCACACCATCATCTTTTCGATCCGCAACCTTGAGCCAGACGGCGCCCTGACCGTGCTCGCGGGCTCGACGATGGAAATCACCGAACTGAAACGCGCAGCCGTCTGAAAGGACAGGTCATGGAATATTGGATCGTTTACGACCTCGCGTCTGGCGCCGAGCGCTGGCGCGGGAGCGGTGTTACGGGCGCAGCAGCGGCGCAGGTATTGCCCGAGGGCCTTGGGATTGTGCTGGTCCCCTCAGTGGCCCTTGAAGGCGAAGCGCTTGATCTGGACGTGCTGCGCAATACCGCGGCCGCCAGCATCGACGCCCAAGCTGAGGTGATCCGGCAGAGCATCCTGACGCCCGGCGCCGGGCAGGCTATGACGTACCAGCGCAAGGAAGCCGAGGCGCGCGCATGGTCTCTTAATAATCTGACCGCCACGCCCTTCCTGTCTGCGGAGGCCGGCGCGCGTGGCATGACGATCGCCGACCTCGCGGCCGAGATCATCGAGCTTGCCGACGCGTGGGTGGCGATCGGCGCCGCGATCGAGGGGCTGCGCATGGGCGCGAAGGCCGCGGTGAACCGCGCCGCGAACCTCGGCGCGATCGTCGCTGCCGGCAAGGTCGACTGGTCAGTCCTCAATGGCTGAGCGCTTCTGGCTCGGTCTGCGCCAGCTGCTCGTTGCGGTTGACCAGCTCGTCTACATCCTGATCGCCGTGCCGATCTATGTTGTCGCGGGCGGGCCAACCCCGTCGGCTGACGAGACGATCTCCAGCCGCGTCGGCCGCGCTGCAATCAAGGGGCATCGCTGGGGGCTGGTCCTCGAAGCGATCATCGACCGGCTTTTCGTCCTGCTTGGTGCGGCTCCGGACCACTGCCGGCGCAATGTCGAAACTGCCTTCCTGGGCTGCGCGCCCAAACCTTGAGGGATCCTACCATGAAGAACGCGAGCAACGCGGCCGCCCCGGTCACGGGAAAGGATGACGCATGAACGCGACAGCCACGAGCAACTATATCGGCGAGGCGATGCGTTCGACGGCTGCGCTCGCGCCGCCCTCCCTCGCTGACAATCCAGGGCTGCTCGCCTGGAACCTGTTCGTCATGACTGCGGCCATGTGCCTCGGTCTGATGATGGCGGGCAAACAGGCGCGACGGATCTGGGCGGCGCGCGCGTTCGACCATCCGACCGATCCGGTCTCGATCTATCGGATAGTCATTTTCCTCGCCGGCTGCGCGGTCGCCAGCCGGGGTGGCGCCGAGGCGATCAGCCTATGGTCATGGAGCTCCGGTGACGCTCACACGATCGAGCGCGTTGCAGAACTGAAGCGCTGGCTGGATCCCGTATCAGTCGGCTGCGGCTTCCTGTGGATGGCTCTGCATATCCTTGCCGAGCCAATGCTCGAGTTCCAGCTGCGCAAAGCCCCCCTTCCCGTCGATATGTGGTCACGGTGGCCGCAGCTGCGCCGACCTATTGCCATCCTGGTCGTGAGCCTTGCAATGGCGACCGCTGCCGTCGGGCTGCGGTAATGCGCGAGGGGGCTATCGCGGCGGTGCCGAGCGTATCGGTACCGGTCATCTGGTCATTCATGGGATACAGCTTCCCGGCCGGTTCGATGATCGTCGGGCTTCTCGCCTGCCTCATGATCCGGCTGTTCATCACGCTCGACACGCCGGGTCCAAAGCGCTGGCTGCTCGATATGATCATCACCGGGATCGCGATGTTGGTCACCGCAGTCTGGATCGCGGAGCAACAGGTCGATCTATTCGCTGCGCTTGGCACGGGCGGCGCGCTGGGCGCCATCGGCACCGGCATCATCACCTTCTTCAAGCGTCGCGGGCAGAACGCGATCGATGCGCTCGACGCCGCTCTCCCGGGCAAGCCGGTAATACCGGCGGACATGACCGCCACCCTGCGCGAACTCGACAAGCAGGGATAACGGCCCGCCCCAAGGGTCAGCCAAGGACGGGCCGGCCAGGGCACGGTGGGTGTGGACCCTGGCGCTGCACGAACGATCACCTCGACTGATCGCCTCACATCAAAGAAAATAAGCATCAGTGGATGTAAGAGGCCTGAAGTGGCGGACAGCCATATCAGGCCGTTCTCCCTGCCCGTCGTAGCTGGGGCGGCATCGTGACGAGCAGGGAACCCTTCACGGGGAGGCAAAGCCTCGTCTGCAAAATGCCTAATTGCAGTTAATATTTTGTTAACGGCCCGCCTCAGCGACAAGGGGAAAAGCGCGAGGCGGGCCGGCCGGAGCTTTGAAGAACCCTCTGGCGCAATCTGAACAGCGCCAAAGTCGAAAACGCCTCACCATTGTAAGGAATTAAGCATGACGACGGCATTAGAGCCGGCGTGGCTTTGCCATGCCCGGTCGCTTCTTGGCACCCACGAAATAGTCGGTCGCACGCACAACAATGCCCTGATCGCGTTTCTCAACTCGGCGCGCAAATGGAACGGCGTGATCTGGAAAGACGACGAGATGCCGTGGTGCGGCGGCTTCGTCGCGGCATGCCTCGTCGCCGTCGGTGTAGAGCCGGTCAAGATCGCGGCCCGAGCGAAGAGCTGGGCGGCCTGGGGTAGCCGACTGCGGCCTGAGCGCCTCGCCCCCGGCGCGGTCCTCGTCTTCGATCGTGCAGGCGGCGGGCATGTCGGCTTCTATGCCGGCGAAGACGAGTCCGCATATCATGTGCTCGGTGGAAATCAGGGCAACGCGGTCTCGGTCACGCGCATTGCAAAGTCGCGTCTGACCGCATCGCGCTGGCCTGCCGGTGTGCCCGTTATCGGTGGCGCTGTGAAAATGAAGACGATCGCGGGCGTGCCCTTTTCGTCGAACGAAGCGTGACCTGGGCAGCGGGCTTTGCCCTGCTGCGGCGTTTCTGGTGGGCGCTGCCGATGCTCGGTCTGCTCGCCGCGCTCCACTTCACCCGCGAGACGCTCGCCGATCGCACGGCAACGCTGAAGGCCGAGCGAACGGCGATGAGCGCCGAGATCGCGAAAGCTGAGCAGCTGCGCATCGGCGCGGAAAAGCGGTTCGCCGTCCAGCAAACCACGGCGCTCGCGGCCTTCGCCGATCGCCTCGCAAATCGTGAACCCATCATCCTTCGATCCACTGACACCGTGAGAACTTATGCGCAAACTGCTGCTGGCCGTGCTGCCTGCCTTAATGCTGACCGCGTGCTTGGGATCGACGCGCTCGACGCTGGGCTATTCGCCGGCGATCCCGCCAGTGCCGGCCGATTCGAAGAAGCCCTGCACAGCGACGCCGATGCGCCGGCAGCCGGACGGTAGCGCCAACAGCGCGGACGCTGAGTGGTCGCTGCGCGATGCGCGCGCCGACCTCGCGCTCTGTGACGCGCGCCGCGGCCTCGCTGTCGACGCTTGGCCGCACTGACACCCCGCTTTGCTGATGAACGACCAACCCGCTACCCTGAATAGGAGTGTCCACGCATGGCCGTGCTGACGAATATCCCAAACAACACGTCCGCGCGTGACTGGCGCGACACGATGAACTCGCTGATCAAGCGTATCGCTGCGCTTGAGGCGGCCGGGGTGCCGGTGGAAACCCCTGCGCCAGCGTTCACGACGCAGCCGAGCATTAGCCCGACCAGCGGCACCGCCGGCTCGACTGTGTACGCCGCTACGCCGGGTACCGTCAGCAACGGCGCTGTCGTGTCCCGCGCTTGGCTGCTGAACGGCACGGCCATCAGCACTGGCGTGACGGCCCTGCCCGCGTCGTCCGGCACCCTCGCCTATCAAGAGACGGCGTCAGGCCCGGGCGGTACGACGACGTCGACGGTTCAGGTGGCAGCGGTGACAGCGGCCACTGTCACCCCTACCCCGGCACCGGCTTTCATCTCGCAGCCGAGCATCAGCCCGAGTACCGGAACTGCCGGGGCTACGACATTCACCGCGACCGCGGGCAACGTCAGCAATGGCTCGATCTCGGCGCGTTCGTGGACGATCAACGGGACGGTGATCAGCACCGGCACCGCCGCTTCTCCGGCGTCGTCTGGCACCCTGACCTACCAAGAGACAGCGACCGGACCAGGCGGCACCACGCAGTCGACGGTGCAGCAGGTGACCGTCACAACCGCAGCCGCGGCAGCGCCAGCCTTCACCTCGCAGCCGACGGTCAGCCCTTCGACTGGCACGGCTGGGACGACGACCTACACAGCAACCCCCGGCGCCGTGTCGAACGGTTCGATCACGTCTCGCGCATGGGCGCTCAACGGCTCAACAATCAGCACCGGGCCTACCGCTGCCCCTGCTTCCGCTGGCACTCTGACGTATCAGGAGTTTGCAACGGGCACGGGCGGCAGCGCATCGTCGTCGATTTTGACGCGCACGGTATCGGCTGCCGCTGTGACACTCGGCGACCTGACGCTTTCGCCGACCACCAGCACTGCGGGAACGTCGTATAATGGCGTAATCAATGGTGTGACGGCAGGTTCGGTCATCACCGGCACTGTTCCAGACGGGCTCGTGCTCAACAGCGCAGCACGTACGATTACCGGCACGCCGACGACGGCAAGCACGGCTGGTTTTTCGCTTACCGAAACGCTTGGTGGCGCCGCTGGATCGCCAAAGGCCAACAGCATTGCGTTTACGGTTCGCGCAGCTGCACAGACGGCCGTCCTGAAGCTTCTGACGGTATCGCCATCGTCTGCTACGGTTGGCACGGCCTACAGTGGCACGATCGCTGGTTTGACGTCGGGTAGCACTGTGACGCTGTCTAACGCCGGGGCGGCCGGCCTAACCGTCCAAGGCGCTGTCATCACCGGCACGCCGACCACGGCCGGCACGATCGATGTCGTCGAGACCTTGGATGGCGCGCAGTACTCCCCCCGCACGTCGAATGGCATCGTTACAGTCAACGCTACCGCAAATGTCCCGATCATACGCGCTGTCCTCAGCGGTCAGCGACTGCCGGACACCCCGTCCCCGGCAACAGGTGGGCCTCCAACAGTCGACGCCGAATATGTTCGCTGTGAAAACCGCTACGTTGGCTCGGGTGATATCGCGACGGCCAGCTTCCGGCTGAACGGCTTCTACATCTGGACCGACGTCGCGATCAAAACGAAGGGCGCGATCACCTACAAGGAATTAGTGGTCGAGGTGAACGGCGTTTGCGTCAACTGCCTGCCGAACGGCCCGATGGTACTTCCGCAGGGCGCCGTGGATATAGCGACGCCAGACATCGATTGGTCACCTCTCGGTGGCCCGCCTGTCCAGGGCACGCTCGTCAGGATCAAGTGCCGCTACAGCATCCCCGCAGGAGCTCTGGGGATCGGCAACAGCGTTGCGGATTACGAGGGGGTCTTTGCGCGCGGTTTCGAACCAACCGGATCTACGGTGACAAGCTTGATGACACCGGGTGACCCGACCGTGACCGGAACACTTCTGACGAGCACGTACACCCATTGTCCAATCATGGTTGGCACGTTCGTTGGTGGCGACAAGGAAACGATCGTCTTCGGAGGCGACAGCATAACGGTTGGCTCTGGTGATAAGGGCGGCCAGTGGGCAGCGCTGCCTAGCCTCGCCAATGGGCAAAGCTCGACAATTGGCACTTGGGAACAGATCCACACCCAGACTGATAGCCGGACGCTCGGATTTAGCTACGCGGGCCGCGCGCTCGCAGGCCTTGAGCCCTCGACGAAGGTCGGCATCGCCGGCATAATCGTCGCACGTATCGGCGGCGTCGCGACGCTATGGACGAACTCGAACGAGGTCGACAACGCGGCTGATGGACTGCGCGCTCTCGTCAAGTACGGGTCGACGTTCTTCGAGGCCTACGGCACGAACTATTTCGACGGCTCGACCAATGCGGGCGGCGCTCCGGGCAACGCTTACGGCAACTCGCGGGCCGTATGGAACATGGTAAAGGCTAATGCCCGCACCGGATCCGGTGTCCTGCCGCTACAGGTTGGCCGCAGTCCAATTCCTCCACGCCGCAATCGCGCAGCCGATGAGGTCAACGCGCCGCTTGATCAGGTCGTGTACGGTCCGAAGTGGGATATCGACGGCAACGTCGCGACCTATCTTGGTCTGCTCGACACAGCATTCGCGAACAACGAATTTGATTTTTACGTCAATACCACGGACATTTCCCGCCGCGGGTCCGACAAGAGCGCGGCCCCGTTCCATCAGTGGCTGCACGGTAACAGCACCTCGGAAGACGGCACGCATCCGTCGCCCGATATGACACAGCCATGGGCGCGCCGCGTGCGCCGCGCCGTCCACGCTAAGCGCAACGGCCTTCCCGTCCTCAGCACGATCACCTGGGTTTCGGCGCCCGCGATCCCCGAGGGAGCGACACCCAACACAGTCGTCGGGATCATCAACGTCAAGTATGAGACGAACCTGACGATGACCAACACGGCAGGCGGTCGCTTCAAGATGGGCCGTCGCCTTTCGGGAAGCACGGCAGAGGTGCTGATCGCGGAAGTCCCGACCGATTATGAAACCTCCACGAGCCATCAGATCGAGATCACAGAGAGCCGGTCCGACCTCGCAGTCACCTCGCGTGCGACGACGCTGACGATTTCGATCAGTGACGTGAGCCCCGAGCCGGTTCCCGAGCATGCTGTCGTTACGGCCTATAAAAAGGCGCGGACCGTTCCACTCTCGACTGCACGATATAGCGCTCTCAACACGTTTATCCGTGCAATTGACGATGCGGGTGCACTGACCAAGCTTAGTCGGCTTTACGTGTTCGCCGACCCCGAGCCCGTCACGAGCGACGGCGGGCTCAACATCGTCAGCCTCGCTACGGCCAAGCCGATCCCAGGCTCTGCGCCAACGTTCGAGCCAAATCTGGGCTACACTGGCAACGGCGCGGCTACCGGGGCAATCTCGCTGCGCACCCCTTGGACGGACAGCAAATATCTGCAGGACGATGCAGCGGTCGGCGTCTGGTGCAATGGCGAGTTCGGCGGCACGGCAGGCGACGGCAGAGAGCATATCTCGGCTTCGTCGGGGGGGGCGATCTGGCTGACCGCACGGAGTAGCGGCGGCACCGGCACTGAGACCTTTCGTATGAACTCAGGGACGACGGTTACAACGCGAACCGGGTCGACTTCACGCCTCGGGCATCGAGCGGCGTCGCGAACCGGGGCCACGGCAGCGGCCGCGTTTCATAACGGCCAGCAGACCGCCACGTCGGATGCTGCTTCTTTGGCGCAGACGACGACGGCTCAAGTGCTGCGTGCGCAGGCCAGCTATTCCACCGACCGCATCGCGGCTCTGTGGAGTGGAGGCGGACTGACGGCAGCGCAGCAGGCCGCAATGCACTCGGCTTTGTATGCATATCTCAAAAGCTTTGGCGCAGCGGGGTTCTGACATGATCCGATCGATTATACTTTCCGCCCTAGCGCTGCTCGCCTCCCCGGCGGCAGCACAGATCGTCCATACCGTCACCGGTGCTAACCCGCCCGCGCAGTATAAGGTCTGCGCGGGCGACACCCTCGTCCTCAAGAAGCAGATGGGCCGCGAGCTGCTGCGCGATGGCTCGCGCGAAAAGGGCTGGCTGGGCTGGAACGATCGCAATCGCTCGAACGCGGCCGGCAACTGGTTCGAGACGATCGGTGCCACCAAGCTTCGGTTCGTCGAGAACGTCCAGGGCAAGGGCTGGGTCTATGCCCCGGTCGACGCGAAGCCTTGCTTAGCACCTGCGCCGCCCAAGGCTCCCCCCGCGGCGGCTCCACTGTTTGGCGCGAACCTGTCCGGCGCCGAGGCCAGTGGTGGCGATGCGATCCGGCCGACGCTTGAGGACTGGAAGGGCTATATCGAGCGCCAAGGCTTCGGCCTGATCCGCTATCCGTTCAAGGATAACCGGATGACGCCCCAGCGTGTCGCCGAGGCGAAGGTTCATGTCATGTACGCCCGCAGCAAGGGCGTGCCCGTGATCCTCGACAATCACACGTACCGTTGGGACACGGTTGAACAGTTCATCAGGTTCTGGACCGACTTCGCGCGCAACTTCCCCGACGACGGCTCGGTGATGCTCGACCTAGTCAATGAGCCGCGCGGCTTCGACGACCCGGTGCTGACCAATGATTGGGATCAGTGGCTGCGCGACAGCAACGACATCATCGCTGGCCTGCGCGCGAACGGGATCCGACATCCGATCCTGCTCGAATATCCGCAATGGTCGGCGACGTTCCGCTTCGACAAGAAGGAGGGGCCGAAGAAGGCGTGCGAGAGCGCCGGCTGCGCGATTGACCGCGGTGGAGGCCTGAAGGATCCGTTCGGCCTGACGTTCATCAATGCGCACCGCTACTTCGATCGGGGCTCGTCCGGCGCGAGCAATGAGTGCGATGCCAAGACGAGCGGTTTCGCCGAGTTCGCCGAGCAGCTGCGCCGGCGCGGCCTCAAGGGCTACATCACTGAAAGCGCCTTCGCCTCACACTACGGCATGAAGGCGTCGTGCGCGGCAGTCGGTGCCGAGGCGATCGCGGCCTTGCGCGCTAACAGCGACGTCCTGCTCGGCATTACCTGGTGGGGTGGCGGCCGCATCTGGCCTGAGAGCTACATCTTCAAGATTGACCCTCCCAAGGCTGCTCGCTTCACGGCGCCGACCTCAAGTTATGTCGAGCGGCTGACGGGGCGCCGATAGTCTAACATGAAAGGAGGTGATGCCCATGACCGGGTGCACCGAGTTTCGCCAGTCCGGCCCCTGCCTGATAGCATGGCAGGGGCCGACACCCGTCGCGCAGATCGCGTGGGATGCCGCTGAGAGCGGCTGGTACATCAACTTCTTATCGGTCGAGCAACCCCAGCTGCTCGCGCCGCTTCTGTTGAGATTCCGGAAGCTATGGCGCCGCAGCGGCAGGCCGACTCTCTCGTTCCACGCATCCCCCGATAATCAGGTCATCGGGAGGCTTATAGGGATCCTCGGAGCTGAGTGCTCTGCGGGCCTCTATACCATTGTCGACTTGGACCATCGAAGTAGAAAGAAGAGCCATGAGCAAGACCGAGAACGCACGCTATAAGAAGCTCTCTGCCAAGGGTAAGACCGAGTACGGCCGCGATCGTGCGAAGGACGCTGATGCCAATGGCGGTACGTTCAGCGCCACTTTGGCGAAGCTGCACGCCGGCTATTACGACGCGATGTGACTAAGGCGCCCGGCTCGAAAGAGCCGGGCGTTTCACCTGTGAGACCTTGTCCGGTTTAGGCGGACGCATTCGGGAATCTGACATCATTGGCCAGCCGTCGGAATAGAGCGTACGAACAGCAACGTGCTGCTCGGCATCACTTGGTGGGGTGACGGCCGCATTTGGCCGGAGAGCTACATCCTTAAAATTGACCCACCGAAGGCCACGCGCTTCACTGCTCCTGTCACGGATCATATGAAGATACTGGCGGGAACGATCGTAACGACAGGCGTTCGGTGAATCAGGTCAAGGTTGGTCGAGATCGATTAGGCAATGGAACTAACGATGTTCCGAGCGCGGTTTTTTGGGGCAGTCGAGAACGCTGACACCGTTTTGACGGCGCCATCCTCCAAACTTTTGCTCAGGCATGCAATAAACGACCAGAGCAGTGCTGCAGTTTTTATCGAAAACGTTGCAGTTCCGCCAACAGTCAGCCACGCGAGAATGTAAATCGCAAGACTCCACGCAGCTCTAGATTGCCCCTTAGTTCGGTGCCTTGGATAATATACCAAAAATAGAAGATAAGCAAAACCGCCAAACAGACCTATTGATGCTATAATAAAAGCATAGCCACTATCAAATGTCTTTTCAACAATTAGCGGATTTCCAGCGAAAAGGTCTGTCAGATCAAACCTGTTTAGGAGACGATACGTAACGCCTAAGCGCCCGGTTAAGTCGTCACCTACGGCACTTTGCAGATGGGCGGAGAAAGAAAATATAAGCCCCAATATCAACAACGGCACTGCCAAGATTAGATTGCGATTAAGCAATGGAAACACGAAATAGCCAATTGGCATAACCAAGCACATAAGTGCGCCCATTCGCGCGTTATTGCTCGCAATGATCAAAAATATAGTCAAAATCTGAAGGGATCTTTCCTTCCAATTTAGGCTTCCCCACATTCCGCTAAGGAATACCATACAGACGATCGCGTATGAATTGATTGAGACTTGTTCTAGAAATATTGACGAAGTTCGGCGCCCCGAAAATATTCCTAAACTGAATCGACCCTCGAAAACGATAGTCCCTACGCTTAGACCTGAGTCGTCAAATTCGCTTACCGGTGTTCCTCGGGTCAACTCGTAATAGCGAGCGGGCGAGAAAAAGGAAGCATAGCTCTCTACTGACGATATTTCCCAAATCAAAACAGCAAGAGTCATCGTAGACGCAATAAAGAATGCTTTCCGAATGAACTTTATGTCCATTCTCTGGCCGAGCATTACAAAAACAGCGATTAGGGCAAAATTCCGTATACTGCCGACATATATTTTATCAAATAGGATAGATGCAATCAACGCGAGCGCGCATATAAACCATAAAAGTGCGATCGGCAGGATGTCTCTGCTAGATACCCCAGTAGAGACTGATAACGCCAAGCAACCGATGATAATCAAGATTTCAACCGCAGCTACGGTGGAATAGCCTAAATGCATTCCCCTCGCCACCAACATCGCCAAAACCGCGTTGTATAACACGGAAACCACGATGAGCACCAAGGCGATATAATTGCCCCTAATACTCAGTAGTTTTTGACTTGTGGTAGGTAGATCTCTAGCCGACGCGCTTGGATAAGGGTGTCGCCCGGCCATCACCATGCGTCACACTCGGCGCAAAACCTTTTGCCCTTCGGTTTCTCTTGTCCGCAACGACATATAGGCGATTCCAGCTGGGCGCGATTATCCGCAGCATTTTTATCGTATAGCTTCCCTGGCCACAAAAATACTTTTCTGACCATTTTTCGAACTGACATGCCGGTCTCCAGCCGAGCCTACAATCCACATGGCCCGCTGCATCGTCGTTTATGCCGTCCCTGCTCGCATATCAACGACGCAACCGGAAGCACCCCGGCACTTGGCAATGTCATTTTTCATGCCTTTGCGTGCGCCACCCGTGATGCATCCCGCACCTAAATTTGGGGGAAGGCGATGCCAAGGATGGGTTATACCGAGCTCCGCGAATCCGGCACTTGCTTGATAGCTTGGCAGGCACAGACTCCGGTTGCGCAGATCGCGTGGGAGGTTGCTGACAGCGGCTGGTACATCAACTTTTTATCCGTCGAGCAGTCCCAGCTGCTCGCGCCGCTCCTGACGAAATTCCGGAAGCTATGTCGCCGCAGCGGCAAGCCAATCCTCTCGTTTCACGCATCCCCCGATGATCAAGTCATCGGGAGGCTTATAGCGATCCTCGAAGCTGAGTGATCCGCGGGCCTTTATAGCATTGTCGACGCGGACCACCCTACCAAAGAAAAATGCCATGGGTGATGAGGAACATCGCGCATACAAGAAGCTGTCGGCTAGGGGCCGCACGGCTTACGGCCGCGACCGAACGAAAGACGCCGATGCCAATGGTGGCACGTTTAACGCCACCCTTGAGAGCCTGTACGCGGGCCATTACAACGCGATGTGACTCGGGAGCCCGGCTCGAAAGAGCCGAGCTCTACGTATTCGAATCGCATCTTACACCTTAAGGTGTCAGCGTACGCTTCTGATAATAGTCGGTGCTTTTTTGCTAGCTTATTGTTCGCTGGCGTTCACAACTTCGCCTGCGAAGGCGCAAAGGAAAACTAGCAAGATGACGACGAGCCGGCCGGAAAAACAGCAGTCTAGCCTAAGGCATCAGGTTGATGGGCTTTGTACTCTCGCAACTCTTCTCGTCGTTCCGCGTAATAGACGGACTATATCGGTTGCAAATCCGTGAGAAACACTTTGGAGCGGCCAGCAATGCTGATAGCCATGCAGGCCCACGGACGCTTACGAAGCATTGATGGCTTGCGCGCTGTTATGTGCATAGGGGTCGCACTTTACCATTTCGTGCCCTACTTCTTTAAACCTGGCGATGCCAGTTACGAGGTTTCGAGGTACTTCTCTTATTTCACCGACATATTCGCTATTTTAGCTGGAATATTTTCGGGGAAATATATAAGAGAGCGCTGGAGCTTCTCCGCATATGGAGGATTTTTATGTTCCCGCTTGTCGAGAATATACCCCTTGCACATTGTTACCGGTGGATTCTACATTGCTGTATTAATTGCTATCAGCGCTGGACTTTTTTCTCCACAAGACCAGTCGCGTTATGATCCATCCGCCATCATTCCCCATTTGACGTTAATGCATGCCTGGGGAATTGGCCCTGACATGGCGTTAAATTATCCATCCTGGATGATCAGCGCTATTTTCGCATGTTACTTAGCGATGCCAATTGTAGGTAAACTTTATCAAACTTCTAAGTGGCTGGTTCCGGCTGTAGTGATTGCGGCGATTGCCTTGTGCTCTTATGTATCCAGTTTATCTGGAGTTGAGGTGACTCGGGCACAGTTTGTGGGCATAGGTGTTTTGAGGGTATTTCCCTCATTTATGTTTGGCATTGTTCTTGGCAATATGGAAAAGATACCAGCTCATAGATCTGTGCCAATTATCATGCTCCTAGTTTCGTTGGTCGCGGCATTTGGTCTAGGGATGCCGCTCACGGGAGCAATTCGTCTAATAGTCCTCTACGTTATGGTGTATTCTATATTTGTAGCGGATAAGCTATCGATTCGCACACCACTTAACATCGGCTTGCTCCAATACTTAAGTAGGTACTCTTTTGGGGTATACTTATGGCATGGCGTAGTAGCCACAGTATTGTTTCGAGTTCTTTTGAAGCCAGTTCTCGGCAACGATTCACTAGTGATAGGCAGTCAAGCACCGGTTTATGCTATCATGCTGCTTTTTCTTGGGCTTGTTTTGTCATTTGGCATCGCTTTTGTCAGCTTGAAAACCGTTGAGCGTTGGGGGAGTCGCGCATTTGATGCACTCTTTGATCGTCGAGCGGCCCTTTCCCGGCCCGAACCACGTATAACACCACTCTCGTAAAGCTGCACACGCGCCATTATGATGCGATGTGATTAATGCGCCCGGTTCGAAAGAGCCGGGCGTTTCACCGGAGCAGCAACGCCCCGTCCCCGGGCAGGTAGCGCTCTTTGGCAGGGTCGGCGATCACAATGGTGCGGACCCTGCCTGCTCTATTGCAGTCTCGCCAAGCTAGGCGATCGATGGCCCAAGCAAGATAGAGCGCCGCCGCATTGCGTACCCGACCATCCCAAATCCAGCGACCATAAAAAGCCACGTTGCTGGTTCAGGTACCGGGCTCGTGGCACCCTCAACGCTTATAAGAGCATCGCCCGAAACCACTCCCCCAAGCGGGAAGTAATCAGCGTAGAAAAAGCTAGCTGTTTTTCCATTCAGTTCGTTAGCAGTCGGATAGCTTCCGAAAAATGAGCTTAGATTAAGGCTGACGGAAGTGCCACCCCCTTGGCTCGCGCCACCAGCAAGAAATTCAACCCCGCCATCAACCGAACGTCCAGTTTGACGCGGTATAAAGCGGTCTGAAAAGTCCACATCTCCGATAATAATATTGAACGTCTGCAGGTCTAAAAATGCAAAATCACCGTACTGTTCGACCGGCTTATCGGTATCGTACGAAAAGCTACCCGAGAATGCCTGCCCTATCTTGAAAAAGTCGGACGACGGAAATGAGGGATCGTCATACGTGTTATTCTGGGCAGCTGATAGCTTTCCAGAGAAGCTTGCAACGATGACAGCAGCTTCGCTGGGTACCGATACGCCCGTCGCTAACGTCGCGCACAAAGCGCACACGAATGATTTCATCATCTTCACGCCGATTCTCCTCACCCTTTTGCCGCAAGCTAACCAAGGCTTTTCACGGAAACAAGAAGGTTAATGGAACATTCGAAAGTTGTCCGTTAGAGCAAGTTTTGGCTTTATCAGCGTGTAGCTCCTAACGGACAAAATCGTCCGTGCGGCTAAAGGCACCCCGGGACGAGCTTAGCTTTTAAACGGCTATGCGGTGATGGCGCTGCATCGGTCTCCGGGTAGGTGTCGACGTTGACCTACATATGCCGTTCATAGCCACAGATCAGATCTATGGTCCGGATACCGAGGGACCGCATGTTTTCGAGGTCCATGGGGGCGGGATCGGTCATTGCGGCTCGCCTTCGTTGATCACATCGACAGCCGCAGCAACGCGCGCCCAATCGGAGTGGTGGGGATCATCGCCCATTATGTCGAGCAGCGTCGCGACCACAGGTGCAGACTCCAGCGCGCCATGCGTCCGCACGACGTCCCACGCCTTCAGCCATACTTCCCGGTCGCTCATCATTGAGCGAGGCTATGCGCGCTCGGCCGATTCGGGCAAACTATCTCATTGCTCGACTGCGGTATCAGCAGGTCGTCGCAACCTTCAGCCCCGACGGCACACGCGGCTTGACAGCCGAAGTGCCGCGCGCTGTTCAGGGGAACGTTCCGATTGGTAGTCGGGGCGACTTGCAGCGTATCCGGTCACGGTTCAACACTAGACATGTTGCGTACCGTTCATGTCCGTCATGTCCGGCCGCTGACGTTTTCGCCACCTCCTTTGGAGGACGGTAATCGGTGCAGGGATCTCCAGCGCCGTGGACGACCGGAAGGGCACAGGCCCTTGGAAGCATAACCCTTCCGGTCGCTCTCCCTCGGCGAAGGGCGGAGGGCGAAACAGCCGCTCGCTACACCAGAAGAAAGGCATCTCTGACATGCCCGAATCAACCGATACACCCATTGAGCAATTCCTCAAACCTGCGGCACCGAACGATTTTGGCCAGGACATCATCGACACGACACGCAGCGGACCTGATGGCGGGCAGCCAACAATGCCCAGCCGCGAGATTGCCGCCCTCACCAGCAAGCGCCACGACCATGTGATGCGCGACGCGCGAGCTATGCTGGCTGAACTCCACGGCGATGGCGCCGTCCCCAAATTTGGGGGCAGCTACATCGGGCAAGACGGCACAACGCGGCCTTGCCTTCATCTTCCAAAGCGCGAGACCCTGATCTTGGTCAGCGGGTACAACGTTGGCATGCGCGCCACGATCATTGATCGCTGGCAGGAGCTGGAACAGGCATCACCGACCGTCGATCCGATCCTAGCGCTGAATGACCTAACGACACTCCGCGCATCGCTGCTCAACAACGTCGAAGAGCGCATGAAACTGGCGCAGGAATTGGCGGCAGCCGCGCCCAAGCTCGAGGCCTTCGATCGCATCGCCAGCGCCGAGGGGAGCCTCTGCATTACGGATGCCGCCAAGAGCCTACAGGTTCGGCCAAAGTCGCTGTTCGACTTCCTGCGTGCCCATGGCTGGATCTACCAGCCGCATGGCGGCCGCGGCGACATCGCCTACGCCACCAAGCTCCAGCAGGGGCTGATGGAGCACAAGACGACGACGGCGCACCGCTCAGACGGCTCGGAGAAGATCATCACCCAGGCTCGGATCACGCCGAAGGGGCTGACCAGGCTAGCGCAGGAATTCCCGTCGCCTGTGAAGCTGGCGGCGTAGCGATCTGGGGCGGCTCCTGATAAGAGCCGCCCCTTCCCTTCCCCCGTGGCACTGTCAGCGCAGAAGCGCGTGGCTGCCGGAGACGTAATCGGCTGGCCCTCGGCGAGCAAGGGGCGCTGCTCGGCGTCTATCGCCGTGGTGTGGAGCTTGCCGGGCCGCGCGGTCCTCGGGCGGTTGCCGCACTCCCGCCTCGAACGTGGTCGGCATCTGTCGCGGCGCAAACGCACGAACAATGATTTTATAAATCGCTCAACCTGCCTCTTGAGGACACCGGATCGTCGTACGGACGCTAATACACTGCTAGCAATTAGTATTAATGAAATATTAACCTTTTAACGTTGGTTGAGCCGAGATGGTCGGCGTTTTCTTTCAGCCCAGAAGGGGACCGAACATGCGTTATTGGATCGTAGACAAGCCAATTAAGTAATAGATTCGCCCGGCTTGCAAAAGCCGGGCGCTTTAAGTTTTAAACCGCGGCCGGTTTGAACACCTCACTGATGCGGATGCTCTTGGCTGGTAGCGCTCCCGTCGTCAGGCATCGTAACCCTGCCTAATCAGATTGGTCGTTTTGGTTGGTAAATATCCCGCTGCAACGCACTGCAGTTGCGCAGGCTCTAAATGCCTCACACAGGCCCTCTGGCATCGTAAGCTGGTCAGGATCGAGACACTTTCGATCTGAGGGTTAAATTACAACTAGTCGCGGGCATTATTCCTGCCATCTATCGTGCATGATGATCCTGTACTGCGTGCTCGCGATCGTTTGGGGCCTCCCAATCGCTATTATCCTGGCGACCTCGGTTGGCTATGGTGTCTCTCCTCGGTTCGCCCGATTTATGCGGATACACCTTGGACTCTGACGCCACCGATCAGTGGCGGTCACATCGATCCCTGCGGCGACGCCCGTTCAATCATCAGGAAAAGCCTGGGGCTGGACCTTCGCCTACCTGTACGGCCATCGCGATGATGTGTTTGATAACTGGCTCCGGAATGGCGTTGGCCACGTCAAGCCCGAATTGATCGCGATAAGACCAAGCTACCCAACCCGAGTACGTGGCGAGCCCCGGTATATCGATTGAGAGAAACCGTCCGACAGTGACCCCGTATTCTGAGCGAATCTTGAAGCCCAGGGTAGACACGTTTTGAATGATTGCCGAATGCTTATCTCCGAGAGACGTTATAAGTACGGCCGGATGATTCATAGCCGTTCGGTTTGAGCACCGCCGATCAAGCGGATTGTTGCCGGCATTGGCCATCGAGCGGCGATAGGTGTTCATGGGGCTATCGTCCGTCAGGGTCGCTAAGATCTGGTTATGTCTGGATTTAACCCCGTCCCGTGCCGCATTGCAAAGGCCCACCGCCCCTTGCAAGTTCTCGTTATGACACACTTGTCACAGCAGCGTTTTATGAACGATCATTCCGCGGGTTGGGTTAATGCATCCGCCCGTTCTTGA
>Ga0265797_10003850_pt1 | contig 23536 bp, 19 predicted proteins | sample P2T30metagenome_FD_192433 | JGI IMG/M metagenome (GOLD analysis project Ga0265797, IMG submission 192433) | Plant litter microbial communities from East Loma Ridge, Irvine, California - P2 T30 | ecosystem: Environmental > Terrestrial > Plant litter > Unclassified | place: USA: California... | reverse complement strand
TATAGCGATTGTTGTTGAAAAGAGGATAAAGGGACCACGACGAGCGTAGCGCTCAGAGACGACGGCGTAGATGATTGTGAGGGCGGTGGCAAGGGCCTATGAATATATTAGCAATCTGCGGAAGTTAAAAGGAGCTGCAAGTTTTTTACGTATGGCGGGATAGTCAAGAGTTGTGCCTCAGCTGCACTAAAGCCCAGATCCTTGATAATAGATGGCTATAAGAAACGATTAGTACCCTGGCCCTGTATCATCGAAGCGGTGATATCTTACCAAAAACATGCTCAAAGTGTAAAGCGGCAAGGAAAGCGTGTGGAAGCAAGCACCGTACAACCAGACTTTGGGGTCTTTCATCGCACCCGAAACATTCTTCCAAGAGACGCTCTCGTCGGCCACAGCATCACTGTCCGCACCAAGACGAGCAGTGATAAGCTCTTTCTCTTCCGGAGTGACAAATGTGGCCTTGGCTGGCCAATCCATCACGTACCAGTAGGCGGCAAATCCAAGCACGACGGTGAGAATTCCCTCAATGATAAAGATCCATCTACACCCTGGTCAGTGTTCACGCTCCAAGCATCGGTGAACGAGGTTACATACCTCCATCCGCTCAGGCCTGCAACACCTCTCATGTGGCCAATGCCCCATGCTAGGATGCCTCCGAAGGCGCCTGCCATGGACGCCGCCGAAAAGAACAAGGCAACACGATATTGGCGCTCAGAGCGCTTGTACCACTGTAAGATGAATGTTAGCTTACAACGTTAGCCAGAGCAAGTTGAACCAAACTTTCTTACCATTGAAAGGTAGAACACAACACCAGGGAACAGTCCACCTTGAATTACAAATCCGTCAGCAAGAGTTTCACGCACACTGAGCCTTAAAGATCTCTCAAAACTCACCTTCCGTCAAACCCAAGAAGAACCGCACAGCCAAGAACCCAGCCCTACCACTCGCATGCTCATTGTTAATCACACAACCCTGCAGCGTCGAAACGACTCCCCAAACAACACCAATCAGCGGCAGCCAAAGCCTAGGGCCAATCTTCTTCAAGATCAGATTCCACGCCACCTCCAGTGAGATGTAACCGACGAAGAACAGCGTCAGACCATTTAGGTAGTCCGATCCATCAGCACTCAGACCAAGATCCTTCTCAAGGCCTTCCAGTCGAGCATTTGCGACGTTTGCGCGATCCAAGAATGAGAGCAAGTACAGCAGCTAATGAGAGGATGTTGTTACTACTTCTCATTCTTTTTGTGCTTGTCGGGCTATTCGCGATCAGACTTACAGCTACACCAGGCACGAGGTAAAGATCCAATTTGCGCAGGAGCTTCTTCTCCGAAAGTCCATATTCGGCAGCGACGGCTTCCGGAGTACGGTGGTCGTGAATCGAAGATGGCGTTGAGATCTGCTTCTCATCCGCAGCGAATTTCTCGTCGTCGGATGGCGCGTTGGCTAGTTTTGAGTCCGCCATCGTAAGCGCAGTGCGAGTGTGACTTCTGCGTCAAGACAAGCAAAGGTACGAGACAAAGTGTACTTGAGACAAGAAGAGACAGTCGAAGGAAGAAACAAGAACTGCGTGGCAACCCCTACCAAGTAGTCTTAACCCAAGCCACAGCCGCACAACTACATTACCTCACTCCAAGATCATCAAATCACGAACGACACCACCAGCGCGCCTCCCGAGGCATCACGCCTTTTACGCTCCTTCCTTTCTGCGCCTTCGCCAGGCGGGCGGGTCACCTCATGGCAGGCGTGAAGTCATCAGGATCAAAACAAACCGCACGCATTGGCCAGAAGTATATTACCGAGAGGGCAGGATGGAGCAGCTCGCAAGGCTCTCCGCGAACAGGATCGCGGCGTGGGCGTAGAATGGAGCGCCAGGTTCGGGGTCGGGGTGGTGTCGATATCTGGCGCTCAGATTGCGTGCTTACAAGCGCAGATGCCGATCGATTTGGAAGAGAAGTGCCGGGCAGCAGCGTGGGCGCGCGTCCAGTGAGCGATTCTGGGAACTCATCGCGTAGATTGGCATTTGTAAGTTGTCTAGCGAGATGATAGGGCTTGTTTTGACTGCATGCGGCACCCTCGTGGTCTTCAGCCACGTGTGTCGGTAGGAGACGGTTCTGAGGATTCGGGACTTCCAGCAATATATACTGCTGGCTCAAAGTTGGCGGCGGAGGTACCCGAGCCAATCATGTGGCAAGACATACTTGGTCAAATATCTGCTCTATACATATACACACGTTCCTCGAATTACGTAGTCCAATATGATCCGAATGGAAAGCTTGCCTGTCTTTACACAACATGGAGAACGAGCTGTAATCTGATTATATAATACTGGTTGACAATTTCTATTTTTGCTCGGTGCTACAACCGAGAAGTCATTAAAAAACGCGTCATGTACTCATTAGGTAGGAAATACAATTTCTGTTCGCGCATCGGCCATCAAAAAAGCCATGCGCAAACAAGGAAGGCAAGGGTCATGATGCCTTCCTGTAGAATTTGTTCCCAACCACAAGTCTGGTTCTGCCAAAAGGAAAAAAAAAAACGCCATCGCTCGCTAAGATATACGGAACAGAAAGCCGAATTGAACGTCCCGGATTATAAAGTAGGCAGGCATCAAAAGAGGCCTTGCACGTCGAATGATTGTTTTGCAGCGAGTCCGTCCGCTCATCGCCTCTGACTTTTCACGCTGCTGACATCTGCCTGTTTGACACTGCCAGTCCTCCTGAACAAACCTCTCTTCAAGGCTGGCATTGGTGCATCTGCTGGGGCAAAGGACCCGCTGCTTTCACCAGGGCCAGGCGAGAAGGTCGGGTCGGTCTTTGTCCTCGGTGACAGGCTGGGCCTAGGAACGGAAGCGTCTCGAGATGCCGAGCGCACTGGTCTTGGCCGCATCGAAGCACTAGTGTTCGGACGGCGGATCTCGCGGTGAGGCGGCATCTGATAGGCAGACGAGGGTGTCGAGGTAAGAGTTGGCAAGGGTGACACTTCTCGGTCTCGGCGAGGGGTTGTTCGAGATCCATCGCCGTTTTGGTTAGAAGTGGGATTGCTCAGACGGCGGATGAGGTTTTGGGTTTTCTGCGAGAAGGAAGAGCGGGTCGTCACGGAAGGTCCTACAGAGTGATGAGGCCGGAACTTGGGTGGTGACGGATCCATCGAGGTAGAAGCGATGCTTTGATGTGGGTGGTAGGGTGAGGACTCAGGAGACATTGAGCGAGCGTGGCGACTCTGGGACGCAGTACGGATACTGGAGAAGGCTGAGTCGTAAGATCGTGGGCTGAAATTGCTCCCTGAGGTTGCTGGCCTGACATGCGACAAGTTGTTTTGTCGGCCGATGAAGCCGTAGTTCGGGCTCGTGTCTGCTCGGTGGAATCTGGGTTTCCTGTGTGGCGTGGAAGTCACCTCGGAACTTGACTTTCTACGTTGTGCTGCACGCACCGCGTTGGGTGGTGTCATGTCGGAGCTATTGAAAAACATGTCCGACGCGTAAGAGGCCTGTTTACCATGCTGCAAGAAACGTGAGGGTGTGCCCTTGGTGATAGAGTTGCCATCTGGGTAGCCATCGTAGTCCAGGCCATCGTGAGAATTGTTAGAGTTTGCTTCATAATATTCTTCGTCTGTATCGGCACTGTCATCTTCTATGGCACCTTGCGCCAAAGCTGTGTGCACGGACGAGTCATAGTTGTGCAGATGGTGAGCGCCAATTGCATTCGATTGTGAGGGTCTTGCCATCTGGGTGCTACCGCTTTTAGGAGTTGGTGGTAGCAGTCCCTCTTCGAATGATGGCATGGTTGCTGTAATTGGCGATTTAAGTGCGTGCTTTACTCCGATACCAGGCACCTGAATAAGTCTGATCGGAGCCGGCGCCTCAAGCAGATTCGATCTTGCTGACGCCGCAGCGCTTGACAATGATTGGATCGAGTTTTCGGCAGACCTCCGTAGGCGAGGCGTTGGTAGCATGTTGGCAGTGAGCACAGGAGAAGAGATATTGCTCGACTTTGAAGGCGTCTGCACCAGCGTGTGTCGATCTTCGATCCATTGGTTGACGCGAGATATGCTGTCCTGTCGCGAGTGAGCCGAAGCAAACGGCCTGCCGCTCTCGGAGGGTTCCTCCCATTCGTACTTTTCGGGAGTCTCGCTCTTCTTTCCGTAGATGCTCGGGAAACTGCTTTCGCTTAAAGCGCTGAGGCGTGGAGAGTTCAAAACCTCCTCAGCCAGCACGTTCTCGTCAATAGTGCTGGCATGCCTAGACAGAATGGAGTTGAAGCTCTTGACAGGGTGTATATCCTTTCCGGCGGTCAAGAAGACTGATCGCAAGGCATTTGTGCTCGGCTGCTGGGAGGTCAAGAAGGCTGGTTCTCTTCGTGGTTTTGCCGGCGTGTTGTCACGGACAGCAGAGTTCAACTTGCTCGACGCTACGGTGGCAGCAACTGGGGCCTGTCGAGGTGCAACAGAAACAACTGCCACCTGAGGAGGGCTCGACAACACCATTTGGTCTTGGTTTTCTGTGCCAGCATATCCAGAATCAGCCTGAGCTGTACCAGGTCTAGCCTCCTCATAATCGTCAATCTTCTCCTCCAAGTCGCAGATGATATCGGCCGCTTCCTGAATTGCTCGGTCTCGCTTTTCCAGCTCTTCGACCAGCAGACTGTTAATCCGCATCAATTCTTCGTGCTCCTCTTCCAATTTCTCTGCCCGTAGTACTGTTGCACGCATGGCCTCGATCTCAGCATGTAATTTCGCCTGATTCTCGCGCCTGTGATCAAGCTCCAGTTTAAGATTGAAGTTCTGTTTGGTCAAACGGTCCATTTGCTCGTCAAGTTCTCTGGCACCGGGCATGCGACGCTTGCGACCTCCTGCACTAAGCGTGCTGCTGCCATTGCTGCTGTTGACATTGTCTCCGCCGTATCTTGGTATTGGCGCCAGAGGTGAGCTGTCAAATGACCTTTCCAGAGCCTGTCTGCCGTCCTCAGCCTCGGCAAAGAAGAGATCATCATCCTGTCCGGCGGTCATTCGAGGGCCAAAGTCAGATTGTCGTGTTCGTTTCGGTCGTGAGTTTCGTGCTCGGCGTTCTTGTAGGCGGTCCTGTAGGTATTGTGATGCCGGAAGAACTTCTGGCGTTTGCTTATGCCGGAGCATACTGCTCTTCGCGTTGAAGTCCATGCTCGGACTTCAAGTGGGCAAGGTGCCCGGCGGCGTCGCTCCTTGTGCTGCAGTGGTACGTTTATGCAGACATGAGCGAGGGTTTGGCACTGCGCGGTCGGTGAGAGCCGATTGGCGTGCTGAGCAGCGATGTGACGGTGATTGTATGGGCCGAGCGACGGGTCGTGATTGGCGTTGTTGGTTTGCTCGCGGCTGCAGGATGCCGTGTTTGGGCGTAATGCGACGGGATGGGCGAGCGAGTGGAGTGTGGAGTCGGTGTGAGCGTGGCTGGTAGTCAATCGCGTTCACATGCACGGTCGCAATAGCAATTCACAGGTTGTCGTTGTCGTTGTCGTTGTCGCTGTCGCTGTCGTCGGGTGAGCGGGCGTCTCGGCGTGTCGTCTTCGCAACAAGTGAGACGGACAAAGACTGTGTCTCACGTGCAGGGCGAAATGTGCGTGTCCCATGCGCGTGGCTGTAGTGGGAAACATCCAAAGCAACACCACACAAAGAAGCCCGAGCGCTGCCTGAGCCCAACCCTAACATCGACCCCGAAAGCAACGGCGCCCAGTTGTTTGGATCGGATGCAAGGGCCCGACCACTACCGCACCTCACCCGTGTCTATCACCTCTCCCACCCAATGGGATCACTCGACGCAGCCGCCTGGGTTCAGGCCGGAAAAACGGCGTCATTCTGCCTTTGGGTCCTTCACGGATCTGTGACGTTCCACGCCCGCCTAGCCAGAAATCCTTCAAACACCTCTGCCGTGAAGAGATAACATGGACAGGCCTTCACTTGAGTACAGACAGTGTCATGCCCATGGCAGAAGCAGCAATTTGCTGTCTTAAAATTACACCGGCACCGTTACCACCTCGACTGAGCCCAAAGACCACCAAACCCGGCAACACGAGCCTAGACCAAATTGCCTGCAGCGGTAATGCAGCAATCCTGGCCCGTTCACACACTTGCGCTGCGGGGATGGCCTTGAAGATCCACGATGTTGAGCGAGCATTCCCGGTGCGCTTCTCGTACGGAGGTATCTTCGACGCCAGGCGTTCACTCTTCCGACCAGACTACGTTTCATCGAGGGCTCTTTAGCTCGGCGAAACTCAAATGGTGTTTCCACGGCCGGCACTCGAGCCCGTTCGAACTCTGATGGCCGTTGGTTCAAGCTTGGCATTCGGACATTAACATCAATAGCAGTCACGATCTTAATTCTACTCATATTCCAACAGATTGTTATGAGCGTTGGACATCTGATCCTGGCTATTTTACATCATGAGGCGTGGTAGCGTAACACTGATGTCAAGTCACACTGAATATCAGGGGCTCGATTGGCATGACATTGATGGTTTGGGAAAGCTATTGCAAAAGTTCCGGCAATATTCGATACACGATTTTGCCGCCCAAACCGATCCTAACACCTTGCTCAGAGAAAGCTAGTATCCCTCCTCACCTGGTCTTGTATTGTTGCTAACCTGCTTCCTCTACCACGCCACTGCGATGTTCCGCTTCCCATTCTGCGACAGCATCCAGGAAAGGCTGATTAGGTCTCTTTTGGGCACTTTCGCGCGCACTCGGGATGATAACACCCTGGTAGTCGGAACGTGGGCCGGCAAGATCGGGATCACCACCTCGATCAAGAAAGAGTCGAACCATCTCTCTCACACCATTGTTGTTTGTGCGACAAGCAAGCCAGCAAAGCGGAGTGCTGCAAAGGCTGCCGGATCCGTAATGTGTTCCGTAAGAAATGGAGTTTGCATCGCATCCAATGTCTAACAGGTGTCGTACCATATTGAGCATGCGGCTGAAATGGGTATCAGGGCCTTGGTCCGTTTGAGATACATAGTAGCTTGCCGACATCACCGCTGAAGGTAGAACCCCGTGGTGAAGATCAAGGGGAGCTCCCCTGACCCGTAAGAGCTCGAAAGCCTCGATGTTCCCTTGCGCAGCGACGACTTCGAGAATGGGTTTCCGATGTTTCTTCGCGCCTGAAGGGGTGTCGTCCGGAGGGTCTACGTCGGCTCCATGATCAAGACACCATCTGACGAGATCAGTGTCTCTGACAACGAACCACAATACCGGGCTGCCGCGTGCAACCGTCCAGCTTCGTATTCTGCCACTCGGTGCATCCATTGTCTACGGTCAGAAGTCATCAGACGGCAATGGTTTTCGCTATGCTCTACGCAACCAGCTCGTTGACAATGGCAATCCTGTCAATTTTGTCGGCGGCAACCATGGCGGGTCCATGGTCGACAACGAGTGCAAGGCTTGGCCAGGTTACACAATTGACCAGGTTGCCGAAAAGGTCGAAGGCGCAATCCCATCTCAGCCAAACTTGGTCTTGCTTCACGTCGGTACAAACGACGCTATTCAGAATCTTGACATGCAGAACGCAGGCGTTCGTCTTGAGAGTCTGATTGATGGTTTGTTCGAGACAATCCCCGGCGTCACCGTCGTGGCTTCTACTCTGCTTCCGAATGCCAACTCACAGGCTCAGTCCAATATCGAGATTTACAATCAAAAGATCCCCGATATTATCCAAAAACGCCAGGCCGATGGTAAACAGATTGTCTACGTTGACTTTTCTTCTTCCTACTTCAGTCTTTCGGATCTATCATCCGACGGAACCCATCCTACGGATGCGGGCTACCTCAAGATGGCTGAAGTTTGGGATCAAGGCATCACAGCTGCAGATGGCCGCGGATGGCTGTCTCTCCTCAGGGATGACATCTCCGATGTGGTCTCTGGAGGGTCAAACGACACCTGCGACAAGGTCCCGGGCACGGCAATCGGTCCTACTCAAACGCAGATGGGTTCTGGGACTGACGACGGGGCCTACGTGCATGCCAGTACCCAAATCGATGGCTTTGCTGGGTTCAACAACCCCTCTAACGTCAACTTCGACAACCCTTTTCCCGAGGGTGTATTCTGGGCCGACATTGATGGTGACGGAACAGACGACTACGTATACCTAGGCTCAGTATCCAACTATGGCGTAGGCGTTGCGCTGAACCTTGGAAAAGGAAAAATGGGCGAGTACCTTTGGTCGGACTTTTCGCCGGTCTGCAAAAGGCAAGGCATCGTGTTTGCCGATATGACTGGAGATGGACGGGACGACTTTTGCTGCATTGGACCTGATGGTGGCGTGACATGTTGGCAGAACACGAAAGACGTCGACCCACGAGCCCCGAAATGGATTGCTATGGGCACTGTGAAACAAAGTGAAGGCTTTCCGCAAGCCCAAGTCAGACTCGCAGATCTGGATGGCTATGGCCGTGCCGACTACATTGTTTTCAGTGCTGACATGAAGAACATTTACGGCTGGCGTAATGGTGCGCTTTCTAACAGTGGATCCGCTTACTGGTACCCGATGCAAGGTGTCTTCAAGGACTTGCCTTCCCACGACCTGTCGCAATGGCACTTTGTTGATGTAAACGGCGACGGCAAAGACGACCTTGTGTGGATCAACGGCAACGGACAAGTCACCACCTGGATCAATCGTCGTGGCTACAGTGTTGGCCTCGGACCCGAGTGGGTCTCTCAAGGGGTTACCCATCAAGGCTCCGATCATCCCGTCAATGTCACCTTCGGCGCCTTCATGGGCTCGGGCCGTGCTGATTACGCTCTGGCCTCCATCAAGGATGGCAATGTTTACATCGAGCGATGGGAAAACCGTGGCCATGGTGGAACCATGGTTAAGGGCGATGGTGCCAGATACTGCGACATGACTGGCAGTGGATCAGACGATTACATTTTTGTTGATGCAAGCGGATCAATTCACTTCTTTGAGAATGAACACAATTGGGGCCACTGGAACGACCGGGGCGTCATTTACAACGGCGACCGCCCACGACAAGAGGTTCACATTGCTGATTTCGATGGTGACTCTAAGTGCGATATTACACTCGTGGACAAGGCTTCAGGAGCCACTCGTGTCATGCTCAACGGATACAAGGACGGCAAGTTTTCTTTCACAGACATTGGCATCGCCACTGGTCGTGCGACTTGCACCGAAGGCTACGGCCGAAACAAGCACGATCTTGGTGTACGCTGGCATGATCTAACCGGAGATGGGCGCGCTGACCTTTTATGCGTTCAATCTGACGGCACCGTCCATGGGTTCATTAATAAAGGAGTCAATGACTTTGTGGATCAGGGCGTCATCAAGGATACCGAAGGCCGAGAACGTGCCAATGTCCGGTTTGCAGATATCAATGGCGACGGAAGAGCCGATTATCTCTACGTCAACATGACTGACGGAGCTGTTACAACATGGTATAATGATGGGTGGAGCCCGAGTGCCGAAAATGCCTTCCGATGGAACTCACAAGGCATTGTTTCGTCTGGAGGCTTTAGCAGAGGCTCTGCCATAGAGTTCGGAAACTTGTATGGCCTTGGAAGAGCAGATCACATATCTGTGAAGCCAAGCACAAACGAGGCGTGGACTTGGTTCAATGTCTGCCCCGGTGGTGAGGGCCCTGCTCCTCCCAGTCTCCCTTCGAATGCCCCTCCAATTCCGACAATTATAGCGAACACACAAAGTAGTGTCACCTCTACGGCAAGTAAAACGCAATCGGATCATGCAACATCTTCGACCACGGCTGAAGTTATCACCACCACTTTCAAGGACTCCAAAGGCTCCACCGCTGTGGAGACGATCACGAAACCCGCACCGACATCAACTGATGGTGCGACCTTGGAGTCGACTACCAACCTCGAGGTCTTGACTACGACGGCCACCGATTCTGCCGGATCGAGTGTGGTCGGGTTCATCACAAAGCAATCCACCACCGCCTCCGAGGATCTCACCACCAGCGACCTACCGACTTTCACAGAGTTCCCGACCAGCGTTTCGTACCAGACAACGTCCGTTGGATACAACACGCGTGATGATGACGGTCACCCAGTCCTTGGACCATGGCCACTATGTTGGTTCTGCCCGCCTGGATCTAAGGGAACAGTAATTGTCGGTCTCCCGCCGGGGCCCGGCGTGTATCCTCCGCCGAGGCCAGGTGGGCCTCCAGGGCCACCTGGCTTCTCGATATCGTTCCTTTCGATTACGATTGGCCCTAATGACAACCCGACGTACAAGCCCTTATCTGAACCTACGCCCGAACCGAACCCGAGTCCAACTGAGTCTGGCTCTGAGCGACCGACCAGCAGCTCATCATCATCTTGCACCACAGAAACTGTAACTCAAATCACATACTATGTTTCCTACAAGACAGACGGTAAAGGATCCACAATCAGCACTGCTACCACTTCGACGTACTCAACTGACGTGTCTGGCTGCACTGTAATCGCGACCACAGCCACATCTACGACAGTGGGTGGTTCAGCCAGGATCTGCGAGCCTGGAACTTGCCCTGGCTGCAACACGCAACGAGATGTTCTGCCCGCGCTAGAATCGCACGCTTCTACGAAGCTAAATCTTGGCCTTAATGTAAATTGGACCATAGCGGAGCGTAGCTTGCCTGATGACTCGGACGTTAGTGAGCTCTACGACACTGTTTGGGCTGAGAAAGAGCTGCTGGTCAATGTGAAGCACGAAGACCGTTGGCAGGGCAAAGCGAGCTCTCGCTTCAGAGATTTCGCTGAGAAGGATACCAGATTGTATGTTGAGGGACTGGCCGGTTGTACTTCCCTAATGGTAGTGTCTCGTCGTGGCGCGTGGGTCAGCCACTTCTGGGAAACTAACTTTATTTATGGTGGTTTCACGGAAGAGGTCTTGAACTACATGCAAACCGGGCGGGTTGCAGAGCTGGGGCGCCCTGCCGAAGAAGACACAGTACCTCTTGCATCGCTCGTTACATCGCATTTCAGTGAGCACGACAAACCTCGGATCTTCATCATGACACCAGCCAATTTCCCGCCAGACTTCGACGAGGTGTCAAGCAGGGATATGTTCGCTGCACTCAGTCATGGCGACTTCACTCCTCTGTATGGGCCAAATGGGGATGGTGGCACCTTAATGGACAACCCAAAAGATCGTCTCACCCCGCTCGAACAGTCACTCTCCACGTTGCCGCCGGGGGTGTCCATCGATTGGTTCGTGTACAGGACGAGGAGAAAGACAGGCGACAAAAGAGTCGCACCGTTCGGTGCTGGGATGGTCTTGTACAGCAACAATCAGATTGGTTTCGAGGTAAGCCCTTCCATTTCTCGATGAAATCCGCTTCATCCATGTTTGGTGACGGGTGATTGTTCTTTGAGGTTCTGGGGATGCGTTGTCTCACAGGTGCTGATCAATTGTGCGTTTGTGGAAGGGATGCGATGTGTGGATAAGTTTGTAAAGTTAGATCGATGAAAACACTTGACTTATCAGGCAGCAAGGTATTGATGAAAACAAGCGTCTGATACTTCGCATACTCGAAAGTCACTGTTTGTCCCTGTACTTTGTGTGCAGTCACTTTTTGACTCGAGGCAATAACGCGGAAGTTATGGAAGTCATCTTTCTTCCCTATGTCGTACTCGCTCCGCAGTATGTATGCCCTACGAGCATGAACCAACCCCTTTATCACATACATCGCGGCCCACATATCCGCGCTCGTGAGATGTCCCTGCAATAATCTCCTTCATGCATGGAGACGTATCCCACCTGGATGCTGTTTTCCACGTAACCACAACCCACGAAAGCTTCGCAAACATCAGTAAAGGAACTCAATACCCTAAACTCGACCCAAATCTTATCAAAACCGCTCTCAGAATGAAAACATGCTCCTTTTGGTACATCCAATCCGAAGCCAGACAGCAGTAAAGAGTTCGCATGAGCTTGTGCACCTCAACCTCTCCACCACCTGGAGCAAGACTGTCGTGATACCTCAGAACATCCTTCAGCACCGTGATGGGAACGCGTCTATGGAGATCGTCGTCAAAGTGTCGAGATAGCGGGAGGTCCATCAACGGAATGACGGTGTGCTTGAGGTCATCACTGTCGATAGTCTTGTATAGAGTGCAAAGCTCGGCCCTCTTCTCGGGACCAACGAATGCGTCGACGTACTCAATCCAGCGGTGCAGATTCTTCATGCAAGATGTCGTGTACTGGCCTTGCAGTTCGATAGTCAATCTCCTTTCGGAAATTCCGTCGCGTCGCAGTTTGAAGGGGCCTTGGTGGGCCTCCTCCAATGTCGACAAGAAATGTTGCACATGCGAGAAGTCGAAATCGCGCACCCTGGACACAACGGGCATCGACGAAGTGCGAAGGAAGCCTGACACCTCAATGCGAGACTGCTTGCTGACTCGAGCGATTGGGTGATTGCACGTCAGCTTGGCCTTGCGTGGGTCGCTTGTGTTGGACGTTAGGAACGCTGTGTGCCGTTGGGAGAGAGTGCAGTCGCTGCTGTTACGAAAGTGCCGTTGACCGAAGCGATTTTGACCCAGTGGCAATGGCTCTATTAGCTTAGAATCTGATAAGGGCCATTGTTGTTCATCAATCGCGTAAGAGTAGATCAGGTATCGGAGTTCGACTGGGAGTTTGAGGATGGGCGGAGTGTCCATTGCAGATTGAGGGATTGCGATGCTCTCGTTTGGCAGACTTGCACTCATTGGGTCAATGCTGTGTCGTGTGAGGTTGTTTGATGTTTTTATGTTGTAATGTCACAAGTGGCGTTTTACTTATTGTTGTACAGGCGAGTCCGCGCATTCACTGGCGAGCGCTTAGATACGCGCGCGGCATGGACGGGAAGTCATCTCCTTCACCGGCAGCGTCCCTGGCTTGACCTGTTTGTTAATGCACGAGATCGAAACTTGATATCACGCTGAGCAGTGTGAACACACAAGCAGCAGTTCTATGATACTCTGAATGGCTTTGTGCACTAAACCCTGTCCAAGCACGCGACGAAGTACGCTGCTGGAGATCCCCACGTTGCACGTGACGAGCAACTGTTAGCATGCAACGCGGGACGCAAGTAGCTGGCCGGGAATCGAGTGAAGTTAATGATTTACAACTCGTAAATTTCGTATGATACTTATCTGCGTCGACTCGAGTGAGGCGTGACGAGGCATTAAGGATGTTTCGAGCAAGCCTTTGACTACTCTTGCAGCTTCGCTGGAACGTTGCTCACTACTTCGACCATGCTTCTTCTGGCCTGCCCGTCTATCCTCGCTGTCCTCATGCTCGACATACCATGTAACACTATGCGCTAAACACTCTCACATTGAGATCCACACTGCCACACGCCACCAGACAGCGTATTTGCTCCAACACAACGTCACCGTTCTTTTGCGCCGCACCGTCAGCCGCGCCTGAGTTCTCTTTGAACACCGATGGCGCCCATCGTAAACAGCTGACGAAATGGTCTGCGGCTTCCACTACACGCACACATTTGCCTTCTTGGCTTAAGTCCCAGCATCGGATGGTCTTATCGTCTGAGCATGAGAGTAGGTATCTGCCGCCTGGGTGGAAGACTAGGGCTCGGATCCAGTTATCGTGGCCTGTGAGTGTCTTGATGCAGACACCATTGGCGCCGAAGAGTTTGATCTGCTTGTCGCGACCTCCCGTGGCGAGGTATTCTGCAGAACTCGAAGCTGGTGGGGGCTTTTTGAGGCCGGCAATCGAGGCGAGGTTCTTGTAGGCTGTCGTAGGTGCAAAGGCGCAGCATTCGACTACGTGTTCATGTGCGAGGAAAGTCTGCTTCAGACTGTTGCTTTCGGGTTGTGAGAGGTCCCACATGCGTGCTGTTTGATCTGAAGATGTGGAAACGAGCCAGCGGCCATCGACTGTAGGATGCAATGAACGGACCCAGTCGCCGTGGCCACGAAGAGTCCTTAGGCAGTAGCCGGTTGTGACGTCCCATATGCGAATGGTCTTGTCTCTGCTTGCAGACGCTAGGAGGTTTCCAGACAATGGTGCACCAGCCGCTCCAGAGGGAATGAAGCGGACGCTGCTGACACTGTGGTCGTGGCCGGGGAGGGTTCGAATATTCTTGTATTCATCTGAAGGATCCCAAAGCTTGATGGTCAGATCAGAAGAGCAGGATGCCAGTAAGGTGTTGCCTCGAGGGCCACCAAAGTCAACATCAAGGACGGCTTTGGTGTGTGATTTGAGCGTTCGCTCCAGTTCGCCGAGCTCATAGTCCCAGATCTTGATTGTGCAGTCTTCGCTGCCGGATGCTAATGAGGAGAATAGTGGGTGGAATGCGACACAGGTGATTGGTTGGCGATGGCTCTGCAGGGTGTGTCTCGCAGGCGCACGAGGGAGCCAAGTGGCCGGATCGTGGTTTCTTCTCGCAGCCAGCGAGGTTGGTGTCGCGTTGTCGAGCTCGTGCTGTAGCTGCTTTGTCTGAGTCTCCAGATCCATAATCTTCTTCTGCAGCCTCACGACAGACGTCCACTTCCTCTCCAGCAAGCCCTCATATTTCTTCGCCGTGGCCGCGTCGAAGGTCTCCTCGGGCACATTGAGCTCCTCGCGGATTGTTTGCGCGGCTTTTGAGTAGCCAGCTGAGTTGAGGTATGCGATCAGGGACTTGTGGCTGTTAGCAAAAGGCTTGATCAGCGAATGGACTGAGAAGTGGTAGTGGAAGAGACGTACAGCTCATCGGCTTGTCGGGAGGTCAGGAGTGCGCTCATGGTGGTGGTTGCGCGGGTGTACTTCCATGCGCAGAAATGTAGTATAATGCGGCAGGTCTCGGGATGTGATTGTTTATGCGATTGTTGTTGTGGTGGGCAATGGATGGTTGGGTGTGGCCGGCCACGACGCGAACAAGGTGCGGTGTGTGTATAGTAAAGTAGATTGCTCTGGCGGGGTGATCTCGGTGGTGAGGTGGAAAGACAATGGGCGCCTTATAGAAAAGAATCAACAACAGCGATCTCCCAGGCGAGCAGTCGAGTCGTGGGCTCGTCGGGAAGAGCTGCGAGGCAGTTCAATGTTGTTTGGCGGCGGCGGGGGTGTGCATGCAAGCAAGCAAGCAAGCAAGCATCTGCTGTCTTTCGCGTGACGTTTTGCCGCACCGACCGATTTGCTAGGTGATGGCCCGCCGTACCCTGAGAGCTTTGTTTACCAACTGATGCCCAACTTCTGACAGTGTACACACAACCAATAACCCGACCCACGACTCGTTTTTTCTTACGCCTCACATTGGCCCGGCGACTCACTCATCTCATCTTTGGACCTCGCGATATAATATACGAAAGTAAAACAGCGACCCCGACATCCTCGTCATACCCCTCCTCTCACCGAGCAAGAACCTTCAATCGCCAGACACGAATTCACGTGCATTCACCGTCACTCGTAATCGATGACCACAAACTGTCCGGACACCACATAAACACACCGCAGGAGACTGGGATAATCACACTTCGCCGCAAACATGGGCGACGCAGAAGAATTCGCACAGCTGCCTCTCACCGAGCAGTTCGTGCACAAGAACTGGAAGGCACGTAAGGGAGGCTACGAGACTGCGACAAAGGATTTCAAGATCGCACAGCCTAATGATCCGACACTCCGCGAGTTCATCCTGGACAGCGGACTCTGGAAAGGCGCAGTAGCAGACTCGAACGTCGCGGCGCAACAAGAGGCGCTTAACGCTTACAATGCTTTCCTCGACGCCGCTGGACCGGAAGGAGCGAAGAAGACACGCGCGAGCACCGTCACGCCCATCGTGGAGAAGGGCCTGACCGGAAGACCTGTAGCGAAACAGGCTGCCCTGGAAAGTCTGTTATTGTTGATCGAGTTGGACAAGTCAGACCCCGTACTCGAGGAACTCTTGCCCTTGCTCTCTCACAAACTGCCCAAGATCATCACAGCCACCCTCGGCGCTCTCAAGGAGATCTACCACGCATACGGCTGCAAGACTGTCGAACCCAAGCCCGTTCTCAAGCTGCTCCCTAAGATTTATGGACATGCGGATAAGAACGTGCGTGCTGAGGCGCAAGCGCTCACAGTTGAGTTGTACAGATGGCTTCGCGAGGCCATGAAGCCTCTTTTCTGGGCAGATCTCAAGCCCATCCAACAAACAGATCTCGAGAAGTTGTTCGAACCGATCAAGGACGAGCCAATGCCCAAGCAGGAAAGGCTTCTCAGGACTCAACAAGCAGCCAAAGAGATCGAAGATGCCGCGCCTGAGGCTGGCGAAGAGGAGTACGAAGAAGAAGAAGCCATCGATCTTGAGCCTGAATTTGAAGCTGTCGACGCACTTTCGAAAGTCCCTGCCGATTTCAATGAACGTCTAGCAAGCGCAAAGTGGAAGGACAGGAAAGAGGCACTGGAAGAAACATTTGCTGTGGTCAACGTGCCTCTTATTCAAGAAGGTTCATTTGACGATGTTATTCGTGGCTGCGTGAAGAGTATGAAGGATGCAAACATCATGGTGGTAACCGTTGCGGCCAACGTTGTCGAAGCCCTGGCAAAGGGCCTCAAGAAGGGCTTCGGCAGATATCGCAGCTCGATTCTCCCTGCAATGCTTGAAAGGTTCAAGGAGAAGAAGCCTACTGTCACGGACGCCATCGGCGCCGCCTGTGATGCAGTATTCATGTCCACTGGCCTTGCCGACGTTGAGCCCGATGTCCTGGAGGCGTTGAAGAACAAGAACCCTCAAGTCAGAGAAAACTCAGCCAGATTCCTCGTACGTGTCTTGAAGACCACTAGAGAAGCGCCTAGCCCCGAGCAGACAAAGGAAATTGCCGAGCCTGCGAAGAAGCTTCTTGCCGAAAGCGCTCCCGGTCTGAGAGAAGTTGGTGCCGAGATTCTGGGTGTGCTATGGAAGATCATGGGCGACAGAAATATGCTGGCACATCTTGAAGGTCTAAGCGATATGCACAAGAACAAGGTCAAGGAGGCCTCGGAGGCTGCAGAAGTCAAGGCCAAGTGGAAGCCAAAAGCTGCTCCTGCGCCCAAAGCTGCAGCTCCGCCTGCAAAGAAATCAGCTCTTGGAAAGAGGCCAGCACCGAAGAAGGTTGCGCCACCAAAACCTGCAAGCCCGCCTCTTGATGAGGACCCGCCAGCTCTTGCACCAAGACCAACTTCAAGACCAGCGGCCAAGCCAGGTGTGCGACCTGCTGGGCTGAAAGCTCCAGGTACCGGTTTGCAAAAGCCAGGCTTGAAGCCTCCCGGATCCGGTATCGCTTCACCTTCCAAACGTCAAGGCATGATTGTAGAAGACTTGCCGCCAGTGGCAGCACCTAAAGTAGCACCAGGTCGCGGTCTGGCTGGCCGACCACTCGGCAAGCCCGCCACTGCTCCGTCATCACCTCCATCCACACCAAGCAGACACCAAGATGACTACCCTTCTGCACTTTCCTCAATCGAACGACAGGAACTGTACGACCTACGCGCCGAGATCGATCTTGTCCGCCAACAAACCTCAGACCTCCGCACAGACAAGATGAGATTGAACGCACAAATCTCCGAGCTACAGAACCAGAACGCTCAGCTTATCGAAGATCACACAAGAGACGTCTTGCAAATCAAGGCCAAGGAGACCCAGCTCGTGCGTGCACGCTCAGACCACGAAAATGCCGAAGATCGTGCCAACAACCTCTCCCGTGAGATCGACCGCCTGAAGCGCGAGATCACCCGCCTCAGCCGTTCGACAAGTGGCCGCGACAGCCCCATCGACAGCAACACTGGCTTGTTGGGCAACGGCTCGACTCCTCGTCCCGCATACGGCAGCAGCAGGTCATCGTACAACATGCCTCCACCACGAACATACAGCGGCGAGAATCACTTTAGCGAGGGCAAGGAGAACATGCCCGAGTACGAGCACAGCAACGACGGCGCTAACAGCAACGGCAAGCTGCACCGCCAGATGTCAACGGCTTCCAGCGGTAGAGGCACTCCCAGTGAAGACGGCTATGCTCGACCTACAGAGTACGCTCGATCGTCCGAGTATGCTCGTCCAGCGGGTGGCGCAACTTCCTCTTCCATGAGCAGGAATCCTAGCGGTGGCGGAGACGGCGTCGAGAGCTGGAAGCGAGCGGCGGAGGTCACTCAGAACTTGAAGGCGAGAATCGAAATGATGAAGGTGAGTTCTTTCCATCACCACTCTGCTACAACCCTTACTGACCTAACTTTCCCAGGCGAGGCAAAACATTGGACGTCAGCAGCAATAATGAATACGCATACACGAAACGGGCAACAACGGTCTTGTGCATAGGAAACTTATCGGGTTGGGGACGGGTGACTGGGTATGAATGAGGCCCTTGTTGAATGGTTGGGTGCGTGGGGTGTAAAGTCTGCGGTGCAGCCGGCTTATTGGGGGTTTTCTGGGACCTGGGGCTTTGGTTGTGCTTTGGGCTTGTTATTTTCGTACGTTTTATACCACTGTCAGATTTTCTGTTTCTCTCTGCAAATTTGAGTTGGAGAATGTTTCTACAGTTGAGGCTCTTTGCGGCGCGTTCTATTTTGAGTGCTCTCACTTTGGTCTCAACATGGAGAGATGCACCGTTGTGCAATATGACATGGCTCGCCAAATATCGGTGAAGATATCTCCTACGATACGCGTCCCTTTTCTACCCTTACAGCCCTGCCACACTCAAAGAGCCTTGCATGCATTCTCATATCTCTAGTGCGGCAGTACCATCGCCATCAGAACCAAGGCAAAGCCTGGGTGCCCTTCGAGATGAGATTTTTCGCAAAGCAAGACCTAGCGCACCTTGAAGGAATTACCATCGCCAAGAGACTCGAGAAGGTCAAGATCGACCATCGAGACAGTACTCTGTTCTCTTGACCGTTCAAGTGCTCGGCTAGGTAAGGTAATCCATGGTGAACTTGAAACACACTTGGCTGTCCGTCGAGATGAAGCTAATGCTTCGGGGTGGTTTCAAGACTTGGTGGTGGTATCGGTCACTACCCATACGGGATGTCTACATTTGATATCCGAAAGACATAAGCTATTGGGTCTGTCCAACTGACCCGACTTGCAATAAAGTGCAAGACATCGATTGACAGTGCTCATTCGCAATTCTGCGCATGTCTCTGAAGATTTCAATGCTCATACAATCGAATACGGATATCAACGAATGCTTGTGTGCCACTGAGCTACCAATAAACACATAGAGGTGGCCTTGCAGTGTCTGTATCACGGCCAACGTGTCTGAGTGCATGATCAATTTGGCCACTAGTGAGAAGCTATGCGAAGCTTTTCGGGGAACTATGAGACATATCACTTCCATATGCAATTGACGATCGATTCGGTTGAATAGATTCGTGATAGGGCATGAGCATGGACATACGTCTTCTCAATCACACCGTGAGATATCGTTCGTACAACATTGGATGGCACTGGCAGTCTGCGCCTTTACTTCCCAGCATGGGAAACCATTCGAGGTCGTCCTTCAGTACTTGAAAGTGTACCTAGCGATTCGACGATCGATGTGCGACTTTTAGGATGTCTTGTAGTCTATTCCTGACATACACATCGTGTTGTATACGCAAATGGTACGTCTCGACACCATCTTCCGCGAAATTTCAAAAATTTCTATAAGTCCGTAAAAATGGTTTTCTTCACAGCATGTCAACCACGACAAATATAGCACATCTACAACGAGCAAAAGAAGAGTCTCCCCTCGCGGGATCGAACCGCGGGCCTCAAGATAACGAACGAACGCTATTGTTGCAACAGTTACAGTCTTGCGCTCTTCCAGCTGAGCTAAGGAGAGTTGATGAAAGACCGCGAGCATCCATCAATATGTACCGCAAGATTGCTGCAAAGCAGCACGATAAGTAAGAGATGCATTAACAACACCGAATGCGATACATTTAACTCAGGTGACATGCCGGGGTGGGCGGGTCACGAGAAGACCACGTGGCCCAGACCATCGTTTGCCCCTTGCGAATTTGACGCACGCACAACTTCGCAGCCAACCAGGCCTAGTCCAACCCCCAGCATCGATCACAAGGGATATGCCGCTCCGCAGGGACAATCAAGATGTGCATGTTTGCCCTGTAACACAAACCCTAAGTCGACATTATCCAGACCACAGGCTTCCTGCACCCAAAGTAGCCGGAGTCCACCTCCACCTACCGATGGTCTTGGCTATCTTCAAACAGCCGGGGGGCAAGCTTCACCAAAAGATATTCCATCCATTGACGTATGAAATCACTAGTGCATCGCTCCACCGCTATACTACCGGCTTCGCTTGTCTGGTGGAGAAATACTAAGATCTTCAAGCGAACAGCAAGAAGCACTATAACATGTCGGCGACGCAGACGGGCCCTTGGCGTCCTCGAGACATTCCACCGGCATGAACCTCCGCACTGGCATCCGCACTCTCTAATTGAGAGTTCAGATCAGATTAAGATTCGACGATCTAGGCTCTTACACTCACTATGTACCGGTTGTTCGCCCTGATCGGGAAGGAGATCATTACACGATCCACGTCTTGTTGCTGCAAGTGTCATCTAGTTGGCTTGGTGTTGCTGTCACGCGGATGTTGCAATGCTGTCATGCATGTCCAAGATGAGGTTGTTATGGCGACTACATAAATCACCTCTCGCTCCAAGGTAAGGACAGCAATTACACATCCTAAATTGCATCGAGCCACCACCATGCGCAACATATTCACCACCCTCACTTCCCTAGCGGCCGTGCTCGGCGTCACGTTCGGAGCCTCCTTCACCAACCCTCTTAACCAAAGAGATGGTTCTGATCCCTTCATCGTCCACTCCGGCGATGGCTACTACTACCTCCTGACGACAACCTGGTCAGACATCCGCATCACACGTGCCAAAACTGTCGGCGGTCTGAAGACCGGCGAGTCCAAAGTCGTCTGGTCCGACAAGACAGCTTCGCGATGCTGCAACGTCTGGGCTCCTGAAGTCCACTGGATCGATAACGCATGGTGGATCTACTACACCGCAGGCAACAACGTCAATCTCGACGGACAGAGGTCATTCGTCCTCAAAGGTTCGTACACTCCAAACCCTATCAAACAATCAGAAAAAAAAACCCATAGCAACAACCCACTAACAACCATCCCCCTCCCACAGGCGGCGCCACCCCCTGGGACACCTACACCTTCTCCTCCCAACTCCTCACCGAATGGTCCATCGACGGCTCCATCCTCCGCTTCCCCAACAAGAACTACTACATCTACTCCTGCATCCGCGACACGCTGCAATCGCTCTGCATCGCGCCCATGACCTCGCCCTCGACCCTCGGCCCCGCCACCCTCCTCACCAAACCGACCCAGTCCTGGGAAACGCAAGGCGACTTCCCCGTAGCCGAGGGCCCCGCGGCGCTGTACCACGGCGGCAAGACGTACATCGCGTACAGCGGCAGCCAGTGCTGGAGCCCGTCGTACCAGCTTGGCTTGCTGACGTACAAGGGCAGTGGCGATCCGACGAGTGCGAGTAGTTGGACGAAGAGCGGGCCGGTGTTTAGCTCGGCGAATGGGAATTATGGGACGGGACATAATGGGTATGTTGTTGTGTTGTGGGTTTGCCTCCTTTATGTGATCGATGCTGACAAGACCTTTGCAATTGTAGATTCTTCACCTCGCCTGACGGTAAGGAGATTTGGAACGTGTACCACGCGACGTCGAACTCGGCGGGTGCTTGCGATGGCAATCGATACACGGCAGCGCAGAAGGTCAACTGGAACGCCGACGGGACGCCGAATTTTGGTAAAGCAATCAAGCCGGGACAGACGATTACTGGGCCCTCTGGCGAGCCTGCGTAGGCGCATGGGTAGGGGTCTCGAGATCGAATGGCTACAATCCTACAGCTTGACTGTTTCAGGACGATGAAGAGACAGAAGCTTAGCTTACTGCTGTAACAAGGTGTGCTGGTGACGACAGCGCTCGAAGTAGTCGGACAGTTGGCGTAGACGATTGTACATGAACTTGTGATTCGCAAAGCTCGCGGCATCATTTTCGGTGAATAACAACATTCAAAGAGCAGTGAGAGAAAAGTTTGCATCAGACATGATTTTTGTTTTATTTGGTTCAGTATCTCGAGTCTATCTTCTTTTTTGATGAAGAGACATGTGAGGAGAAAGCAAAAGGAAAATCGTCGTGAGCCATGTGCTCGTCTCTCGTGGTAATCATGATGACAGTAAGAAAGCTGAGGGTGAGGAAGGCGTTGAGCCGAGAGCGTGGAACGCATGGCTTAAGCGTTAAAGCCGGGCTCTGCCATCCCTTCAAAGATCAACATCGATTCCCTTGAGGATCGACGGGAACTCTGACCAGTCGTACATGACTGCGTCGGCCTTGGTCTCGTTCTTGAGCTTCTTGGCCATCTCGTTCATCTTCTCCTCGCCCTCTTCTTCCTTGTAGACGCCGACGTAAGCGATGAGCGGGATGCCGGCACGCATGGCGGCGGTGGCACCAGACTTGGAGTCCTCGACAGTGACACACTCGTTGGGTTGAACGCCGAGCTGCTTGCAGGCGTGCAAGTAAATGGCTGGGTCAGGCTTGGAGCTTGGTGGGGTGAGAGAAGTGGCAGCCGAGTAGACGTGCTCGTCGGTGAAGAAGTGCATGAGGTTGGTCTTGATGAGAGAGGCAATGACACGAGGCTTGGCCGAGGTCGAGACGACAGCCATGGGGTAGCCCTGATCCTTGGCCCACTGGAGCTGCTCAGTGACGCCGGTGCACTCGACACACTTTTCGGAGAGTTTGTCGACGACCCTTCCGAGCTCGAGGTCGACATACTCGTCAACCTCGTCGTCGCTCATCTTAAATTCGTGCTTCTTCTGCAAGCCGATGAGCATGTTGCGGAAGTTGTGGCCGACGAAGTCCTCGAGGAGTGAATCGGTGTCATAGCGGGCGTCGATCTTGTGCTTCTCTAGCACCTCATTGGTGAGGTCGGCACATGCCTCGAAGGCAAGACGCTCGGACTTGCAGAGGGTGTTGTCACAGTCGAGGAGGACGTACTTGACCTGGAGTGTGAAGAAGCAGCAAGTCAGTGGGCCTGTGCTGTGGCAACGGCTGCGCGGCTAGGGCGCTGGCGTGGACGAGGGTGAATGCTTGCTTACCTTGCCCATGTTGACGATTGGTGAGTGTTTGTTCGGTTGGTGCGGGGAGTGAGCGGGTGCGTTTGGCTGGCGGGGATGATAAGGCGTAGATGTGGAGTGTGCGTAGAGTGGATGATGGCAGAAGTGAGGTCTGGCAGAGGGCGAGCGAAGGTTTTATGAGGCGAGGAAACAGGATGAGAGATGTTTGTAGTGAGTAGAAGTGAGGACTGAGAGGGAAAGAGAGAACGACGATCGATGCGGCGGGAGAGGAAGGCGCAAATCGGCGTGCATTGGAGGAAGGCGCGGGGCCCTCCGCAATCGATTATAGCAGCACAGCGGGGCAAACACGTGAAGACACGGGCTGGGCTCATCGGTGCATCCACCCATCGATCGGAGTCGGGCGTCACGCCAAACAGCATGCAGCATATGCATGTCAAGCATGTGTGCTGCAAACGTGGCTGCAATGACTCGCTCTCGCTCCACCATCCTTCTCCATATTGCGAATGCTC
>Ga0265797_10003849_pt1 | contig 23537 bp, 27 predicted proteins | sample P2T30metagenome_FD_192433 | JGI IMG/M metagenome (GOLD analysis project Ga0265797, IMG submission 192433) | Plant litter microbial communities from East Loma Ridge, Irvine, California - P2 T30 | ecosystem: Environmental > Terrestrial > Plant litter > Unclassified | place: USA: California... | reverse complement strand
ACTAGTAGTAGATGTACGTATTGTTGTAATCTGGTAACAGAAACGAAGCCGCCGATTTTGGCCTCTGGTGGAGCGTGAACGTCGCAGAAGATGCGTCCGCCTGCATCAACCTGACGCGCCGCACCTGGGTCCTCACTGAAATCTTTGCCACATTTTGAGCAAGTAAAGCACTGCGTGTGAATGACCCTGTGATCCTTGCGGAAAGACTTGTCTTCAACCGCTTTGTTGCAAACAGGGCACGTGTCTGCGCTGCGATCGACGTACGCGTCTGCGTCAGCTCGGGAGTCCCGGTGGCTTTCAGCCTCCAAGCTGTCATCTAGTCTGCCAATATCAGCCAAGAAAAGCTCCAGACCTTCTGAGCTGCGTGTATCACGCTCAAGCTTGAGGGCACCTGATAAACAGATACGAATCATAAGCTTGAGGTAGTGCGCCAGTCCAGTGACCAGGGAAAGGAGCTCCTGAGTTACGCCAAGTCGCCTGACACCAGTGTCTTGGCTTTCTGCCAGCAGCTGAAAGAAAGCAACAACCTTTTTGCAGAGCAATTTGGCTTCTCTGCTGTAACTGAGACCTGGATGCACAATATTGTCGAACGTCCTGACGCCCTTGCCAGCCGCATTGGTCGCTGGGCGGTTTTGTAGCCGATGATCCAGAGAGTCCGCAGCGCTGAAAAGAAGGTCAACATGGGTGATGAACTTCTTTGCGGCGACAACTCCGTCCATGTACGCTCCGTTAGAAACGTGTAGAAGCATGTCCGATATACATGTCGCCGAGCGCTCTTCGAATTGCGAGAGTGTCTGCCAGATCCAGTGCACCTTGCGCTCCACAGCCTCCTCGTCAGTGCGGACAGTGCGGCGGAGCTCCTCGTTAGCCTCTGCTTCTTCAAGGTCTTTGCCTTCTCGCAGGGCCAGTGTTTCTTGAAGTTCCGCAGCGTCGGAGGATTTCGATGGAGCGGCATGCAATCGGACGTTCCAGTATTTGTGTATCATATAACATTCGGGGTGCCAGTGTTGATTGACGCCATTGCGGAAGATCTCGACGAATTGCTTCAAGATGGCTGTTTGACATCCATTGCACTTTTGCGCAAATTTGGTGGAGTAGTGGTAGTGGCAGTACACATTGCTTTCGTGCTCGTAGTATGAATCTTGTGCACCAAAGACAGTCGGGCATACACTGCAAGTGAAATGCTCAATGTGGTACTTGCGGTCCAAGGCGGTGATGTAGGAGCCTCGTAACGCGCCCTTGCACGCGAAACATAACAGATCCAGTCGTCGGAAATAGTCTGTCTCGCACAGCGGGTACTGGTTTGGAGGTTGGTCGGGGACAGGGAAGAACTTTGAGGCCACGATCTTGTTGCAATCCTAAAACTTGTTAGGCAAGAGCTACCTGCATATTGCAAGAGAACAAATACTCACGTGACATGTGAAGCACTCGAGATGGAAAGTCCCACCAAGAGCTCTGACGAATTGGCCAGTAAGATGTGTACCACATTTCCCACACATGCGTTGCTCCTTTACTGCTCCACTGTGTTTCCGGCTGGCGCCTCTTGGTCGCTCAGCTAATTGCTGCTCATTGTTCATATCTGGCAGCCGATCTGATGTTTCTGGCTGTTCGGAGGTATTGGGAGCATCTGCGTCCACGCCATTGTGCCGTCCATGCGATGGACCTGGTTGTGAAGCCTCATCGTGTCCCGCAGGGTAGTCGTTGTCGAAAGTGCCATTGGAAGGGGCCATGGGCCTGTTCTCCGATGGGAGACCCATCCCAATAGTCTAGAGGGCCTCCCGCCCGGGATTTCTATGCGTGCTTTGCTTGACTGCCGGCCACTTCGCAGTCGCACACGACCACTCTCCGATCGTTGACTGGAGATGCAGTCAATGGGCGCGACAGTGGCAGGAGGTCTGGCGGGGCTGTCGTACTCGAGGAGACTCGTGTTCGGGTTCAGGGCGTCAGGGTGAGGTGGTGGTGGTGATGTCGGTGTAGCGGATGGCGGGTAAGCGTGTTGACGGTTCAAGTGGGTGTGGCGCTGGTCTTCTTCCTCGGGCTGCGCCAAGCGAGTGCCGACATCAACAGGCTAGGTATGGAGTCGACAGAGGCGCTGGCAGTGTTGGTGGGAGGGTGATGGCGATCGCGGACCCTGTCGAGGGTAGGGTCTGAAACGGGCAGGGGATTGGTATGCGCGGCAACGGAGCGCCAGAAATAGTGCGGTGTTGGTGACGGGTGGTATAGGGCGCGGGAGGAATGATGGTGGAGAGGGATCCTTAAGGCGGGCGTGATCGCGAGGAGGGCGTGGTGGGCTGGGTTGCTCGCTCGCGTGGTGGAGCGGTGGTGGTGGTAGCGTGGCGTGGGTGGCGGAGGAGATGCGGGAGGTGTTGTGCTCTCTCTCGCTGGCGGGCCCGCGACCAAGGGGAATGCGGCGAGGAGCACCAAGCAGCAAGCAGCAAGCAAGCCAGAGAGCGCGGGGAGAGAGGCAGAGGCTCAGAACAGCCGGCGGCGGTGGACAGACGGAGACAAGGCTGCTCGCTGGCTGATGAGTGATGAGTGAGGCTCACCGGGCTGCCGCGTGGTATGTCACGTATGTGCTTGTTATTGCTGCTGCTAATTCGGGCTACAGTGCTGAGGCTGAACGGCCTACGTGTGCGACTAGACAGCGTGCCACAACAGCAACAGCTCGAGAGAGGAGTCGCAGTCTCAAGGCGCCTCAGGACTCGCCAAGTAGCGTGTTGGTGCAGACTCCACTCCAAGAGGCGTTTCTGACTTCTGGGGAAGCCGGCTAACAATAGACTGCTCACATTGAGTATTGATTAATCGACTCGGCCTGCATTAGTCAATGTCCATCAATATTGTTGCAGGTCGGTCACTGTGTACGCGCTGCTTTCTATAATGGCAGCTCTATCAAATACATTAGGCAACTGCGACCTGTCCAAGGTGGAAGTATTCTACACTGGCTCTCCTTCTTCACGCTCGTCCCTTGACTTGGAGACGGGATCTTCCGCTCCATACTAAATCCAGCCCTGCGACCAACACAGTGAAGCGCTGCACCCACTGCACAATCACTGCCAGCGACGACGCAGGTACCAACGCTCCAGCATAATTCCCCAGTCCCGTCCACGCGACACATCACCTACGCATCTCGCATCCAGACACATTCCTCCCTCACAACCACACAACCATGGCCGGCCTCACACACCTCGCGCAAACTGCGCGCCGCCGTCCCAAACCCTCCGGCGACGAGGAAGCCACCAGCAACCTCAAGCTGGGCGAGATGTCCTCTTCCGCCGCGCTCAGTACCGCCGCCGCCCACGAGCTGCTCACTCGTATCGAGGAAGCGCGCGCCCAGGATCCCAAACTGCCGCTCACCTACAACGATTTGATCAACAAGAACAACGCCTACCTTGCAACTTTCGCGCGTTTTAAGGGCAGCGAGACTGTGCAGCAGGTCACTAGCGAGGCTGAGACTCTGACACAGCTGGCCGAGTTTGAAAGGGCACAACTGGGTGAGTTGCATGGATTGTTATAGGGGATTTCGGTGTGGACAGGGACATTATGGATGAAGGCAAGATGGAAGCAAAAGTGCAGTCATGCTGACACAAAAATAAACAGGCACGCTCTGCTGCGACACAGCAGAAGAAGCTCGCACGCTGATCCCTTCGCTCGAGGGCAAGATCAGTGACGACGATCTGCAAGCCGTGCTCGACAACATCTCCAAGCTGCGCGACTTCTCGTAGAATGAGCAAGTCGCCGACGGCCTGGAGAAGAGGAAGAAGCACCGCTAGTGTGAGGTACTGGCAGGCTTTATTTGCCGTTTGCCAACTCACGCGTGTAGCAAGCCGCTGCGAACCACTCGAGCGGCTGCTGAGGAATCTGGTCAGAAGCCATACATTTGTCTTTACTTGAGATTATTAGCGAAGGCGTTGGAAAAAGGGAAATGGCAGAATGAAATCACATGATGGTTGAGCTAACTGTGGACGGGCTGCGAAGAATTTGAAACTAAGAGGTACACCAGCAGGGCATCTCCCTAGCTGAATGCTGAATTGAAGCCTTTATGAATAACGCTACTAGCAGAGATAGTGTAAAAGTGTCACAACAGCATATGTTCGCAGAAGTACGTTCCAGACCATGCTGGCTGTGAAGAAAAAGGCGTAGTGCAGGTCAGATCTCACGCAGTAAACTCGCCGCGCATGATTATCCTCAGCACACCGATAACTTAATGCCTTCCTGTTTCATAGACCAAGACACGCTTCCCAAAGATACGTAAATCCACAATCATACCAATCTCACCCCAGTCACCTTCCCAATCCAGCGTGCATCGGCGACCTCCACTCGCACATGCTCAAATTTACCCAGCCCAAGTCTCCAATCTTCACGCAACACACTTCCCCAAGCTATCTCTATACACATCACCTAACCCAATCCGAACTCTCTTCCTCCTCCTCCCTTCTTCTTCCACCATGCCCGGTCACTCACGCTCCGACACTGCTCTGATCTACGGCCTCTCGACGACCGAAGTCGAGAAACTGGCCGAAGCATGCGTTGACGCAAAGTCGAAAGCTTACTGTACGTCGTCGCCGTCTGCTCGTCAAACCCACATACACTGCCCTAGCATAGTCTTTGCACAATCATGACTGTAAATCTCCCATAGATAGTTACTAACACATCATCCCCCCAAAAAGGCCCCTACTCCAACTTCCACGTCGGCTGCGCCCTGCTCCTCACCGGCGGCGCCATCGTCACCGGCGCCAACGTCGAGAATGCCGCGTATCCCGTTGGAACATGCGCGGAGCGAGTCGCGATTGGCAATGCTGTGACGCAGCACGTAAGTTCTACATATCTCTGCCTACATCCAAGACGATAGACACTGATTGCCTGATCACCAGGGAGCCAAAGCAGGCGATTTCCGCGCCATCGCAGTCGCCACCGACATCTCGCCGCCGGCCAGCCCTTGTGGCATGTGCAGGCAGTTTATTCGCGAGTTCTGCGATGTAAGGAATATATATCATCTCATCTCTTTGCCGTGACTTGGAGGGGATGATTGTGTTCTTGGTTTTGGGATGTCTTTTGCTGACTAGATCGCGTAGCCAAACACACCTATATTGATGTACGACAAGCTGGGCAAGTACACAGTCATGACGCTGGAGCAGCTTTTGCCCATGTCGTTTGGTCCTGATAAGCTGCTTTCTACTGAGGAGCTTGCGAGGAGTGCTGCGCAGTAGAGATGCTGTTTTGGCGACGTTTGGGGTTGGAGGTTGGCGTTTGGAGATGTTGGATGGTCGGAGCATCATTTCTCTAGAGGATCGTTACGATGGACGGGAAATGGGAGCATTGGTCGGAGTGAGGTGAAGGTTGCATGACTGCTTTGGAAATGCCATGAACGATGCATTTGGGAAAAGGCTGGCGTGATGAGGAACGCAGCGGAGATGAAGAAATGCGACTCTGATCGAGTACAGATCTTGATCTTCACACAGAGGAATACAAAGCTTGACGACATTGATTTGCACTTGAAAGCTTTTTATCTCACAGCATTGATCGCATTGGACGTTGTTGTCGTCTGGTAATTAGAGCCTAGCTGGTGCAATCGTTGTAGAACATCCTGCCTTGAGAAACACATGACCAAACCCCCTCTGATAATAGACGAGTGTATCTATGCAATTTGTAACGATAAATCACAGCTACATGTATATTTTGCCATCAGATCGCGTTTTCACTGCGATCATAACCAAATAGTGATGACGTAAAGCGAAAGCGAGAGAGGCGTTGGGGAAATTCATGTTCGCCTCGGATGCCTTTGTACATGATAGCTTCCGATTTACCCAGCGACCGTTCTTTTACTTCTTCATAATCTACCCCAAACCACTTGTACACAGACAATATGCGATCTACTATCGCGCGACGTGCTGCACGCGCCTTGACCTCAGGACCGCAGAGCTCGCGAGCTCCCTACATTTGCGCCAGCTGCCGAACCACCACATCTATCAAAGCAGCAACTACGAGCAGACAGCAATTCGCACCTTCACTCACATCGCGAGCCTTCTCAGCCACTCCCTCACAAAGGCAAGACTCAAACGCCTCTTCAAACGCCCAAGACACCGTCCTCCCCCAAACCTACTACGACCTATTCCCCAACACCTTCCCCTCCGGCCCTCCACCCGCCGCGCCCTTCACCCCAGACCTCAAACAACTACGCAAAGAGTTCATCCAACTCCAAGCCCTCGCCCACCCCGACCGCGCCAGCGCCGACAAACAACGCCAAGCCGAAGCCCTCAGCGCCCGCATCAACGAAGCCTACAAAACGCTGCAAGACCCCCTGCGCCGGGCGCGGTACTTGCTCGCGCAGCAGGGAATCGACGTCGAGGACGAGAGCGCGCAGATCTCGGATAATGCGCTGTTGATGGAAGTCATGGAGGCGAGGGAGGCGGTGGAGGAGGTGGAGGATGAGGAGGGGCTTGTGGGGATAAGGGAGGAGAATGAGGGGAGGATTGGGGAGAGTGTGAAGGTTTTGGAGGAGTGTTTTGGGAAGGGGGATTTGGAGGGCGCGGCGCAGGAGGCGATTAGGTTGAGGTATTGGGCGAATATTGCGGAGAGTATACATGGGTGGGAGAAGGGTGTTGGTGGGGGGATTAACCATCACTGAGGTGTGGTGTTAGATGGTAGCTGCATTGGACGCCGTACCGGATCACATGACATGCCTATGTCCATGCAGAGGATTTTGCATATTCCTGCCATCACTGAGATAATCGTTTTGGACAGCGGCCTTCAGCATGGGACGCTTCCCGAAATATGTGAACCTCCTATATCAACACAGACGCAGAGGACTTCGCACACCGATCAGTACGCATCTACTCGATTCCTCCAAGCTCCACGTTCTAGGCCATTACATACGGCAGAGCGCAGTCTATAGAAAGAAGCATCGGGCATAGCAGCACCATAGCGCATCACCAATTGCGAACGCGGCTCCGGAGATAGAATAAAAAGATACCAACACGGGCTCGTGACGAGCTGAGCAGTTAGCCTAACCAACGATGACTCGCGGTTGACATAGCCGAGCGTGCAACGTGCAACGTGCAAGACACAACTCGCACAAGGCGGATGAAGTCATCACACCGTTGAGAAATAATTCTTGCTGGCCAAGCTCGAGTCCTACGTAACGTCGTGCTTGTTGAATTAATCCCCAGCCCCGTGCAAGTAGACAGCACACGATCACAGAATGTAAATAGCAACACCGCAGCGATCCTCGCCCTGCAACGCGTGTGTTATCATGTCATACATACGCATGCATACAACGCCAGCCACCACCAGCTCTCGAAAAAGACGATTGGCCCTTCTTCATGTACCCTGTAAGGCTGATATAGCGGGTGGCGCGGTTGGCTGCGCCGGCAAAAACGGGACTGCCGAGCCGGAGAGCTTACGTGTGCCTTGCGAACATGGCAGTGCCGGCAGTGCTCGTTCGCTGGCTCTGAATCAGTGACGGACTGAGAGAACATTGCGTGTTTCTTGGGAATTTCGTGGTGTCTGGAACGTCTAGAAACAAGCACGGGTGAGGGGCAGATTTGCTCTGCCGGTAGTGAGAGATCCTGCTTGTTTGTAGGGACAAGGAGCGGAAATACAAGGCATGGCAGGGGGAGGGAAAATTGACAGTGTGCTCGGCCTTGCTGGCAGGGGTTTTGATGATCGTCGTACGTATGCACAATGCTTTGAGGGCTGGGGAATTCTCCACGGCAACACGTTGATGCTTGCATGTGCTTCCCCGAGTGCGCTGATCCTCGATGACCGTCGACTACTGGACGGTATGGCGAGCGTTGAAGCTGCTGAAGGAAGTCGTTTTACGATCAATTAGGCCTGCAAGACACTGCCCAAGCTAAGCGAAGGGTTCGTGGCGCAATATAAGGATGAAGGGAAGTGATTTAACTCCGGAGACGGATAGGCTGCACGTTGTGCTAAGCAAGGATTACGAGACTGCGGCTCTGGTGCTATGTTTGGCACTAAGGACCCACTACTGCAGGTCCCAGCAACATTAGCCAAGCAAGAACGATGGCGTGGCCTTCGACCGAAACCGATCACTCTCGGATTCTCCTGTTGCTCAAAAGAAACTCTCATTCTCCTCTCCATCGACGTTCATTTAACAGCCTTACAACACTACAACTACTACAACAACAGTCGCTACTCAAACGCATATCTCATTTTACCCATTCTTCTCGAACAACAACAACAACGCTTCTTAATCCAACACCAACCAACCAACACAACTCAGCCAATATGCGTGCCTCCACCTTCGTCTTTGCTTTCGCTGCTTCTGCCTTCGCCGCTGGCGTTGACAGCACCGACATGTTCAACGACATTACCGCTCCTCTCGCTGAGAAGGCCGTCTCCGACGGTAAGTTCTACAATTCATTCGTCTTCATTTCTCCAATACTGACAAATAACTAGCCCCCGCCGCCGCTGAGGCTTCTGCTGCTGTCACATCCGCCGTCGCTGAGAACCCCGAGGTCGCCTCCGCCGTCTCCTCAGTCGTCTCCTCCGCCGCCGTCACCGGTGCCACCGAGAGCGCTGCCGCCGGTGCTGAGGCCGCCACCAGCTCTGTCTCCCAGGCTGTCCAGACCGCCGTCGAGAGCGCCATCTCCGAGACTTCCGCCGCCGTCGAGTCCTCCGCCCTCGCATCCGACGCTGAGATCGCCACCGCTCCCGCCCCTACCACCACAGCAGCCGTCGCCGCTCCCTTCCCCCAGAACAACGGCACCATCCCCGCCTCTGGCCCCGCGGCCTCTGGCTCCGGCTCCATGACCACCTCTTCCTCCGGCGCCAAGTCCACCGGCAAGGGCGGTTCTTCTGACTCTGGCGACGAGCAGCTCAGCGACAGCGCCGCTGGCTCTCTCTCCGTCAAGCTCGGCCTCGTCGGTGTCGCCGCTGCTGGTCTCTTCGCTTTCCTCGCATAAGCGTCTCGACCACCTAAGCAGATTCTCGCAATACATGACCGCAATACCCTCTCTTTGATCTCTGAGTCTGCTCCAGTCGACAGACTCTCCTCGAAAGTTCTGCCTTGCTTGGCTACGGCCGCGGGCAACTTGCATGCATATACCACTTGTTATGGCACGGTGTTGGATGCACCACATTTGCATGGAAAAGCATAATTGAAAGATGCTTTTCTTGTTTCCGTTATCTCTTTTTTTTCTTTTTTTGTGAACGATGGCGATAATGGGACAGCCATCTGTCCTCACAGAGTTGAACGTGGCTATTAGTGTAGCTAGACGCATGTCAAAAATATCACAAATACACATACACATGAGATTCAGACCTTTCGATCTTTTTCTTTCTTGTATTTCAGATTGATCGATTCACGACAGAGAAGGTTTTTCGTCGTCAAAGTCTCCGAATGGTCTGCTTGCGACACGTCGTGATGACTTCCAAGAAACGTCTCCGCAAATACATTTGCGGCCATTGCCAGTGATTCGATCGCAAGGATACGTGCATTTTGCGTACAAGTTCTTGAGTTTATGAATGGTTGGGTCGGGTCTCAGGCGTCTGCTAGCTTTGTAGGCGATTCGTTGCGTGAAAGGAGAATGAATATACAGACAGTACGTGAAAGCATATATTCATGTGATTAAACAATGTCCTCTAGACATGCATGTTTGTACATGGATCGTGACCTACATGTAAATGTTGATCTTGTGTTGATCACGTGCACTCGAAGACAGGGTGCATTGTTGGAAAAAACGATGTGGAGCATTGCCCCAACCCCAACCCTAGCAGCCTTGTGTCGAAGTACCTCCTACGTTCATGTCGATCAACATCATCCAATGCTGCCCGTTGTTCGTGTATACGGGTACATGTACAGCTATGGTGTACTGGTTCTGTTTTGTAGGATGAGTATTCGCTGTGCGTGTGCTCGTACGCGTGTGTCTTGGATTTTTAGCAGAATCAAGCCTGCTGTTGAAAGTTGTACTACTGGAAAACATCCAGAGCATGATGTGATCTATTGAACCTAACAACGACCATGCGAACTTTCACGACAACCAGGCGGCCACTCTTGTGTAGTCAGCTGTTTGTCTGACTGATGCCAGCCTCGTTGAGTCTGCACAGTATGGATGGCACAAGCGACGACTCCCACCTGACTCGACTGAAGACATGCCAACGAGGTGGCGCGAGCCATGTACAACAACATGGAGTATGTCTCCCGCGTTGGGTTGCTTCGTCTCCTGCAACATATTGAGTGAATGTACCTCGGCTCCACTGACAAGGAAAAAAATAAGGAACACGAGCTTGCTGCACGATGAAACTATAACCGCGAACCAATCCGAGCGACGGTTCCTAACACTTCCTCTCACGCAAATCAAGGGTCACGACCAGGACGACGATCAGGGCCTCGATTCCGACAAGGGGACTCCAACAAAAGTGCTTAAGCCGACAGAGGATGCCATTTCAGACCCACCATCTCCAACACGTGCAACCAAAACAGACAGCATTTGGTCCAGAGGGCCTGTCTGCTACCCACCGAGCCCACTTCCCCAAAATGTTCCTCAGTGGGGTATCCTTCACTTCATAGGCACAGACCTCCGTTCATGTGGCTGTCTCAACGCATTGGACGTTCTAGGCATCCAGACACGCGACACCGCTCTGCAACGGGTCGCTCACGCTTCAGGCAAGCGAGCACGCGACCTTTGCGGCTCTCATTGAGAAAGTGAGCACGCGAGCATTCCCAAGGCAATGGGCAAGAGTTACCAAGCTTCCCAAGCGAACGCCATGCCGTTGGTTCGTTCTCGAAGGATGTTGATGTCTGACGTCGGGTTTAGATGTTTGTTCAGATGACAGCTGCAACTGTATGTAGTGTCCCTGTCGCGCAACCTCCACCAGCACTGCCATTCAAGCTCGCTACCTCAACAAATCTCATCTCTAAACTAATCGAGATCGTGCTCCTGAGCCAATGCACCAGAAAACGCCCACATTGTATTGCGATGCGTATTGCAAGGACTGCTCGCGTCTCTCGGCCGGCAGCCGCGGTTGTGCGTTGAAGATGCGCGGGCTTGCGGAGAGTTGGGCCCTGCATCGAGCCTCGATCTTCTAGCGCGGAATTCTCTCGACCACGTTCCTGATCCTGCGCTTCTGGTTGGCTCTGAAAAAGCAGTCTCAGACGACACGTCTTGGCTTTTTGCCTTCGTTCAAGGCGCGCAGCCCAGCAAAGCATGGCATCTCACCGCGATGCTTGGTGGGTGCGAAGCCGGCTAACGGCTGCTGGGCGAAGGCGTGTTTTTTTGTTTTTGCCTGACTGGTTAAAGGTGCTACAGGCAGTCGATCATGGCGGAGACGGGCATCGAGAGACAGGCGTGAAAAGTACAGGCACGGACGCTCAAGTCAGCGCGTCGAGATCGCTCTCTCGTCACAAGCGGCTCGACCGCGGCGCGCGACGGTACAGCCTCTCGCTCTCTCACGAATTTTTAGGCCGAAGTACGACTCGAGTGGCCGCGCATCGCAGTTGCCACGATGCTTGCCCAAGGTAGGCCTGCATCCGCGCCTGTCCTGTCTAGTAGTCTGTAGTTGGGCCCTTGGCAGTACGGCATTCGCCTGCACTCGCCTCCACCAACAAGGTGAGGGCTCGTCGAAACTCAATCCTCTTACTCCACACATGTTGGCCATAGCAGAAAACGGCCCGCCTCCCACCTTTCATCATTGCTGCTGCTGAGCTTCTCATTTTTCTAAAAGCAACCCGCTCCCACGAGCTCCCAGAGTGAGAGTATTCTTCCTCAATCACACATCACGTCAGCATCTGTCGAAGAACAGACCCCATCGACTCCCGAGTACCAAGCTCCAGAGCCACGGGATCCGAGAGCGCCGCACCATTCGTGTAGCGACTTCGAATCCTTGCTCCTCCAAGCCAGCTCCCGCGAGCCACTCACGAGCGTCTGCTGCGCAACGTGCAACTGTCGCACGCGGCAAACACGCGATCTTGGACCACCCTTTACATCCGACTGCACACCCTAGCTCTTTCCTTACGGATACAATTCCCTAGGGCTACATCATCGTGCGCCGAGTAAGCTGCCGCCGAGACCGACCACAAAGCTTGTCGTGAGCTTCTTCTTAAAGGCCTTCTGATCCTCTATCATTTCTCGCTTGAGTGCACCCTCGACAACACCTCACCTTGACTCGATTTTTCGACGAGCAAATCAGCCATCATGGGTGACCACTCCATGCGTGACTACGGCATTGCCGCTCCTCACGGCCCCAACAGGACTGGTGAGCATGTTGCCACCGAAGACATTCTTAACAAGATGAACAAGGGAGAGACCGATGTCTTCCGCTCAATATTGCTCCCGGACGACAGCTACGATGAGACCGGCACATACTGGGCTGACATGCCTATCTGGCGCCGCATCAAATTCGTCAACAAGGTCGACTCGGCAGAGGCTAAGAAGGAACTCAAAGCCATTGGCAGCATGATCAAAAAGGACCCTCTAAGTCCTATCGGCTACTACATGCGCAACATGGTCATTCCTGGTGCTGGTCTTCTTCTTGAAGGGTGAGTTTGGCGCTATTCTCACAAACGCTTCTTATACTAATGATCCTTCAGTTACGTCTTGTTCTCCATTGGCAACGTCAAGCCTCTTCTCGCCTCTGCATTCCCCAGCTGCTGGAAATCACACACTGTCTGCAACGAAACTTGGATTGACTCTATCGAATACCTCGAAATCGTCGGTATCATTGTCGGCCAGATTCTGGTCGGTGTTATCGGTGACTGGATGGGCCGTCGTTTCGGTCTGATTCAGGACGCCACCATCATGTTCATAGGTCTTCTCATGCTCACAGCTGCCTGGGGTGTTACTCTCAGTAAGTTCAGCATCGTTCGATATCTTTCAAACAGCCCGCTAACTCATCAACAGACGGTTGGGTCATCTGCTACGTTTGGTCACTATTCTTCTACGGCATCGGTGTTGGTGGCGAGTACCCCATGACTGCCACTTCCGGTATGGAAAACGCCGTCGGCTCTGGCAAGGTCTCCACCCGCGACGATCGTCTTCACCGTGGCCGCAAGGTCACTTCTGCTTTCCTGATGCAAGGTTGGGGCCAGTTCCTCAACCAGGTCCTCCTCATCCTTTTGCTCCTGATCTTCCACTCTGGCAGCGGCACCCCGCCATACTCGAAACTCGCTGTGCAATGGACGTACCGCGTTTCATTCGCGATCCCTGCCGTTGGAACTCTCTGGCTGGTCTACTTCCGTGTCTACAAGATGAAGTCTGCCTCGAAGCAATTGGCGATCGCGAAGAAAAAGGCCCACGTTACTGGCTACGATGTCAAGTCGCTGAAGCTCACCCTCTCATACTTCGGCCCGCGTCTCATTGCCACTGCAGGTGCTTGGTTCGCAAACGACGTCTTCTTCTACGGCAACAAGCTGTTCCAGGCTCAGTTCATCGCTGCTCTCAACCCTGGCAACTCATCCGTCATGACCAACTGGCTCTGGAACTTGGTCAACGTGGGTGTAGCTCTTTGCGGTTACTACCTGGCCTCTTTCCTCATTGACAACAAGCTCTATGGCCGCAAGTGGATGCAGATCATCGGTTTCCTCTGCGATTTCGTCCTCTTCGTCATCCCAGCCTTCGACTACGAATACTACGCCAAGGGACCCGGCATCAAGTCTTTCATGGCCATGTACTTCCTCTCCTCATTCTTCAACCAATTCGGCCCCAACAGCGTAACCTTCATCGCCGCCGCCGAAGTCTTCCCCACCCCCATCCGCGCAACTGCTCACGGCTTCTCCGCCGCCGCTGGTAAGCTTGGAGCTCTTCTCGCCGCCGTCCTCTACAGCTACATCGACGTCCCCACCAGGTTCATCGTCGTGCCCTGGTTCGGTCTCGGCGGCGCCCTGCTCACCTGGGTCTTCCTCCCCGACACCACTGGCCTCGATCTCAAAGAGCAAGAGCGCCGCTGGGCCTACATCTGTGCCGGCCGCGAAGCCGAGTACCACGGCGTCGCCATCCACCACAAGCACTTGTCCCTCTGGGAGCGCATCCGCGGCGTCGGCAAGCACTACGACGCGGCCAAGGACTACGAGCAGCGCGTCGAGGAGATGCGCGCCGACTGGGAAGCTGCCATGGCGCGCCGCGCGCAAGAGAAGGAGGGCAAGGAGGACGAGGTGGAAGAGGACAACTGGAGCGCCGAAGTCAGCACTTTCTTCGAGCGCACCGGCAGGAACGGCAAGAACAACGGCAGTGGAATCCTGAGCCCTTCCAAGGCCGCTCAGGCCAACGGTACCGGTCGCGAGACTCTTTTCGAAGAGGATGAGAAGGCTGCTGTTCGCGGCGAGTCTAGTTCGGACTCTGCTTAGAATGGCGCTTTCATGAATCTTTCGTTGTAATTATTATCTGGGATATGAAAGGGTACCCCGAAAAATTCTGGTGTCGCGCGTTATTGGCGAGATTATTTTGTGTCGTTCTTTTAGCGGGATAGTTTGGAAAAGCTACGGCCTGTCATGTTACGGCCTTGTCAGAGAGACGAATTGAACAATCATCATGTGACAATGCCTTTCCGAACACTCGGTGCGAACGACTCAAGTGCTCTTAATCTAATGCTTGGGTGGGACTTTTGAGGATATGCTCTTTCTGGCCAGCTTCACAACTGGCAAGTGACCTCGTCTTGTAGACCAGGCAGGAGGTATGTCTTGTCGATAAGAGTTTCTTTATACCTACCATCCAAGCTCAGCGTACGTATGTACGTACCTTGCACAGTGGATGCGAATGTCCAGGGCGCACGCACGCGAAGACCAGGGTCAATTTTCCCGCCGTACAATCATGTCGGATCACAGCAGTGATAAGACTTGGCTCTCAGGTAGAGGTACATAGCCAAGACGTATGTACGAGCCATCGAGATACGATAATTGCAGGTATTTCATCATCGTATGAGCTAGTTCATCAAACCCAATGATTAGAAAGGTAGGAGTGACTGTATCTCGTTTTAGTACACTTGAGGGCCATGAACGACGATCGGCGCTTGAGTGTATGCAGCAGCACCTTCGGAAGGGATACCGGTGTTCCGAGTATTCGTTCGTATCAGCATCCGAGATGCCGAACAGCAGAGCGGATGCTTCAACTCCCATGGCAACTGTAAGTTTTTGTTGTTTGGATGTTTCGATCGAAGAGACATCCGTTCGCTTACCTTTTGAAACACCGTTTGACAGATTGGTGATTGATTGACAAACATCCGGTCAGCGACACACACAATGCAGTCCCATGCTTTGGCGGATGTGCCACAGGCACCTCCGGATGTCATGTTCGGACTGAGTGCGGCATACCGCGCTGATAATGACCCACGAAAGGTCGATCTCGGCGTCGGAGCGTATAGACATGAAGATGGCAAGGCTTGGGTATTGCCCGCCGTGAGGGAGGTATGTATTGCAGTAATTTCTGGATCAATCAATGTCTGTTGCTGACAGCTTCGCAGGCTCGATCAGTGCTCCTGAAAGACGACGATCTCGGTCATGAGTATCTACCGATCGAAGGTCTGGCACTATACCTCGAGATGTCACAGCGCTTGGTCTTTGGCGCTGGAGCCACGGCTATCCTGGAACGCAGAGTAGCTTCCGTACAGACTCTATCAGGGACGGGTGCACTGCATCTAGGAGCTCTTTTCTTGTCGCGCTTCCTCCCAGCTTCGGACGCAAAAAGAGTCTATGTGAGCGATCCTCCTTACGTCAACCATGTCCCTATACTACGTCACGCTGGCCTGGAAACAGACTCATACCCATACTTCAACGCGAAGACACGATCAATCGACTTCAGCGGCTTGCGCGAAAAACTACGAAGCATCCCCAATGGCTCGACAATCCTGCTGCATGTCTGTGCTCACAACCCAACAGGCACCGACCTGAGCGCCGAGCAATGGAAAGAAGTGGCTCAGATCATGAAAGCCAAGCATCACATCCCTTTCTTCGATTCGGCATACCAGGGATTCGCATCTGGTGACCCCGAGAAAGATGCTTGGCCGGTGAGGTACTTTGTCGAACAACGCTTCGATGTCATCCTCGTCGCGCAGTCGTATGCGAAGAACTTTGGCCTGTACGGAGAACGCGCAGGGTGCCTTCATGTCATCGCTTCTTCCGCGGCCCTGACGGGAAACATCTTCAGCCAGCTCCGTGTCTTGCAAAGGGTCACGGTCTCGACTCCTCCAGCTTTCGGCGCACGCATAGTGTCCACGATTCTCAACGACGAGAAGCTTGAAGCGGTCTGGCGCGAAGATTTGAAGACGATGGCCGGGCGAATCGCTTCTATGAGACATGCTTTGAGAGATCGTCTGGAGACGCTAGAGGTACCTGGTCGATGGAATCATCTCACCAGTCAGATTGGCATGTTCTGTTACACTGGGTTGACGGCGGAGCAAGTGGACGTTTTGCGGGATGTTCACCATGTATACATGACCAAAGACGGAAGGATGAGTGTTGCGGGTTTGAACGCAAGTAATGTTGACTATGTTGCTGGAGCGATCAAGTCGGTGGTTGAGCAAGAGTAGACGGCAATAGCTTGTTTTGTGTAAGCATACCTTACACTAATCAATGGCTTATCTATGCCCCGAAAACTTGAAGATGACGTGCTTCTGGAGATAAACGACTCAATTTGAGACTGAAGTCAAGCGAGAATTGCAACACCTTCAGCCTGATCCAGCGTGGAAAGACATACTGCAACATCCTAGTTTAACAGCAGTTGCATTGCAATGGGCTGCAGCGTATGATCTTGCGAGCACGTGCCAGGATTATAACCCGAAGAAGATCAGGATCGGGTGGCGTGATCTAAGCATGATATATCGATGTTCAGCCGCACCGCATTCAGGAACAGCCTACCTTTTCCGCCATCTTTCGAACCAGTGATTGAGAGTTGGAAGACAACAGATACTGTTCGCGCTGAGCCAGGATTAGTGACCACTTCACAATGCCCGAAGCCATCAATGAAAAGGAGCTCGAAAACGAGGGCCTCATACGCGAGCTCTTGCGTGACCGGTTTCAACGTGAGGTGAGCCAGCTGCAACTTCATTCCTCAATAGCGCAACACTAAATCGAATATCTCCGGCAGCTACTGCGCTTTGAGAAGCGTGGTCGAGGGGCGAACAGCTTCGTTTACGTTGTCGATTTACTGGAACTTCTGCCGTCAGCACAACCACAATCAACCACTGTTCCAGGAGGCTTCCAAAGCCATGCGTCTATCTTGCCGGCAAGAGTCACCAAGATCGTCATCAAGTTGCCGAATGATGCGGCTTTGGTAAATGAGGAAACCCGCGTACAAAACGAAGTTGCTGCTATCGGAATCTTTCGCAGTGCTCTCGCAGAAGCTGGTCTTGCTCGCCTCGTCCCCAAGGTCTACGGATGGCAAGCTACTGAACGGAAAAGTGAGCATGAATTGGTCAACGGCTGGATTGCTCTCGAACACATGTCCGGGACATCTCTCGAGGATGTACTTCCGACATTCTTACCAGAGGCTAGAAGGCGCATCCTTGGGGAAATTGCGACCATCTTGAGAAGCATCCAGTGCTATTGTCTTCCACCATCCATCATCGGCTATGGTGGATTCGCATTTGATTCCTCTGGCACCACTGTCACTGGCCCAACAACACTGCCATGTGGAGGTCCCTTCCATTCTCTCCCAGAAATGCACAAGCAGATGCTTCGCAAACAGTTGGAGACAGCTGACGATCCCAAAGCTGAAATCGTCAATGGATGGCGTCAATGTGGCTACATGCTACGTGAGCGGCTGGAGCGCTTCGAGGTCAATGGCCTAACACAACTTGTTGAGGACAACTCTGTCAATAGACCAACGTTGGTTCATGGTGATCTCGACATACATAACCTATTGGTCAGCAGCGATGGCAGTCTGACAGCATTGCTTGACTACGAGTTTGCCTTTGTCGGTACTGTCCTGGACGAATTCACATTGTCGTTTCCACGACTGTGCGGTATACTCGGAGGTCCTTGGGATGGTGGGGAGCTTGATAAGTTACGCAACTATCAGCTGAACGGATTTCCCACCGAGCTACCAATCCCCGACACTCGCGGTCAAGTCGATTGGGAACTCGCAGGCATGTTTGATGCTGCGTTACAGCTCGCCGGAGCACAGAAGCCGCAAGATTTCGGTTGTGCGGACACGTATTCAGCACTGATCTGGTTCTATCAAGATGTATGCCCGCCATATCTAATGATGCCCAGATGGCTGGCCCAGAGAACCTCCGCGGAAATAACGAGCCTTAGAGATCAGATCGCAAAGAACTTGGATCTCTACTTGAAGATGTGGAACTATTGAGCATGAGGAGAAGTGCAGGGAACAGGCGGAACATGAGATGTACAGGGTTGGTGCACTCACAGAAGTCATGCGGGTAGGCAACGAGCATCCATTTCTGGAGACTGGATCAGTGGACAAGGAGGTGGAGCTGACTCGTTTGAGAGATGCTCGTCGCGTATGCCTCCGCGGCTACCTCCACAGTGATGTATGGCCTGCATCTACAATGTGTTAGAGCCAAGAACCAACACAATATTGCCCTAACATTCATGTACCCATGTTTCTTTTCCTCTGTTGCCCGTCCATCGTTCGGGTACCTTATTTGCACAGCCGTAAGAGACGGCTACCATTGGTAGGGAACGTGGCGGGTAACTAATAAATCGAACTTGCGCTGCCCCCGCTCCTGTCTGTATCCTTCACAGCATCCTTGAGCAGGTACCTTTTGGCATACCAGTATTAAGATCCGTGCCAATCAGGCGATGTGTGTGCATCCAGTAAACGCAAATACCTATGATTTGGAAGCTTTTCACCATATCGGGTTTCAGACCTTAGTTGTTTGTCCGACAAGACCACAGAAGGATGTAGAAGGATGTTAGCGTCAGCGGCTTCTTCGACCCGTAGGATCCCGGCCGCCAAGCCGGCGAACCTTAATTCCCATATGACAGGTTCCAACTTCCCTGTCCTCGACTCAGACAACAATCTAGTCAAAGCGACTCGACTTGTAGGGCTCACTCGACCGACTACATACCCCCTACCGCCGCTACTTCCTTCGCTACGTTCGCTATACGAATTGCAATCTTGGCGACTCCAAATCATGCAAGGCTCCACGAAAGCATTTGATATTTGGCGAGATGGCGGAGACGTGTGACGAATCCTCGTCCTCCACTACATGTATAGGCAATGCAGAAAGCCAGGAACCAGACAGATACTGCAAGCTACCTAGCAGATGAGCTTTATGCAACGACGCTGGTTGTTCCGTTACATGCAACACTCCTACATTGTTTGCACAAGCCAAACGTGATGGAGGCACAAGAGGTTGAGTACCGCACATCGGCAATCAAGAGCTAATCTACATACCTAATTTGTCGCAGTCTGCTACAGTAGGATGCACCTAACTTTCGTTCTGACGTCTATTCTCGTATTCCTACCTCCACCCTATGGGTCTAGCTCCGCATCGGATTTGCTTATCCCTCCAAGCCCGCTGAAGTCAAACCGCAAAGCATCCGAACGCAACAGATCGACCTATGAACTCGTCACCAAACGGCGTAACTTTCACCCATGATGACAGTTCTTTCTTCAATTCTACAGAGATGCTGGCATCCGGATTGAGGGCCAGCCACATGATTCGTGCGATGCTACAGCACAACAACGTCGTACCAGTAGATTCGCTAAGTATGCTTGGTAGTAGATACAGCAAGCCTGGCATCCACTCTGAGGCATTGACGGACAGCGCGGTTGTTCATCTGCAAGTGGCGATGATATAACTCCATGTTCTGTACAAGCATTCCTATTGCTGACTGCCACCAGATGTGTGCCGTACCATCCGGCTCTTCGATCAAACGCATGTCCCTTGTCTCAAGTAAACCAGATACGGCCATACCTCAATTCGGAAACGGCCTTCTGCACGAAGAATCCCAATATAAACACCGATACAGCGCATGTTTAGGACGATCGTCTATTGTTGACTGCTGTCTAGCGGCCTGGAAGCCCTGGCAAACAACGTGGGTCCAGTGTTGGTTCGAAGCAGTCCAACATGGTCTCTGTGTATTGAAGGATTCACTAGGACGGTTTGCAGCTGGTTCGAGTCAGTCCAGCATGGCTTCAATGCGTTGAAGGACTCGTTGGAGCCTCGACATCAGGCACCAGTCTTCGTCCGAGAGCAATATAAAAGGCCGGTAGTTTCCTCACGACTTTGAAACCATCCTCATCATCATCCTCATCCAACTCCAAGACAAACAAAGCTCATCACTCTACTCAACATCTTCCATCAACCACTCCACCATCACCATGCAGTTCACCACCATCCTCGTTGCCTTGACCGCAACCCTCGCTTCCGGCGCCGCCATCGAGCACCCCGAGGCCACCCACCAGCTCGCCAAGCGTGGCTGCTACTCCGGTGGCGAAGGCTGGGCCGAGCAAAAGGAGAACGCTCTGGCCAAAGCTCGCGACTTCTGCAGCATCAAGCCGGCCGACTTCAATGAAGGCCAGGGCTTCGGACGCTGCTACAACCTCAGCAACACCAAGCGGGTCGACTTCAACGTCGGCAACATCTCCAGCAACCGCCGCAACCTGGGCGCCGATGAATGCTTCGATGGGCTTCAGAAGGAGATCAATGGATGTGGCACTGGAGGCTCGAGCAGGTACACGAACTGGCAGTACACGTAAGCTCTTATCCTCTCAGGAAACTACGAAGACTCATCAGCTAATCTTCACAAAGCGCCGACCCGAACCAAGGCCAGTGCTAGATGTGGCAACGCTTCGGCTACGATCAATAGATGGGTATGATTGAGGGAGGATCTTGGCCTGGGGAGAAAGGCATTACATTCGTTATCACCATCACGACGATCTTTAGTGATGCATCTTAGACTTAGCTGCGACAAAATGTCAAAAGGTCTCTAACCACAACAATGATGACATGTACAGGCGCCCTGGGAACGGATACGAGCGGCACTGTTGACTAATCATCAAGATTATGCCATGCTTCGTGTGTAGTCTATAGCCTCCCCAACTGCATCGGCCACTGCAAAGCGCATGTTCGCGCGATCGAGTTTCAACACCGAGTTGATGGTGATACCTCCAGGTACCGACATTGCAGCTTTCAATTCCTCCGGCGTCATCTCACCACCCAAGAGACCAGCTGCACTGCGAAGGCTGTTCGCTGCCAAGCTCAGTGCTGCTGCGCGAGGTAAGCCTTTGGCGACGCTAGCATCCACTGCGGCGTCCACGGCACAAATAGCTATAGCGTGACAGACAGCTCCGGTCGCTGTAGCCTCGTTCATGAGATCTTCTGGGATGTTCTGAGTAGTGCCGATTCGTTCGAAGAGAGTGGTGCACAGCTGCTGCTGTTCTTCACGTAGCGCTTTCGATTCGGCAATCAGTGTGACCGAGTCTTTGACCTGAGCTGCAATGGTTGGTATGACCCGCGCCACGTTCGATTCGAATTCTTCCTGTTTGCCACCTGGAGAATGCTTGGAGAGGGCAGCCGCCACCTGTGCGCATGACACGCCTGCCAGAAGACTCACAATAAGCTTGCCTTTGGAGGCCTCAGCAAGCCCGGGCGTTTTGGAGATGCTCTCCAGCTCGCCAGGCGGCACTCCTAGCATGATTATGTCTGCATTGTTGGCAGCCTCCGTGAATCCGGAGGTTTGGCAGTGTACCCGATCGGCACGATCACCAAGCGCATTGCGAAGTCGCTCGAGTGAGGCGCTGGAACGAACACATGCGGTGTACGATAGCTTGAGACCATCATCGCTTTCTGTGGTATCCCTGAGAAGGCCTTTAAGGATCGATGTGCCCATGAAACCTACAATGCGATTAGACATGGACTGCATGTTTACGGTTCGTCATCATCACGACTCAGGAAATCTTACCGCTCCCCAAAACAGCCAGATTGGCTTTGCCCTTTTCTTGAGTCATTCTGATGGCGATGTCGATGATGGATACGTTTTGCTCGGCGGTTGATGTATCAATCGTGGTCTACTGTGCGACTCGCAAAACAACAATGTAGGTAGACATCGGAAGAGCATCCGGGCCGTGGTGGGGTCGCCATCAACATCTCGGCTTGATCGGAAGTTATCAGACGAGATCTCGGCACTGTTCAACAACCTATTACAACGACCATCGCGTGATGCAAAACTCATTCTTACATCACTCAACGAGATGCACGAGATAACGAGGTTATACTATCCATGGTGTTTGTTGATGTAACGCTGGCCCCGTTTCCTGGATTCGGATCAGTTTCCGGGTTCGTTCGCAAGGTGCGATCGTCTGGCAATTGTATCGCCGGACTATCTGTCAAGACACTTGCTCAATCACTGATTCAACTGCACTGGATTACTTGCGTTCAGAGCTGCCACGCTCGTCTTCCCTCTATCGTTGCGCAGACATCGTCCACATCACGGTGACACAAAAGGGAGTTCAACTCGTCAAGATGCTATCAAAGCGAGACGGGTGGAGACAGCAACACATGATGGTTTTCGCTCATCGATATCGCATGACAATCCTTGCTCGTGATATTGGTACGGTAGCGAGAGGCTTTCGTTGGCATGCCATAATGCTTCGTCCCACGAGAAACATGAATGATAAACGGAACATGAGGTTCAATCATCGCGTCACAAAGGGGAAAAGGCTTGGCGTTGTGGCTGCTTCTATGTGACACTTTACACTGCTCCAAAAGCGCCACCAATTGCTGTTCACATTACCCGCGCCGACTTCCACAGCCCTAAACCTCTACAATGAGCAACGTCACCTCATATCTGGCACAAACGGTCTCGTTTATACGTGTCGGCTGGCAGTTTGCTGGTCGCAGACACCAATGGTGGATATGTTGCCAAGGCTGACAAGAAAGCCCTCTTCTCTAAACCGTGCAGCATTATCATCGTGATCACCAAGAGAGACCTGAACACTTTGTGCTCGGGTTACGCTTTGCCCTCAACACTCTCGCTCCTCAGCCTTGCGATTTGCTCTGCTGCTGCATCGTCAGCCGATATCGTGCCGCGGTAAGGCAGCATAACTGGGCTCACTATGGGCTAAATATCGCCTACAATGCGACTACTGGAGCAGCCGGTCGCACGAATGGCTAATCTCAGGCACCTCGTTGGTAAGAGGAACGTGCAAATGCTTGGAAACATGTAAAGATCCACCCTGACTGGATTATCTGGACACCGCCCTCCGCATTTCCAAGGCTGAGGCTCTTGGAAGCTGTTGGCTAGCGGCGTTTCCCATGTGCCTCCATGTGTCTGATAAAAGGGTAATGAACGGTGCCCAGGAACGCCGCGTGAAGATCTCTCCAGCCTCACACACTTCGCTACAGACTTCCAAGACACTATTTCTACGACCAAGAGCCACGTCTGCCATGTGAGTCTCAACGGCGAGCTACCGCACGTGTTGGACCCGCTCCATTGGACCTGGAATTGCTTCATTCGCGCATACCAAGGTTGCGTTCGTCCGAGGCTTGGATGCCAGTGCCTGCGGAATGATATCAACGCTCGGACTATCGTGCTCCGACCAGCGTATGGAGAAATGGAGTAGCGCGTGGTCCCTCCAGAATCTCTCCACGGGGTAGTGGAAGTGTATCAATATTAG
>Ga0265797_10003847_pt1 | contig 23543 bp, 23 predicted proteins | sample P2T30metagenome_FD_192433 | JGI IMG/M metagenome (GOLD analysis project Ga0265797, IMG submission 192433) | Plant litter microbial communities from East Loma Ridge, Irvine, California - P2 T30 | ecosystem: Environmental > Terrestrial > Plant litter > Unclassified | place: USA: California... | reverse complement strand
GGCGGCGGCGGTGGAGGAGGACGAGGTGGATTCAGGAACAGAGGCGGACGGAGCGGCAGAGGTGGTAACAACAACTCGGGCGCTTCCAATGCGAAGGGTGGCGAAAAGGCTGCTGCGCCTGCTCCTGCTCCTGCTCCTGCTGCTGGCTGAAAAGCTCGATGACTGCGCAAAACGAACACTCTGCACGTTCTGATGGTATGGCTTCCTCCAGGGTTGTCGCTAAAACCATGCGATTTCGCCGGGCGATTGATATGGTCGACTACCCGCTCAGACGAGAGATCGTTGCAACAGCCTGGCAGGATCAAGCAGCACATCACACCCTCATCCATTCGAAGGAATGCAGCGCGCACGCGCCCTCCACGGTTGCTTCGCGCGACCTAGCTATGCCGTGAGTTGACAGAAGCAATCAGCAGCATAGTAGTGGCAGCAGGCTGTTACTCGAAGGGCGGCACGGCATCATCCTCGGCATCGTCGAATTACATTGTAGATGTATCCGGACTGCTGTGGCGTAGTAGCTACTCGTATATAACGATTGTCAAATGCCACGATGTTGCAATGTCTCCTCAACGAAGGCAGAAGCGAAAAGCAAGATTGTGTATTACTCTATATCTATATGTAGTATGGGGGGTATCATGAACGTTACTACTTCCTATCGACCCACGTCTGCATCCGAATGCCGTACTTTGCAGTGACAAGACACACGCCTCCAGCCATCAGAGCCATTATCACTCCAACAGTACACTGCCACCCAACTCCCACGGCATCCACCAACGGAATCGTAGCTCCACTAGCCGCCGCCGAGAAAGCATATTGAATCACGTACTTGCTCGCGATCGCTTGCTGTCTCGCCTGCGGCATGACTTCCGCGCAGTACGTGTTTAGGCCTGCGAACGCGGCGAGTACCGCGCCAGCAATGATGAACGAGAACACGATTGCCAATGGCAGACCGCCGACTCGCTGGTCTAGACACCAGCCGTAGATCAGCGACGAGGCTGGTAGGACGAGGAACAAGCTGACGAACCCGCTCCGCAAGCGGTCTTGCGGTAGACGGAGCCCGTCGCGTCTGGCGATCCATTTGCGGACCGTCCTGTCTGAGAACCGTCCCCCGATGATAGTACCCGCGAGGAAACCCGCTGCTGGAGCGAGATAGAACAATCCGGACGTCAGCGGTGAGTCGAGGCCGTACTGCGACTCCAGAATGTGCCTGGGGCTCGCGAGCAGGGAGTATTGCGACCAGCTGAGAAGCCCGGCAGCGAAATCGGCCAGCATCACATTGGGATAGCGGAACATCCGCAGCACCCTCCACGGGTTGTAGACGTGGGCGATGTCGCCGAGGCGCGGGTTCTTGATCGTTGCGTCTTTGCCGCCTTTGCCCAGACAGAGCAACGAGAGTCCCAGAGCGAAGCCTATCATGCCGCATTGCACCCATAGAATCACTCGCCAGGTTGTGAATGTCGTGATCACACCTGCGACTAGTGGTCCAAGAGGAGGGCCTAGCACTGTGCCACACAGGAACATTCCAGTAGCGTTACCTCTCCTCACTGGGGGGAAGAATTCGGCGATGATGGCTTGTCCCGTGATGTGGAAGAACGTTCCTTGGAGGCCGGAGAGCAATCGGAACGCGATGAAATAGCTAAGATTCGAAGAGAACGAAGCCGCGAGCGTCCAGGCGAGACACGCTACGAGGCAGCTGTTCCATGTGTACAGACGTCCGCAGAGAGGTATCAACGGGCCCCAGAAGAAATTCGAGAGGCCCATGGTGACCAGCACGCCGGCGCTGGAGGCATTGATGATCTCAGGCGTGGTATCGAACTCTTCTGCAATTTCTCGCGCCGCTGAGAACATAGACGTGCTCGAGAAACTGGCCGTCAAAGCGGCGAAACTGGTCGCGAGGACGACAAGCCATTTGATCAGAGCCGGGGCGCTGTAGCCGGGCGCTGTGGCTTCGGGATCGATTATTGTTGAAGTTGATGTTGGTGGCGTTTGCTTTTCTGCATCTTGTGGAGGAGTCTCCATGGTTGCCCGCGTGCTCCCTCTTTATTAAAGTTCGAGGTAAAGATAGTATGGTGAAGATCTACATTCTTTCGTGAATGAAGGGTAGAAGAGAGGCTAGTGGTGTATATATGGAAGCGAAACCTTTCGGCGGCGATGTTTCTCTTTCGCCATGTGTGTGGGTCTTGCGCTCGGCAGGAGTGGCCGGACGGCACAAACCTGCCGTGGCCTACAGTATGCCGGATGCTGCATGATAAGACCAAGACTTTGGTGTTCTGCGATGATAACTAGCTGTGAGCACTCACGTGTTGTATGCTTTGATATAATAACACGAATTGAACCCGTGTTAGCGGTCACGCAGATTAGCACATCTATAGACCTTTCGGCAGCATTGTGGATCCGCAGAGACAAGTAGGATCGTGGTCGATAGATGAATGTAACTGATAGCTCACCAAACGGTCAGTCAAGTCTAGTGTGCTAGTACCGCCAATCTGATGCGTGGCATATCGTAGTGCAAGAGTTAGATGGGAGTCATGAGAGTGTATTGCGGTGTGCGGCGACATCTGCCGCAGCGAAGTCGCTCGGTGTTTTGTGAAGCCCGCCGAAGCAAGAAGCGTCATTTCTCCCGGATCTTGTCGGCTCTTCGACATTTCGCCGTGGTTCGTTCAGTCACAAAATATCGAGCGATGTCTGCAACACCTTCGAAACGACCTATTGCGTAAGTAGTAATGAACGTAGATGATAAACCGAATCGAAAACGTCTAATTCAATCTCTTAATCAAGGTGTCGAGAGTGTCACAAACGCAAGGTCAAATGCTCAGGCAATGGCCCACCTTGTACAGCATGCTCTCAAGCCGGTCTACAGGACCAATGCTGTTATCCAGCACGAGACAAGCAAGTCAAAGTAGGCCAGAGATATCTGGAAAATGTGCTTGAAGAGAACAAACGTCTCTCAGCTCTGGTGTCCGCAGGCAACACACCTGCTGCTCCACCACCCTCTGGTGCAGCATCCGCGCATGCTACCCCGAGAGCAGACAACGCCGATCGCAATCCTGTGCTCGAGGACCATCCATGGTTTATGGTTCACGAGGCAGTAGACCTGCCAATCTATATCAACGAGACTGCTGACGCGGCTTTCGCCACTCGCCTACGCCAGACTGCATCGTCGGAGCCAGTGAGCCACATTGCTCGTGTCCAATACATGAACGATGATACCTTGCGATCACTTTCCGAGTCCGCACCTGAGTGGCCCAGCTCACCTCGTCTTCGGTTCCTCGTCCATACCGCTCTGGAGACGGCTTGTAAGACATGGCACATCGTACGCAGAAGCCGCATTGACAAAGACGTGGACGAGTTGCTGCGAGATCCAGACAACTGCCACTGGCTGACAGCAAGTCGTATCTGGGCGCTGATGGCGGTTGGTGATGCTTTTTCGTCTAGATGTACATTGCCTGGCCAGCCTTTCCCTGGATCCAGGTACTGGGCGCGCGCGATGCAGCTTGTACATATGGTGATGGAACGACCGAGGTTGTGTTTGGTGGAAGTTTATCTTTTGTTGGTAAGTGGTAGTTTGCTGCGCGGCACTGTTTTTGCGGCTTGAATGTATATTTGCTGGAATACACTGCTGATGGAAGATACAGGCTTTCTATGCTGCATTGATGAACCGTAGACATACCGCCGTTCTTCTGTCCGGCCAGTCACTAAGACTGTGTCTCGTGCTTGGCCTACACATCGAGATCAGCGATGCACAATTAAAAGACCCAGCCTTGCGAGAACACCGATGCAGGCTTTGGTGGACTGCCTACCGCTTCGATCGCCTCTGGTGCGGCCGCGTCGGAGTACCACCCTCGATACCCGACGAGAGTGTCGAGATTCGTCTTCCTTCCGCTGCGGGTCTCCCTGCTGGGTCTGAGCTCGACTTCAGGGATGCCGAACATCTGGCCATGGGTGTCCGCCTCTCAAGAATACTATCTCGTGCTGTCAATACGCTCTACGTGTGGAAGCGCCAGCAGACGTCTTTCTCGGAGAGGGTACAAGATGCTGTGCGTTCGCTGAGAGACTGGGCGGAGCAGCTACCCGAGCATCTTCACCTGCGATTCGACAAGGCTTTGCCTCCTCACGTGCAATATATGCATCTGGCATTCATACAGTCCGTGATTGTAGTCACTCGACCTGTGCTGCTCCATCTGTATCGACAAAGCTTGCAGCGACAAACGCAAAGTTCAGAAGCTGTGCAGCAATTCTCCGATCCAGCTCTCTCGTTGACGACGGCCTGTGTGCGATACGCTCGCCAGTCTATGGACCTCCTCAAGAGATCCTGGGCCGATGGCACATTCTTGACCTTCGACTACTTCCACGTCCAATTCCTGTTCTCGTCAGCAACCATTCTCGCTCTCTCTGCCCTGCTCCAAGGGACTGGCTGGGCCAACGACCGGGAAGACTTCTTGCTCGCTTGCTCGTTCTTGCATCAGCTGGAACGAAACGGCAACTTCGTTGCGAAGGAATTCACGACTCACATCGATGCACTGAAAGCCATGCTTTTGGAAGATGCAGGTGGGGATGCAACGATAGGACAACCTGCTAGTATCGAACACCCGCCTCTGCAGGACTTTTTGAATTTCCCTGATATCGACCTTGACTTTATGGAGACGGATCCGCAGTGGTTGGAGTTCCAGGACGTTTTGTGGCCAGAAATGCAGAGCGCACTAGGAGTGTGACGTGGAATTTGATTTATATGATCAAGGTGCTGCAAAAGTAATCCTTAGTCGCCTATGTCTTGTAATTTGTATGCCTGAAACCCAGAAAGGTTTCCAATCAATCTTCAAAATGCTCTCCGATCTTGGAAAACGCCAAAACACCATGCTGTGAAAACCAAAAGCACAAATGCCGCCATGATCAGCCACACTAGCTCTTCAGTGCCTCCAATCGTCCCCTCATCTGCGCCATCATCTCCTCTGAATCCATCTCGTCTTCCTCGACCGCAGGTTCCGTAGGCTGATCCACCGGGACAGCAGGTGCCTGCACCTTATCCTTAAGCACCTCCCCAAGCACCTTGTCAACTTCCGACTCTGCTTCTTCGTCTTCGCCTTCCAAGAGCTCGTTATTGGGCAACGAATCCTCCATCATCTCCTCAATAATGCCGGCTTTCACCAGCTCTTGGCTCAATTCTTGCATTGTTCCAGTCAACTCCGGCAGTTTCACCAGCATATTCACGTCCTTCATGATCCCGACAGAATTCTTGATCGATCCCTCGATCTTGCGCATAGCGAATGCCTCATTGACCTGCATGCCCACGCTCTGCAGCGTGGCTCTCGACGTCGCCAGCCGTTGCTCCTGCTTGCGCACGCGCAGCAATTCCCTGGCGAATATGCGGGTTTCGGACGAAGCCTGTTTGGCTTGCGACGGGTTGCGCTGGGCGCGTTTCGAGGCTTGCACGATGAGATTGCGGGTTTTGACTTCGAGGGCTTTGAGGTTTTGGATGTCGCGGTCTAGGCGGCGGGTGTTGGAGCGGAGGAGCTGGTTGCATTTGCGCTTCTGTTTGGTGTTGTTAGTGGTGGGGTCTTTGGGTGGTGAGAGTGAGGTAGGCTGACTTGCTCCTCGGGCGAGGGCCCGTAGAAAAAGCGGCGGACGGTGTCGGCCATGGCGTATGTGAGGAAGTGGTGTGTTTGTTCAAGGTGGTATGTTCATAGTATTGCTGCAGTGGTGGGTGTCGCATGTAGGCCTTCTAGAGCGGTGCCTGAGAGCCGAAGATGGCTGGAAGTCGGGGACTGAACGAATGACATGGCTTGGCTCTCACTGACGTACCGACGTGGGGCTGCTGCGGTTCATCCTTCTTCATTTTGAGGAAGTGCAGTATCAGTCGAAAGCGATAGTCGTACACAGGAAGACATCATACACGAAATACTGACAAGAGGTAAGCAGTCTACGTTTTGGTTATACCTCAACATATGTCAACCCGCCCAAAGAGGAAATAGCTAACTCTTCTCGCCTCACAGCTACGCATTGAACGCACGGATTCTACCGCGTTCTCATCGCTTCCACTAGCAAACAGCCAGCCTGATACTTAACCGCAAGCTGCGACGCCATCACCAACACACCCCAGCAACACCACACATATCACACATCATGGAGCAACCTAAGAACACCACCGACGCAATCGCCGCCGGCGCTGGCACTGCCGCCCTGATCCCCGAGGGTACGTTTGCATCCCACTTCGCCCAAGAGGCCACCTAGAGACATGCTCCAAAAACATGCTAACATTGAACTCTGTAGTCACCTGGGCCCAGCGCTCCTCCGCCACCGAGGCTGAGAAGAACCACGTCTTCCTCGCAATCATGGTCCCCGACGTCTCACCCCAGAAGATCAAGCTCGACGTGCAGCCCACCTACCTCGACTTCACCGGCTACTCCGAGTCCAAGAAGGCCAACTACCACGTGCGCCTCGACCTCTACAAGGAGATCGACCCCAGCGCCAGCAAGACCAACCACACTTCCCGCGCCGTCGAGTTTGTGCTGCAGAAGAAGGACCTCGAGGTTGAGTTCTGGCCGCGCCTGCTCAAGGATTCCAAGAAGGTGCACTTCCTGAAGACCGACTTCGACAAGGTGAGTTTTTGTGGAATTTTCATGGAAGCAAGACGAAATGCTAACGCAAACGCAGTGGGTGGACGAGGACGAGCAGGACGAGGTTGCCGAGGATGACGACTACATGTCTCGCATGGGCGGCATGCAGGGCATGGGCGAGGGTATGGGCGGCATGGGAGGCGACGGCGGCTTCGGCGGCATCGACTTCTCCAAGCTCGGCGGTATGGGCGGCATGCCTGACATGAGCGGCATGGGTGGCATGGGTGACGAGGGTGACGATGACGAGGACGACGACGAGATGCCCGAGCTCGAGGACGAGGAGGCCAAGGGCGGCGCCGCCGACAAGCCCAAGATCGAGGAGGTCGCGTAAGCTTGTCGCCGCGGAATAATGAGACGATTCAACGACGGCTGGCCTCTGCTTCGAAAGCATGGTGCGGAGCGCGTGGCGACATAAAAAGACCTGCAGTCGCTTCGACGGTTGGGTAACGCCTTTTTTGGAGACTTCTGTGATATATGGAAGCTCTCCGGCGCTATGAAGCACGGCACGAGTACGAGACGAGCCACATAAAACTTGCAGCATAATGAAAGAAACGCAATTTCTCAACATTGATATCAAGCATGTAATGCTATACTGAGATGACTTCCAATTGCGCCTTTGTCTAAAATGAGCACGGGTGCACGTCATACGCATACCTATAAATCACATTTATTTGCAATGATCGAATGTCGCGGTTTTGAACCACGCCAGTTGGGCCAAGCAGCTCAATTGACCAAACTGTATCGATTCGTGTTCCAACATCATCCGATGCGACTTTACGCAACGCTACATGGGTAGAATCCCTCTGTCAATACAAGCAGCCTTGCGTTCATACAGAATGCCTTCTAGGATCTGCATAGCTATAACATCACAAAGAAACTTCTTATCTGATAAGTTTCGTTTGAAGTTGGGTGGGATGGAACCCTAGACTGTGCTTGATGAACTATATGATTACAACAACGTTGCCTCCACATCTGATCAATTGCTTATCTGCGTGTGAAGTCTATTGTTTGATGTCTTTTAGGCATTTTCTCAATCCTAAACAGGGATCTTGACCGTCCCGGGCTGACTCATGGTCTGCAGGTGTGAGAACGCTCGCTTGCGTCACAGTATATGTTTTTGCGAAGGGGCTATCTACAATAAAAGTGGGTTGTATAGTGTAGTGGTGAGCACATTGGTTTTTGAAAAGGTGTATATTTCAAACTATTACCGGTGACCTGGGTTCGAACCCCAGTACGACCTTTCGTTTTTGCCGTACGTCAGGACATCAAGATTTCATTTTAGCTATACAGAATGAAAGCCCTATGTCTCAGCTTCAAGATGGTGTATCGTTCATCTTGATTGGACTGGTATTGGGTAAGTTATATGACCCTGAAGTGAACCAAAACTTTCTCACATACATGCCATGACCCTTTGCACGCGGTCCTTTGAACGGTATAGTAGGTAGGGCGAACATGGAACGACGAAGGATAATTGATGTAGACGGGTTTATGATGCATCGTCGGGTGCGATTGATGGCGGTCCTGTTTCAGTGAGAAGATGCATAAGCTTCGATCGGCGTAGAAGTACAGGCGAGTACAATTCCAACAGATGATTGTAGGTACGAGGTTTAAGCATCAAAAGCCATACTACACTGTTAGGGAAGATGTGTTATGATCGGTACAGTGCTGAAAATTTGGTTGAACCTTTTTACATAATGTCGTCCTGGGCCCATTTTACTCCATATCCAGTCCCACCCGTCTAGCTGGGTATACCCATTTTCAAAATTCATAAGGCAAATACCCTGGCTCCTCGCATACCAGTTCTCCCAGACCGCAGTCACAACGACCACGGCATCCTGGAGCCAGCTGCTCACTCCCACTGAGTACCCTTAAGCCTCTGCATGAGGTAATCAACCTCGACAATCTTGGTCAATGGAATGACATGGTCCTTGTACATTGCCACCACGGCATCAACGTCGACTTTGTGCTCGCCACCTTCGCCTGAGAAGTTGGGATCCTGGCCGTAGGTGTTGGCCTTCAGTCGTAGTCTTTCCAACACTTGCTTCTCGACGGCTGCATTGGTAATGGCATCGTCAATGCCCTTTGTGTCGTGCGCCTTGATCAGAGCAACGAACTTCTCCGGATCCGACTTGAACTTCGATTCGGCGACAAACTTGCCAAAGTGAATACGACGGCTCAGCGCTTGAAGGCAGTTGACATCGGCTGTCGCTGCACTGCCGTAGTTCTCTTGGGCCTCAGCACGCTCTTCGCGGCCAAACTTGGCGCAAGCAGCGGGCAAGATGTCGTTCACGTAGCGTCGCTTCAACTCAGCGTTGACGTTAACGTCGTTATCCCAGAGGATTTTGGGGTACCTCAGTTCCTTGAGGATCGGTGTTTGCATCGCATCCGGGAAGAAAGGGTACTCGTCTGGGCTTTGGTAGCGGCGAATCTTGGACTGCATGGCTTCTTGCTCGCGAAGCACCCATTCCGAGAAGCTCAGGTCTGAGCCGGGGATTTCGATCGCTCCTGGTACGTAGATTGTTTTGTTGTAAGGGAACTGCACGCGCTCGATGATGTGGAACAGAACAGTATCCTCTAATCTGATCAATTGGAAGCGGATGTTGGCCAGGTCCAGAGCCTTGCCGGGGTCGTTGATGTCAATGGCGGTATCCATGGTGAATTCTTGATTTTTTTTTTTCAATTGATCCAGGCCTTCTGAGATTGGTTTCTTGTAGCTTTAAAGTTATGTTTTACGATGACGGTTGATGGCGATGTCGGCGTTAGTGACTGTGCTCGCCTTGGCGGCAGTTGTGGAGGCTCCTCGGGAGGCTTGAGCTTGTGATCCAGACGTTTGATGAGCGCACGTCCACGCGACACATCCGCGAGCAACTTGCTTGTTGTGTACTATCGCCGCCCGCTCAATCTCGCAACAAACACATCCGACTATGCCACAATAATCCTCTCAAATCGCTTCCACCGCAGTCATGTCAGATCGCCGCGGACGGAGCACTTCGCCTCGAAGGCGGGCGAACGCTCAGAAAGCGGCTGCCAACGAGGACGAGTCCTTTGTGAATGTGAGCATCCCGGATTCATAGCTATCGCTCTTCGTATGCTAATACAATCCCAAAGACCCGCCAGCTCGAAGCTCTCGGCCGTACTGTGCATGCGACCGCGAGTCAACTCATATCATCCAGCTTCACGAACACCGACCCGGGCCACCATGATTCCTACCACTCCGCCCTTGGTCACATGCACCGAACCATGCAAAGGCCAGCAATCCAGCGCTCCGTCTTCAACCTCGCCAAAGCAAACCCTCGAGAGCTCATCCGATCGCATTTCAACAGCAGCGAAATCGAACACCGCGCAATCACATACATCCCGGACGACCTATTGAAGAACGTCAAGGAGACATCGAGCCCTTTCAGTTTGTTCGAGGGTTTCCAGGCGAGCTTGCCGGATGATGATACTCCGATCGTGGATAAGCGAAGGAAGCACGGAAAGCATGGATCGAAGAGTCAAAAGCTATTGGATGCGCCAGAGGAAGAGAAGGGACCGCCACAGCTACTGAAGCTCAAAAAGCAAAAGCAAAAATCGGACCACAAGCTGGAAATGATGGGAATACGAAAGACCATGTGTTCCAGTGAGATCAAGGAAATCGACACCAAGATCTCGAATTTGAATACCATGCGAAAAGTAGTGTTGGAGAGGTTGGCTGGTCTCGAGCAGGAAGAACATGATTTGGAGCAAGAGGTTGGCGAACTGGCAGAGAAGTTGGAAGTCATGCAGGAAGAGTACGAAGACACAGTTGCGCTGGAATCGAAAACACCCGTGCCTGGAGAAACGACTCCGGAGCGCGCTGAGGGAGATGCCCAGAGCGGAAATGCTATGGACGCTTCTTTCATGTCAGAGTCAATATACGAGAAGCTACCCAAAGCAGAGACGCCCAAGGCGAAACGCAAAAAGGCGCCCCGGACACCACGAAAGGTTTCAATGCCAATCTTGCACGAACACATGGAACCAGGCTCAAAGATTCGCGAAATCCCGGCTCACAACGATATGATCACTGCTTTGGATTTCGATGCGCCATTTGGAACTATGGTCACTGCTGCTTTGGACGACACCGTTCGGGTTTGGGATTTGAGTGCAGGCCGATGCATGGGTATGTTGGAAGGCCACCTCAGTAGCGTGCGCTGCCTGCAGGTCGACAACAACTGGGTTGCTACAGGATCGATGGATGCTTCAATCAAACTTTGGGATCTCAGCCAAGCGGACTACATTCCACCGCCACCGGTATCCAGACCTTCAACTGCCGGTGACGAGGAAGAATCTGCTACTGGCGAGCACCTCTTCGGTATTCAAGAGGACGAGCCATTAGATCACACTCCTGCACACGGCAACGCTATGCAAGATTGTCAAGTCCTGTCCCTCTCATCACACATCGGAGAGGTCACGGCACTCAACTTCAGAGGCAGCACACTCGTCAGTGGCAGCGCTGACAAGACACTCCGACAATGGGACCTGGAAACCGGCCGCTGTGTGCAAACTCTAGATGTCCTGTGGGCAGCTGCACAACCCACCAATGTTGTTTCTGCTGGATCAGGAAGCGGCAGTGCCGATAGCTGGTGGCGACCGTCGGCTGGCAGAGTGCCAGCGGCAGAAGCAGACTTTGTCGGAGCATTGCAGGTATTCGAGACTGCACTTGCTTGTGGTACAGCAGACGGCATGGTACGTTTGTGGGACTTGCGCAGCGGTATGGTGCACCGAAGCCTTGTCGGACACACTGGGCCCATTACTGCGCTGCAGTTCGACGATGTCTACCTTGTCACTGGTAGTCAGGATCGCAGTATTCGCGTAAGTTATTTCCTGCGACTTCAATCGTTCTTCAAACTAATATTTTCTTGCAGATTTGGGATCTCCGCACTGGCGGTATCCACGATGCTTTCGCATACGATCAGCCTATCACTTCTATGATGTTCGATGCTCGCCGCATTGTCAGCGCCACCGGCGAAGATGTAGTCAAGGTGTACGATAAGGCCGAGGGCCGACAGTGGGATTGTGGACCAGGTGTCGACATCGATGAGGGCTCGCCAAGGGCCTCGGCGATCGAAAGGGTCAAGATAAAGGACGGCTACATGATCGAAGGACGAAGAGATGGTGTTGTTGGTGTATGGTCTTGCTGATGTAAGATTTTACGGGGAATGAACGGCTCCAGCAGTGATGGAGTCTTGTAAAAAGGTGGCGCAGGCTTGTGATTAAAATTGTACCATCAACAGCATGTGAATATACGATATAAACTTTTCACGTGTCGGAGAGCAGGAAGCGATACTGAGGTGCTGATCACTTTACCTTTCAGTGCCGACCTCTTGCTCTTTTACTTCTCTCCTCACAAGCAAACATCACACTCACCCCAACCAATCGACATTTCCTCTACTTACACCTCCAACTCCAACACCACTCACTCATCAGCACATCAAACTCACAACAAACCAAGCAGCATCATGGCCAGCAAAACCACCAACGCAGCCGGCCTGACCGCCCGCGAGGTCGACATCCTCTGCGCCATGTGCCAGAGTCTCAAGTCCAAGCCAGAGGTATCTCTGATCAACCAGTCTTCGCTACCACCACTCTACCATAACTACTCACTAACACTAACAACAAGACCGACATGGAGAAGTTCGCCACCCTCGCCGGTTTCACCACGAAGGGCAGTGCTACCACCAACCCCAGCAAGGTCCTGAAGAAAGTCATGGGCAAGGACGCTGCCGCCTCACCTGAGGCTGGCAAGAAAGCCGGCGGGCGCAAGCGTAAGGCTGGTTCGTACTTTGGTCAGATCATGCGATGCGTGGCGCTTTGCTGACGATACATCAAATAGCTGCCCTGGACAGTGACGGTGAGGATGGAGCTGAGGACACTCCGTCGAAGCAGAAGCAGAAGCAGACAAATAAGAGCGCTGGCACGGAGACTGAAAGCGCTGATGGCGGCGAGGACATGGATGAGGTCAAGGAGGAGGCTCTGGGTGACGAGTGAGAGCTGGTGCTCAAAAGTGGAAGTCAACTTCTTGCCAGGAAGATTGTAACTTGAGTATGAATGCTAGCTACTCTACCGGACCCGGAGGAGTACAGTGATTGGGATAGCGGCGAGTGATTAGCTAGGGCAGTAATGCGGCTGCAGAACACATTAATGGGAGCCATGGGCATGTCGTTTCCTTTGCCTTTGTATGATTCACATTATCCAGTAGGCGTGATGTGTCCAGTCGTTGCAGGATTTGAATGCATTAATTGCTCTATCAAACACTCCCTAAATCCGTTTGGTCGTACTTCAAAGGATCTCATTCACTTCAATGTCTTGAAACTTGCCGTCGGCTGGGCGTTGCGACGAGACATCTCTGTGACCTCCAAAAGCCCGCACATGAACTCCGTCTTTATCGACTGACCAGCCCACCCACGAGAGCCCACTCTCTCGCCACCTTTCACCTCGAATCTCACCCTCTACAGTCATTACTTCTGCCACTCTATCACAGTGAACACGCTTTGTCAGCCCGATCATCCGCAGCTACCCTGCAAAACAACACACAGTCTGCCTAACGTATTGCCAGAATATGGCAGCAAACAACACTCCAATCACGCTCTCAAGCCAAGAGGCCGAACAACTTCGCAAGAGCATTCAGGATGCCCAGGATCGCATCCAAAGCGCTCAAAGCGAAATACATCGTGCTCAGGGCTGCTTGGACCAAATCTACAGCCTGCTGAGCTCAAGCTCTGTCAACAACACGGCTCCAGGCCTCACGTCTCCCAACAGCACGATCAAAATTGCTCCCAAGATTCCTACCATCACGCCACAAGAACGCAGCATCAACACCAGAGACACTAAACAAGAGGCGACTGGAGCCGCATCCCACCTCGATGGTGCTAGAGCTGAGGACTCATCCAACATCACAGACAACGCGCAGACCGCAGAGGTGATCAAACGGCCGCGCAAAGCAAGATGGAGCACCGACGCCATGACCGAGTCTCAAAACGCTTTCCTCCGCACGCAAATCGGCTACACCAAAAAGAAAAAGGATGCAGCTTACTTTCTCCGTCCGGTCAACCACAAGGCTCTGAAACTCCCCACCTACCCGGACATCGTCAAGCAGCCAATGGATCTCGGCACTGTCGAGTTGAAACTCAGGAATAACGAATACGCCTCCGTCCAGTCTTGCGTCGACGACCTTCAGTTGATCGTGGACAATGCCCGCAAGTTCAACGGGCCGGATCATGCGATCACGCACGCGGCCTACGGCATGATCGAGTACGTTTACGAGAGGTTAGAAATGATGTCGCAGCCAGCTCAGCGTCGCAAGCGAAGGGGGAGTCTCGAAAATTGATGATTGCTGGTTTAGACCGGAGTGCTGGTCTGGTTGCAGGCGACAAGCTTCACCTTGCAAAGACGGTACGGCCATGTGCAAGAATCTCAACGAGACTGACAGTCAAAGCCGGAGGGACAGTGAGAGAAATGGATGGAGACAGGATGCGACTTCGAAAGCAAGAGCGGCGATGGCAATGGTCGACCATAGTGTGTATCACTGAGGCTTGGGAGAACTGACGGGGGGACCAGCGCTTCAGCAGTTCATTGACGTGGGGAACATGAGGATTGACTGATACAGTGAGAGGACGATGATTGTCTTCAGAGCATGATTACGAATGGAGATTAAGCTTTAGATCCTATGCCATGACACAGGGTCGGCATTTCTGACTGTAAGAAAGAGTTATCGAAATTCGCAAACATGATTAAGCTACATTCGCACATGTAATGGAAAGTTGCGTTCAAGTCGCCTTCATGTACTTTCCGAGACTGTCATATGCAAAGTGGAAGTGAGGCTTAGCGGCCAGCGCTCCGTGTGACACGATCCGGTTCTCTCGGCCGCTTGACCTCACTCAACCTTCACTTGTATCAACCCTGCTTGAATCTTGCGCTCTGCCACCCCGCCTTCTATCCCAAAAACTACCAACATACATTCTTTCCTACACACATCACAGCCGATACCAATCCCAGACAGAATCAATCTTTCACCACTCAGACCAACCAAGCACGCCTCGATCACCATGCCGCCGAAAGCCTCCTCCTCCTCCGCCGGCGCCGCGCTCTCCGACCGTGAGATGCAGCTGCTCTGCAACTACTGCCGCTGCATGAAATCCAAGCCCGAGGTATGCACCGACCACCCAGTGTGTGCCGAATCATAGAACACAGAACAACACTGACCTGTACGCTAAGATCGACATGGAGAAGTTCGCCAACATCTCTGGGTTCGGCGGCGTCCCGAGTGCCAGAGCCAACATCGGCCGCCTCCTGGCGAAGATCCTTGCCGAACAGGAGACCTCGGGCGACTCCTCTCCTGCGAAGGATACGGAAGATGGAGAGACTATTGCCGTCACTCCGGCCAGCAAGAAGAAGGCTGGTGGTCGCAAGCGCAAGACCGGTGAGTCCGCAAACAGAATCCGCATTGAGAGAAGTGAGATACAGAACTGACACAGGCATAGATGCTGCTGAGACCAACGACGCCGAAGACGAGAGCCCGACCAAGAAGAAGGCTAGCCCAACCAAGCGCAAGGGCAAGGCCATCGCCAAGGCTGCGAGCGAGGAGGAAGATGCTCCGATCAAGAGTGAGGCTGGGGATAGCGCCGGTGATGATGCTTGAGCACCGTGTGGCTCTCCTCTCATGGTCCAGCACTTGATATGTGGGCCCAGAGCGGGACTTTTGATGTGAAGGAAGACCAAAGATCCAGGAAAGACAAGCGTACTTGAAAATGATGACTTGCCACAGACGGCGCAAACCATTCCAAATCTCACTTCATAAAGTCCATGAAATCCAATCCATAGCCAGAGGGTTTCGGTGCTTCCGGCTTCTTGCTTGCCAGTAAAGCCTGTAGACTGGCATTCTTGCCGCGAGCCTTCCTGCGTACGGGTGGTTTTGCTTGTGTGATTTCGGGCGTTGGCTCCTTCAATGGTAAAGGTGACGGCACGGGTGTCTGCTCTTGGGAGATCGCTGGTGTAGGTTGCTTTGTCGGCGAGGCAGTCTCAGACTCCACTTCCTTGGCCTGCTTAGATGCCCTCGAGGTGTCTACCTTACGCCTCTTGTGGTGTTCAATTGAGATCTCGGTGCCACAAGCAGAGCATTGTACGCATTTGGTGGTCGAAGTCTTGCCACTGATTCGTTGCTGTCGAGTCTGCCTGTGTTCGCCAGATCTGATCACCTCGCATGACCATCCAACTAGAAGAAGCTGACCACAGGCATTGCAGACATTTTTTGTGGTGGACGTCTCTACCTCATGTAGAGCAGCTGCCTCTCTCTTAGAAGCTCGTATAAACGAAGAGACGGTCGGAGCGCTGACAGCAAGCGTCTCAGATGCTTGTTCGAGGAAGCGCAGACGAGCTTCCACGTCAGTTGATACCATACTAGAGCGTGTGGTTCCAGTGCATGTCTCTTGCAATCGAGGAATAGGTTGTTCAAGATATTCACTTAGAAAATTGAAGAGCACGTGAGCGCGCGACGCGGGCTCAAGAAGTTCTCCGCTTGGCGCGACACGCTCACCTTCAAACCCATTGCGCTTTCCTCAAGACCGACCGCCAACAATGTAACCTCTCAACAATTGCGGGTCCTTTGCGGACACGCTACGACATACAAGTCCAACAACCATGGCGGCAACCATCGAGCTCAAAGAAGAAAACGGCGTGCGCCTCGCCATCGAAGGCTGCGGCCACGGCACCCTCCACGCAATTTACGCCTCAATCGGCCAAGCCTGCAAGATCAAAGGCTGGCCAGGCGTCGACCTCCTGATCATCGGCGGCGACTTCCAATCCGTGCGCAATGCCTACGACCTCAACTGCGTCGCCATGCCGGCCAAGTACCGCGAGATGTGCGATTTCCACGAATACTACTCCGGCGCCCGCGAGGCGCCGTACCTCACAGTGTTCGTGGGCGGCAACCACGAGGCGAGCAATTATTTGTTCGAGCTGTACTATGGAGGCTGGGTTGCGAAGAACATCTATTACATGGGTGCTGCGAGTGTTGTGCGCTTGGGGCCGTTGCGGATCGCTGGGTTGAGTGGGATTTGGAAGGCGTATAATTACCGGAAGCCGCATTATGAGAGGCTGCCGTATAATGAGAGCGATATGAAGAGCATCTACCATGTGCGGGAGATCGATGTGCGGAAGCTGCAGCAGGTGCGGACACAGGTGGACATTGGTATTAGCCATGACTGGCCTCGTGGGGTTGAGTGGAAGGGCGATTGGAAGAAGTTGTTCAGACAGAAGGCTCACTTGGAAGAAGATGCGAGGAATCACCAGCTTGGAAGCGTCGCTGCCAAAGTGGTCGTGGATCGATTGAAGCCAAGGTGGTGGTTCAGTGCGCATTTGCACTGCAAGTTTGCTGGTATCATTGATCACACTGAGGGTGGACTGAACACACAGCAAAGCCCGTCTCGAGTGGCACCAGCGAAAGCTGCTGCTATCGCAACAGTGGTAACCAAGAATGAGGATGAGATCGACCTTGATCTTGATGACGATGTCGATGAGAAGCCAGCATCTATCAACGGCAATGCCGCGCCTGTGGCACCTGTCAATGCAGATGAAATCGACCTTGAGCTTGAAGATGATACAGACGGTGTAGCGCCGGTCGCTCCTGGCCAGGGACTCGATGGCGTACAAGTACCGGTGCTAGGCGATCAGAAGCCACAAGTAAACTCACAACCTCCCATCGACACAAACGCTGCACGAGCAGCCCTTCCAGCAGCATTCCAACGTCCACGAGAGGAAACCGAGCCCGTCGAAATCCCACCGGGCATCACAAACCGAACAACGCACTTCCTCGCGCTCGACAAGTGCATCCCCAACCGTGACTTCCTGCAGCTCATGACAATCCCGTGCGGCGAAGATACCCAGCTCTCACGCCCTCTGCGCCTAGAACACGACAAGGAGTGGCTAGCAATCACCCGCGCCTTCGCCCTCCACGAGCCTCTCCTCCTCGGCGATCCCAAATTCAACACTCCTCGCGCAAAGTCAGCAAGCGAGTACGCTACCTTGATCGACGAGTCACTAGCATGGATCGACAGCAGCAACATCGACTTGCAAATCAAAGACGACTTCCAGCAGACTGCACCAGTCTATGACGGGCAAAACTTCCGCTTGCCGCAGTATGAACGCGACGCGGGTGGCTTGAAAGAGTATTCGAACCCGCAGACTATCAAGTTCTGTCAGATGCTTGAGATTCCTAACCCTTTCGACGTCTCGGAGGATGAGAGGCAGGCTCGGATGCAAGCTGGACCGAGACCTGACGAGAACGAGCGGCCTGCTATGGGCGGCAATAGAGGACGCGGTGGCTTTGGTGGCGGACGCGGTCGAGGCCGTGGCGGTGGTGGTGGACGAGGTAGAGGACGCGGTGGGCGAGGCAATTTTAGAGGCCATTGATGCGGCAGATTGTTGTGCTGACTGGCTTCCCATTATGTTCCCAGATGAGCTGACAGACGGCGATCCACATAAAGCGCTGGTGCATGAAGAAGCATCGAACAACGTAAACCAAAAGCGTATCTGACGAAAGTTCCCCAGCAGGTTTTTTCCGATCTCACGGTATCCTCTTCGAACGCTATCACGATATGACAATGCTTCGGTTGGCATGGCTTGCTTGAAGCCCAATGTCTAAGTGACCGCCAACCAAAACTAGGTACTATCAAAGCGTGAAGTTACTCGCCATCCGTGGTAATAGGACCTTTCAAATGTAAAGGCCCAATATATCCAGTTCAAGGCACCAACCGTATCCGAGTGATCACAACTCGCCCGATGCCAGATATTCGCTAAAACATCGAAATCGAAATCGAAATCTATTTGCTATATGCAATTCTATACAATATCATTTTTTTCTCGTACTCTCATCTCCCGCGAAAAGAAAATCTACGCCTCAATGCCAAATCTCTCGTAAGGGAAGTTCTCCAAGCTCTTCAACAACACCGCCCATCCATCGCCAACCTCCCCAGGCGCCTTGCCCTTCTGCACCTCCCCACCCTGCGTCGCAGTACCCAACGCCGCCTCGTCCTCAACCTCCTTGTGCTCGCCCATCAAACCCGCAAGGACCAGCTCTTCCCGTCCAGCATACTCATTCAGCAGCTCCGGGTGCGGACACCACACGACCTGCATGCCCGCGCGCCGCCCAGACTCCACGCCCGGCACGGAATCCTCGAACACCAGACACTCCTGCGGCAGGATGTCGTGCTTCTCGCCCTGCAGTCTGCGGCGCGCGTTCAGCGTCTCCAGCGCCAGCAGGTAGATGTCTGGTGCGGGCTTGCCGCGGCCTTTCGGGATGCGCGGGTCATCTCCAAGAACACGGTTCTCGGGCCTGAAAGGCGCGAACAGCGATTGCAGGTGGTTCGTCTTGAGCTCGAAGTTGGCGCGGTGCGAGGAGGTCGCGAGCGCGATGTCGACTTTGCCGGCTTCTTGCGCGGCGCCGAGGCGCTGCAGCAGGTCTGCGACACCTGGGAGCGGCTGGGTGGAGGGGAAGTGCTCGCGCTGCAGGGCGGCGTTTTTGGCGTTGTACTCGTCGGGGGTGCAGGGCAGTTGGGCCCAGTTGTGGAAGATTTTGGAGGCGGCGGGGCCCGGGCGGCCTTGCAGTTGGGCTTTGATGGACCAGGGGAGGGCGGGGCGGGAGTATTCGGCGAGGAGGATGTTGGTGCAGAGGGTGTAGAGGTCTTCGGAGTCGAGGAGGAGGCCGTCCATGTCGAAGAGGCAGGCGCGGATGGGGGTTGGAGGAGCCATTTTGTGTGGTTGTGGTGTGGTTATGTTGGTGGTGAGAGGATTGGTGGGTTGTGGTGTATTGTTGTATGCTGTGATAGAGTATTACAATATTTCCTTCGATCTTGAGTCAGAACATTTCTCTGCGACGTCAGGTGGGCTGTATAGTTTGGTGGGGTCTGGAGATGTCGGAGGCGGAGACAGCACCGTGCACGAGATGGTGTTGGTGAAGAGCATGTTGGTGAATTCCATCTGGAGTGTATGTGGATAGAGTGGTGATTCCATTTATTGAGTACGATAGGTGGTCGCCAGGGTTCCTCGAGGTGACATACCAGTATAGGACATGTCATAATGAGTCCGAGTAATCAATTCCATATCCACCAAAACAACACGCGAACACAACAAGATGTATAGATGTATAGTATAACGTAAGTGCAGATTACGCACCGAACCCCACGGTAGTCAGAGGTCGATAACTGCCTAGCACTCATATCCCTCTGAGCCCTAGCGATTGCGTGCCACCGTATCTTCCTGACCAATACCCACATCAAGAGCATCCCTCAGTCAATGGATGAATGAGAGACACGCGATGTGAGGCGTGGGGCCAGCAAGACCGGCGACTAGAGCGTTTAGAGTTCAGAGGAGGAAGAAGAAGAGGAAGAGGAAGAGTGAAGTGCGAAGATCAAGCGATGCTGCTGTGCTGGCTAAGGTACCTAATCGCAGCCGTCTCTTCGTTACACACCCATGGACCGTGCGTACTGATTGGTAGAAGTCGCTCAGACTTGCGCGACCAATCATGTTGCAGCACTCGATGGCATGCCCGCTCTGGGCCTTCTCAGCAACGGACGGCCTCCTACATTTTCTACATTTTCTCTTCACCATGTGGTATTAGTGAGCACTATCAGCGTGACGACTTATATCAGACTGCAGATAAGGTGACTGTTCGGCCACGGCACCGGAGTTGTGCGGCATCTCGAAGAGTGATTTGGTGGGGGAGATGATGCCGTTGTTGAGATCGCAGTCTATATAGTGGCGGGGTACGTTCTTCATTCCTGCAGACGTTCCGTTCGCGCTCATCTAGTACAACTGATTACGGATATATCGTTAGTTCCGATCATCTGGGCTGCCAATTCATTCGACCAGCGTGACAGAATATCCAATTTGATCACTGCAGCAATTCGAATCGACCAGCCAACATGAACACCACCTCTATTCTTCTCACTGGTCGTCCAGCAGCCACCCTCTCCATCCTTTCATCGCCCATCAAATCCGACTCAAATGTCCCAAGCACTCCTTCAACAACACCAACAAGCACGCCTTCCTCTTCGCCTCGCATCCGACCTCGTCAATTGCGCCGAGTATCCTCAGATTCCACAGGCTGGTACCTCGACGCCGATACACCATCGCTCAAAGACTTCGAAGTCCGAGCGCAGACCTACGCCAAACGACTCGAGCGCTTTGCAAGCCGATGCGCAACAAATGTCGTCATGGGCCTCATGAGCCCAGCCGCCGTGGTGCTGTTCGTCTTCAATCCGATCATGCTGGTTCTGATGGTCTTGGTGTTGATCGCTGCTCTCAATGGGCGAGTCTGAGCTAAGTCGGGGTGACGAATAATATGCTATCTTGCTTTTGTTGCAAAAATCACCTGGAAGAGAAGAAAAACGCATTCCCTTCACGGTCTTTCTTGCCTCCTTCGGAATAGTCCTTCGCTGGGTCAAAGTCCTCCCACACGCTCATGGGGTAGATGTGTTTGTTCTTCTCGTACCACCGACGGTCCACCACTTTGAGCAAAGTCGGATCGCGGTCGAATCCTTCCAAGTCGGCGTCTGGGATTGCGGCGGGTTGGTCTTTGAGCTGGTCGGCGGTGAGGAGACCGCTTTCGGGCTCCGGTGGGGGTGGGAGAGAGCCATCGGCTGCTGGGATGAGGTGTGCGGGGGTTGCTGCAGTCGGCTCCGAGGAGAATGGGAAGAGGACACCGTTGTAGCCGGCGAATTTGTTGAGGATGAGAGTGTGGAAGTCGAGGTGCTGTAGATACTGTCGTTAGCTTGTTGCACATCATTCGAGACCTGGCTTCAAGGCCGAAGCAAAAGACACTCACATGAGGCACCATCATCTCTCCAACCACAAGCATCAAGTCATCCACGCCAATGCGCGCCCACTCCCTCCTCCTTCCACCAAGCCCCATCGGCCCATCTCCCCGTTCTCCCAACTCAATGCCGACCTTCCTCGCACGCTCAAGGAACAGCCACACAAAATCGCCCTTCTTCAGCCTCACCTTCCCTCCAGCCATATCCTTCGCCTCGAAAAATACAAAAGGCAAAACAAACTCCGTGCTACGCACAGCTTCGTTATTAGCCAAGTATTGCTTCCGCAGCGCTTCTTTCAACAGAGCTTCCTTTGCGAGGGCGGATTTCGTCTGCGCTTTCGCTTGCACTGCGACCGAGCTTGAGGGTTTGAAGCGCTTTTTCACGATCGTGGTGGGCTCGGAGGTATCGTCTTCGTCGTCTTGAGTTGTTGTTGTTGTCGATACACCCCCGGCGCGAGCTTTGGGCTTCACACTTTGCTCTTGCGCCGACGCATCTTCTTCGTCGTCGTCGTCGCCGAACGACAGGCCGATTTTCTTCACGCCCTTTTTGCGCTTCTTGAAGCCGGCTGGTTTGGGCGTCTGCTCACTGTGCTTGGTCCGTCAGTCTCCGTTCATGGTTTCTTTTCTCCTGCGATCAGAACAGGAACGGCGCCGTCTTCAACTACACGTTCTGCGCGAAAGACATACCGGCTCTCATTTCCCGTCGGCGTGCTCGCGCCGCTACCACCGCTTTGCTGCTCGAGGGCTTCGGCGCGTCGCTTGCGGAAGTCGGAGTAGTGCACGAGGCCGACAGTTTGCTCCTTCAGCAGGTCTTCGGCCGTGTGCGTGGAGGAAGCAAAGCGTGATTCGGAGGGGTCGGGCATTGTTGGTAGAGAATGGTTACATGTAATAAGGTAAGGTATTGTAAGAAGATGAGATGATCGCCAGGAACGAGAGTCGCGAATTGAATTGCTGCTGCTGAGCACGGAGCTTCTTCTTGTCGATCCCCGCAAGACGTCACTCACCTTTGTTGCATGTGATTATTGCATGTGAGTGAACATTAATTCTGGACTTTGGTATATCTTGATTTCTGTCTCAATTCACAACACACACACACACACACACACACACACACAAACATCATGGCTCCAAATCGAGGCGAGGACGTCGACGACGACTATCCGTCTTCAGACAACGACTCGTTCAAATCCTTCGAATCAGACTCACCCACCTCGACAAAAGACCAAAAACCTACACCTCAAACCCAACCCTCCAGCACACCAGCACCCTCAAAACCAACAGCAGATGAAGAAAGCACAGAACCCACCAACAAATCCTCTACACGCTCAAAATCCGCACCCACAACCTCACCCCTCCACGATCCCTCAGAACGCTTCCCACCCGAAGAAGAAGCCTCCCTCCTCGCGCAATCCAACGCCGAGAAGACCACCGCAAACACCCTCTTTGGCACCGGCTCCTACGAAAACGCCGTGCAAACCTACGACCGTGCCCTCGCCCTCTGTCCAAACTACCTCGACTACGAGATCGCCGTGCTGCGCTCCAACATCGCCGCTTGCCACCTCAAACTCGGCGAGTGGAAACAGAGCGCCGACGCTGCGAGCAAAGGCCTCGATTGCTTGGAGCGGTTGGAGCGATTGCCTGTGGTTAGGGCGCCGGAGCGAAAGGGGAAGGAGGGCAAAGACGGGGTGGTGAAAGAGGAGAAAGAGGCGGAGGTCGTGGAAGAAGTCGACGACGAGCTCGAAGCACGAATCGAGAACCTCCGCTTATCAGGCCACACCATCGCACAAGTCCGCAAACTGCAAGTCAAAATGCTCATGCGCCGCGCGAAAGCAAAGACCGAGCTCGACGGCTGGGCGAATTTGCAGGCCGCGGACGAGGACTACCGCGTGCTGCTTTCGCCGGTTATGGAGGCTGCGCTGGCGCCTACGGATAAGAGGAGCGTGGTGGAGAGCGCGAGGGCGCTGGGTCCGAGGCTGAACAAGGCGAAGGAGCAGGAGATGGCGGAGATGATGGGCAAGTTGAAGGGGTTGGGGAATAGCTTTTTGAAGCCTTTTGGGCTGAGCACGGAGAATTTCAAGTTTGAGCAGGATGCGAAGACGGGGGGGTAT
>Ga0265797_10003846_pt1 | contig 23550 bp, 18 predicted proteins | sample P2T30metagenome_FD_192433 | JGI IMG/M metagenome (GOLD analysis project Ga0265797, IMG submission 192433) | Plant litter microbial communities from East Loma Ridge, Irvine, California - P2 T30 | ecosystem: Environmental > Terrestrial > Plant litter > Unclassified | place: USA: California... | reverse complement strand
CGAGAAAGTGCTGGAAGTTGCCCTGGAACGCCAGCCGGAAGCCCTGGTCGACGTCCCGGCCGTGGCAGCCCCGGTGGCCGCGGCTGCCGAAGGGCAGGGCGGCGTGGTCAAGCACTGATCCTGCCGGTTCCACTCTGAAAAGCGCCCCTCGCGGGCGCTTTTTTCTTGCCTGCGTACGCTGCAGTCGAGTGGTTCTTCTAATTTGTTGCCTCACGGTACCATACTTGCTTGACATGGAGCATCACGCCCTTGTCTAATACGCGCTTGCGGTTTTGCCGGCGCCCGTCGCCTGGCAAGCCGGGAACGTAAATGAGGGAAAAGAGTGAACAAAACTGAATTGATCGAAGAAATCGCGAAGTCCGCGGACCTGACCAAAGCTTCTGCGGCGCGTGCCCTCGATGCGATGATCGAAGCGGTGACCAACACCCTGAAGAACAACGACAGCGTGACCCTGGTGGGCTTCGGCACCTTTACCGTCGGCGAACGCGCCGCGCGTACCGGCCGCGATCCGCGCACCAAGGAAGCCATCAAGATCAAGGCGGCCAAGGTCCCGAAATTTAAGGCTGGTAAAGCACTGAAAGATGCAGTAAACTAATGCCTCTTCTGCGGTGACACGCAGCAAGAAGTAGTCCTTGTAGTTCGTGGAGCGGTAGTTCAGTTGGTTAGAATACCGGCCTGTCACGCCGGGGGTCGCGGGTTCGAGCCCCGTCCGCTCCGCCACGATGTCGGTAGTCTTGAAGGCTGCTGACTTGGTTTACGAAATACAGAATCTGGAGCGGTAGTTCAGTTGGTTAGAATACCGGCCTGTCACGCCGGGGGTCGCGGGTTCGAGCCCCGTCCGCTCCGCCAGAATGTACGAGAAGTGTCGCCCTTCAGGTGCGGCTGAGAAAAAAGGCGAACCGTAGTTCGCCTTTTTTTTTGAGTTTTTCGTGGCTTTTTTGTAATGCATCTTCAACCTTGATTGGCTGACCATGTTTGAATTTATCCGTAAGCACCAGCGCCTCATGCAGATCCTGCTGGCCCTGCTGATCGTGCCGTCCTTCGTGTTTGTCGGCGTCAGCGGCTACCAGGAGCGCGGGGCCTCCGGCGAGGGCGTCGCCACCGTGGATGGTAAGAAGATCACCCAGCAGGAGTGGGAAAACGCCCAGCGCCGCCAGATCGACCAGGCGCGCCAGATGATGGGTGCCCAGTTCGACCAGAAGCTGTTCGATACCCCGGACGCGCGCCAGGCCGTGCTCGACGAACTGGTGGCCGAGCGCGCCATCAACGCCGAAGTCACCCGCGCCCACCTGACCGTGAGCGACGCCGACCTGCGCAAGCGCATCCTGGACATCCAGCAGTTCCGCAAGGCCGACGGCAGCTTCGACATCGAACAGTACAAGGCTGCGCTGGCCGCCCAGGGCATGACCCCGGACCAGTTCGATGCCCGCATGCGCCATGACCTGGCCGTCGAGCAGCTGGTCGGCTCGGTCCAGCAGACCGGCTTCGCGCCGCGCACCGTGGCGACCCGCCTGTCCAGCATCAACGATGAAGAGCGCGAAGTGCAGGAACTGGTGTTCCCGGCCGCGACCTACGTCGCCCAGGTGAAGGTGACCGACGACATGCTGAAGGCCTTCTACGACAAGAACGCCGCGCTGTTCCAGGTACCGGAGACCGTCAAGGCCGAATACGTCGTGTTCGACGCCAGCGCCGTCGAAAAGCAGGTCAACGTGACCGATGCCGAAGTCGCCGCCGCCTACGAGAAGAACAAGGCCCGCTTCACGACCCCGGAAAAGCGCAGCGCCAGCCACATCCTGATCAACGCCAAGGCGGACGCCAAGCCGGCGGACGATGCCGCCGCCAAGGCCAAGGCGCAAGCCATCCTGGACGAGCTGCGCAAGAACCCGAACGATTTCGCGAAAGTCGCCAAGGCACAGTCGCAGGACCCGGGCTCGGCCGAACTGGGCGGCGACCTCGGCACCATCGAGAAAGGCGTGTTCGTCAAGCCGGTGGAAGACGCGATCTACAGCCTGAAGGAAGGCGAGACGAGCGGCCTGGTGCGTTCGGAATTCGGTTACCACATCATCAAGGTGACCAAGGTGACCCCGGCCGTGCAAAAGAGCCTGGAAGACGCCAAGCCGGAAATCGTCGCCGAACTGAAGAAGACCAAGATGTCGGCCAAGTACTCGGAACTGGCCGAGACCTTCTCGAACATGGTCTTCGACCAGTCCGACAGCCTGAAGCCGGTGGCCGACAAGCTGGGCCTGGCCATCCAGACCGCCGACGGCTTGACCCGCTCGCCGAACCCGGCACTGGGCAGCTCGCCGGTCAATAACGACAAGTTCCTGAAAGCGATCTTCTCGAACGACGCGCTGACCAACAAGCGCAACACCGAAGCTGTCGAAGTGGCGCCGAGCACCCTGGTGTCCGGCCGCGTGGTCGAATTCAAGCCGGCCAGCAAGCGTCCGTTCGCCGAGGTGGAAGCCGTCATCCGCCAGCGCGTGACCCAGGAAGAAGCCGCACGCCTGGCACGCCAGGCCGGCGAGGCCAAGCTGGCCGCCGCCAAGGCATCTGGCGATGCCGCCGGCTTCGGCGAGACCAAGGTTGTAACCCGCCTGAAGGAACCGGCGATCAACCCGGCGGCGATGGTCGCCGTGATGAAGGCCGACACCAGCAAGCTGCCGGCCTACGTGGGCGTCGACCTGCCGGGCCAGGGCTATGGCGTGTACCGCATCGCCAAGGTCGGCCAGCCGGCCCAGCCGGACCTGAACCGCCGCAAGCAGGAAGCCGAGCAGATCGCCCGCGCGGTCGGCACCGCCGAAACCTATGGCTACGTCGAGGCCTTGAAGCACAAGGCCAAGGCCAAGATCAACGTCAAGCCGACGGAGCTGGGCGTGAAGGGCGAATAAGCCGTCCACCAGCAACAGTAAAAAAGCCCGGTCCGCTTGCGCGGCCGGGCTTTTTTTATCGTGGCAGTGTTTGCGTTACGGGTAGGGTGGACGGCTGTGCCGTCCACGCGTCCAAATCAGCCTGCGTGCAGCTTGCGCGCCGCCGCCAGGAAGTCGTCCTGGCCGATGTCCGGCAGCGCAAGCAGCTCGGCCTGCGCATACTGCACGAAATTGCGGTCGATCGAACGCAGGTAGGCCGGATCGTAATGTTCCACCAGCAGTTGGTCGACCAGTTCAGGCATGCGTCCGCCCTCGGCCATCTCGGCCCAGACCTTGATCTTGGCGTGCCCGTGCAGCTGCACCAGGTGGGCCAGCTGCGCATTCAGCGCCGCCGGGTCGGCCGCGAAGTGCTCGTAGTCTTCCATCAGGAGGCGCACGCGGTTCGGGCGCGACAGCTGCAACGCGATGCAGGGCGCGGCGCGCATGCGCTCCATGACCTTGTCCGGCACGCGCAGGTTGCCGACCTTCTTGCTCTCCGACTCTACGAACACCGGACGCGCCGGATCGAAGCGGCGCAGCAGGTCCCAGATCCGCGTTTCGAAGGCCTTCTGGCTCGGCTGCGGCTCGCCCGGCAGATGGCCCAGCACCGAGCCGCGGTGGGCGGCCAGCTTTTCCAGGTCCAGCACCTGGGCCCCGATCGCGTCGAGCGTCTCCAGCAGGCGGCTCTTGCCGCTGCCGGTGGTGCCGCAGACGACGCGGAAGTCCAGTGCCGGCGGCTTGTCCAGCGCCGCGTTGACGTAGCCGCGGAAGGCTTTGTAACCGCCGTCCAGCTGCACCACCGGCCAGCCGACCTTGGCGAAGATCAGGGCCATCGAGCCGCTGCGGTTGCCGCCGCGCCAGCAGTAGACCAGCGGTTTCCAGTCGCGCGGCTTGTCAGCGAAGCGGGTCTCGATGGCGTGGGCGATGTTCTTCGCCACCAGCGGCGCGCCCAGGCGCTTGGCCTCGAAGGAGCCAACCTGTTTATAGGTGGTGCCGATCAGGATGCGCTCCGCGTCGTTCAGCACGGGGCAATTGATGGCGCCGGGAATATGGTCGAGCGCGAACTCGGACTCGCTGCGCGCATCGATGATGGTGTCGAAGTCGTCCAGCGTGGGCAGGAGGGTCTCGAAGGTCAGGACTGCGGGGTATTTCATTATTCTTTGATCAGGGGCGCGAATTGCGGCCAGATGTTGTTGAGGATGATGGGATGGGCGGTCGCCAGCGGGTGCAGGCGGTCGGCCTGGAAGTTGGCCGGCTCCTGGGCCACGCCGTCGAGCATGAAGGGCACCAGCGGCACCTTCAGCTCCGTCGACAATTGCTTGTACATGGCCGCGAAGCGGTCGGTGTAGGCGCGGCCATAGTTCGGCGGCATGCGCATGCCGACCAGCAGGACCTTGGCCTGGTTCTTCTGCGCCAGCGAAATCATGCTGCGCAGGTTGTCTTCGGCCGCCGGCACCGGCAGGCCGCGCAAGCCGTCGTTGGCGCCCAGTTCCAGCACCACCAGGTTCGGCTTGTGCTGCCGCAGTAGCGCCGGCAGGCGCGCGCGGCCGCCGCTGGTGGTGTCGCCGCTGATGCTGGCGTTGACGATGCGGGCGTCGATGCGCTGCGCCTTGAGCTTTTGTTCGAGCAGCGCGACCCAGCCGCTGCCGCGCGCGATGCCGTATTCGGCGGACAGGCTGTCGCCCACCACCAGCACGGTTTTTGGTGCAGAATAGGCGCTCCCCGAGGCAGCCAGCGCGAAGGCTGCGGCGGATCCTACGATACATTTTTTGAGACGAGCAAGCATGCGTGATATTCCCGAGGCTGCAAAAGGTGAGGCGGTGTCGATCAATCCGGCAAAAGGACAATCCGCCGGCGCCAAGGGGCATCCGGCGATCGAAGTGATCGGTTTGTCGAAGCGGGTGGCGGACGCCAGCGGCGAACTCACCATCCTGCACAATGTCGATTTTACCGTGCAACCGGCCGAGACGCTCGCCCTGGTCGGCGCATCGGGCTCGGGGAAGTCGACGCTGCTTGGCCTGCTGGCCGGCCTGGACACGCCATCCAGCGGCAAGGTGCTGCTGGATGGCACCGACATTTTCGCAATGGACGAAGATGGCCGCGCCGGTTTTCGCAAGACCCGGCTCGGTTTCGTGTTCCAGTCCTTCCAGTTATTGGCGCACTTGAACGCGCTGGAAAACGTGATGCTGCCGCTGGAATTGCGCGGCGACGGCGATGCCCGCGCCAAGGCCGAGGCGATGCTCGGCCGCGTCGGCCTGGGCAGCCGCCTGCGTCATTACCCGAAATACCTGTCCGGCGGCGAACAGCAACGCGTCGCGCTGGCGCGCGCCTTCGTCACCGAACCGCCGCTGCTGTTCGCGGACGAGCCGACCGGCAGCCTGGATGCCGCCACCGGCGAAGCCATCATCGGGCTGATGTTCGAACTGAACCGCGAACGCGGCTCGACTCTGGTGCTGGTCACCCACGATCCGGCGATGGCGGCACGCTGCGGGCGCACGCTGACGATCGCCGCGGGTCGCCTGCAGGACTGAGGCCTGCTAACGCCTGCGCTGGTCGCGGCGCGAGACGCTGGCCAGCACCAGCGCATTGTATTCGGCCCGGATCGCGCGCGGCAGCTCGCCCGCCGTCAGCCCGATCTGGCCGGCGCCATCCGCCACCAGCCGGTCGGCTGCTGCCCCGTGCATCCACACCGCGCCCAGCGCCGCTTCCCACGCCGGCCAGCCCTGGGCCAGCAGGGCCCCGCCCAGGCCGGCCAGCACGTCGCCGCTGCCCCCGGTCGCCAGGCCCGGGTTGCCGCTGGTGTTGATCGCCACTTCGCCGTCAGGCCTCGCGATCACGCTGCCGGCGCCTTTCAGCACCACCACCGCATCCAGGCGCTGCGCCAGTTCGCGCGCGTTTTCCAGACGGTCGGCCTGGATGATGGTGGTCGTCACGCCAAGCAGGCGCGCCGCTTCCAGCGGATGCGGGGTCAGGATGGTCGGCGCGGCGCGGCCCGCCACGCGCGCCTGCAGTTCCGGGCTGGCCGCGACCAGGTTCAGGCCGTCGGCGTCGAGCAGCAGCGGCGCGTCGCCGTCGATCGAACGGCCCAGCAGGAGCATGGCTTCGGCGCTGTCGCCCAGGCCCGGGCCGGCGACCAGCGTGCGTCCCTTGAAGTCGAAACCGGCGGCGTCGCGGAACATGATCTCGGGCTGGGTCATGTCGATGCCGGGACCTGGATGCAGGCAGGCGGCGAATACGCGCCCGGCGCCGGCATACAAGGCGCCGCGCGCGGCCAGCACGGCGGCGCCCAGCATGCCCTGCGCACCGCCCAGCACCGCCACGTCGCCGAAACTGCCCTTGTGCGAATTGCGCCGGCGCGGCGCCAGGCAGGCCTTCAACAGGCCGGGTTCGTTCAGGCGCGCCTGCGCCGCCACCCTGTGCAGGCTTTCGGCTTCGAGCGGGTTCACGCGCACGCGGCCGGCGTGGTCGCAGCCGTCGCCGGTGTGCAGGCCCGGCTTGTCGCCGAGGAAGGTGATGGTGTGGGTGGCGATCACCGCCATGCCGCCCGGTCCGATCACGGCGCCGGTATCGGCATCCAGGCCGCTGGGCACGTCCAGCGCCAGCACCGGGCAATGCATGCCGTTCGCCAGTGCCGCCAGTTCGCGCGCGGTGCCTGCGAGCGGACGCGCCAGGCCGATGCCGAACAGGCCGTCGACCACCAGGCAGTAATGCAGGCCGGGGGTAACCGCGTCGACGAAGCGCAGCCGCGCCGCCCGTGCCCGCTCGAGCGCGTCCCTTGCTTCGGGCGAGCGCGGGGCGCTGCCCGCGAGAAGCACGACTTCGACCTTGCACCCCAGCTGCGCCAGGTTGGCCGCGACCTCGAGCGCGTCGCCGCCGTTGTTGCCGGGGCCGGCCAGCACCAGCACCACGCCGGTGGGCAAGCCGCCGAGCAGTTCGAGCGCATAGGCGCTGGCCGCTTCGCCGGCGCGCCGCATCAAGGTGCCGGGGGGCAGGGCGGCCTGGGCGCTTTGTTCGATCGCGCGGATCTGGGTGACGCTGTAGAGCGGATTGTCCATGCTGGGGTCCGATAGGGGCGGTTGCTTGACACCGCATTGTCGCCAAAATCCGGGATGCGCGCGGCACGGACTACAATAGATGTTCGTCTTGCATTCTGGAGAGCACATGGATTGGCAGTTCTGGATCGACCGCGGGGGCACTTTCACCGATATCGTGGCGCGCCGCCCCGACGGCGAGCTCGTCACACATAAACTGCTGTCGGAGAACCCCGAACAGTATCGCGACGCCGCCGTGGCCGGCATCCGCCACCTGCTCGGCCTGGCCGCCGGCGAGGCGATTCCGGCCGGCGCCATCGAGGCCGTCAAGATGGGCACGACGGTCGCGACCAACGCCCTGCTCGAGCGCAAGGGCGAGCCGACCCTGCTGGCGATCACGCGCGGTTTTGGCGACGCGCTGCGCATCGCCTACCAGAACCGGCCGCGCCTGTTCGACCGCCACATCGTCCTGCCCGAATTGCTCTACACGCAGGTGCTCGAGATCGACGAGCGCATGGGCGCCCACGGCGACGTGGTCTTGCCGCTTCATGAGGCGGCCGCGCGCCAGGGCTTGCAGGCCGCCTTCGACGCCGGCCTGCGCGCGCTGGCCATCGTGTTCATGCACGGCTACCGCTTCACCGCGCACGAGGAAGCGGTGGCACGCATCGCGCGCGAGATCGGCTTCACGCAAGTCTCGACCTCGCACGGCACCAGCCCGCTCATGAAACTCGTCGCCCGCGGCGACACCACGGTGGTCGACGCCTACCTGTCGCCGATCCTGCGCCGCTACGTCGACCAGGTGGCGGGCGAACTGCCCGGCGTGAACCTGCAGTTCATGCAGTCCAGCGGCGCCCTGACCGATGCGCGCGCCTTCCATGGCAAGGACAGCATCCTGTCCGGCCCGGCCGGCGGCATCGTCGGCATGGTGCGCGCCAGCCATGTGGCCGGCTTCGAGCGCATCATCGGCTTCGACATGGGCGGCACCTCGACCGACGTCTCGCACTACGCGGGCGAGTTCGAACGCGTGTTCGAGACCCAGGTCGCGGGCGTGCGCATGCGCGCCCCGATGATGAGCATCCACACGGTGGCGGCCGGCGGCGGCTCGATCCTGCACTTCGACGGCACGCGCTACCGCGTCGGCCCGGACAGCGCCGGCGCCAACCCGGGGCCGGCCAGCTACCGGCGCGGCGGCCCGCTCACGGTCACCGACTGCAACGTCATGCTGGGTAAGATCCAGCCGCGCCATTTCCCGCAGGTGTTCGGACGCGGCGCCGACCAGCCGCTCGATGCCGAGGCGGTGCGTACCGGCTTCGAACGCCTTGCCGCGGACATCGGCCGCGCCACCGGCAGCGTACCCGCGCCGGAGGCGGTGGCCGAAGGCTTCATCCAGATCGCGGTCGGCAACATGGCGAATGCGATCAAGCAGATCTCGGTCCAGCGCGGCCACGACGTGACCGATTATGCGCTGACCAGCTTCGGCGGCGCCGGCGGCCAGCACGCCTGCCTGGTCGCCGACGCGCTCGGCATGAAGACGGTGTTCATCCATTCGCTGGCCGGCGTGCTGTCGGCCTATGGCATGGGCCTGGCGGACCAGGGCGCGCTGCGCGAGCGCGCGGTCGAGCGGCGCCTGGACGACATCGGCGAAGGCGCGCTGGCGCAGGAACTGGAAGCGCTGGCGGCGGCTGCGCGCGACGAACTCGTCAAGCAGGGCGTCGATGCGGACCGGATCGACCTGCTGCACCGCGTGCACCTGCGCTACGAAGGCACCGATTCGGCGCTGGTGGTCGCCTTCGGCAGCCGCGACGCCATGCAGGCCCGATTCGAACAAGCCTACCGGCGCCGTTTCTCCTTCCTGATGCCGGGCAAGGCGCTGGTGGTCGAGGCGGTGTCGGTCGAAGCGCTGGGCCGTTCCGACGCCCCGTCCGAGCAGGCGACAAGCGAGTACGCCCAGGTCGGCACACCGGCGCCGCACGAGACCGTGCCGATGTTCGGCGGCGGGCAGTGGCGCGACACGGCCGTCTTCCTGCGCCAGGGCCTCACGCCCGGCCACCAGGTCAAGGGCCCGGCCATCATCGCGGAAAGCAATGCGACCACCGTGGTGGAAGCCGGCTGGCAGGCCGAAGTCACGCCCTACAACCACCTGGTGCTGCGCCGGGTCGAGGCCTTGCCGGAGCGCCACGCGATCGGCACCACCGCCGACCCGGTGATGCTCGAGATCTTCAACAACCTGTTCATGTCGATCGCCGAGCAGATGGGCCTGCGCCTGCAGAACACGGCGTATTCCGTCAACATCAAGGAGCGCCTGGACTTCAGCTGCGCCATCTTCGACGCAGCCGGCAACCTGGTCGCCAACGCGCCGCACATGCCGGTGCACCTGGGGTCGATGGGTGAGAGCATCAAGGCGGTGATGCGCAAGAACGCCGGCGCTATGCGTGCCGGCGACGTCTATGTGCTGAACGACCCTTACAACGGCGGGACGCACTTGCCGGACGTGACGGTGATCTCGCCGGTGTTCGACGAGGCGGGCACGGAGATTCTCTTCTATGTGGGCTCGCGCGGCCACCACGCCGACATCGGCGGCACCACGCCGGGCTCGATGCCGCCGGATTCGACGCATATCGAGGAAGAGGGCGTCCTGATCGACAATTTCAAGCTGGTCGACGGGAGCGACGGCGTGCTGCGCGAAAGCGAGACGCGCGCGCTGCTGGGGAGCGCACGCCATCCGGCGCGCAATCCGGACCAGAACCTGGCCGATCTGCGCGCCCAGGTCGCGGCCAACCAGAAGGGCGTCGAGGAATTGCGCAAGATGGTCGCGCACTTCGGCCTGGACGTGGTGCGCGCCTACATGGGCCACGTGCAGGACAATGCCGAGGAAGCGGTGCGGCGCGTGATCTCGGCCTTGAAAGACGGCCACTTCGTCAACCAGCTCGATAACGGCGCCCGCATCGAAGTCGCGATCCGTGTCGACCAGGCGGCGCGTAGCGCCGAGATCGACTTCACCGGCACCTCGGGCCAGTTGCCGAACAATTTCAACGCGCCCTCGAGCGTGTGCATGGCGGCGGTGCTGTACGTGTTCCGCACCCTGGTCGACGACCAGATCCCGCTCAACGCCGGCTGCCTCAAGCCCCTGAAGGTGATCATCCCGCCGGGTTCGATGCTGGGTCCGCACTATCCGGCCTCGGTGGTGTCGGGGAACGTCGAGACCTCGACCTGCATCACCAACGCCCTGTACGGCGCGCTCGGCGTGATGGCGGCCAGCCAGGGCACGATGAACAACTTCACCTTCGGGAATGCGCGCTACCAGTACTACGAGACCATCTCGGGCGGTTCGGGCGCCGGCCCGGGCTACGACGGCACAGACGTGGTCCAGACCAACATGACCAACTCGCGCCTGACCGACCCGGAAATCCTGGAATTCCGCTTCCCGGTGCGGCTGGAGAGCTACGCGATCCGCGCCGGCTCGGGCGGGGCCGGGCGCTGGCATGGCGGCAACGGCGGCGTGCGCCGGGTACGCTTCCTGGAAGCGATGACGGCGGCGATCCTGTCCAACAACCGCTTGCATGCGCCCTTCGGCATGGCGGGCGGGGCACCCGGGGCGAAGGGACGCAACCTGGTGCTGCGCGCGGATGGCGGCGTGGAGGAACTGGGCCACATCGGCAAGGTCGACATGGCGCCGGGCGACGTGTTCGTGGTCGAGACGCCGGGTGGAGGGGGTTACGGGACGGCGTAAGGGCTGCGGGGAGGATCCGGCACCGCCCGCCGTGGTTCAGGTCGAAATACCGTACTTGCGTTTGGCGGCCAGGAGCTCCGCATCCAGCGCCTGCAGCCGCGGATGCGCGGGATCGAGCGCCCGGATATGGTCGAGCTGCTCCGCGCCCAGCGCGCCCAGCCCTTCGTCCCAGCCCATCTCCATCACCTGGCGCAGGATGCCGCCGACCACCGCGATCATCACCTGCAGGTTGTTCGGCGCCATGCGCAGCGCTTCCAGCAGCGTCTGCACGGCGCCGCGCACGTCGCCCATGTTGCGCTTTTCGTCGGCCACGCCGAGCAGGATCTGGGCCTGGGCGCGCAGCTGCTTGTTCATGCCGTCGGCCAGGTCGGGGCGGCCCGCCTGCACGAAGACCTCGAGCGCCTGGCGCGCCGAGATGCCGTCGCCGCCGTCGTTCATGCTTGTCAAGAGCACGCTGGAAGCTTCGTCATCGAGGCGCTGGGCCAGGCAGGCACGCGCCAGGTCGATGCGCATGCCGGACGAGAGCAGGCCGCCGCCGCGCACGGCGCCCGCCGCCTGCTTCAATTCGCTCACCGTGCCCGCCCTGTCGCCGGCCGCCTCGTGCAGCAGGGCGCTGGCGATCGCCTTGCAGGCGAACAGTTCGGGCGAGCCGCGCAGCGAGCGCTCCAGGTCGCGGACCACGCCGGCCGCGCCCTGCGGATCGCCCTTGCGCACCAGCGCTTTCACGAGCTGCACGTGGTCTTCGGGACTGCGGAATTCCGAGTAGCGCGAACGCGCGACGACCTGGCGGAAGGACTTTTCGGCTTGTGCGGCGTCGCCGGTTTCGAGCGCCACTTCGCCCAGGCGGCGCTGGCGCCGCACCATGTGCGGCGAGATCGCCACCGCATCTTCGAGCGTCTTTTGCGCCTGCGCGTGTTCGCCGCGTTCGGCGCGGCACTGGGCCAGCAGGTCGTAGGCGGCCATCAGGCGCGGATTGTCGGCGATGAGGGCGTCGAGCTGCTCGATGGCGTCCGGCACGCGGCCCTGCGCCACCAGCGCGCGCGCCAGTCCCAGCCTGGCCCAGCCCAGGGGCCTGGCGGCCAGCACCTGGCGGTACACGCCCTCGGCCTGCGCCGGCTCCTTCAGCGACGCGTGCAGCTCCGCGCGCAGGCGCGCGAAGTCGAAGGCATGGCGCGGCTTCGTCTTGGCGCCTTCGACGCAAGCCCCAAGGGCGGCGCGCGCGTCGCCCTGCGCGACCAGCTGGTAGGCCGGGAGCAGGGCGGCGCGGCGCTCCAGCGCCCTTGCGATGCGCTCGCCCAGCATGCCGGCGGTGAAGGGTTTCAGCACGTAGTCGGTGGGCGCCAGCTCGGCCGCGCCCAGCACCTTGTCCTCGGCGCCTTCGCTGGTGATCATGATGAAGATGGCCCAGGGCGCAATCAGGCGGTGGTGGCGCAGGTCTTCCAGCAGCTGCTGGCCGTCCTGGCTTTCGCCGCCGGCGCCGGGTCCGCCCAGGTCGTATTCGCACAGGATCACGTCGTAGCCCTTGCGTGCAAGCTGCTTGACGGCGGTGCCGGCGTTGACCGCGAACTCGACGCGCGAGATCCCGGACTGGTTGAGCATGTTCTGCACGTTGGTGCGGATGACCGGGTTCGGGTCCACCACCAGCACGGTGAGCTGGCTGCTCGGTTGATTATTTTGTTGATTGGGGTCTGGCATGCTTCTTTCGTCTCCGCCGCTACGATACCGCTTACTTATCTCCCTAGCAACCGTGCATAAGCGGCAAGACCCGAAGGGAGGTGGACTACCGGGCAACACTGTATAATAGCGGGCTATCTTCCACCCGCAGCGACGCTGCATCAACCGACTTCCAAGCCATGTTGATTCTGCCGGGTTCCAACGCCCTCTCCGCCTTCCGTAGCCAACGTCTCCTCGCCCAGTTGCAAGCCGTCGCCCCGACGATCGCCGCCGTGCAGGCCCGTTTCTACCATTTCATCGATGCCAGCGCGCCCCTGTCCACGGAGGACACCGAGCGCCTGTCGGCCATGCTCACCTATGGGGAGCCTGTGCTTGACGCGCAGTACGAAGGCGTGACCGAGGAATTCTTCGTGATCCCGCGCCTGGGCACGATCTCGCCCTGGGCCTCGAAAGCGACCGATATCGCGCACAACTGCGGCATGGCCCAGATCCACCGCATCGAGCGCGGCGTGGCCTACACGGTGGTGCTGAAAAGCGGCATCCTGGGCACCGGCTTTGGCGCACCGAAAAAGCTGCCCGGGAACGAGATCGCGGCCGTGGCCGCGCTGCTGCACGACCGCATGACCGAAACGGTGCTGCGCAGTGCCGACCAGGCGAATGCCCTGTTCAAGGAACTCGAAGGCCGTCCGCTCGAATCGATCGACATCCTGGGCAGCGCCGGCCGTGCCGCGCTGGTGCAGGCCAACGTCGACATGGGCCTGGCCCTGGCGGAGGACGAGATCGACTACCTGTTCGACGCTTTCACCCGCGTGCAGCGCAACCCGACCGACGTCGAACTGATGATGTTCGCCCAGGCCAACAGCGAACACTGCCGCCACAAGATCTTCAACGCCGAATGGACCATCGACGGCGTCAAGCAGGACAAGAGCCTGTTCCAGATGATCAAGAATACCCACCAGCTGCAGCCCAGGGGTACGATCGTCGCCTACAGCGACAACTCGGCGATCATGGAGGGTAGCGAGGCGATGCGCTTCTATCCGCAAGGCGAAGGCCATGCCTACGCGCCCGCGACCGGGCTGACCCATACCCTGATGAAGGTCGAGACCCACAACCACCCGACCGCGATCTCCCCGTTCCCGGGCGCCTCCACCGGTGCCGGCGGCGAGATCCGCGACGAGGGCGCGACCGGCCGCGGCGCCAAGCCGAAGGCGGGCCTGACCGGCTTCACGGTCTCGAACCTGAATATCCCGGGCTTTGAGCAGGCCTGGGAAAACCCGGCCTACGGCAAGCCGGAACGCATCGCCTCGCCGCTGCAGATCATGGTCGACGGTCCGCTCGGCGGCGCCGCCTTCTCCAACGAGTTCGGGCGGCCTGTCCTGGGCGGCTACTTCCGCACCTACGAGCAGAACGTCGGCAAGACGGCGCTCGGCGACAACACCGTGTTCGGCTACCACAAGCCGATCATGATCGCAGGCGGCATCGGCAACATCTCCGCCGAGCACACCCACAAGGACGACATCCCGGTCGGCAGCCTCCTGATCCAGCTGGGCGGCCCCGGCATGCGCATCGGCATGGCCGGCGCGGCGGCCAGCTCGATGGCGACCGGCACCAACACGGCCGACCTGGACTTCGACTCGGTCCAGCGCGGCAACCCGGAAATGGAGCGCCGCGCCCAGGAAGTCATCAACAGCTGCTGGCAACTGGGCACCGACAACCCGATCATCTCGATCCACGACGTCGGCGCCGGCGGCATCTCGAACGCCTTCCCGGAAATCACCAACGATGCCAAGCGCGGCGCGACCTTTGATTTGCGCAAGGTGCCGCTCGAGGAAAGCGGCATGTCGCCGCGCGAAATCTGGAGCAACGAGTCGCAGGAGCGCTACGTGCTGGCGATCTCGCCCGAGGACTTGCCGCGCTTCGCCGCCATCTGCGAACGCGAACGCTGCCTGTTCGCCGCCGTCGGCGTGGCCACCGAAGAGCGCCAGCTGCGCCTGATCGACCCGCTGACGAATACCTCGCCGGTCGACATGCCGATGGACGTCCTGCTCGGCAAGCCGCCGAAGATGTCGCGCAATGTAGAACACGTGCAAAACGATTTCAAGCCGGTCGACGTCACCGGCCTGGACCTGGAAGAAGTCGCGCGCCGCGTGTTGCTGCTGCCGACCGTGGCCGACAAATCCTTCCTGATCACCATCGGCGACCGCAGCGTCGGCGGCATGACCGTGCGTGACCAGATGGTCGGCCCGTGGCAGGTGCCGGTGGCCGATTGCGCCGTCACCACGCTGAGCTTCGAGGGCTACAAGGGCGAAGCGATGGCGATGGGCGAGCGCACCCCGCTGGCCGTGATCGACGCCCCGGCTTCGGGCCGCATGGCGGTCGGCGAGGCGATCACGAACATCGCGGCAAGCGCGATCGCGGACATCGCGGACATCAAGCTGTCGGCCAACTGGATGGCGGCCTGCGGCCAGCCGGGCCAGGACGCCGCGCTGTTCGATACCGTGAAGGCCGTGGGCATGGAACTGTGCCCGGCGCTGGGCGTGTCTATCCCGGTCGGCAAGGATTCGCTGTCGATGCGCACCACCTGGAACGAGGATGGGCAATCGAAAGCCGTGGTCTCGCCGGTGTCGCTGATCGTGTCGAGCTTCGCACCGGTGACGGACGTACGCAAGACCCTGACCCCGCAGCTGCGCACCGACCTGGGCGACACCTCGCTGATCCTGGTCGACCTGGGCCGCGGCAAGAACCGCCTCGGTGCCTCGGCGCTGGCGCAAGTCACCCAGCAACTGGGCAACGACACCCCGGACGTCGACAACCCGCAAGACCTGAAAGCCTTCTTCGGCGCCATCCAGCGGCTGAACGCCGATGGCAAGCTGCTGGCCTACCACGACCGTTCCGACGGCGGTCTGTACGCGACGCTGTGCGAGATGGCCTTCGCCGGCCGCGCCGGCGTCTCGGTCAACCTCGACATCCTGACCATGGAAGGCGAGCACGCCTCCGACCACGGCGACGCCAAGAACTGGACGGCGCAGGTGGGCGAGCGCCGCAACGAGATGACGCTGCGCGCCTTGTTCAGCGAAGAGCTGGGGGCCGTGATCCAGGTGCGCCACGCCGAACGCAGCGAGGTGATGAACGTGCTGCGTTCGTTCGACCTCGGCGCCTGCAGCCACATCATCGGCAAGGTCAACGACCGCGGCGTGGTCGAATTCACCCGCGACACCAAGGTCATCTACCAGAAGCGCCGCAGCGAACTGCATCGCCTGTGGAGCGAGACCAGCTGGCGCATCGCCCGCCTGCGCGACAATCCGGCATGCGTCGACCAGGAATACGAGCGCCTGCTGGATGAAACCGACCCGGGCTTCACGCCGAAGCTGGTGCACGACACCACCGTCAACATCGCCGCGCCGTTCATCGGCACGGGCGCGCGGCCGAGCGTGGCCATCCTGCGCGAGCAGGGCGTCAACTCGCACATCGAGACCGCCTGGGGCATGCACCAGGCCGGGTTCCAGGCGGTGGACGTGCACATGAGCGACCTGATCGCCGGCCGCGTCTCGCTGGAGCAGTTCAAGGGCCTGATCGCGGTGGGCGGCTTCTCCTACGGCGACGTGCTGGGCGCTGGTGAGGGCTGGGCCAAGACCATCCTGTTCAATGCCCAATTGAAGGAGCAGTTCGCCGAGTTCTTCGCGCGCCAGGACACCTTCGGCATGGGCGTGTGCAACGGCTGCCAGATGATGAGCAACCTCAAGTCCATCATCCCGGGCGCCGAGGCCTGGCCGAAGTTCACCCGCAACAAGTCCGAGCAGTTCGAGGCCCGCTTCGGCATGGTCGAAGTGCTGGATTCGCCGTCGATCTTCTTCCAGGACCTGGCGGGCACCCACGCGCCGCTGGCGATCGCCCACGGCGAAGGCTTCGCCGACTTCTCGCAGACCGGCGACCTCTCGAAAGTGGTCCAGACGCTGCGCTACGTCGACAACCGCGGCGCCGCCACCGAAGTGTATCCGTTCAACCCGAACGGCTCGCCGGGCGGCCTGACCGCGGTCACCACGCCGGACGGCCGCTTCACGGTGATGATGCCGCACGCCGAGCGCGTGCAGCGTAGCGTGACCATGTCCTGGCACCCGGAAGGCTGGGGCGAGAATTCGCCCTGGGCGCGCATGTTCCAGAATGCGCGCAAGTGGGTGGGTTGATTTGATGTGATGCGTCACAAATAATAAGCTCGTAAAAAGCGCTCCTGCGGGAGCGCTTTTTTTATGCGCTGTCGATGTCGCTTGATGTACCTTCAACGCGGTGCTGAGTGCGCGCAAGCCGGGAATGACCCGGGTCGCCGATGATGCCGAGGCTCGATTCATCGAACCACGCTTGTCAGAGGAGACCCATGAAGCACGCGTCGACTGCGTTCCTGTTCAGCTGCCTGTTGGCGCTCGGCGCCGGCGGTCCGGCCCGCGCCGCGCCGCCGGCCGATCCCCTTGCCGCCGCTGCCGGCGCCGGTGGCGCCGCCGGTCCCCCGTTGCGGCTGTCCGGCCGCAAGCTCGAATCCTGCACCGCGCTGGCCGGCACCCGGCTGCCGCTGTGCCGCGGCGCCACGCTGCCGGCCAGGGTCGGCAAGGTCGTGAGCGCCGCGCCCGCTTCCTTCGAGGCGATCGACAGCGTCCTGACCCTGATCGTCGACGCCGACCGCCACGCCTGGCTGTGCCTGCTCGACGGCGGCGTGGTCCGCTGCGCGCCGGTGGCCGCACCGGCCCCGCGGAACATGGATATCCGCTTCTGGAACATGCCGGGGGACTACCGCGTGGTCACCTACACGCATACGCCCGGCACCCCGGTCGTGCTCGACCCCGGCGCGCAGGTCACGAATGCTTTCCAGCGGGCGCTGGAAAGCGCCGCCGTCGAGGTGCGTAACTACCTGGCCAGCGGCGCCACCCACGCCGCCTGGGCGGGCGGCTCACGTGTCAGCAGCTGCGACGCCGGCGTCGAAGAGCCCGGCGACTGCAACCTGGACCAGGATCCGGCGCCGGGGGACAACAACGGCGACGGCCTGGGCGGCGACTGGGGCTGGGACAACGGCCCCGGTCCATGGGATGCTGCGCCCTTCGATCCGAACGACGGCTGGGACAACGGGCCAGGCCCCGGCCCGCTGCCGGACCCGGGCGACGGCTGGGACGACAACCCCATGCCCGACACGCCGCCCTGGACCGATCCGAATTGCGATAACGGGCCATGCCCCGGCTTCGGCGACGACATCCCGCCGATGATCCCGCCGCTGCCGCGCGACCCGGATACCGATACCGCGGACCTGACGCCGTGCGACGCCATCATCCCCGGCATCATCTCGATCTGCGTCCGCGCCCAGCGTCCGCCGCCGCCCGTGGAGGAGGCGCCGCTGCCGTCCGGCCCGAGGCCGTGGTTCCCGCAGAGCTGGTGCGATTTCGCGAGCCTGTTCTGCAGCAATGGACAAGTCCAGAAAAGCGCCGAGAGCGGGAAGACGCTCACCGAGCTTGTCGAGGAGTGCGGCTTCACGGTCCGCGTCAAGTTCGATCTCTGCAAGGTTGACGATATCGTGGAATCCAACTTGCAGCGCTACGCGGAATGCCTTCAGGCCGCCACGGACGAACATGCAACCTGCGTGACGCGCGCACGCGACCTGACCGACGACGGCGCCCATCCGGCGCCGTGACCCGAACCCTGACAAGGAGACCATGATGAAGGATCCGGTCCTGACGGTCGCGTTTGACGATGACGCCACAATCTTGCAACTCCGGCGTCACGATGACGAGGTCCTGAACGAAGTGAACTGGCCTCTCGGTAAACTGGACGACCTTGGCTACGACGGCGCGTGCCTGTTGATGGGTAACGCCGTGCTGCGCCTTCTCGAGCGGGCGCATGGCGAAGTCTACCGCCGCCATCCGCGCATCCTGCCTCCGCCGCCGGCCCCCACGAATGCCTCCATCCTGATCTCCGAATTGATCGAGCGTTCACGCCGCAGCCATACCTTCCGCTATGTCGGCGCGATCGACGCGCTGCTGGCCTTGCACGCCGACGAGCTTGTCCACACCAGCCTGCCGACACAGTGGCCGTCTCTTCGGAAAGAACTGATGGACTTCGACGATTGAAGCCTGAACACGATGCGCAAAGGGAGCATACGATGAGGAATCCGATCCTGACGGTCGCATTCGACGATGACGCCACGCTCTTGCAGATCCGGCGCCACGACGACGAGGTCCTGAATGATGTCGCCTGGCCCCTGACCGAGCTGGAGGACCTGGGCTACGACGGCGCTTGCCGCATGATCGGCAACGCGGCGCTGAGGCTTCTGCAGCGTGCGCACCCGGAAGTCTACACACGGCATTCCCGCATCATGCCGCCGCCGCCCTACGTCACGAACACCTACATCCTGATCTTCGAACTGATCGAGCGCTCGCACGCCAGCCGCACGCGCCGCTACGTCGAGGCGATCGACGCGCTGCTGGAATTGCACGCGGACGAGCTGAGCCATACCAGCATGCCGGCGCAGTGGCCGCGCAACCGTGAGGAGCTGATGCAGTACCAAGAATGAAGCAAAAGTTTGAGACGCCACATTAGTGCGGGCGAATGCTGCCAGGATCCGGAACCGTCTCGCTCGCTCATCTGTCCAAATGTTCGGTCACCGTACAAAGGGGGAGGAAACAGCATGCGATTGGGCGAACTGGTCAGGCGTTTCGGTGGACAACTGGAGGGCGATCCCGAGCACGAAGTCACCGGCATCGCCTCGCTCGAACGTGCCGGCGCGGCCGACATCAGCTTCCTGAACAATGCCAGGCTGCGCGCCCAGGCGGCGCAGTCGCATGCCGGGGCGCTGATACTCGCGCCGCCCGATGCGGCCGCGGTGGGCGCCACGTATGCGGGCGCGCGCATCGTCACCGGCAACCCGCACGCCTGTTTCGCGCGCGTGGCGCAAGCCCTGGTCGGGACGGCGGACATGGGCCGCGTGCCCGGCATCCACCCGTCGGCCGTGGTCGACCGCACCGCATGGATCGACGAGACCGCCTGCATCGGCCCGCAGGTGACGGTGGAGGCGGGCGCCGTGGTCAGGGCCGGCGCCATCATCGACGCCGGCTGCTTCGTCGGCCGCGATGCCTTCATCGGCGACAACACCCGCCTGTTCGCCAACGCAAGCTTCCACGCGCGCTGCATCATCGGCGCGCGCGGCATCCTGCATTCCGGCGCCGTGGTCGGCGGCGACGGCTTCGGCTTTGCCGTGGAAGACGGCATCTACATCAAGGTGCCGCAGATCGGGCGCGTGGTGATCGGCGACGACGTCGATATCGGCGCCAACACCACGGTCGACCGCGGTGCGCTGGACGACACCGTCATCGAGGATGGCGTGAAGCTCGACAACCAGATCCAGATCGGCCACAACTGCCACATCGGCGCACACACGGCCATGGCCGGCTGCGTGGGCGTGGCGGGCAGCGCCCGGATCGGCAAGTACTGCACCTTCGGCGGGGCGGCCATGGTCAATGGGCATATCGAGATCGTCGACCACGTGCACATCACGGCCGGCACGCTGGTCTCGAACTCGATCCTGGCGCCGGGGCGCTACACCGGCTTCTATCCGATCGCGCCGAATGCCGACTGGGAACGCAATGCGGCGCTGCTGCGCAACCTGACGACCATGCGTGAAAAGATCCGTACGCTCGAGCGCACGGTCAAGGCGCTGGCCACCGGCTCAGAGTGAAACGCCGATCGTCAGCGTGACGACGTAGCCATTGACCGGGTCGCCGCTGACCGAAGCCATCTGCAGCGAGGTGCCGTCGCTGAAGACGTTGTCGGTGGCGTAGCTGATGCTCGCCAGGTTGCGCGAGCTGCTGGCATAGGCGGTGGTGGCGTAGGCTTCGTTCAAGGTCGCCATCGGGAAGGTGAATTGCGAGGTCTTCACGCGGTTGGCGGCGCTCGTGCCTTTCGCCAGGCTCGGATAGACCTCGAAATGGATGTGCGGCATGCGGCCCGCGTAGCAGCCCGGGAATATGGTGGTGAAGGTCACGGTGCCGCTGCTATCCGCTTCCTGCACGCCGCGCAGGTAGTTCTCCCTGGTCAGGCCGCTCGCGTACATCGAGTAGTTGCCGTCGCGGTCGCAGTGCCACAGGTAGACGGCGGCGCCGGCCGCGCTGGCGCAGCTGGCGCCGACGTTCACGATCTGCAGCTTGAGCGTGGTCGGAATGCCGGCTGCGGTGGCGCTGCCGGGCGAGACGCTGGTGCGGATGTCGCTGCGCACGATGCCCGACAGCGTCAGCGCGTTGGCGACGCCGCTGCCGTTGCTGTTGGTGCCGTCGCCGGGGTAGGGGCCGCCGGTTTCCTCGGGGATGACCGAGCAGGTGCCGTTGCTGCCGGTGCCGGTCGTGGTGCCACTGCCGGTCGTGCCGCCGCTGGTGCCGGTCGACGTGCCGCTGGTGCCGGTGCTGGCCGCGGTCGAGTCGGCCGATGCATCGCCGCTGCCGCCGCCGCAGCTGGCGAGGGGCAGGGTGGCAGCGCCGGCCAGCAGCCAGCGCAAGGACTGGCGGCGGTTTGATTGGGTGGCGAGCATGCGCTCGAGGTCGTCGGCAAGGCTGGTGTGGTCGTGGTTCATGTCGCTGTCCGTATTCGGGTTTAGGCCGCGTCAATATGTCCTGATGGGTTGAGCGGATTGTCGGGTACGGGGACGTTAAGTGCCGTCAAGCATCGTAAATCGGCGTAAAGACAATGCCGTGGCCGTGGCCAGCCTGGCCGTCGAGTACACTGACGGTTTTTGCTTGTCGAACCTTTATGATGACCTTCGTCGTTTGCGCTGTGATCGCGGGTGCGCTGTTTATCGTAGTGCATCTCGCCAGCGCGGCACTCGGCGCGCAACTGATGGGCATCGGCGTGACGCGTGTTACCTTCGGCATGGGGCCGGACGTCTTCAGGGTCGGCATCGTGCAGGTAAAACTGTTGCCCTTGAGCGGGAACGTCAAGTTGAAGATGTCCGAAGAAGGATGCCTGGCGCGGCCGGGTCCTGGCACGTGCTTCGATACGCGACCCCGATGGCAGCGCATCTTGCTGCTCGTGGGCAGTGTGTGCCCCGTCCTCCTGTTGTCGGCTGCCGTGCTGGGTGGCGCGGCAGCGGCAGGTAGCTTCCTGCGCGGTTACAGCCAGGTCGTGCAGGGCGCGATCCAGCCGCTGTCCACGGGCCAGCAATTGCTTGCGGGCTTGCAGTCGAAGATGGCCCACGTGGCGCCGATCGCGCTCATTGCCGTGTTCTGGTGCAAGCTGGCCGCCCTCAACCTGCTGCCTTATTTCGGGTCGAATGGCGCGCAGGCCCTGGTGCTCGGATTGACGCGTGATGACGACCGCAGCCGGTGGGAACGCGCCGCGCGTCCCTTCTTGCTGGTGTTTGGCTGCGTCTTGCTGGGAGGCTGGCTGCTCGCGCTGGTGGTCTATCTCGCCTGAAGCAGGCGAAAAAAAAGCGCTCCGATCGGAGCGCTTTCTTCATGCGGATCCAAAAATTACTGGATCTTGGCTTTCTTCATCAGGTCGTCGCGGAAGGTAGCCAGCTTGCGCTGTTGCAGCGATTCTGCGACTTGCTGCTTGACTTCGTCCAGCGGCGGGATGGTGACCGGGCGCGATTCTTCCAGGCGGATCACGTGGTAGCCGTACTGGGTCTTGACCGGGGTCTCGGTGATCTGACCTTTTTGCAGCGAGGTCATGGCCTTCGAGAACTCAGGCACGAAGCTTTCCGGTGCCGCCCAGCCCAGGTCGCCGCCGTTGGCTGCCGAACCCGGATCTTTCGATTGCTTGGCCAGGTCTTCGAACTTGGCGCCGCCTTTCAGCTTGGTGATGATGGCCTTGGCGTCGGCTTCGTTCTCGACCAGGATGTGGCGCGCGTGGTATTCCTTGTTGCCACCCTGCGCGGCCTTGACCTTGTCGTACTCGGCCTTGATCTCGGCATCCTTGACCGGGTTCTTCTTGATGTAGTCGGCCAGCATCGCATTGATCATGATGCTCTGGCGTGCATTATCGATCAGGTTCTTGACGTCCGGACGGGCGCCGATGCCTTGCTTGTCGGCTTCCTGGATCAGGACTTCACGGCCGATCAGATCTTTCTTGATCGCATCGCGCAGCTGCGGCGAATCGGTTCCCTTGCCTTGCGCGACAACCTGCTTGACCACCTGGTCAACCTTGGATGCCGGGATCGGCTTGCCATTCACGGTCGCAACGTTCTGCGCGAACGACGGCAGGACTACTGCCATTGCGGTCATGGCTAACATCAGGCGGGCGGGCTTCACAATCATTTATTCGATCCTATTTGTTCCCAGCGGCGTAAGCCGCCGGTATCAGTACATAGAAAGTCGCAAGGGCGACGACAACCGGTGGCCGGGGCCACCGGTGATGCAACATCTTACTGCACCTTTGCCTTCTTGACCATTTCCTCTTGGAAGGAGGCAAGCTTTTGCTGCGACAGGGCGTCCTGGATCTGCGGTTTGACCTCATCCAGCGTCGGCAGTTTCGCCTGGCGGACGTCGTCCAGCTTGATCACGTGGTAGCCGACCTGGGTCTTGACCGGCTTTTCGGTGACCTGGCCTTTTTGCAGGCTGGTGAAGCCGGCGGCGAATTCCGGCGGGAAGGATGCCGGGGTCGCCCAATCCAGGTCGCCGCCGTTGTTGGCGGTACCGGTGTCCTTCGACTGCTTGGCCAGGTCTTCGAACTTGGCGCCGCCCTTGATCTTGGCGATGAGGGCGTTGGCGTCGGCTTCGTTTTCGACCAGGATGTGGCGCACGTGGTATTCCTTGTCGCCGGTCTGCTTGGTGAACTTGTCGTATTCGGCCTTCACCTCGGCGTCGGTCACCGGGTGCTTGCTGATGTAATCACGGGCCAGCGCGTTGACCACGATGGCCTGGCGGGCGCTTTCCAGCGCGTCCTTGACTTCAGGCTTCTTATCGTAACCTTGCTTGACGGCTTCCTGCATCATCACTTCGCGGGCGATCAGCTGTTGCTTGACGGCGTTGCGCAGTTCCGGCGAATCCTGGCCCTGGCCCTGCGAGATCACTTGCTTCACGGCCTGGTCGGCGCGCGAGGACGGGATGGCTTTGCCGTTCACGACGGCGAGGTTCTGTGCGAATGCAGGGGAAACGGCGATAGCGATCAAGGCTAACAGCAGCCGTGCTGGCTTAAAAGTCATGTTGATTCCTGTGAGGGGGTTGCTTGGACGGGATTGGATTAA
>Ga0265797_10003845_pt1 | contig 23555 bp, 26 predicted proteins | sample P2T30metagenome_FD_192433 | JGI IMG/M metagenome (GOLD analysis project Ga0265797, IMG submission 192433) | Plant litter microbial communities from East Loma Ridge, Irvine, California - P2 T30 | ecosystem: Environmental > Terrestrial > Plant litter > Unclassified | place: USA: California... | reverse complement strand
TCTTGTAGCGCCGAATCATCAGCTCGACGCCGCTCTCAAACCAGATAATGTCCTCATTCCGGAGTGCTACCAGCTCGGAGCGTCGAAAGGCACCAGAAAACCCGACAAGCAGCAAGGCCTTGTCGCGTGCGGCCTTCATCGGCCGTTGCCGCTCAACATGAACCATCATTTCCAAGAGATCGTCTTTCACCAAGGCCGCCACTTGTCTCTGTTTTGTGCCTACCGTGCGGCGGATGCCTTGCATCGTTCGTTTAACTAAGCTATTCATCACCGGCGACACGAGGCCAACGTCAGTATGCGCGCGATGGATCGCAATCAGACGGTGCTGTAACGTACTGACTGCTAGGATTCTGGCGAAATTCGCAAGGTACTCGGCAACCATTGTCGGCGTTGCCGGTACTGAGCCACCGTGCTGCTTGAAATGGCGAATGTCCGCGTCGTATGAGCGCGTAGTGGCGCGCGACTGTGCGGCAGCGGCATAGCTGGCCACTAGCGCCGATGACGCTACCTGAGCCGCTTTGAGTGCTTTCTGCGCATGCGCGTTCTTGTCAGAGCGATTGTTCATGTTCAGTACTCTGAAGGGAGCAACAACGTTGTGCTGGAACGGTCGGCCTCCGTAATAACCCACAGACGTCCGCGACCAACGTCGTAAGCTGAAAGAATCCGACTCCCACAAGTGATCGCCACATGATTCTCGTGTAGATCGGGGGGCGACAACGTTCCGAAGTCACCGATCTGATGACGAGTCAGGTAGGCGGTTGCGTTAATCCCGGTGCGGTCGAGTAGATCGAGTGCGCCGCGTGTCGCTACAACAACTCCAAGCTGGAAAAGCGGCTTTGTGTGCGAATTGGGATTGGTTTGATGGGCGGATTTTGCGTTCATGATGTTCTGGGGGCTTTGTCTAAATATGGCAAAAGTGGACCGCCGGCCGGCTGGCCGCACGGTCATAGACTTGGTGAGAGGAATGCAACGGGCGCAAGCGCCCGCTACGCTCACTTTTTTGCGGTAGGTGTTTTGCTCATCGGATGCACACCGATGTACCAACTCGGCAGCAGGGTGCTGAGGTCAGTCCTCACAACGCGGTCATGAGTAATGGCGGTTGGATCTAGAATGTATTCCAGAATTTTTGCGTCGTGGCTTCCCTTCGCACGATGGAAAACGACGTGGCGGCCGACCTCCCAGTCTGCATCGTAGTCAACCAACGCAAGGCAACAATCAGGGAGTTGGGAAGGCTTTTCACACTCTTTCCAAACTGTTGCAACCCATGAATACTGTGCAAGCAGTGCCGCGAGGAAGTCGCCGTCGATGGATTGGAAATAATACGGCCCAGCTTTCGGAAGTCCGAGTTCTTCGGCCTTTTCCCAAACGTCTTCTAATGTTGTAGACGCAAGAATAGCTACGGCGGCCAGCGCGCAAGCATGGCGGTCCTTCGTGGTAACTGGCTTAAATGCTGGCTGAAATCCTGTTGCGGTAGAGTTAACGGTGGTAGGGATGACTGCGGTCATGATGGATCCATTTGATAAGTTTGAGATGTGCACGACCATGCCTGCCGTAGGGTTGGCATAACAATTCAAGAGGGAGATTTGCTTGGGTCGTGCGAGGAAACTGCGCTATATATGCACGCGATGAAAGTCGCGCGTTGCTGACACTGTAGTTCATTACGAACGTGACTCAGCAGCAATATTTTACCACAGTTAGTAGATTTTTTGACAACTTTTAAACTTTGCGCAGGATATGGATTCCTGGCCGGTCACTCTCGATGACTCTGCGGTGAATCACGTTAATGAGCGTTGCAAAGCTCACACATGCTAGAGAACGGCTTTAAACAGCCAGGGAAGCGGTTGGCGACAACAACGTAGCACGTTGGCAGCGCGGCGAATGAAACGCGAGCCTGACGCGTTTCCAGTGCAGGTCAACATAAAGCACTGGTCGGGCGTCTCTGCACTGTTCAGAGCAGCGCGAAGCGCCGAAGACAGCACACTTGCACAGCGAGCCCCAGCGACAAGGCAATGGCGATTTTGTTAGGACGCTTAAAGTGCCCATAACCCGCTGCTCAGCGCACACCGTTGTAGCAGAAACTTTTTGTGTTAAACAGATTCGGCGGTCGGAAGTGCGCCGTATTTGAGTACTTATCGAATGCACGGTACATGTGCGATTCAACCAAATCGTCCGCTTGCGCTCGGCACTTCGTGACTCGCCAATCGATTTGATAGTTGATTTGTTATTCGTCGAGTGATAAAATGAAAAAACCCCTTAAATATCAAGGGGTTATCTCAAAATCCTGGCGGAAGCGGTGAGATTCGAACTCACGAACGGGTTCCCCCGTCGGCAGTTTTCAAGTCTACGGACTTATTGCCGAGAAATCAAAACCTTAGCTGATTTTCATTTCCGCACGATCTTCTGTTTTCGGCGATCTTTCGCCCCGTAGCGCGGTCCTTTGTGCCTCGGTTGCGGAAACGATTTTTCCGACCTTAGGCCTCCGGCGGCAGGCGGGGGAACTCGTGCACGCACGGCTCGTCCTTGAGCTTTTCACGCAGCGTGTCGAGGATCGCGCCCTGCGGCCCAGGCAGAGTTCCGAGCATGCGCTGCAGCTGGTCGGCGTACAGCACCAAGGCGCGCATCCGCTTAACCTCCCACAGCAACGCGCGCACGTCAGCCGAGTGCAAGTTGCGCGCCTGGATCTCGATCAGCGTTTCTTTCGTCAACGGCGGCTTGAATCCCATATGTCACCAATACTGTACATCCATACAGTATATCAGCGACGCAGTGGGCACCCGGCGATAACTACCTCGAGCTTCAGAGCGTAACTCTCCCAGGCCGCCGAATCGATCAGCGCCGCCTGCGCGGCTCCCTTATCGCCCGGGTAGGCGCCGGCGCCGAAGGTGCTGGCCGGCCGCGCCGGCACCGCACCGACGCAGCCGACAGCAACAGGCACATACACCGGCGCCGGCGGCGTGGCACAGCCGGCCAGCAACGCTATTACCAGGCTGCAGGTGCTGCGCGAAAGCGCAGGTGCCGCGAAAATATGCAGGTGGCGCAGGCGCTTCATCGCCAACCCTCCCACGCTTCGCGCATCACGCCGCTGCAGTCCGGCGCCTGGCTGGCGGCCACGGCGGCGGCGCGGGTCTGCGTCCGTGCGATGGCGGAGGCGGCGAACTTCTCGGCCACCTGGCGGCGCTCGTCGGCGGCCCTCTTCTCGGCGCCCAGCTTGTCGACCGCGGCGCTTTGCTCGGTCACCAGCTTCTGGGCAGCGACACGCAGATCCTTCTCGCTGGCCAGCGCGCGCTGGTGCGCGCCGTCCAGGCGCCAGCCGTTGACTACGGCGCCAGCAGCGGCCGCGCCGACTAGTCCCAGGGTCAGCGCAAAGGCGCCGGCGGCGAGTCGGTACTGCGGCGGGATAATGGGCAGCTTCATGGGTATGCTTTCCAGGTGAGTTGGAAGTGCGGACCGTCGACGAGCGACTTCCAGTCCCCGCCCCATTCGATCGGCACGCCCAGCTCGGCGGCCGCTGCCTTCATGGCCTGGGCCAGCTTCGGGTAGAGCGGCCAGTCCCAGCGCACCTCGGTACCGACCATGGCGGCCAGGTCGACCGCGCACGACATGCCGCATTTGTTGGCGGTCGGCAGATGCCGTGAGCGCGAGGTCTGCGAGGCGCCGGCTGCCACCAGTTGCTTCTGGCGCGCGGCGGTGCGCACGCCTTCGGTGACCATGAAGTCGACCTCGGTCAGTTCGATGGCGCGTTGTACGACCTTGACCAGGTCGGGATGTACGCCGTCGAGGCGGGATCGGGAGCGGGTGCTCAGCTGGAATTTATTGATCGTCATGTGGTGGCTCCAATGGTGCGGGGGTTGCAGGAAACTTCGCGTCAGCCCAGGCGCTGAACTTGGCCTCAGCCTTGAACAGCGCTCGGCTGCCCATGTGCGACGTGATGCCCACCACGGCGGCGATCAGGTCGGTATCCCACTTCAGCCAGACACAAGCCTTGAAGGTCAGAATGCCGACGAAGGCAGAGGTGGCCAGCTCGCCGACGAACTCGGTAAAGTTCCACGCGCGCACGTGGCCAGCCTTCAGCTTCTGGTAGAACGAGACAAAGCCGCCGAGCAGCGACAGGCCAATCACCCAGGCCCAGGTGAGGATGCTGGCCCAGTCGCTGATATGGCCAGGCGGCTGTGGAGGTTTTTCGAACATTAGTTGCCTTTTCATTGGGCGAAAAAAAAGCCGCTGGTAGCGGCCTGGTGGGCGAGTGCGCCGATCAGGCGCGCATCACGAGGGATTTCGGGTAATCGGCCATGTGCAGGTCGATTGGGCGGACGCGCTTAATGACGGCCGGGTCGAACAGGCGCAGGCCGCCGGCCAGCAGGATTGCGAAGGTCAGATCCGAGCACCACCACTTGCTGTCGTCACTCCAGTCTTCCGAGTAGGTCAGCGGGATGCCGACCGCGCCGGCGAAGTCGTAGCCCTTCCCCACCTGGGCCTCTGCGAATGCCTGTGCAGCGTCGATATCCGGCACCGCCACCGGCATATCCCGGTAAATGACGATGCCCTTCATGAGCTGGTCGACCGTGTCGGCCCGGCAGCCGTGCGTCATCGACGCCTCGTAGGCGCGCTCGCCGATGATCGTGATCGAGTGGCTGAACTGGCGCGAGCCGGCGCAGACGCCGACTGCCAGGCTGATCGGGTTATACGGCCAGCGGCTGGTGAGCCGGACTGTGACAATTCCAGGACGTGGGTGCATCAGATCTCCTCGATCTCAAGGGTGGTGGAGTAGGCGCCTGCGAACTGGTAGGCGATGTCAGAATCCTTCGTGCGCCGGCCGTAGACCGTGAAGTCGCCCTCAAGCGCCGGGTCTGGGTGCTCGGGGAACACGCTCATCAGGATCGGGTAGGCCCGGCTGTTGCGCACCATGGCTAGAAACCGCGCCCGGTCAACCTCTGGCATTGCGCGCAAGTCGACCGGCACCTTACGGCTGATCGTGCCCGGATCAACCAACTGATCGCCCGCGGCGCCGCGTGAGATTTCCGTGCGATCAATTACGGAAACCGATGTTGCCGAGGCGTTGTACTGCGGCGACCAGATGGCGCCGACCACCATGCATGCGGCCTCGACGTATCCCTGTAGGTTCGCGGTGTCCACGATGTCAATAACGAGCTTGAAGGCGTTGACCTGGTTAAACCAACGTCGAGCGCAGGCACCTCCACCGTAGGCATACGCGCTGGCGGACTGGGCGGCAGTGAAGCCGCGCGGCCGCTGCGCCGGTGCCGGGCAGGCAAGGCCCGCCCCGCTGTCGTAGAGCACGGTTGTGCCGTTGCTGGCGTAGGCGCGCACGCGCATCGTTGCCGTCGGTGACAGGTTGCAGAACGGGAGCGCGACGCAGCCGATAGACTCGGCGGCAGCCCAGGTCAGCGTGTACGTCACGCTGGTGCCAGTGGCGCGGTGCACGCTCGACTTCTTTTCGCTGGCCAGGTTGGCAGCTACGAGGCCACCGGCCGTGCTCGACGCGACGAGCGACGCCGCGCGCGCGATCGCATTATCAGAAACGATTCTCAGGTTGGGCATGCTATTCCGTGGTGGTGGTGTTCATCTGCCGGGCCAGCGTCTGCATATCGGCTTCCATGTCGGCCACGATCACAGCGACCTCGCCGGCCGTGATGGCGTGGCGGACGTCCTCTTTGTTCGCCAGGCGCAGCGCGCGGATCTCGTCGAGCAGCGCGTACCAGCGGTCGGCCGTGGCCAGGATGTCTTCGGCAGCTTGGCGCGCAGTCCAGCCGGCCCGCCACTTCGCCATTGCCCAGCTGGCCACGCCCGGCGGCACGTAGGCGTCGTCGCCTTCGGGATAGCCGGCAGCGCGGTACTCGCGCGCGTGCTGCTCGGCGCGCACGTACTCAGGCGTTTGGCTCATCTTGCTGATGACGGCCAGGCGCAGCGCCTCGCCGGCGCCATCGATGGCCCCGATTGCCTCAGCGCGATGCTGCGCGATCGACACAGTGTCAATCCAGACGATTTCACCCTCGACGAGATAAGCGGCCTCCGTGTCGCGCCGCCCTTCGCGCGAAAAATCTTGAGCATGCTCCACGAGACGAGTGCCGGGTATAGCTGCTGCTTGCGTTGGTACCGGCCCGACATCGGCGTCGTCATGCCACATGACGCCGAGGATCAGGTCGTCCGCGTCTTGCACCATCAAGAGTTGTTTTTTCATAGCGGGATCGGGTTAGATCCAAAGCCGATTTCAATCGGGCTGTAGGTGTTAGCGATGGCGTTATTGCCGTCATATGCAGTCAGGGAGACCGACCCAGTGACAAGTTGGTTGTTCAGGCCTTTTGCGCGAACATTTACCGACATCCCGTCCGGATTTACTGTTAAGAGAAGCCCGGTGTCCGCGTTCAATGCCCAGGACAGACGGTAGGGAGGTGGGCCGCCGGAGAATTGGGGTACAAGGTTGCCGTAGTCCCGATAGGTGCTGGTCTGGGTTTGCTGACCAATCATGTAGCTGGGCAGGGTGACCCGAAAGCCGGTAACAGACTTCACATCCTGCTGCACTAGGTTTGCGCCGTCCCAGTAGAGACAAGCCCCCGTCCCTTGAGGGTCGCCGATTGCCAGGCAGGGCTTTCCGTTCCGCTCGCCGAGGAAGAATCCCTTTCCAACGAGGAAATCCGTCATACCCTGGCGCAGGCTTCCGCTCGGGCCAATTTCGACGTTGCCGAGGTAAGCGGTCAGAGCCTGCAGGTTGCCGATGCTGGCCTTATCGATCATGGCCAGCTTGATTGCCGCTGCCATAATGAACGTGGACGCGTTCTCCGCCGTGATCACGGAGTCATTCCACGGCGTCATCTTGCTGCCCAACTCGACTTTGATGTTGGAGACTACGATATTCCCCGCGCCTGCCAGGTTAGCTGCACCGTCTGCGTAAATGCGCAGACGGGTGGCAGGAGCATTGCCTGTGGGGGGCATGATCTCCGTCACCTTGTAGCGCTTCATCGTTGTCGTCGGCACGATGGCGATACCGCCAGAATCCACGTCGATGTCGTTGTACACGTCAGCGTAAAGCGTGCGAGTATTGCCTTCTACTGTTGCGTACGCGTCAAAGCTGACGGTGAATGGCGCACCTGGCGGAATTCTCAGCGGCGGCGACTCCCCCGCCACGTAGGTGCCTGCAGTCGCAAGGCCCAACCACAGGTATTGCCCGTCACCGAAGCGTACATCACCATTACGCTCGCTAGACGCGCCACCTTTCATACTGAAGCCGCGACAGTTCGGCGCCAGGTTTGGGTTCGAGGCAGCCTGTTCTGCGAGGGTCAGGCCTGCGTTAAGAATAATGTTACCTGTGCTGTCCTTAATGGACAGGCCTCGAGCGTCGACCTTGTCAGCGGTAACGGCCCCAGCCGCAAGTGAGGCTGTCAGAATCGATCCGCTTACAATCAGCTTGCCGTCAAGGACCGTCCCGGTCTCCACCCAGGCCGAGCCAGTCCAGCGCTTTTCCATCACGTACGTGCCGCTGCTGATCGTAACCACGTCGCCGACCACCTTCGTCGTCGGCACGGTGATGTTCGCGAGCGTGTCGGTCCAGGCCGAGCCACTTCCGTAGTAGTGGCCGGCGCCGCGCGCACCAGGCGTGCCCGCGCCAGAGGAACCGTCACGCAGTACCGGGATCACGAACGAACGTTTGAACTCATCGCCACCGCTCACTACCGTAGCGGTCACGATTGCCGCCTGGCCGGCGTAGGTGACGTCGACGCTGCGGTCCTTCGCGTTCGACAGGCTCCCGCCAACGGCTGTGAATGCTATGACCGAATCGAGCCCGGTGAGGTTTGCCGTGATAGTGACCACGTTGAGGTCGGCCTGGCCAGCCGCGTTCACGTGGAAGCCGGGCGCGCTGGCGACCAAGTCGATCCAGGCATTCTTCGGATTGACGATGCGGACCGAGGCCGCCTGGAGGATGGCGTCGCGGTCATTCAGTACTGCGCTCATACGAGAAAGCCCACTTTGACGCGCCCGGTGTTCCAGTCGGGCGCCAATGAAATAACGATGCCGGACACGCCGCCGGCCATACCGAAGCGCGGGCTGTAGACGGTTACCGCCTGGCCCAGCTCAAGCGTCAGCAGCTCGGGCACGCCGTCGAATTCGTACGTGGTGCGCGGCACCTTCCACAGGTCCAGGCGCCGCTGCGCTTCCGCGTCGGCGTCGGCACGGGTCAGCAGCATCGTGTCGATCTGCACCGGCTCGGCGTTCAGACGGTAGGTGGACAACGTCGCGGCGTCGGTCTTGGTGGTGGTCAGCCACTCCTCGGTAAAGAGCGCCTTGTGCACCTCGGGCAGGTTGGCCAGTGTGCCGGCGTCCTGAACCGTCCAGTTCTTGGCGAAGCCCAGCTTCACGGCGCCGACGACGTCGGTGCGGGCGGTGGGCTGCAGGGTGCCGTCGATCATGTGTTCGGGCCGGATCACGAACGGCGTGCCGGTACCGGGAAGCGCGACCTGGATCAGCCGCATCAGCCCCAGCCGCGACATCACCAGCTGCGCGCCGAGGCTACCCAGCAGCATCTGGCACGCGGCCAGCACGTTGAGCCGGTCGGTGGAGTACAGCCCCATCGGCTGCGGATGCGCCACGTCGAAGGCGCCGATGTTCGCCAGGTCAAGGTCAGCATCGGCGAAGCGGTCGGCGGCCTTGCCATACCGAGTTGCCAAGCGTCTGCACATTGTGGCCGCGGTGTCGCAGTAACCGCTGGTGTTATCACCCTTGACGGACAGCGTCACGGCGCCGGCCGGCATCGACTCCAGCGTGACGGTACCGGAGGCTGGGTTCGATGTCATGGCCACCGGTGCGCCGTTGTCGCGCCCCTCATTGGCGATAACACCTTCGGCGGATGCACAGTGGTAGCCATAGATCAGCAGCGCCGGATTCACCGGCAGCGGCGTAATGTTCGAGACCTGGCCTATGGCGAACGGCAGCAATGCATCTTTCTGCTCCGTGTCGCCGCCCAGCTTCGCCTCGGTGATCGCGGTGTTCAGGCGCTGCAGCTTGTCGCGCAGCTTCAGGAGCAGCGCGCTGCGGCCCCTCGGCGCAATGTCCGCCACGATACCGTTGAAGATCATCCTGAAGTCCGCGCGCGGCCAGCGGATGTCGCCGATGTACGCGCGGATCTCGCGGTTCTTCCATACGTAGCCTGCGCCGGCCCAGGCATCGCGCACGCCCGCCGTGTTGTCGATCTCCAGGTCGCCAGCTGAGAGCGCGCCGTCACCTTCGAGCGACAGGCGCTCGGTGAACAGCGTGCCCACGGTGGCGATCGGGAGGTATTGCGTGTTGGCCGGACTGTCGGCCGGCGACGTGGTGTACGACTTGGTCCCCATATAAATCATGGTTTCCACGCCGTCCACACGCGCCGCCGCCTCGATCAGGACGCAACGATACGCAGCCGGGCTTTGCAGCCAGGCCAGAAACTGAGCATCAATCATTCAGGAAGAACCCTCACTTCAGTTGTGGCGGCGGCTTTCACCGCACCCGAGATCTTGTCCGACGAGGACGCTGCGGAGCCCTGCACAGCCCGGATGAGGTCCCCCGTCTGCTGACGCTGTTCCGCCCGAAGCATCGCGTTTTCCGAAGACAGCGACTTGACTGCCGACACCAATGCTTCAGTGTTGGCAGTGCCGTAGGAACTGTATGGAATCGGCGTGTTCACCGGCGGCGCCACCGCGGTCAGCGGGGCAGTGTTTTTGCCCATGGCCGAGTTGAGCTGCAGGACCGCTTCACGCACCGACAGTACCGACGTGTTCACCTCAATCAGCCCGGAGACCGAGGCCTTGAGAGAATCGAGTTGCGCCTGGCCCACGTCAACTTGCGCTGCTGCCCACTTGGCTGCCTCCTCCGTCGCGGCTTGAGCGTATTGGAAGTCTTGGGTATAACCAATGCTGCTGGCGTACACGGTGCGCGATGCCTCCAAGAACGCGGTGTACGCATCCTGGTACCGTCCTTGTGCCTCGTCATCGCCACTCCGTGCCGCCGCCAGCACTGCCTCATATTGGGATTTCGCCTCTGCATATTTTTGCATAGGCGAGAGTGGAGACAGGCTACCCAGCAGCGCGCTGTCGCGTAGATTACGCAGGGTGGTTGCGAACGAACCCATGCGGGTGATCGTAGCCTGCAGCGCCTCCGACTCGGCGTTGTACGCCTCCGTCAGCGCGGCCCGGTACGACGTCAAATCCGCGCCCGCGCTGCCTCCAGCCTCGGTTACCTGAGCGAAGGCACCGGCCACTCCAAGGAGAACCGACAGGGCTTCAGTACCAGCGGTCCCGAGCCTCATCTGCGCTTCAACCATATTGCGGAATCCAGCCATGCTGGTTGGCATCTGCAAGTTTACCGAGGCGAGAGCAGTCGCGATTTGCCGACTCGCCGCAGCGTTTTTCTCGGCTTCAGAATAGAAGGCGTCGTAATACGCACTGGCGTTTGAGAACAGCTTATCGATGCCGCCAGAAGCTGCCATGAGAGCAGTAACAGCGGTGTCGCTCAGGCTAGCAAAACCAACCAGTTGCGCGCGCATCGCCGCGAGGGCAGACTGCGTGGCATTAATTTGGTCCACCACCCGCGCTAGGTCTTCAATGGAAGCATCCGAAGAAATACCGTTGAGCATGGTTTTGGCCCATTCAGGCAGGCCAATACTGTCCAGCGCAGTGCGAACCGAACGGCTCAGCAATCCCAAGTACTGCTCTTGCCCTTTCTCACCGTCAGCAAACTCACGCGGCGCCCATTTCGACTGCCGAGTGTCGTTCCAGTCGACGACGTCTTGGCCCATCTTTTGAATGACCAGCGCGCCCCATGCGCCGTCCTTGCTGCTGTCGTCAGCAAACGCCGTAGCTGCGGAATAGCCGGCCGTTTTACCGAAGGCCAGTGCAGTGCTGTCGAGGATGCTTACGATCCCCGCAGCCAGTTGCCCAGTCATGGCATTGGCTTCGTTCGACACTTTCGTGTTTTGGAAACCTAGAGACTCAGCGCGAATCGTATTAACGCCTGCTGAAGATGCACTCGACGCACCACCAGTGTGATAAGTGCCCGACTTATCGAAAGCCTTGACGAGCGCTACAACACCGCCAATACCAAGGGCAATCGGGCCAAGCGCGCCAGCGATTGTGCCAAATCCAGCAGCAATGCTTGTCCCTGTTCCCGCGCCGATAGCTGCAAGGCCGCCAGATACCGCGCTGCCAATGCCAGCAAGGCCATTCGACACGAGAGCGCCAAACCCAGCCTGCATCCCGAGACCAGCTGCACCAAGTACACCAACCCCGGAAGTCAGCGACCCGAGTGTACCCAGAGCGCCAGCCGCGCCGCCAATGCCACCGCCACCGCCCGTAGCTGCATTTGCCGCGCCGGAAATTCCCAACGCACCAGTTACGGCCCCTGCTACCGGATTGACTATGGCAGAGATAACCGGCCGTAGAACCAGCGTGTTGAACATATTCCTGATCGTATCGATCAGGTTTCGAGCGAAACCCTTCCCAGACTCGAAGCCGCGCATGAGCGCGTCGGTGAGCGTTTGCTCAAGCGAGGCCATGCTCCTCTTCCAGTCGTCCGTGGCGCTCTTCGCTGCCTCCAACACCTCCCTGTTCCGCGCTAGCTTTGCGAGCTGCTGCATTTTCTCGATCTGCTGGTCAAGAGCGATCAGCTCTGCATAGGTGGCGGGTCCGAGAGCAAGTTTCGCTTCCAGCTTCGCCTTTTCCATATCGATTGCCGCAGAGGCAGTGAGGCCGTAGGTATCAATCTCGCGTTCCATCTGCCTGATTCGCTCGTCGATCGCCGCAGTTCCAGAGCGCAGGCTGGCATAGTGCTCAGAGTCGTTCTTGGCCTCCACCTCAGCCCACCTCGCGGCACGCTGCTGGGCGTCGATGGACTCCTCCTGCGCGGCGACCCTGTCGATTAGAGCGCGCGCCTCGGCGACGTGTCCGGCACTCAGTTTGTTCTTGCCAGTGCCGATTGCGGCATCCAGCTTGATCGTCATCTTTTGGGATTCCGACAGCTTTTCGTAGCCGTTAAGCTCAAGCTCGTTTGCGGAAATTTTTTCCTGGATCGAAGTGATCAAACTCTGATATGCAGTCTGCTCTTGCTTAATCTGCAAGGCTGCGCCTTTATCGGCATACTTAGCCTTTACCCACTTCTCCATCTCAGGAGTGACGCGACCGTATTCTTGCCGCAGTTTTTCGAGTTCGTACGCTTCCTTCTGAGCTGCCGTGCCGTTCTGGCCGAGCCATTCGGCATACCGCTTCCCAAAGGCTATTTCCTTCCCCCGAGCCAACTCATCTTCACGAATTGAGACTTTTTGCAGCGCAACCTCGTAATCATTCAGTAGGTCGATCTCATCAAGGCCAAGCAACGTTTTCTCACGGCCAGCGGGCGCGGCTGCTTGCAGCGCGCGGTTGGCGTCAAGTGCGGCTTTTGCACGAGCCAGTACAGCTGAATCTGCATCGTTCAGATTTTCAAGATTCTTGACGCGTGGCTCGGTTTCAGCGAGCTTGTTCCGCTCACGGAGTTTCTCGATTTGTTTGTCAAGGCGTTCGATCATCTCCTTTGTGGTCTCTTCGGTTGACTTGGCGACTTGATCGTTCGCCTCCTCAGCCTTATTGCCCCACGTCATCCAGGCCATGGCACCGACGGTCAGTAGGGTGATTACGGCGCCAATTGGGCCGCCGAGCAGAGCCAAGCCGCCGCGCATAACGTTACCTGCCAATGATGCAGCCCCCATCGCAGCACTAAGGCCCGCGGTTGCCAAACGCAGACGAAGGGTCGCTGCTGCGGCACCACCGGTGGCGATAACCTCGGCTTCGCGAGCCGCTGCAATCCGTGCCGCACCTGCAGCAGCAGCCGTTGCCGCCGCGTTTTCGTTTGCGACGCGAACTGCCGCCAGCTCGGCCGACGATGCTGCCATGCCCTTTTGGATGGCGTCGAGCTGCGTCGCCAGGCGCGCCATTTCAGCAACGCGGGCCGCGCGGCCGATCCCATTGATCTGAGCCGCGAGCCGCGTCTTCTCAAGAGCGATTTCCGAGCGAACAATGGCGGCCGTCTCGCTGAACTGAGTCAGGCGGGCCGCGACGGCCGCCTCAGCAGCAACAGCGGACGAGACCATGCGCTCTTTATCCGCAGCAACCTCGACACGTGCTGCGGCTACGCTCTCGCGGGCGCGCGATTGCGCGATCAGCGCAGACTGCCGCTCAGCTTCTGCGCGCCGCAATTCAACTGCCGCGGACTCCACGGCTGACGCCGTAAGCGCCTTGTTCGCGATGATGCGTGCGTGTGTAGCGGCAACCCACTCTGCCGCCCAAGTGGCGCCCTTAATTATGGTCAGGCCGGTCATGATTGTCAGAAGCCCGGACAGGTTATCAGCGAGAAGTTCAATACCCTGCGTCATAGCGGCAACCGAGCCGTTATCCTTAGCGCGCACGGCGGTGACCTCCATCACCCGATCTTTCAACACTTGGAATGCGCCGCTGATCGTTTGGACTTCCTTCGCTTCCTCGCGCAGCTTTTGCAGCGATCGCGGCAGCGCCTCCGACAGAACATCGGAGGTAAGCTTTCCCTCCTCCGCCATTTTCTTCAGGGCGCCGACTGGGACGCCGATGCCCTCCGCTAGCGCGAGCATCACTCGCGGGCCGGCCTCGTTGACCGCATTGAATTCTTCGCCGCGCAGCACGCCGGATGCGAACGCCTGGGACAGCTGGAGCATGGCCGAAGACGCTTCCTGCGCCGTAGCGCCACTAACCTTCAGGCCCAAGCCGACCACCTCAGTGATTTCCGCGACTTGCTTCTGCGTATTGCCCAGCTCTCGTGTTCCGTTCGCGATCTTCGCGTAAAGAACCCCCATATCCGCGATGCTGGTCTGCGCCGCTGTGGAAATAGCCTTGACGCTAGCCAGCGCCTGGTTGTACTCACGGGTCGACAGGGTCGCAAGGCGCAACTGCGCCGTAAATTTGGTGTATTGGTCGGTCATCTGGATGACCTGCGCCATACCCATCCCCACGCCAATCCCTGCCAGGGCGGACTTCGCGGCGTCTGCCGCGCGCGCCATGCCGTTGGTGGCCGACGTGACCGTTTGGCGCGCTGCGTCCATATCGCGCTGCAGGCGCGCGATGTCGGCGCGAAGCCTGATTTCCATTTCACTGATGACCATGCTTTGCCTTACTCAAGTGGCCGCCAAAGCGCGCCAGAAAGAAAGGCCAGCGCGAAAGGCTGGCCCTATTGCGCATCCCTCGCAGCGGAAAGCGCTATTCGATCAAACAAGTGTAGGACATCCAACTCCCACTCCGTGAACCGCACCCTGTACAGCGCTTGATACGCCTGAATGCCACCGAGAGTGATTGGCCCGAGTCCCTCCATCACCGGCTGCCGGTCAAGTCGCTTGAATGCCTCCCACAACGGGAGGCCCAACTTCGGCCACTGGATGCTCAGGCGCGGATCGATCTCGCCTGTGTTCTTTGCCACACGCTGCAGGTGTGCCCGCAGCGTGGCTCCATCGCCCTGCCGCGCGAGCAGTTCATACTCTGCACGGCAGCACTCCGCTAGGCTTTCGCGGAGTCCTTGATAAAAAGCTCGGTCTTACGGATGCCGACCAGCACTTGGGCGCGCAGCCACTGCTTTTTCGGGTCGGTGTACAGCGCGCGCGCGGCCGCTGGCGAAAACTCCAGCGGTGCACCACCGCGGGTCAGATTCCAGCCCAGGGTCGACGCGACCAGGTAGTCGGTTTCGTCCTCGATGTCGTCGAGTGGATCGGTGGCCGACAGCTTGCCGTTGTTCGAGAACTCCGCGCGCAGGCGGCGGGTACGGGCCAGGTCGATACGCTTGCGCGATTCGTGCTCGGGGCTGGCCAGCTCAATCACGGAGCTGGTCGGGGAGCCGGTGCGGGGGTCGGTCAGGGTAAGGTTGCCGACCGGGATATCTTCGTAGGCGTCGATGTCCAGGGTGTCGACCAGTTTATGCAGCAGGTTGCTTGGTTGTGCGTTATTCATGGGCTTCTCTTTCGCGAGTGGTAAAAAGTGTGCCCGTGCCGACCGCCGCTCCCGCGAAAGGAGACGGCGGCCCGCCGGTGCCTGGTTGCCGCGCGAGGCGGCGAAAGGTTTAAGCGGCGCTGTCCTGCACGCCGAAGGTGGTCAGTTCCGTTGCCTTGCCAACGCCGCCGTTGATATCGAGCAGCACCTGAAACGGAATGGTCTGGATCAAGATCTTTTCTCCGTCATCCTTCGTGGCGCCGTTGAGCTTCAGACGACCCAGACTGAAAGCGATGAAGTCCGATGCCGCGGAATTGTCCGCGGTGAACGCCATGTAGGCGCTCAGCTCGGTCTCGTTGTAGAACGCATCGCGAAGCGCGGTCGAATCGAACTTCGCAGTGATTTGGCCAGTCACGATGACGCGTCCAGTCGATGCCTGGTCGGTGGTATTCGAGCCGATGCCCGGCTCACTCGACTGCGCAGCGGAGATCTCGATGCTCGCACTGGTGATCGTGCCACCGGTCGCGGCGCCAACCTTGACCACGCCGTTTACCGCGGCCATGGTGCCGGTGACGGTTACCGGGGTTGGATTGGTGAAGTACTGGGCGACGCCCGGTGTCATATCCTTTCCGACGAACTCGACCGCGACGGTCGCCATACCGGTGGCGGGCAGGGTGAAGCTGATCTTCGAAACTTTGCAGCCGGTGAAGACCTCGCTGGCGGGGACATCAGGGTGCCAGTGCTCGATGGAAAACGACTTGTCGGTGTGGCCCGACTGCGGCGTGAACGCCTTTTTGCCGATCACCGCCAGCGTCGCAGCCGTAATTGGGCCTTGAGTCACCATCGCGGAGCCATTCAGGACGATGCCGGTCAGCACCGTTGCGTTCAGGTCGGTAACCTGGATGTTCTTGCTCATGTTCGCGGCGTTGAAGGCGCCGGCGGTGATGCGCACCACGTCGCCAATCTTCACACCATCAGCCAGCCACGAACCCGCTGCGCGCGTGATGGTCCAGGCGCCGGCGGCGCCACCAATAGTGAACGAGGCGCCAGTCACGCTTACCCCGGCGGTGAAGTCGCGCTTCAGGGCTGCAGCCACGAAGTCGCTGTAGGTCTTAGCCGAGAGCTCGCCACTGATCGAGCCCGCAACCTTGCGCAGGCCGTGGCGGAAGTCGGCCACCTGGAAGTCTGGACGCATCTCGCCGGACTGGTAGGTATCTTTCGTCATATCGAGTGACGAAGTGGTACGGCGCATAGCCTGCGCCGCCGCGGCGGCCGGCATGACGCCGTACTGCACTTCCTGCTTGTAGGTGACCTGCTTAAAAACTCCGCTTGCGATTCCCATAGTTCTCCTTTGGGCGTAAAAAAAGCCCGCAAGCGGAAAGCATTGCGGGCGGGTTTGGTTGGATGTTGCTAATTCTGCTCGTAGTGCGTGACCTTGAAGTCGATGCTTTGGAAATAGTTCCCGGCATCGTCTTGCAGGTCAGGCCCGACCGTGTCGCGCTCAATGCTAACCACGTCGACGCCGGCGATTAAGCCCCGCTGAAAGTTGCAGGCCTGGCGCACCAAATCACGGAGAGGCTTCACTTCAGGATAGGCCTTAGCCATTACCATCACCTGGACCCGCGTGACGACAACCGACCGATCCGCCTGCCCGTCAATGGCGCCGACCGGGACCGAAACAATCTCCTTGATGCTTACTGCCGGCATTGGCGTACCAATCGGCACGTCGCCCGCCATGATTTGATCTTCTGGCACGCGCGCGACGACCGTAGCGGCTCCGACAAGCAAGGCTCGAATCGACTTGACACTCATTAGCCCTCCGGTGCGCGAGTATTCAGATTTTGCTTCGTCATTCGCTCGCGAATCTTGGCGACTACAGCGGCAATTACCGATGTGGGAGCCTTGTCTGCCGTGGGGCGCATGAAAGGTTGCGCCTTAGTCCCAGGGTGATCGACCTCCCGCGCCGCTTTCCCACCAAAGGACAACGCCTTCTTCTCCTTGGGCGTAATCTTGTGCGGCTTGGTGTCGAATTCCACAAGATGAGCATGCGGCGCCTTCCGGCCGCCGACCTTGAGCGATGCGAACACCGTTCCTTTCCTAACCGTTGTCGTCACTCTTAGGCTTCTCCGCAGATCCCCCTCGTCAACAGGAATAAGCGGCGTGGCCACCGCCTTGTATTCATTTGCGCCGGCGCGCAGTGCTGCCCGAAGGATGTTCCTCTCGACCTTTAGTGGCAATTGTTGCAAGAAGTCGGCACACTCACGCCCGCCGACAATAGTTTCATCAGCCATTCGAATATCCCTCCAGCATGCATTCGACATGCATGCGATCGTCCATCAATGCGGGGCCTGCCACGATTTGCATCACACGCCCTCCGAAGCGGCCGTGCAGGGTCACGCGCATGTCGGGCGTGACGACGTGGAACTTGCGAATGCGCAGTCTGGCGGGTTGCGTTGCCGCCGCCAGCCCGTTCTCAGTTTTCTCGCCCCGGCTCGGCAACACATCTTGGACATTTGCCCAGATGTGGTCGGCCACCACTTCCCAGCTGTCCATTTCGGTGCCATATTCCGGGTTACGCGCTCTTGTCTTGCGCTCGATAGTTACTCTCTCATCAAGCCTGATCATTGCCGCCATCAGTACACTACCTCCCCATCCAGCAGGCGCACCGCGCTGGCGGCCATCGACGCGGAAAGCTGCCCGAACTGCTCGGCCACTCGTCGCAGGATGAAGCCCTTGACCGAATCCGGCACGCTGGTGTGGTCTGGACCGTAGCCGGCGACGTACTCCACCTCAACAGCATTGATGCGCGCTGCAGTCGCTGGCCATGCCTTGCCCGGCGCTGGCACGATATAGCCGGGCTCGCTCTCGGCGTCTACCTGGTAGTCCAGCGGATGCAGCTCCTGTTGCTGGCCGGTCTGGTCGATGAACTTCACGTGCGCCACCGAGATCAGCCGCGGGCGTGGCAGCTTGATGGGACCATCGAAGCGGTCAAGTGTGAGGCGCAAGGTTTGCTCGATGAAAGCACGCTGCGTTTCGAACTCCGCCTCTGCCGTCGCAGTCTTGACGGCCTGCTCGACCTCGGCGTCCAAGCCTGCGCCGTTCGCGCGCGCCGCGGTGATGGCGGATTCGAGCGACACCGCCAGCTGCGCCGGCGGAATTATCACTTTCGGGGTCATCGGTAAGTTTCCTGTATTGCTGGCGGACGGGCGTCATTTGAGACCTGCGCCGGCCGCGACTGGTATTCATAGCGCCGCGGCGTGTAGCCGGATCCTGCTGGGGCCCGGGCGTACTCGATCTGAGCGCTATGCTTGAAAACGATGTTGCTGCCGGTGACTGCGAAGGCACCAGGTCCGACCGGCACGCGGCGTGCCACCTGCAGCAGCGTCGCGGCGGCGCCGATGTCGAACACGCCTGGAGCGACAATCAGCCGCCGGAGCGCCACGATTGCTGCTGGCGGGCCGGAGACTGCAAACTGCCCTGCACCTGACGAAATCCGTCGCGAGACAACCATCGGCGCTGGCGCGCCTGCCACAGCAAAGCTGCCAGGCGTCGCAGCTAGCACGTATGTCGGGCCGCCTGGCGCCGGCGCAGCGGCGTGCACCAGCAAGGCCGCCGGGCCGACAATCGCAAAAGAGCCTGATCCCGCTGACAAGCGGCGCGCCGCAATCAGCTGCGCTGCGCCGCCAGCCATGCTGAACCGGCCGGCGCTGGCCGACAGTCCGCGAGCCGCACGAAGCGCGACGTCCGTACCGGCGAGCACAAGCGACGCAGAGGCGGCCGCCAGACAACGTGTCGCGCGCAGCACAGCCGGATTGCCGACAAGGGCAAACTCCCCTGCGGCCCCTGGTATCCGGCGCGCCACGCGGAGGCCGGTGGCGGCACCGAAGAGCGTGAACTCTCCAGCGGCCGTGGCCAGCGTGCGCCGGGCCCGGAGGCTAGCGGCGGCGCCCGACAGCGCGAACGTACCAGGATCGGCGGCCAGCGTGTGGCTCTTCGGCGGCGCGGCGGCGGCCGTGAACTGATCGACGTCGTTCTCGTCCTCGAACAGCTGCCACGGGTTGGCAGAACGCGACGCGCTGTCAAACGTGCCGCGCTGGTAGGAAAATAGGGAAACCTGCCCCGTAAAGTAGCTCGCGCCGTCGCCGCGCCGCCCGATATTGATGTCGGCCGAGACGATGTTGTTGGCGATGCCGCCGGCGCCATTCGAACCCAGTACCTGCGGAGCGCCATCTAGGTACATGAAGAAGCCGTCAGGGCCGCGCCCCACCTCGGCGACATACGGCACGCCGGCGACCATACTCGCCGCGCTCGTAGCGACGGAGAACTGGCTTGAGCTGGTACCGACAACCATGCACAGCTTCTGCGAGATCAACACCAACTGAAAATTCAGGTTGGCGACTGTATCGCTGAAGTGCACGATGCGCGACGTCGTGGACGCGCCCGCGACGTCCAGGACGAAGGCGATGAGGACCGAGAAATTGCCGGTCAGGTCGATCAGCCCAGGCGGCGGGGTGACGCGCGCATATGTCGAGCGCGCCGCGACGAACTTGCGTGCGTACCCTTGCGTGCTTCCGACTTGCTCAGGCGCTCCAAAAAATGCAAGCTCAGACCGACCGCCGAAAATATCCGAGCGCGTCGGGCCGAGCACGAAGCCGATTCCGCGCCCGCCGGTGGTCAGCTCGGAACGAACGCGCGTCGCCCCTTGCGGCTGGTGTCGCATCGGGGTTGCCATATCAGTCCGTCACGATGCAGGCGGTCGCGTCAAACTTGACCGGGACCACGGTATTCCCGTAGCACAGCACGCGCCCGAGCTTGATCCCGCGAGCAACCGTGATCGTCACGCTCACATCATCGCCATTTGCGGTCCCGCCCCAGATCGTGTGAACGTCGTACCAGGTCGCGCCGCTGTCCAAGGAGTGCTGCAGGGTCATCGCACCGATCACACCAGGCGCGCCGTTCGCATTGCGGATACGCATGCTGACGGTACTGCCGCTGCCGGCGTTCGCGAGCGATACCGCAGCGCTCGCGCCGCCAGTAGCTGGCGCGACTTTCGTGCCACCTGCGGCGATGTCAGTGGGTGCCAGTATGACGAGCGGGTCTTTGGTAAGTGCCATTATTTTTCTGTCCCGTCAGGATGAAATAGTGCGGTTGCCACGTCCTGCGCCGTCAGCGCATCAGGCTCGCAGCCCAGCGCGCACAGAACGTCGGCATCCGCCTGGCTGACGGTGCCGGCGCCGACGAACGACTGCACGGCCGCTCGGGCCACCGGCGACCCGATGCGCAGCCGTCCTTGCTCAAGCAGCGGAACGACGTGGCGCAGGTCGGGGCTGCCCTTGATGAAGTCGATCAGTTGGTTGCCGGCTGCGATGCCGATCGCCTCGAGGATCGTGCCGTAGCCGATCTCGGTCGCGCTCGGGCGCGTGCGGTCGACGGATAGGAGTGCCGCAAGTGCGGCGCAGTCCTTCGCGGCCAGGGCCTTGTTGCATGCCGGGTTAGCGCGCGCGGCGGCGCGCAGCTGCACTTGCTGTTCCGGAGTCATGGCTTAGCCCAACGTCAGGACGCCGGCCGCCTGGTCGAAGTCGATCAGGATGCTCTCGCCGTCGAGCAGCGTGATGCTGTCGCCACGGTCGTAAACGCCGATCAGGTCCTTGCCATTGGCGGTGTCGTTGTACAGCACCGCGTAGCGGAATGGACCGACAGAGCCACCGCTCGCGGTCAGCGTTAGGTCGCCGCAAGTCAGCTTGTAGACGCCGCCAGTCTGCGCGGAAGCCGAGGTGGTGACAGCGCGGGTCGAGCAGTTCGCATACGAGATCTCGGCGACGTCAGCCAAAACAGCGGTAGTGGCCACGTTCAGCGCCGCGTTCGTCAGCGCGACCTTCAGTTGCGCGGCGCTCAGGTTATGTTTGCCGTCGGCGACCGCCTTCGAAAAGGCGTGGACTTTCTGGAATGCTGGCATCTGCGCCTCTTGTTGGGGTTGCGTTCAGCCGCTCGCCCAGGAAGGCCAGCAGCTGCTCGTCTGATTTATTCGTAATGTCTTCAGGGAAGACAGGTATGCTGCCGCGCGGCCCGCGCACGGCAACGTAGATGATTCCCGGCTCCGCCGCCTGGGCGCGCAGCTTGGCGAGCCAGGCGACGGTTGCGCGCTTCATCGCTTACTTGGCCTTGCGGCCTGCTGGCTTGGGCTCGTCACCGGCAGGCTCAGCCGCAGGATCCTGCAGGGGTACTTCGACCGCAGGCTCGCCGCCCGAAACTTCGTGCGGCTCAGCAGCTCCGGTTTTGATGATCGCCGCGGCGCGACCTTCTTCGAAGCCGGCAACGTCGCCTGGGCTGTACATGCTCCAGGGCTTGATGAATTTGACTGATTTCATGGTCAACTCCAGTTGGAAAAGAAGGCCGGCACGCGTAGCGCGCCGGCGGCGAAAGCGCCTTACGCGCCCCAGACGACGCCGGTCAGGACCGAGATCGATTCCACGTGGCGCGGGCCGAAGTCGTGCTTCGCGATCACGCGGATCAGGGTCTGATCACGTTGGAAGGCGCTGACCATGGAGCCGTCGCTGTCCTTGTAGGTGGCTTCCTTCGAGTAGTCGATCAGCAGCGTCTCGTCCTCGCCGATGAAGCAGTCGCCGAAGTCCACGAAGTAGATTTCCGACTGGTTCGACCCTGCGCCCAGGTTGTTCGGGATCTGGGTGGTCGTGCCGACTGGATAACCCTTCAGCTGCTTCTGACCCAGCTCCGGATACACCTTGTTGCCGTTACCGTCGCGCATGCCTTCCAGGAAGCGGAAGGTGCGCGGCGACATCATCCAGCCCGGCTGGAGCATGTTGGCGTCGACACCTTCCAGTGCCAGGATGGCCTTGTTCAGGTCGGTTTCCACCTTTTGCAACGTGGCGCCGTCGGAGGCCGCGATCTTGTTGCCGGCCAGCGCCCAGGCCAGCAGGCCTTTCGGGGTGTTGTTGGTACCGTCGTCGCGGATGAACGCCTTATCTTCGCGGATGGCGATCGCGGCGGTCAGGTCGTCCACGATGATGCGGTCGACGTTGGGATTCGAGCCCGAGTACCCCAGCAGGTCGTTCGAGATCGGCACCAGCGCTGCGAGCTTCTTGCTCGACAGCTTCAGGTCAGCGAACGACTGGTTGGTGACGGGCGCATCGGTATCGCTGCCGATGTAGCCGACCACAGCGCCGCCCTTCAAACGCGGAATGGTCAGGTTGCCGTTCGACAGCGGCAGCGGGCGGGCGCCCATGCGGCGAACCAGCGCCTTTGGGCGCAGCAGCTCGATCACTTCGGATGCCAGGTTGGTCGGGACCAGGACACCGCCGGCACTCGCGGTCAGCGTATTGAGGGACATGGCGACTTCTTCGCCAAACTGGTTGTCCATGGCGAACTTGGCGGCCGCCTGGACGTTGCCTTGGGCGGCGGCCAGCGCACGGACCATGCGCGCCATCTTGGCACCCGGGACTTCCGGCGCACGCGGAGTGGCGGGCAGGCTTGCACCGGCTGCCGGGGGCGCGGCCGGCTGGTGCGCGGCGTTCAGCGCACGATCGACCGGCACGGCCGCCGCAGCGGCGATGGTTTCGGCCGCTTCCATGCGGGTGATCTGAGCGGTCAGCTCGCCGAAGCGGGCCTGCAGATCGGAGAATTGTTGCACCTGCTCGGCGCTCAGCGCGGTACCGCTGGCTTCGATCTGAGCCAGAGCTTGCACGCTGGCATTGACCTTGGCGCGTTCGCTGCGGAGTTCGTTAATGGTTGGCATATTGCCCTTCCTAGAAATGAAAAAACCGCCTCAAGGGCGGTCGGTTGCTTGTCCCGCGAACGCGGTCAAATTTGGTTCTGGATCGCCATCGCTTTCGCGCGGGCGCCGATGGAGGTTTGCTTGCTGGTGCGAGCAGCGCGCGCCTGGCGCGCTTCGCCGGCAATGCGGTCAGCAGCGGCCTGAGGCGTCTCGATGCGGTCAGCAAGGCCGATGTCGACGCCCTTTTGCCCAAACAGCACGCCGGCCTCGGTGCCACGCACCGCCTCGACGGTCATGCCGCGATAATTTGCGACGGCGTCGGTGAACTGCGTGTAATAGCCCTGCACCATGTCGGTCAGGAACTGGAGCGACTGCTCGCTCAGCGGCTCGTGCGGGGTCAGGTCGTTCTTGTGCGCGCCGGCGTACACAGTCGTCACCTTCACGCCCATCTGCTCGTTGCGCGCGGACTGGTCCAGGTGCTTGGCGATGACGCCGACCGAGCCGACGCCCGACGTGCGCGACATCGACACATTGCCGATGGCCGCCGCCATCAGGTAGGCGGCCGAGAAAGCGTTGAAGTTGACGATTGCACTCATCGGCTTGACTGCCCGCGCCTCGAACAGGAAGTCGGCGAGCTCGAACGCGCCGGTGGTGCTGCCGCCTGGACTGTCGATATCGAAAGCGATGTGCTCCACCGCCGGGTCAGCGAGCGCGGCCCCGACCTGCGCGCGGATCTGCTCGTAGCTGGTCATGGTTTCGCACACGTTCAGCTGCGTGGTGCGGCTAACCAGCACGCCGTGGATCGGGATGACAGCCACGCCGGTTTCGGCAACAGCCTGGCGCCGCGCCTCATCGGCGCGCGCCGC
>Ga0265797_10003844_pt1 | contig 23557 bp, 19 predicted proteins | sample P2T30metagenome_FD_192433 | JGI IMG/M metagenome (GOLD analysis project Ga0265797, IMG submission 192433) | Plant litter microbial communities from East Loma Ridge, Irvine, California - P2 T30 | ecosystem: Environmental > Terrestrial > Plant litter > Unclassified | place: USA: California... | reverse complement strand
GCTGCGCCGCCATCCAGGCATTGACTTTATCTGCCACGCCGGGCCGCAGGTGCAGCCCGAGCTTGGTGCGGCGCCACAGCACATCGGCCGCGCACGCGGCCCATTCGTGCGTCATCAGGTAGCCCAGCTCAGCCTCGTACAGGCCGGGCGCCAGCTCGGCGCCCAGGTCTGCCAGCACCGCGCAACCCTCCAGCAGCGTCTCGACCCGCGTACCGTAGGCGCGTGCATAGCGCAGCGCCAGCGCCTCGGGCAGCCAGGGGTGGCGCCGCCGCAGCGCCGCCACCCAGCGGTCGAATTCCAGCACCCCGCGGCTGTCCGGCTTCGGTCCGAACAGGTCGCCGCCGGGCAGCACCGCGTCCGCGGTCCAGGCGGGCGTCGGCGTCCGGCCCAGCAGCGGCGCGATCCAGTCGACCGCTTCCTCGGCCAGTTTGCGATAGGTCGTGATCTTGCCGCCGAAGACCGACAACAACGGCGGGCCGCTCAGGTCCCGCTCAAGATAGTAGTCGCGGGTGGCCGCCGCGGCGCTGCGCGCATCGTCTTCCAGCAGCGGGCGTACGCCGGCGTAGCTCCACACCACGTCGTGGGGCGCCAGCTGGCGTTGAAAATAGCGGTTGGCCAGCGCGCACAGGTAGTCGATTTCACCGTCCGAGATCGCGGCCGCACCCGGTTCGCCGTCGAAATCGAGGTCGGTGGTGCCGATCAGCGTGAACGCCCCTTCATAGGGCATGGCGAATACCACCCGTCCATCGGCATGCTGGAACAGGTAGGCATAGGGATGCTCGAACAGGCGCGGCACGACGATGTGGCTGCCCTTGATCAGGCGTAGCCGGCGATGCGGCGCCACCCCGTTCGCGCGCTGGGCGAAGCGCGCCGCCCACGGCCCGGCGGCGTTGACCAGGCCGCGCGCGCGCACTGTCAGCGATTCGCCGCCCTGCCGCAGCTGCGCTTCCCAGTGGGCGGCGCGCCGCGTCACCAGTTCGCAGCCCGTGCGCGGCAGCACCTGCGCCCCGCGTTCGTGCGCGTCCATCGCGTTGAGCACCACCAGCCGCGCATCGTCGACCCAGCCGTCCGAATAGGCGAACGCGCGCGTGAACGTGGGTTTCAGCGGGCTGCCGGCGCGGTGGCCGGCCAGCTCGATCGTCTCGGAGGCCGGCAGGAAGGCGCGCGGCGCCAGCCGGTCGTACAGGAACAGCCCGGCAAGGATCAGCCAGGCCGGCCGCTGTCCGGGCGCCTGCGGCATCACGAAGCGCAGCGGGCGCATGATGTGCGGCGCACTGCGCAGCAGCACCTCGCGCTCGGCCAGCGCTTTCTTGACCAGGCCGAATTCGCGGTATTCGAGGTAGCGCAGGCCGCCGTGGATCAATTTGCTCGACGCCGAGGATGTATGCGCGCCGAGGTCATCCTTCTCGCACAGGACCACCGCGAGGCCGCGCCCGGCCGCGTCGCGCGCGATGCCGGCGCCGTTGATGCCGCCGCCGACCACCAGCAGGTCGCAGTCGATTGTCGCATTCGCTGTCATCTCGCCTCCCGTCAGCCGCACGCGGCCCATCCGCACGAGTGTAAGCAGCCGGCGGACGCCTCAGCTTTGCCTGCGTCAATTATGCGGGGAATGACGGGGTCGATGTGTAAAATCGCCACATGCAACCACTGTCCAATCCGGAGAACACCCGCGCCTGGGTACGCATGCCGTCGGGCCGCCGGCTCGACCTGCTCGACCCCACCCCGTTCGATTGGGACGACGCCGACCTGGCGCTCGGCCTGGCCCGCACCTACCGCTGGGGCGGCCATTCGGCCTGGCCGCTGCCGCTGTCGGTCGCCCAGCATTCGATCAGCGTGATGCTGCTGCGCCGCGCCGCCCAACCTGCGATCACGCCGCTGGAAGAATTGCGCGAGCTGCTGCACGACGCCGAGGAAGGCTTGCTCGGCTTCGATGCGATCTCGGTGATCAAGCCATTCCTGGGCGACGCCTTTCGCGCGCTGACCAAACGCCTGGAGCACATGGTATTCCTGCGCTACGGCTTGCCGGCCTGGGATGCGCGCTCGCACGCGGCGCACAAGCGCGCCGACCGGCTGGCGGCGGCGACCGAGGCGGTGCATGTGGCTGGCTGGTCGGTGCAGGAAGTACGGCGCACGCTCAAGATCCGCGCCGAGGTGCTGGAACAAGACCCCTTGGCGCTGCACTATGGCTGCACGCCGTGGGAACCGTGGACGCCGAAGGTGGCGTGCGAACGTTTCCTGCTCGAACTCGCACGGCTGGAGCAGGCAATCCGACCAATGCCCTGATCGCCGCAAGAGCCAGGGTCACATCTGACATTCAGACACGACCTCAGCTTTGAAAAACGATTACAGCTGGGACCGTGTCCAAATGTCAGATGTGACCCCGGCTCGTCCACAACGTGCTGCCGGTGCAGAAAATGATTGCCTTACTCCTTCACCTCACGGACCTCCACTTTGGCAGTCAGGCCGCTGCGCCGTATCGCACTATGGATAGACGAAGCGATCAGATTATTCATGACCTGGGCGGTAAACTGCTTGTCCATCGACTGCACCGGGGACAGAGGGTTCGCGTTTAAATCATTCAGTTTCTGATCATCGAACACTTGTTCTTTACTGATTACCGCTAACGTCGTCGGATCCAGTATCCAGATACAGATGTAAGAAAACGGTGCCTGAAACGTGGTCGAGGCGATTTTCTTTCCCTCCGGTGTCAGCACTGTGGCGGGGCCGGCCGGCAAGTCCGCCGGTGTGTCACACCTCAGTTCTGTGAGGGTCGACCTGCACATCGGCTGTATAAAAATGCCCAGACCTCCGAGCATACTTGCCATGTCGTTTTTACTTTGCAAGCGGTATGCCGGCGTCACGACGACGATTTTATCCCACGCTGCGCGTTCGGAATAACCTTGCAGCGCTTTGACCACCGCATCGATCGCCGCTTGCTCGCGATTGGCCGGCGCCATCAGATTGACGCCGGGCGTGGGTACCGACAGGAAGATACGTTTGCTATCGGGGGCCGAGGCACCAATGAACTCGTTCAGATTATGCAGGACCAGGCGGTTCAAACCGTCCTCGGACATGTCAATATTGCCGCGGTCATAAGGAGCGATATGGCTGCCAGCACCTCTCTTTTCAATCACATAACTGAAGGACTGCCCCATGGCTGCGACCAGGGCGTAGGTCAAGGGCCTGTCAGCCGTCGCGTCAGGTTGAGCAATCGCCTCGCCATATGACAGCAGCCCGGAAAGAATTGTAAAAACAATAGCGGCGCGTACCGTCGAAGCGCTGGGCAATAAGGCCATGAATTTCTCCAGAGATGAATTGTGCATCACCTACCTGTGGATTCTTTCGATAATTCTGGACTGGCCTGAACTTCGGTCTCTGCCAACAGGATCTAAGCCGACATTACCGCAATCGCTATTGTTTTCATATGCTACTTTTTATAGTGATGATCAAACCTGCCTGAACGCTCCGGGTGCCGGGTCGCCCCGGCCCGCAGATGCCGCTCTGCCGGCCGAGGAAGCCATCAAGCGCCTGGCCTCAGCGTTTTCTCCAGGTGCTTCTCCAGGGCTTCGAGCGTCTTGCCGCGCGTTTCCGGCACCAGGGTCGCGACAAAGATGAGCGAGCCGACATTCACGGCGGCGAACACGAAGAAGGTTGCGCTGCCAAATTGCGACAAGGCGATCGGGAACAGCAGCGCCACCACGGCGTTGAAGATCCACTGGCACGCCACTGCGGTGCCGGTCAGCACGCCGCGCACATGCATCGGGAACAGTTCGGACATCAGGAGCCAATACACCGGCGCGATCAGCATCTGCATGCACAGCAGGAAGCACAGGATGCAGGCCAGCGCCGCGAAGCTGCGTCCCAGCCCTTCCGGGAACCACAGCAGCACGGCGCCGAGCGCCGCCTGGGTCAGGATCACGCCCGACAGGCCGGTCATCAGCATTGGCCGGCGGCCGTGCTTGCCGATCAGCCAGATACCGATCAGCGTCGCGATCACCGACACCACGCCATTGCCGATGGTGGCGGTCAGGGCGGCATTGGTGCCCAGACCGGTCGAGGTCAGGATGATCGGGGTGAAATACATGAAAGCGTTGATGCCGGTGAACTGGGCCATGAAGCCCAGGCCGATGCCGATCCACAGCAATTTGCGGATCCACGGGGTGCCGAACACGGCCGACCAGCCGGCCTGCTCGCGCTCGATCGCGTTGAGCTTGATCATCTCGGCCATCTCGAGTTCGATCTGCTTTTCGCTCAAGCGGATCTGGCCCAATACTTCGCGCGCCTCGTCCATCTTGTTCTGGCTGGCGAGCCAGCGCGGCGACTTGGGCACCATCAGCATGCCCAGGCCCAGCAAGATGGCGGGCACGGCGGAAATCGCCAGCATATAGCGCCACACATGCGGCGAATCGGACAGATACGCCAATAGCGCATTGAGCACATAAGCGGCCAGCTGGCCGCTGACGATCATCAGCTCGTTCTGACTCACCAGCCGTGCGCGGCGGCTGGGGCCGGCCATCTCGGCGATGAAGACCGGCACCGTCGACGAAGCGCCGCCGACCGCCATGCCCAGGATGAAGCGCGTGGCGACCAGCACCGCCACCGAGGGCGCCAGCACCGAACCGAGCACGCCGATCATGAATACCAGCGACAGGCCCATCAGCGTGCTGCGGCGGCCGAATTTGTCCGACAGCGTGCCGGCCAGGAGCGAGCCGAACGCGGCGCCAAACACCAGGGACGAGGTGACGATGCCTTCGGTGACCGGCGTCAGGCCAAGGCCGCCCTGAGCGGGAGACAGGCCGAGAAATGGCAAGGCGCCCGAGATCACGCCAGTGTCGTAACCGAAGGCCAGCGCGCCCATGGTGGCGGCGATGGCGACCTTGAAGACGAAGCGGCTTTCCTTGGTGTCGGGCGGCGGCGTGGTGGCCGCAGGGGATGGCGCTGATGACATGTGGACTGTTCCTTCCTTATCAAATTCTCTACATCAATTGACGAAGGATAAAGGAAAGCACCGGTGCTGAATGTTCGGCCACGAACATATTAGCGTTTTTGTTGCTACTGGTAAACGAACGCGTGCAGCCCGGTACGGGCCGGGCGAACATCTTCATAGCGCCGCTAACAGGCTGATTTTATTCGGTCTTTTGGCCTATCCACAAGAAATGTGGATAACTGTGTGGACAAGCGCCACTTGACAAGCCGCAAGGGCAGTCCTGATGCGGGTTTCAACAAAATGCCCGTTCAGAAGGCAAAAATTTGTTCCTGTAAAATCAATGACTTGCACATGCACCACTTACGAGCATCAAGATAATATGCGGCGAACTCCTACAAAAGCGGTGCACGGGGGATAAGTTGGCATTGTGCGCCGATCTGTCGTTATTTCCACGCGTTCCGGGCCCGGTCCCGGACCAGCATGCGTACGCTGTCCGGCATCGGGGTGCGCAGCTCGCGTTTGTCCGCGCTGAGCCAGGCACACTCCTCGAAATGCTTGAGCATGACCGGGGTGATGAAGCGCGTGCGCGCCGCATACACGTGCCGGTCGCCCATCTGCGCCTGCTGCTTGATGAAGAAGCGGTTCGGCACCACCAGGTGCAGGTTTTCGCGCGCCCGCGTCATCGCGACATACAGTAGGCGCCGCTCTTCCTCGATATCGTCCTGGCTGCCGGTCGCCATGTCGGACGGCATGCAGCCGTCGACCACGTTCAGCACATGCACCGAATGCCACTCCTGGCCCTTGCTGGAATGGATGGTCGAGAGGATCACGTAATCCTCGTCGAGCAACGGCGCGCCGGCGCGGTCGCTGGTGGCGTCCGGCGGGTCGAGCGTGATCTCGGCCAGGAAGGTTTCGCGGTTGCCGTACCCGCCCGACAGCGCCACCAGCTGGTCGAGGTCGGCCGCGCGCGTTTGAAAGTCATCGTGCTTGCGCTCGAGGTGTGGCTGGTACCACGCGCGCGCCAGTTCAAGGTCCGCCGGCCAGCGCAGGCCAGGCGCGCGCAGGCGCCGGTACAGCGCGCAGAAATCGAGCCATTCGGTCTTGCAGCGCGCCGGCACCGGAAATGCTTCCAGGGCGGCGGCCGGATCATTGCTCTCGCCGGCGGCATCGATCAGGCGCGTGGCCGTGGCCTGGCCGATACCGGGAATCAGCTGTACGGTGCGGAAACCGGCCAGCCGTCCGCTCGGGTTCTGGGCAAAGCGCAGCAGCGCCAGCACATCCTTGATGTGGGAGGCTTCCAGGAATTTGAGGCCGCCGAATTTCACGTACGGCACGTTGCGGCGCATCAGTTCCAGCTCCAGCGCGGCACTGTGGCTGGCGGCGCGAAACAGCACTGCCTGCGCCGTCAGGGCGACGCCGGCCTCGCGCTGCTCGAGGATGCGGTTGCAGACCCAGCGCGCCTGCTCGGCCTCGTCGGGAATCAGGACCAGCTGCGGCTTGATGCTGGAAACCTTGTCGGTCCACAGCGTCTTGGCGTGCCGTTCCAGGGCGGCGCCGATCACCGCATTCGACGCGTCCAGGATCGGCTGCGTGGAGCGGTAATTGCGCTCGAGCGTGATGAGCTGCGCCGGCTGCGAGAACTGGCCGGGGAAGTCGAGGATATTGCGCACCGTGGCGCCGCGGAAGCCATAGATCGACTGGGCGTCGTCGCCCACAACCATCACGCCCTGCCCGCTCGGCTTCATGCCGGTGATGATCGATGCCTGCAGGCGGTTGGTATCCTGGTACTCGTCGACCAGCACGTGGTCGAACAGTGCGCCAAGTTCAGCCCCCAGCACCGGATCGGCCGCCATCTCGGACCAGAACAGCAGCAGGTCGTCGTAATCGAGCACGTTCTGCTGCTGCTTGGCGTCGACATAGGCGCCGAACAGGGTCTTGAGCTCGGCCTCCCACTCGCTGCACCAGGGAAAAAGCGACCCCAGCACGCCGGCCAGCGGATCGCGGCTGTTGACCACGCGCGAATAGATAGCCAGACAGGTGCCCTTGAGCGGGAAGCGCTTTTCAAGGCGGTCGAGACCGATTTCATGCCGCACCATGCCGATCAGGTCTTCGGAGTCGCCCCGGTCGTGAATGGTGAATCCGTCATCCAGGCCGATGCGGCCGGCAAACTCGCGCAGCAGGCGCGCGCCGATGCTGTGGAAGGTACCGGCCCAGGGCAAGGCCACCGGCGGCTGCGAACCGCCTCGGCCAAGCAGCCGGTGCAGCACGCCGCTGGCGCGCTGGCTCATCTCGCCGGCGGCGCGCCGGGAAAACGTCAGCAGCAGGATGCGCTGCGGATCGGCCCCGGACTGTATCAACCGCGCGACCCGGTGCGCCAGGGTATTGGTCTTGCCCGAACCGGCGCCAGCCACTACCAGCAGCGGACGCGAAGCTTCGACGCCGATGTCATGCTCGACCGCCGCGCGCTGCTCGGGATTGAGACTGGCGAAGGGATCTTCGACGGCAGGCGAAGTGTCAATCGGATCGGCGACGGCGGACATGGCTCAGGAATCTGGAAATGCCATACTGTACATTTATCCAGTCCTGGGCTGCAAGCGGAAAATCAAGCCCTGCGTCGATGGTGTCAAAAAGGTATCGGAAGTGACATCAGCCATGACTTCAGCAAGCGCGCCTAAGCCGTGGATAAATAAACGCTTTTTTGGATATCCACAAAGTCTGTGAATAAGTATGTGGAAAAGCGGGGGCTTGACACGCTGGACGCGGCCTCCGGTGCGGCTTTCAACAATTTGCCTATTGGGAAGGCAATCGCGTTTCCACGGTAAATCAAGGGTTTACCTGAGCTTGACAGAAATCCGCGCGTTATGCACGACAAATAAATTGTCGACGTCATCTTGTGGACGAATGGCTTACGCCGCCGCCCGGCGCCGCTGCGGCTCGAGCAGCACACGCTCGATGACGTGCGGGCGCACGCCATGCAACTTGAGGTACTCAACGGCCGGCATGATGCCGCTCTCGACCAGCGTGGCGATGCCACGGGCGACGACGTCGCGCTGGCTGACGTTTTGCCTCAGCTCGGACGAGGCGGCAACGCGTTGATTGATGTCCTGGGCGCGGTAGGGGCTCATGAGCATATCTCCGGTAAGTGGTGGATCATTGCCGCATCACGAGTATTGACGAAGACCGCGTGAAGTCAATATCAAACCTGTATTGTCTTGCGCTTTTCTTGCTCGCGCCGCTCGCGCGCCGACGCCCCTACAATCGGCTGAACGACAACCCAGGAGGCATCATCATGAGTATCCAGACCGACCCCGACCTGAACCCCGGCGACGAAGCCGAACCCGGCACGCCAGGCGCCGGCGAAGACATTTGCGAGGCCTGCTCCGGCAGCGGCGCCCTGGCGGGCGGCAAACCCTGCCCGCAATGCGGCGGCAGCGGCCGGGTCATGCGCGGCATCGGCGGCGGCTGACGCCAATCCCAGCCGTGGACAGGACGCGCTCCCAGCGGCGATAATCGCCGCATGAGCGCGTCACTCTTCCCCAATCTCCCTTCCCCGCCGCCAGCCAGCCTGCAGACGCCCGAACCGGACCGTCCGCGTCCGATGTCGCTGACCGACCTGTTCGTCTCGTTCACCCTGATCGCCCTGCAGGGCTTCGGCGGCGTACTGGCCGTGATCCAGCGCGAGATCGTCGAGCGCAAGCGCTGGATGAGCAATGAGGAATTCATCGAGGAATGGTCGGTGGCCCAGATCATGCCGGGGCCGAACGTGTGCAACCTGGCGATGATGATCGGCACCCGCCACTTTGGCCTGGCCGGCGCGATGAGCGCGCTGGCCGGCATCCTGACCGTGCCGCTGATCCTGGTGCTGTGCCTGGCCCTGGTGTACGCCCAGCTGGCGGTGCACCCCGAGGTCCAGGGCGCGCTGCGTGGCATGTCGGCGGTAGCCGCCGGCCTGATCGCCGCCACCGGCCTGCGCATGGCGGCCGCCCTCGGCAAGAACGTGATGCCGCTGCTGGTCTGCCTGGCGATCGCCGCCACCGGCTTCGTGCTGCTGGCCTGGGTACGGGTGCCGCTGGCCGCCGTGATCGCCCTGCTCGGCGGACTCGGCTGCGTGCTGGCCTGGCGCGGGCTCAAGCCATGAGCGCCCCGTCGCTGGTATTCGGCTGGAACGACTGGCTGACGCTGTTCGTCCACTTTTTGATGCTGTCGCTGATGTCGCTTGGCGGCGCGATCTCCACCACCTCCGAAATGCAGCGCTACCTGGTCGAGCGCCAGGGCTGGCTGAGCCAGACCCAGTTTGCCGACTCGGTAGCGCTGGCGCAGTCCTCGCCTGGGCCGAATGTGCTGTTCGTGGCCCTGCTCGGCTGGAACATCGGCCTGAATACCGGCAGCATGACCGCCGCCCTGTCGGGCGTGGTGATCTCGATGATCGGCATCATGCTGCCGTCGACCATCTTTACCTATCAGGTGGCGCAGTGGGCGCACCGCAACCGCGAATTGCGCGCGGTGCGGGCCTTCAAGCAGGGCATGGCGCCGCTGGTGATCGCCATGCTGCTGTCGACCGCGTGGCTGCTGGCCTCGGGCGGCGGCAAGGGCGGCGAGCATGCCGATAACTGGCCGCTGTGGCTGCTGTCGGCGGTGAGTTGCATCGTGATCTGGCGCACGCGCCTGCATTTGCTGTGGATGCTGGCGGCGGGTGCGCTGCTGGGGGCGCTGGGCATCGTCTAAGAACCTATCCCGGTAGGCAAGAGGAAGTTCATGTCGATGCATGGCGAGCGTGAGCAAGGCGCGAGGAGGCCGCATGGCTAGCCCATGCAACGACGAGCAACGCCGCGCACGCTTGTCAGGCGCGACAGGAACGACTCTTACCTACCGGGAGAGGTTCTTGGTTGGCACGCGCATCGTGGTAGAGGCATACTGGTGCTATCCACCACTGACGAGCACTCCACCATGCCCCAACTATTGAACGAACACGCCTGCTTCGGCGGCGTCCAGCGTTTCTACCAGCACGATTCGCAGGCGATCGGCCTGCCGATGACATTCTCGGTCTACCTGCCGCCCGAGGCCGACGGCAAGCAACTGCCGGTGCTGTTCTACCTGGCCGGCCTGACCTGCACCGAAGAAACCTTCATGACCAAGGCCGGCGCCCAGCGTGTCGCCAGCGAACTCGGCGTGATCCTGGTTGCGCCGGACACCAGCCCGCGCGGCGCCAATGTGCCGGGCGAAACCGACAGCTGGGACTTCGGCGCTGGCGCCGGTTTCTATCTCGACGCCACCCAGGAACCATGGGCCCGTCACTACCGCATGGAAAGCTATCTGCTCGAATTGCGCGAGCTGGTGCTGGCAACGCTGCCGGCCGATCCGGCGCGGGTGGGCGTGTTCGGCCACTCGATGGGCGGCCATGGCGCGCTGACCATGGCGCTGCGCCATCCGGACCTGTTCCGCTCGGTCTCGGCCTTCGCGCCGATCGCCGCGCCGAGCCAGTGCCCATGGGGCAAGAAGGCCTTCGGCGGCTACCTCGGCAATGATGAGTCCACCTGGCAGGAACACGACGCCAGCGCCCTGATGGCGCGCCACGGTAGCGCACCCTTCCCCGGCGGCATCCTGATCGACCAGGGCCTGGGCGATAAATTCCTGGCCGAGCAGCTGTACCCGGAAGCCTTCGAGCAGGCCTGCGCCAAGGCCGGCCAGCCGCTCGACCTGCGCCGTCACCCAGGGTACGATCACGGCTATTACTTCATCTCGACCTTCGTCGAGGACCACCTGCGCTTCCACGCCGATCAGCTCGGCTGATTCGGCGACATCCACCGCGCGCGGCCCGGCTCCGGGCCGCCATGTTCTACGCATCATTCCGCACGGCAAACGAACGACGGCCATACCCAGCAATGTGTATGCTGGAAGTTAACAACTTCATCATCATGCACGAGTTTGAACCATTCACTGACCGCGGTGACGCGGGGCAGCAATTGGCGCAGGCGCTACGTCATTACGCCGGCCGCGACGATGTGCTGGTGCTGGCATTGCCACGCGGTGGCGTGCCGGTGGCGTATCCCGTCGCCCAAGCCCTGAATGCCGAGCTCGACCTGATGCTGGTGCGCAAGCTCGGCTTACCGAACCAGCCCGAATATGCAATGGGCGCGATCGGCAGCGGCGGTGTACGCGTGCTGCAGCCGGGCGTACCTGGACTGATGGGTGTGACCCAGGCGCAGGTCGACGCAGTCAGCCGGCATGAAGAAGCCGAACTGGCGCGCCGCGAACAGCATTACCGGGGTGCGCGAGCGCCGCTGACGCTGGCCGGGCGCTGCGTGATCCTGGTCGACGACGGTATCGCTACCGGCGCCTCGATGGGGGCCGCGGTCCAGATTGCGCGCAGCCAGCAGCCGGCGCGGCTGGTGGTGGCAACGCCGGTGGCGGCGCCCGGCGCATTGCAGGCGCTGACGGGCCTGGTCGACGAGGTCGTGTGCCTATTCGCGCCGGAGCGCTTTCGCGCGGTCAGCGGGTGGTATCACTGTTTCGAGCAGACGCGTGACGATGAAGTGCAATATTTGCTGGACCAGGCGTGGGCGCCACTGCGCGACGCTTCCAGCCAACCCCAACCATAGGAGCCGAGATGAACGATTCGAACGAACAAGGAATGAACGCAGGTAAATGGATCGGCGCAGCAGTCGCAGGCGCCTTGCTGATGTATGCCTTCGATCCCGACCGTGGCGCCAAGCGCCGTGCGCGCGCCAAGGGCGCCCTGCGCGATGCGCGCGACGTGACCGGCGTCAAGCTGGAACACGCCCTGCATCACGCGGGCGACCGCTTCGAGTCGGCGCGCCACCGCGCCTCGAATGTGTATGCCCGCGCCGGCGAACGCCTGGCCGGTGTGGCCCACGCCGCCGGCGACCGCCTGGCCGAGGCCTCGGACCGGACCCGCGACCGCCTGGAGCATGCGCGCGAGCGCCTGGCCGACGTCTCGTACGACGCCAGGGACCGCGCCAGCCACGCCGCCCATGAAGCACGCGACCGCGTCAAGCAGGCCGCCTATGAAGCGCGCGACCGCGCCAGCCATGCCGCCCACGATGTGCGCGAACATGCCGAATACGCCGCCGACAAGGCGCGCGAGCGCGGCGAATACGCCGCCGAGCGTGCCCGCGAACGCGCCGACGAGGCGCGCGAACGCCTGGAACAAAGTGCCTACAGCGCCAAGACCGAAGCGCGCTCGCGCGCCCATGCGGTCGGCGACCAGGTGCGCGAGTGGACCGATCACCTGAGCCAGGCGTTCGGCTCGCGCAGCCCGACGCTGACCAACTCCGCCCTGCTCGGCACCGGCGCCCTGAGCGTCGTCGGCCTGGCGCGCCGCTCGCCGGTCGCCGCCCTGCTCGGCCTGGGCGCGCTGGCGGTGCTGCTGCGCAGCGACCGTGGCCGCAACCTGGTCGCCTCGCTGCGCAACCGCGGCGCGGCCAGCTTCGTCGAGGTTGAAAATGCGATCCACATCGACGCGTCGCCGAAAGAAGTGTTCGACGCCTGGTCCGAGGTCGAGAACTTCCCGCGCTTCATGTCGCACGTGACCGAGGTGCGCGACCTGGGCCACCGCCGTTCGCACTGGGCGGTGCGCGGTCCGGGCGGCCTCGAATACGCATGGAATGCCGTCATGACCGAGCAGTCGCGTCCCGAGCGCCTGTCGTGGCGCAGCGAACCGGGCTCGGAAATCGAACAGGAAGGCAGCGTGACGTTCGAGTCGAGCAAGGGCGGCACCCGCGTGACCGTCAAGATGCGCTATGCGCCGCCGGCCGGCGCCCTGGGCCACGGCATCGCGCGCATGCTGGGCGCCGATCCGCAGCGCCAGATGGACGACGACCTGGCGCGCATGAAGGAATTCATCGAACGCGGCGGCTCGCGCTACACTTCGCACCAGGAAGCGCCGCGCCATACGCCGCTGCATTAAGAGGCCAGATGTCCATCATCAGTAATGCCGTCCTCGATGCGGTGCGGGCCAGCGCCCGCCCCATCACGGGCGGGGCCGACGATTATGACGCCCTGCTCGATATGGTCGGCAACGCCCGCTTCGTGCTGCTCGGGGAGGCCACCCACGGCACCCACGAGTTCTATGCCGAGCGGGCGCGCATCACCCAGCGCCTGATCGAAGAAAAAGGATTTACCGCGGTAGCGGTCGAGGCCGATTGGCCCGACGCCTACCGCGTCAACCGCTATGTACGCGGCCAGGGTCTTGACGCCGACGGCCGCGCTGCGCTATCTGGCTTCGAACGCTTCCCGGCCTGGATGTGGCGTAACACGGCGGTGCTCGACTTCGTCGAGTGGCTGCGCAAACGTAACGACAGCGTCGGCGCCTCGGCGCAGGCCGGCTTCTACGGCCTCGACCTGTACAGCATGTTCACCTCGATCCACGAAGTGCTGCGCTATCTGGAGCAGGTCGATCCGCATGCGGCCATCCAGGCGCGCAAGGTGTACGGCTGCTTCGACCACTACGAACAGGACAGCCAGCAATACGGCTACGAGGCCAGCTTCGGCATGTCCCCGTCCTGCCAGGAAGGCGTGCTCACTACGCTGCGCGCCATGCAGCAGCGCGCCCACGACTACATGCAGGCCGACGGCGCCGACGACGCCTTCTTCTACGCCCAGCAGAATGCGCGCCTGGTCAAGAACGCCGAAGAGTATTACCGCACCATGTTCAAGGGCCGGGTCTCGTCCTGGAACCTGCGCGACAGCCACATGGCCGAGACGCTCGACGCGGTGGCCCGGCACCTGGAGCGCGATGGCAAGCCGGCGCGCATCGTGGTGTGGGAACACAATTCGCACATCGGCGACGCGCGCGCCACCGAGATCGGGCGCCAGGGCGAATGGACGGTCGGCGAACTGGCGCGCAAGGCCTATGGGGCCGATGCGCTGCTGGTCGGCTTCACCACCTACGAGGGCCGGGTCACCGCCGCCTCGGACTGGGATGGCGAGGGCGAGCACAAACATGTACGGCCCGCGCTGCAGAACAGCTACGAGCACCTGCTGCATGCAACCGGCATCGAGCGCTTCTTCCTGCCGCTGCGCGAGCCAGGTCCGGCGCGCACGGCGCTGATGGAAGAGCGGCTCGAGCGCGCCATCGGCGTGCTCTATAAACCGCGCACCGAGCGCCAGAGCCATTACTTCATGGCCCAGCTGCCGCGCCAGTTCGACGCCGTGATCCACATCGACCGCACCACCGCGGTCGAGCCGCTGGATGCGGGGAGCGGCTGGCATACGGGCGAGCCGCCGGAGACTTATCCAGGCGGGTTATGACGCGTAGGGTTGGCGCGGCCGGCGAGGCGGCTATGCCGCTGACGCGGTGATGGTTGGCGGCGAAATCATCCGGCACGACATCGGAGCCGATATCGATCACCGCGTCCGCGGCGAAGCCGCCGACCCTACGACAAATCCATCCCTGCCATTCGCCTTGGCCGCATACAGCGCCTGATCGGCAGCCGCCAGCAAGGCTTCCTCGTCCTGCCCCGGAGACGACAGCGCTACACCCACGCTCGCCGTCACCGGAATCTGACCGGCGCCAGTTGCGAACGGCGCCCGCATCGCGGCCACGATCTTGGCCGCGATGCGTTCGGCCTCCTCGCGCGTGCCCGCCTCTTCCAGGATCACCACGAACTCGTCGCCCGACAGCCGCGCCGGCGTATCGCTGGCGCGCACGCTGGCGCGCAGGCGTTCGCCGAATTCCTTGAGCACTTCGTCGCCCACGCCGTGTCCATGGCTGTCGTTGATGCGCTTGAAATGGTCGACGTCGAGATAGGCCAGTGCCAGCGGCTGGCCGCGCCGCGCCGCACGCACCAGCGCCTGCGGCAGCGTCTCGTTGAAGCTGCGCCGGTTGGCCAGGCCGGTCAGCGTATCGCTGCGCGCCAGCCGGCTCAGTTGCTCTTCGACTTCCTTCACATGGGTCATGTCGTGCTTGAGCGCGTACACGCCGGCCACGCTGCCGTCCGGCTGCACATCCGGGATATACACGCCCTCGAGCACCCGCGGCGCGCCGCGGATCGTCAGGCGCATCTGGCAGGTCGTGCCGCGCCCGGCAAAGGCGCCCTCGAGGCTGGCGGCGCCCTGGCGTGCGGCGTCCTCGCCCATCAGTTCGGCGATCGACATGCCCACCAGCTGGCGCGGCGTGACGCCGAACCAGCGCTCGAAGGTGGCGTTGCCGAAGCGGAAGCGCTGGTCGCGGTCGAGGTAGGCGATCAGCACCGGCAGGTTGTCGGTGATCAGGCGCAGCCGTTTCTCGCTGGCGGCGCGCAGGCCTTCGACCTCCTCGCGCTCGGCCATCAGCGCGTGGAAGGCGTTGCCCAGCTCCCCGATCTCGTCGCTGCGCGCCTCGCGCAGCACGCCGATGTCGGCGCCGTCGTGGCGGATCGCGCGGATGCGGTCGCGCAGCACTTCCAGCGGCGCCAGCAACCGGAACACCAGCACCCAGGCCAGCACGCCCGCCGCCAGCGCCAGGCCGAGGGCGCCGAAGATCGCGTTGTGGCGCATCTTCTCCAGTGGCGCGAACGCCTCGTCGCTCGGATACCGTGCCCCCAGGATCCAGCCGGTGGTCTGCATGCGCCGGTACGCATAGATGGAGGGGCGGCCGTCGCGCCCCGTGGCTTCGATCCAGCCTTCAAAGCCCTGGGCCGCGCGCTCGGCGCTGACCTCCAGTGTCGGGTTGGGCGTCGCGGCCTGCAGCAGGCGCTTGCGGTCCGGATGGTCGATCATGGTGCCGTCGGCAGTCATCAGGAACAGATAGCCCGAGGCGCCCGGCTTGAGCCCACTCACCTGGCGCAGGAAGCCCGATTCGCGCAAGTCCAGGCTGGCGGCCAGCACGCCGCTGACCTTGCCGTCGGGCCCCAGCACCGGGGCGCTCATGACGACCACATAGCGCTTCGAGACGCGGCTGTTGAACGGATCCGACACATGGCCGCGCCCGCTCGCCAGCGGCTTCTCGAAATAGTCGCGGCCACGCGCATCGAGCCGCTGGCCGTCGCCGAAGTCGAGCACCGATGCGACCTGCTGCCCCTGGGTATCGAGCAGCACCAGGTTCAGATAATCCTCGTTCCACAACGGCGCCTGCGCCACCAGGACGCGGCGCGCCAGTGCGGGGTCCTGCAGGCTGGCGCGTGGCAGGCGCTCGGCCAGCGTCTCGAGCTGGGCGATGCGCGCGGCGATGCTGTTGTCCATATAGGCAGCGGCGCCGGCCAGCATCGTGTCCTGCTGGTCGCCGATCACCGACTTCATGCCGCGTTCGGCCACCGCCAGGGTCGACAGCGTGACCAGCAGGGTGGCCACGAATACCAGAAAGGCGGCAACGCACGCCATGCGCAGTTTCAGGTTCGCCGGCATCAGGCGCAGACCGCGTTTATGCATAAGGTAGGGTGTCGATCGCAAGGCGACAAAGTATTACATATTCGATCATCGTGACCAAGATGCAACTCTGGAAGCGGGTCATTATCTGTTCGCAAACTGGTAAAAGCACAACAAGAAATCTGTTTGCGACATGAAATTTCCGTTAGGATTCGAGGTTATCCCTGTTTGTCTTCGAAGGAAGTGATGAGTACTTACACCCTGAATGTCAACGGCAAGGACCGCGCGGTCGAGGTCGAAGCCGACACGCCGCTGCTGTGGGCGCTGCGCGATACGCTCGGCCTGGTCGGCACCAAATTCGGCTGTGGTCTTGGCCAGTGCGGCGCCTGCACCATCCACCTGGACGGCGTCGCCACCCGCGCCTGCGTGCTGCCGGTGGCTGCCATTGGCCGGCAAAAGATCACTACCATCGAAGGCCTGGATGCCAAACACCAGCACCCGCTGCAGCGCGCCTGGCAGGAGCTCGACGTGCCGCAATGCGGCTACTGCCAGTCGGGCCAGATCATGAGCGCCTGTTCGCTGCTCAAACAGCACCCCAAACCGACCGACGCCCAGATCGACGACGCCATGGCCGGCAACCTGTGCCGATGCGCGACCTATATGCGCATCCGCAAGGGCATCCACCGCGCCGCCGAGATCGCCGCCAGCGAAGGGAAACAAGCATGAGCCAGGCCCCTGCCTCCCTCTCCCGCCGCAGCTTCCTGCGCAATAGTGCCGGCGGCGCGCTCCTGATCGGCATGTCGGCGCAAGGCGTGCTGGCGGCGGGCGCCCGCGCGGCCAGTCCCGCGCCCGGCTTCGTGCCCAACGCCTTCATCCGCATCGCGCGCGACGGCAGCGTCACCCTGACCTCGAAGCAGCCCGAGATCGGCCAGGGCATCAAGACCTCGCTGCCGATGGTCATCGCCGAGGAACTCGATGTCGACTGGCACCACGTACGCGTGGTCCAGGGCGACCTGAACCTGGAAGCCTACGGCAGCCAGGGCGCGGGCGGCTCGAACTCGACGCCGAACAACTACGAGAACTTCCGCCGCCTGGGCGCCACCGCGCGCGCGGTGCTGGTCCAGGCCGCGGCCCAGACCTGGCGCGTCGCCCCGGGCGAGTGCACGACCGATGGCGGCGCCGTGCTGCATGCGGCCAGCAAGCGGCGCCTCGCGTATGGCGCGCTGGTCGATGCAGCGGCGCGCCTGCCGCTGCCCGAGGCCGCGACCGTGGCCCTGAAGAATCCGGCCAGCTTCAAGCTGCTGGGCAAGCGCATCGGCGGCGTCGACAACCCGGCCATCGTCAGCGGCCAGCCGCTGTTCGGCATCGACATCCAGCTGCCCGGCATGCTGCATGCGCAGTACATCAAATGCCCGGTGCCGGGCGGCAGTCCCCTGAGCGCCAACCTGGACGAGGTGCGCGCCCTGCCCGGCGTCCGGGATGCCTTCATTGTCAAGGGCACGGCCAACCTGAACGGCTTGCGGCCGGGCGTGGCGATCGTCGCCACCTCGACCTGGAATGCGATCCGCGCGCGCCGCGCGCTGAAGGTCGAATGGGACGACGGCCCGGGCGCCAAGCACAGCTGGGCCGATTTCACGGCCCAGGCCAGGAAGATCAGCCGCCAGCCGGGAACGACGATGCTGCGCCGCGACGGCAACGTCGATGTCGCGCTCACGGGCGCGGCCAAGACCGTGGAAGCGGCCTACAGCTACCCGTTCATCTCGCACGCCAGCATGGAGCCGCAGAACTGCACCGCCTGGATCAAGCCGGACGGCGCGCTGGAACTGTGGGCGCCGACCCAGAATCCGAATGCCGGCCAGGCCCTGGTGAGCGACACCTGCGGCATCGCCAAAGAGAAGATCACGATGCACATCATCCGCAGCGGCGGCGGCTTCGGTCGCCGTCTGAGCTCGGACTTCATCGTCGAGGCGACCGCGATTGCGCAGCAGATGAAGGACAAGGCGCCGGTCAAGCTGACCTGGACCCGCGAAGACGACCTGCAGCACGATCACTTCCGCCCCGGTGGCTTTCACTTCCTGCGCGGCGGCGTCGATGCGCAGGGCCGCGCGGTAGCCTGGCACAACCACTTCGTCACCTTCGCCAACCGGGTGAGCCAGGACGGCAAGACCAGCCTGCGCAACGGCAGCGGCGGCAGCCTGTCGCCGGACGAGTTCCCGGGCCGCTGGCTGGCCAACTGCCAGCTCGAACAGACCGCGCTCGAATGCAGCGTGCCGATGGGACCGTGGCGCGCGCCGGGCAGCTGCGTGTTCGCCTGGGTGTTCCACAGCTTCATCGATGAACTGGCGCATGCGGCGGGCCGCGATCCGCTGGCCTTCCGCCTGGAGCTGTTGGGCGACCAGGACCTGATGCCGCCGACCGTCGAGCGCGGCCAGCCCTACAACGTGGCGCGCATGCGCGCGGTGCTGCAGACTGCCGCCGCCAAGGCCGGCTGGGGCAAGAGAAAATTCGCGCGCGGCCAGGGGCAAGGCATCGCCTTCCACTTCAGCCATCGCGGCTATGTGGCACAAGTGGCCGAGGTGACGGTGTCGCAAGACGGTCAGGTCAAGGTCGACCGCGTGGTGGTGGCCAGCGACGTGGGCCCGACCATCATCAACCTGTCGGGCGCCGAGAACCAGGTCGAAGGTTCGGTGATCGACGGCCTGTCGACATTGATGTTCCCGGCGCTGGACATCGAGAACGGCCGCATCGTGCAAAGCAACTTCCACGATTATCAACTGCTGCGCATCGGCGACGCGCCGGCGCAGATCGAGATGCACTTCGTCAAGTCCGACCAGCCGGTGACGGGCCTGGGCGAGCCGCCGCTGCCGCCGCTGGCGCCGGCCGTGTGCAATGCGATCTTCGCCGCCACCGGTAAGCGGGTGCGCGAGCTCCCGCTCAGCAAGGTCGACCTAAGCTGGAGTTGAGCTGGAGTTGAGCTGGAGCTGAGCCCGCGTTGATCGTTACGGCACGCCCTGTTCGCTCATCGCGTGCGGGGCAGCCGTCCGGTGCCGTTCGAGCAAGGCCAGCACCAGCGCTTCCTGGCGCGGATCCTGGGCCAGCACCTTGAGGATGCAGGCGCCATGGACATCGCCCTCGGGACGGAAGACATCGTTGTAATCGGTGCCGCCCTTGGCGCCCGGCTTGTCGCCGACCGTGAAGTTCGACTGGCCGGGGCCGGCCTCGTCCCCGATCGGAGACAGGATGACATGGTCCTGCTGCAGGCCGGCGGACAGCAGGTCGGTCCTGACCTGCTCGGCGATGGCGAAGTCCTGGATGATGCGGACGATTGGATTGTTCATGAAGTGCTCCCCTGGTTCATTGTTGATTCCAAGGTAGCAGAAAGGCCCTGGCGGCGGCGCTCAGTCCGGGATCACGGCGGTGACCTCGATTTCGACCCGCGCCCGGTCTTCCATCAACCCCGCCACCTGTACCGCGCTCATCGCCGGATAGTGGCCGCCGATCACCTCGCGGTAGGCGGCGCCGAGCGCGCGGCCGGCATCCAGGTATTCGCGCTTGTCGAGCACGAACCAGGTCATGCGCACGATATGTTCGGGGCCGGCGCCGGCTTCGCGCAGCACCGCCACGATGTTTTCCAGCGCCTGGCGCGACTGGCCGACGAAGTCGTCGGTCTGGAAGCGGCAGCCGGCGTCCCAGCCGACCATGCCGCTGACAAACACCTGGCGGCCGCGCGCGGCGACGCCATTGGCATAGCCCTTGGGTCGCGGCCAGCCGGGCGGTTGCAAAATATCCATGCGTGTCATTGAAAGTCAGGTGGTCGGCGCGAGCAGCTCGCGCGCGATGATCAGGAGCTGCACTTCGCTGGCCCCCTCGTAGATGCGCAGCGCGCGGATTTCGCGGTACAGGCCTTCCACCACCTGCCCGCTCTGCACACCCTGGCCCCCGAACAGCTGCACCGCGCCGTCGATCACGCGCTGGGCCGATTCGGTGGCGGCCAGCTTGGCCATCGCCGCCTCTTTCGTCACGCGCTTGCCGCTGTCGCGCAGCCAGGCGGCGCGGTAGGTCAGCAGCGCGGCGGCGTCGATCTCGAGCGCCATCTGGGCCAGCTTGGCCTGCGTGAGCTGGAAGTCGGCCAGGGTCTTGCCGAACATCGGCCGCGCTTGCGCGCGCGCCAGCGCCTCGTCAAGGGCGCGGCGGGCAAAGCCCAGCGCGGCCGCGGCGACCGAGGTGCGGAACACGTCGAGCGTCGCCATCGCTACCTTGAAGCCCTGGCCTTCTGCGCCGATCAGATTATCCGCCGGGATGCGGCAGCCGTTGAATCGCAGCCGCGCCAGCGGGTGCGGGGCGATGACTTCCAGGCGTTCCGCGATCTCCAGGCCGGGCGTGGCGGCGTCGACAATGAAGGCGGATATCCCGCGCGAACCGCGCCCCGCCTCTCCACTGCGCGCAAACACCACATAGAAGTCGGCAATGCCGCCATTCGAGATCCAGGTTTTCTCGCCATCGAGCACCCAGGTGTCTCCATCGCGCCGCGCCGCGCACGCCATGGCGGCGACATCGGATCCGGCCTCCGGCTCGGACAAGGCGAAGGCGGCGATCGACTCGCCTGCTGCGACGCGCGGCAGCCAGGCGCGCTGCTGCGCGGCGCTGCCGAACAGCGAGATGGCGCCGCTGCCCAGACCCTGCATGGCAAACGCAAAATCGGCCAGGCCGGCGTGGCGCGCCAGGGTTTCGCGGATCAGGCAGATGGCGCGGGTGTCGATCGCGGCGCCGTCCTGGCCGACCGCATGGCGCAGCCAGCCACCCTGTCCCAGGCGGGCCACGAGTGCGCGGCAGATGGCATCGACGTCGCTGCCATGTGCATCGTGCAGGTTGGCAGCCGCCCAGCCATCGAGTTCGCGCACCAGTTGCGCATGGCGCGGTTCGAAGAACGGCCAATCCAGATAATCGACGTCCATCAATCCCCCTCGAACTGCGGCCGCTGCTTAGCCACGAAGGCGTGGTAAGCACGATGAAAATCATTGGTCGCCATGCAGATCGCCTGGGCCTGGGCTTCGGCTTCGATCGCCTCGTCCACACCCATATTCCATTCCTGCTGCAGCATCTTCTTGGTCATGCCGTGGGCGAAGGTCGGGCCGCCGGCCAGCGTCGCGGCGAAGGCGCGCGCCTCATCGACCACCTGGCCGGGCAGGCACAGCCGATTGAAGAAGCCCCAGCGCTCGCCCTCCTCGCCATCCATCGAGCGTCCTGTGTACAGCAATTCGGCGGCGCGGCCCTGGCCGATCACGCGCGGCAGTAGCGCGCAGGCGCCCATGTCGCAGCCGGCCAGGCCGACGCGGGCAAACAGGAACGCGGTGCGGCTGCGCGCAGTGGCATAGCGGATGTCGGAGGCCAGCGCCAGCATCGCGCCGGCGCCGGCGCACACGCCGTCGACCGCCGCCACGATCGGCTGCGGACAGGCGCGCATGGCTTTGACCAGGTCGCCCGTCATGCGGGTAAAGGCCAGCAGGCCGGGCATGTCCAGCTTCGTCAGGGGCCCGATGATCTCGTGGACGTCGCCGCCGGAGCAGAAATTCTCGCCGGCGCCGGCGATGACGACCGCCTTCACATCGTCCGCCACGCTGAGTGCGCGGAAAAAATCGCGCAGCTCGGCGTAGGACGCGAAGGTCAGCGGATTCTTGCGCTCGGGCCGGTCCAGGGTCACCGTGGCGACGCCGCCATCGAGCGCGAAGCCGAAGTGCTGCGGCTGATACGCCGCAAAGCTGTCGCGACCGCCCGGCAAGCGGTGCGGTTCGCCGGATAGATAGCGCATGTGTGACTCCCGGTGGATGATGGTCAACTGCCGTGCAGCTTGCGCTCCAGATTACGCTCCAGCTGCTGCTTGCCGGCGCGGTACTGGCGCGGCCAGGCGGCGCCAGTGTAGCCGATACGCGCTGCTTCAGACAGGGTCCAGGCGGGATTGGCCAGGTGCGGCCGCGCCACCGCGCACAAGTCGGCGCGGCCGGCCGCGATGATGCCGTTGACGTGGTCGGCCTCGTAGATGCCGCCCACGGCAATGGTCGGGATGCCGGCCTCGTTGCGGATGCGGTCGGCGAACGGTGCCTGGTACATCCGTCCGAACACCGGCCGTTCGCGCTTGCTGACCTGGCCCGAGGAGCAGTCGACCATGTCGGCGCCGGCATCCCGGAACATGCGCGCGATGGCAACCGCATCCTCAGGCGTGACGCCGCCCTCGACCCAGTCATGGGTCGACAGCCGCACGCTGACCGGCAACCCCGCCGGCCAGGCGGCGCGCACCGCCGCGAACACTTCCAGCGGATAGCGGCAGCGGTGTTCGAGGCTGCCGCCGTAGGCATCCTGGCGCCGGTTGGTCAGCGGCGAAATGAAACTCGACAGCAGGTAGCCGTGCGCGCAGTGCAGTTCGAGCCAGTCGAAACCGGCCTCGCACGCCGCCTGCGTCGCGCGCACAAAGTCGGCCTTGATGCGCTCCAGGTCGGCCAGCGTGGCCTCGCGCGCGACTTGCGATACGCCGTCCAGGTACTGCTGGGGCGAGGCTGACAGCAGCGGCCAATTGCCGCTCTCCAGCGGCAGGTCGATCCCATCCCACATCGGCCGCGTGGACCCCTTGGCGCCCGCGTGGCCGAGCTGCACGCCGATCTTCGCGTCGCTCGCGTCATGCACGAAATCGACGATGCGCTTCCAGGCCAGCGCCTGCGCGCGCGTGTACAGACCAGGGCAGCCCGGCGTGATGCGCGCGTCGGCCGACACGCAGGTCATTTCCGCCATCACCAACGCCGCGCCCCCCAGCGCCCGCGCGCCAAGATGGGCCAGGTGGAAGTCGCCCACCTCGCCATCAATCGCCGAATACTGGGCCATGGGCGAGACCACGACCCGGTTCTTCAGCACCACGCTGCGCACTTTATAGGGGGTGAACATCGGCGGCGCCGCGCTATCGGGCAACGCGACCCCGGCCTGCAGCGCCGCCTGCTGCGCAAAGCGTCGCTCGAAGCCGGCGATATAGGCCGGGTCACGCAGGCGCAGGTTCTCATGCGACAGGCGCTGGCTGCGCGTGAGCAGCGAATAGGCGAACTGCTCGGCCTCCATGCCGGTATAGCGCGCCACGTTCTCGAACCACTCCATCGAGTTGCGCGCCGCGCTTTGCAGCTTGAGCACCTCGACCAGCCGCGCGTCCTGGTAGCGCGCCAATGCCGCCCACAGGTCGCCTTCACCATCGAGTTCCTGGGCCAGCCCGATCGCATCCTCGAGCGCCAGCTTGGTGCCCGAACCGATCGAGAAGTGGGCCGTGTGCGCGGCGTCGCCCATCAATAC
>Ga0265797_10003842_pt1 | contig 23564 bp, 25 predicted proteins | sample P2T30metagenome_FD_192433 | JGI IMG/M metagenome (GOLD analysis project Ga0265797, IMG submission 192433) | Plant litter microbial communities from East Loma Ridge, Irvine, California - P2 T30 | ecosystem: Environmental > Terrestrial > Plant litter > Unclassified | place: USA: California... | reverse complement strand
TGTCTGGTAAGGAATACGGGGAGAGCGCATTAGGGCACGGATGCCTGGAAAGACCGTCGGCAGGCCTTGGGTTGTGCAGGCAAGGGCGCTACCTGATCATGGAATCAGCGCTGCTGGCGGCGCTGGATCGCGGCAACCGCGGAACGGATAAGGTCGGTGAGCTCGCCGATCTGCCAAGGCTTCTGGAGGAAGCGAATGTTGCCTTCGCTTTCGCCAGCTGAGCCTGTGGTCAGAATGACAGGCACGTCTGGCCACCTCTTGCACACCTGCTTGGCAAATTCCCATCCATCCAACTCACCGGGCATGATGTAGTCAGTCACTACCATCGAGATCTCGTCAGGGTTGGCGCGCATGTAGGCAATGGCTTCGTCAGCACTCTCGAAACTCACCACACCCAGGTCAAGCTGCTCCACCACCTCTTCGGCGATCCATCTGAGAAGCTCGTCGTCCTCGGCGATCAGTACCTTCATGCGAGCAGGCTCTGCAACCAACGGCGCTCCCCTCACAGTATCGAACTCCCTAATAGCTATAAGCTCCCCTGGCCAGAGAGGCCAGGTACTCATGCCAGATGGCCATGGCATGCAAGCCTAAGACCGCAAAAAAACCAAGGGTTCCGCAGGCTTACGCAATTCTGTGTAACAATCTCATGACATACAAACCGCCGGCCAGGCCTCGTCAGGACGACATGTCCACGCCCCGCGCGGGCTGCGAGGCGACCGCCGCGATATGCCCTGCCTGTACCTCTTCGGCGTAGCGCTTGAGCCTCGCTTCACCTTTTTCAAAAATCGTGATCATGCGAAACAGCGCCTGGGCATCAGGTTGGTTATGGCTATGCTCGAGCCGTTGGGCGATGCCCTTGAGCTCGACGGCGGACCACTTCAAATCCGAGGCGATGTTTTCAAGTTCACGCTTGAGGTCCTGTTCGGTCTTGCCAAGGCTCATTTCCTGCTACGCCTCCCTTGCGATTCTGGCAGGCCCTTTCGGTATTCCGGCCCTGCGGGGCATCATCCGCAAGGCTGAAGATGCTGGCAAGTTCCGGCGACAATCGGAAGCGCGGCGGCCCTGGTATAAAGGCCTTGCAACGTCCCGTTACGAAGCCTTGCGCGACTTGCGCGGCGTGCGCGACTTTGACGGTTTGGTCGCCGCAGGTTTATCGTCGCTGGCCTTGGCGGCGGCCTTGGCCGGGGCCTTGCCGCCCAGGCTGCGCTTGAGCAGCTCGGTGAGGTCGATGACGTCGGCGCCTTGCTTGCCGGTGTCCTCGGCCGTTTCCACCTCTTCGATCTTGCCTTCGTGCGCCTTGCGGTCCACCAGCTCCATGATCTTGGCTTCGAACTGGTCGGTGTATTCTTCAGGGCTCCAATCGCCGCTCATGTCTTCCACCAAGCGCTTGGCCATCTCCAATTCGCCCTTTTTGAGCTCGGCCTTTTTCGTTTCGGCGCTGAGCTCAAGCGTGTCCAGGCCACGCACTTCAGCGGGCCAACGCAGCTTCACCAGCACCAGCGCATCTTCGAGTGGCATCAGCGCCGACAGATACTGGCGGGTATGCAGCACCACGAGTGCCAGCGCGACCTTGTTGGTCTGCCGCAGCGTCTCGCGCAGCAGGGCATACACCTTCTCGCCACGGCGGTCGGGGGCCAGGTAGTAAGGGGTATCGATATTGGGCAGCGGGATCTGCGCGCTGTCCACGAACGAGAAAATCTCTATGGTTTGAGTAGACACCGGGTGCGCGGCGCGAATCTCTTCTTCGCTGAGCACTACGTAGCGGCCTTTCTCGTATTGCACGCCCTTGACGATGTTCTCTCGATCCATTTCCTCGCCGGTGGCCTTGTTCACCCGCTTGTAGCCAACCGGGTCCATGCTGCGCTTGTCCAGCCAGTCGAAGTCCACGCCCTTGGAGGCCGTGGCCGACACCAGCGCGACGGGGATATGAACCAGGCCGAAGCTGACGGCGCCTTTCCAGATAGCACGTGGCATGGGACGAACCTGTCAAAAGGGAGTAGGTCTCTAGAGGACCGGCGCGCAAGCGGCTTAGTTCAGTGCCCGGTTCGGTGGTCAGGTGAGTGCACGGTTCCGGGCACCGGGCGTGCAAGTTGCAAAGCCTGGCGGTCCTTGACCGTGCATTGTGCATGCTAGCTTTTCAGGCTTTTATGAAGAGATGGCCGTAAGTCACTGATTCACAAGGCCAGACGAACGGCATTGCGCCGGGCACGGAAGGTGCTGCTTATGGACAAGTTCTGAAACGCCGAATCATGAAGAATCGGTCACCTGACGATGTGGTTTCAATCCGAGGCCTGCAGGCGAACGTTCGGGACGTTAACCGTGACGAGGGAGAGGCGCGATGCTGTCCACACTTGAATTACGCAATATCATTGAAAGCAGTTTTCTTCCCCAACGGTGCCAGTGCACCCAAGGGCCAGATCAGTCGCTCACCGTCAAGGTTTTCCAAAAGGGCTCCGACCGCCCCGATTTCATGGTTAGCGGCATCAATACGCGCGACCTGAACAGCAGCCGCGCGATCTCCAACCTGATCGCTGGCCTGCGACGCGACCTGTCGATGCGGCAGGGGGTGAATCAGGTGGAGCAGCGCCGCCGAGCCAACGCCAGCCTCTGATTCAGCCGCGTGACGCCAAAAACCCGTGCCGCTTATAGCCGTGCGGGTTTTTTAATCCCTGTAAAACACCTGCACCAGATGATAACCGAAGCGGCTTTTGACGGGGCCGTGGATGACCTTCAGCGCCTTGCGGAAAATGATCTGGTCGATAGCGCCTACCATCTGCCCCGGCCGCACCTCGCCGAGATCGCCGCCGCGTTTGCCGGAGGGGCAGGTGGAATGCTTGCGGGCAAGCACGTCGAAGGGTTCACCCTTGGCCAGGCGCTGGCGCAGGGCTTCTGCTTCTTCGGCGGTGCGAACGAGAATATGGCGTGCCTGAGCTTTCATCACGGTGCTACATAACGGAAACGGGCGCGCATGTTACTGCTTCGAGCACGGCGCGCCCACCCCGCTAATCGCCGATCATCTGGCGAAGCTTGCCGGCGAGCATTTCCAGCGTGAAGGGCTTACTCACGATGTCCATGCCTTCCTCCAGATACGTGTCGCGGTCCGCGGCCTTGTCGATGTAGCCGGTCATGAACAGCACTTTGAGCCCCGGGCGCCGGCGGCGGGCGATCTCGGCCAGTTGCCGCCCGTTGATGCCCGGCAGGCCCACGTCGGTTACCAGCAGGTCGATCCGCAGCGCGGAATCCAGCAAAGGCACCGCTACCTCGGCATCGGCCGCCGGGTGCCCGCGATACCCCAATTCGTCGAGCACATTGAGGATGAGCATCCGTACCGCCGGGTCATCTTCCACCACCAGAACGCTTTCGCCTTCTTGTGCCAGAGGCGGCACGCATTCGGTTTCCAGGGCGGCTTCGGCACTGTGGTGTTCAAGGTAGCGCGGCAAGTACAGGCACACCTCAGTGCCCAGGCCCGGCTCGCTGGCCAGGCTTACGTGCCCACCGCTTTGCTGGGTGAACCCATAGATCATCGACAACCCCAGCCCGGTACCCTGGCCGGTGGGTTTGGTGGTGAAGAACGGATCGAATGCCTTGGCGCGGGTCGACGCCGACATGCCGCTCCCGGTGTCCTTCACGCACAACGTAATGTACTGCCCGGGCCGTACCGGCTCCATGGGCAGGTTTTCCCGGGGTTCGGTGATCACCTGGTTACCGGTGGTAATCCACAACTGGCCGCCGTCGGGCATGGCGTCGCGAGCGTTGATCACCAGGTTGAGCAGGGCGCTTTCCAGTTGATTCGGGTCGGTATGCACCGGCCAGGCATCGGCCGCGAGGTCCAGCCGAAGCTCGATGTGTTCGCCCGTGGTGCGCGCGAGCAAATCTTCCAGCGAGTGCACCAACGCGTTCAGATCCACACGCTGGCGGTCCAGTGATTGCCGCCGGGAAAACGCCAACAGTCGGTGAGTGAGGGCGGCAGCGCGCTGCGCCGAAGACAGTGCCGCGTCGGCGAAACGCCCGATCTCCGCGCTGCGGCCCTTGGCGATATAGCGGTTCATCAGGTCCAGGCTGCCCATGATCCCGGTAAGCATGTTGTTGAAGTCATGGGCGATGCCGCCGGTAAGCTGCCCGACAGCTTCCATTTTCTGCGCATGGCGCAACAGTTCTTCGGCGCGCTCGCGTTCATGCGCTTCGGCCAGCAGGCGTCGATTGGCGTCCGCCAGGGCGCGGGTCCGATCGGCTACCCGCTGCTCAAGTGTTTCGTTGAGCTCGCGCAGGGCCTGCTCGGCCAGCTTGCGCTCGGTGATGTCGATGGACGCCCCGATGAATCGGGCAGGGCGGCCATGGTCATCGCGAAAACAGCGGCCGCGCGCGAATACCCAGCGCCAGCCGCCGTCGGCCTGGAGCAGCCGGTATTCTTCGGCGAACTCCCCGCTGCCGTGCATGCAGGCCTTGATCCGGCGCGCCACGAACACCCGATCCTCGGGGTGGACGGCGGTCAGGTAATCGCCAATCGGGCGTTTGCCTGACTGCAGCGGGTCCACGTTGTGCATATAGGCGAAGTGGGCGTCGGCGATAAACCTGTCTTCGCGGATATACCAGTCCCAGGTGCCTACCGCATGGGTGGCGTCCAAGGCGAGCCGCAGGCGGTCCTCGGAGGCCTGATGGGCGCGTTGCTGTTCGGCCAGGCGGGCCTCGAGATCGGCCGCGGGCACAGCCGTGGGTGGATTGGTGAGCAGGCTCAGCCAGGCCCCGACGACCGTGCCAGAATCATCCCTCAGTGGCGCCAGGTGGCCATCGATGCCCGCGGCGGGGTCCAGATCAGCGACCACCACGGGCTCGCCAGCTTCAGTGTTGCGCAGCGCGGTAACCAGGGGTTGGATGTGCCCGGGCAGCAGCTCACGCAGCGGTTGCCCTGGCTGCGGTTCTGGCAGCCCGAGGGCCACGGCGAAGGCGGCATTGGCAATCACTTGCTGTTCCGCGCCCCAGATTACCGCCGCGGGCACTGGCGTGTTCAGCGCGATGTCTACCGCCATGCGTAGCGCGCCAGGGCACGCCACGGGAGGTAAACGGTACGCCGTGCCGTCGGGTTCCGGCGTTGCCGCCGGCTTTGTAACTGTCATCGGCTTACCTTCGCTTGCCATTGGATTTGCACCGTAGGGCCTTTCCCGGCCAAGCTATGCGCATCAGCGCTTCTCGATTCCCACGTATTATTGGCGGACTTCATTCATGGATCTCCCGGCCCTGCTCAAACTGCTTGCCACCCAGGACGGCTCCGACCTGTACCTGTCCACCGGCGCGCCGCCCTGCGCCAAGTTCAACGGCGTGCTGCGGCCCGTATCGGCCGAGGCATTGAAGCCGGGCGAAGTGGCCCAGATCGCCGCGAGCATCATGGATGCCGAGCAACGGGTGGATTTCGAGCGTGAGCTGGAAATGAACCTGGCCTTGTCGCTTCCCGGCGTTGGCCGCTTCAGGGTGAACATCTTCAAGCAACGCAACGAAGTGTCCCTGGTAGCCCGTAACATCAAACTCGACATTCCACTGTTCGATGACCTCAAGCTGCCTCCCGTGTTGCTGGATGTCATCCTGCGCAAGCATGGCCTCGTATTGTTCATTGGCGCCACAGGCTCGGGTAAATCCACCTCGCTGGCCGCCCTGATCGATCATCGCAACCGTAGCAGCAGCGGCCACATCATTACTATCGAAGATCCCGTGGAGTATATCCACCGTCACAAGAAGTGCATCGTCAACCAGCGTGAGGTAGGGGTGGACACCCGCAGCTTCCGCGCCGCGCTGAAAAACACCCTGCGCCAGGCGCCGGACGTGATCCTGATCGGCGAGATCCGGGACCGCGAGACCATGGAACATGCGTTGGCCTTCGCCGACACCGGCCACTTGGCGATTTCCACCCTTCATGCCAACAACGCCAACCAGGCCCTGGACCGGATCATCAACTTCTTCCCCGAGGAGCGGCGGCCGCAGCTGCTCCAGGATCTGGGTAACAACCTGCAGGCGTTCGTTTCCCAGCGCCTGGTGAAAACCGTGGACGGCAAGCGGCGCGCCGCGGTGGAAGTGATGCTGGGCACAGCTACCATCCGCGACCTGATCCACCGCGGTGAGTTCGGTGAGCTCAAGGGGATCATGGAAAAGTCAGTGAACCTGGGCATGCGCACCTTCGACATGGCCCTGTTCGACCTGGTGGTGGAAGGCGCCATCAGCGAGGAGGAAGCCTTGAAAAACGCCGACTCGGCCAACAACCTGCGCCTGCGCCTCAAGCTGCAGCGGGATAACCCTGCCGAGCGCGGTAGCGCGCCGGCCGCGCCCACGGCGGCGGCAAAGCCCGGCCAGCCCGATTGGGGGCTGGTCAGCGACGAGGACGGGCACGGCTGACAACCCCCGCTCACACCATCCGCAGCCGTTGCTTGCGCGTTGGCGGCGGGAAGGCGGCGTCCAGCTCCGTGAGGTCCTCGGGGCTGAGCCGCAGCTCGGCGGCGCGGGCGTTCAGGCGCACGTGCACCGGGTCTACCGCCTTGGGGATGGCCATGACATTGCCGCTGCGGATCACCCACGCCAGGCAAACCTCCGGGGGCGTTACCTTGTGCCGAACGGCGATTCGCTGCAAAGCGGGGTGGGCAAGGAAGCGGCCACCTTGCGCGAGCGGGCAGTACGCCATCACTGGCGCGCCCTGCTCGGCCGCCCACGGTAGCAGGTCGTACTCGATACCTCTGGCTTCGGGGTTGTACAGCACCTGGTGCGCGGCGCAGTTGTCCAAGGCCACGCCCTGTAAATCGGGCAGGTCGAAGTTGGACAGGCCCCAGGCGCCGATCTTTCCTGCCTGGCGCAGCTGTTCGAAACCTTCGATGGTTTCCTCCAGCGGGTATTCGCCCGGCCAGTGCAGCAGATAGAGGTCCAGGCGCTCCACGCCCAGTCGGCCGAGGCTGCGCTCGCAGGCCGCGACCACACCGTGGCGGCTGGCGTTGTGCGGGTACACCTTGCTCACCAGGTACACCGGTTCGGTGTTGCCGCGAAGGGCTTCACCCACTACGCGCTCGGCTTCGCCCTCGCCATACATTTCCGCGGTGTCGATCACCCGCAGGCCCAGCTCCAGGCCAAGGCGCAATGCCGCGATTTCTTCCTGCCGTCGGCCAGGGTCCTCGCCCATGTGCCAGGTACCCTGGCCAATCGGAGGGAGGGCCTGGCTGGCCAGTGTTACAGCTCCCATAGTGGTCTCCTCGCGCGGGTTCAAGAGAGAGTAGCCGGTGCCGGAACCGCCAGCGTGGCCAGCAACACATCACCCAGGGCCTGCGCGGCGCTGGATAGCTGGTGGTCGGCAAGCCGCATCAATCCGATTCGTCTTTCGATACGAGGTTCCTCCAGCGGCAAGCAATGGGCCCCGGATTCTTCCATCTGTTGTTTGCACAGCGCCGGCACGGCGCTGACACCAAGGCCGGCGGCGACCATGCGGCCGACCGTTGCCAATTGGTGGCTTTCGAACGCGACAGCCAGCCGGCCGTGGCGCTCGCGAAGGTCGGCTTCCAACAACAAGCGCACCGCCGAGGGCCGTTGCAGGGTGATGAAGTCCGCCTCCAACAGCTGAGCCCAGGTCACGCTGGCCAACCGCGCCAGAGGCGAATCCCGCGGCACCACCGCAACGAAGCGGTCCAGGAACAATGGCTGGAACAGCAACGAGCGCAGGGATTCGGGCTCGAAACCTATGCCCAGTTCCACCCGCCGTTGCCGCACCATTTCCACAACCTGTTCGTTGACCACGTCATGCACGGCTACATTGACGTTGGGATGCAGGTCCTTGAACCGACGCAAGCCCTTGGGCAGCAGGTTGCCGGCGAAGGAGGGCATGGCAGCGATGGAGACCTTGCCCCGCTGCAAGGTGAAGTGCTGGCGCATCAGTTCTTCAGTGTTGTCCCAGTCGGCCAGCAGTCGGCGGGCCAGCGGCAACAGCGTTTCGCCCTCGGGTGTCAGCCGTACGCTACGGGTGCTGCGCACGAGCAGGGGCCCACCCAGGTCTTCCTCCAGCGCCTTGATGGTCAGGCTGAGGGCGGGTTGGGACAGGTGCAGCCGTTCCCCCGCCTGGGCGAAGCTAAGGGTTTGGGATACAGCAACGAAGGCGCGAAGCTGGCGGGGATTCATTTGGATTCCCTATCAATGGATCAGCAAATCAAACTTATCAAATCACCCGGCGCGGCGGAAGATAACCCCCACGCCCGCCGCGTGGCGATCAATAACCATAAGAAGGCAAACCCCCATGGCCGGACTCGATAAACGGGTATACAGCTACGAAGAAGCCCTCGCGGGGCTTACCGACGACATGACCGTGCTGTCAGGCGGTTTCGGTTTGTGCGGCATCCCTGAAAACCTCATCGCCCAGATCAAGCGCATGGGCGTGCGCGGGCTTACCGTGGTATCGAATAACTGCGGTGTCGACGGCTTCGGCCTCGGTGTGCTGCTCGAAGACCGCCAGATCCGCAAGATGATTGCTTCTTACGTCGGCGAAAACGCGCTGTTCGAGCGTCAGCTGCTCGATGGCGAGCTGGAAGTCGAACTCACACCCCAAGGCACGTTGGCCGAGAAAATGCGTGCCGGCGGCGCGGGTATTCCTGCCTTCTACACCGCCACGGGGTTCGGCACCCCGGTGGCCGAAGGCAAGGAAGTGCGGGAATTCAACGGCCGCCAGTACATCCTCGAACAGGCGATTACTGGCGATTTTGCCATCGTCAAGGGTTGGAAGGCCGACCACTTCGGTAACGTGGTGTACCGCCATACCGCGCAGAATTTCAACCCGCTTGCCGCCACCGCTGGCCGCATCACCGTGGTGGAGGTAGAGGAGATCGTGGAGCCGGGCATGCTGGAGCCCAGCCAGATCCACACACCGGGCATCTTCGTGGATCGGGTGATCCAGGGCCGGTTCGAAAAACGTATCGAAAAACGCACCCTGAAGGCGTAATCGCACTTATACGAGGCTCTCGAACATGGCTCTTACCCGTGAACAAATGGCGCAACGCGTCGCGCGCGAATTGCAGGACGGCTTTTATGTGAACCTGGGGATCGGTATCCCCACCCTGGTGGCCAACTATGTGCCCGCCGGGATGGATGTGATGTTGCAATCTGAAAACGGCTTGCTGGGAATGGGCGAATTTCCGACCGAGGAAACAGTGGACGCCGACATGATCAATGCCGGCAAGCAAACCGTGACCGCCCGTGTTGGCGCGTCGATCTTCGACTCGGCGACCTCGTTCGCGATGATCCGCGGCGGCCACGTGGACCTCACCGTGCTGGGCGCCTTCGAAGTGGATGTGGAGGGGAACATCGCCTCCTGGATGATCCCGGGCAAGCTGGTCAAAGGCATGGGCGGCGCCATGGACCTGGTAGCCGGCGCGGATAACATCATCGTGACCATGACCCATGCCTCCAAAGACGGCGAATCCAAGCTGCTGCCCCGTTGCAGCCTGCCGCTGACCGGCGCTGGCTGCATTCGCAAGGTGCTCACGGACCTGGCGTGGCTGGAAATCGAAGACGGCGCGTTCATCCTTCGGGAACGCGCCCCGGGGGTGAGCGTCGAGGAAATCGTCGCCAAGACCGCTGGCAAATTGATCGTGCCTGCTGAAGTACCAGAAATGGTGTTCTGAAGCGCTACGCTGTTGTCGTGACCGCGCCGCTGCCCGGGGGCTCCACGCCGCCCCTTGGCAGCGGCGCGTTCACGGTTTTACCTATAACGAAAATAAAAGGTCCTGTTCATGCCCACGCCCCTGGAAGACAGCCGCTTTGCCCGGTTTGCCCTTCGCTGCTCGCATTTCGCCGAGCGCTGGTTCCCTGATTCCTATGTATTCGCCGCGCTGGCGGTGGTGGTAGTGGCGCTGGCCGCCCTGGCCATCGGCGGCACACCCACCGCGACCGCGGCCGCGTTCGGCGACGGTTTCTGGAGCCTGATTCCTTTTACCATGCAGATGGCCTTCGTGGTCATCGGCGGCTACGTGGTCGCCAGCTCGCCTCCCGCGGCCAAGCTGATCGAGCGCCTGGCGCGCCTGCCCCGCAATGGCCGCTCGGCCGTGGCCTGGGTGGCATTGATTTCGATGGTGGCCTCGCTGTTGAACTGGGGGCTTTCGCTGGTGTTCGGCGGGTTGCTGGTGCGGGCGTTGGCCCGGCGAGAAGACCTGCGCATGGATTATCGCGCCGCCGGGGCGGCGGCGTACCTGGGCCTGGGCGCCGTATGGGCGTTGGGGTTGTCATCGTCGGCGGCCCAGCTTCAAGCCAACCCGGCAAGCTTGCCACCCTCGATCCTGGCGATTACCGGGGTGATCCCGTTCACTCAAACGATTTTCATGTGGCAGTCCGGTGTGCTGCTGTTGGCGCTGATCGTCGTGTCATTGGTGATCGCCTACGCCACGGCCCCTGGCCCGGGCAGCGCCAAGGATGCCCGCGCCTGTGGCGTGGACCCGACGTTCAGCCTGCCCAAGCTGCCCAAGCGCGAGCGCCCGGGTGAATGGCTCGAGTACAGCCCGGTGCTGACCTTGATCCTGGTGGTGCTGGCCGGGGGTTGGCTGGCCCGGGAGTTCGCCAGCAAGCCGGCCATCACGGCGATCTCAGGCCTGAACACGTACAACTTCCTGTTCATCATGCTGGGGGCCTTGCTGCACTGGCGGCCGCGCAGCTTCCTTGACGCGGTCGCGCGCGCGGTACCCACCACCACGGGCGTGCTGATCCAGTTCCCGCTGTATGGGTCCATCGCGGCGATCATGACCACGGTGAAAGGCGCCGATGCGCAAACCGTGGCCCATCACATTTCAACGTTTTTCGTGCAGATTGCCAGCCACGACACCTACGCCTTGCTCATGGGCGTCTACTCGGCGGTGCTGGGCTTCTTCATTCCGTCTGGCGGCGGCAAGTGGATCATCGAGGCGCCTTATGTGATGCAGGTGGCCAATGACCTGCAGTACCACCTGGGCTGGGCGGTGCAGATCTACAACGCCGCCGAAGCCTTGCCTAACCTGATCAACCCCTTCTACATGCTACCGCTGCTGGGTGTATTGGGGCTCAAGGCCCGGGAGCTGATCGGCTTCTCCTTCGTGCAACTGCTGGTGCACGCGCCGCTGGTGTTGCTGCTGTTGTGGTTGCTGGGCGGCACCTTGGCCTACCTGCCGCCGGTCATGCCTTGAAAATGAAACTGCCCTCGCGATGCGAGGGCAGTGGGGCAGGCCAGGGCCTGGTAAACACAATCAGCGATGAAGCTGGCTAGCCGCCGTCGGTATCGATGTCGGCATCCTTGGGCTTGATGAGCTTCTCCTCATCCACCTCAGGCTCGAAGTCCGGGCTGAAGGTATTGCCCTCGGGCGTTGACGGATCGTCGCTCTCGGGCTTGCCCGGGGTTCGTTCGTCAGGTTCGCGGTTGCTCATGCTTGCCTCCGCTTATTTATCTGCACCGGTGCCTTCAGAGCCAGTGCCGCCCATGCCTGTCTTGCCATTGGTAGGCTTGGTGTCGCTCCCTTGGGGCGTGGATACGTCCGTATTGCTGTCTGGCTTGGGTGAGCTGGCGGTGGAGCCGTCAGTGTTACGGTTTGGCAGGGCGCCAGTACCGGTGCCCGTGGCGCCGCCTTTGTTGGCGGGCAGGGTGCCAGGGGTGGTGGGGTCGGTGGTCCCGGTGCTGGAATCGGCCAGTGCCAGAGTGCTAGCCGCGCCCAGGGCGGCAGCGAGGAAGAGCGATGTAAGGCGTTTGCTGATCATGTTCGTCTCCAGTATGAAAGACACATGACATAAGGCGATCAACGGAGCGCAAGGTGCCAGCGAAGCGACGAATGGTCAGCGGCCAAGCCCGCGAACAGGGGCAGAAACCTGTTCGCGAGCCTCGCCGGATGGCCGTCAGACCACCATGGACAACAGCATGATCAGAATGATGCCAACCACCGAGAGGATGGTTTCCATCATGCTCCAGGTCTTGAAGGTTTCTTCGACGGTCATGTTGAAATACTGCTTCACCAGCCAGAAGCCGGCATCGTTCACGTGGGACAGGATCACCGAACCTGCGCCGGTGGCCAGTACCAGAAGCTCGCGGTTCACGTCCGGGATCAGCGTGACCACCGGTGCCACGATGCCAGCGCCGGTGATGGTGGCTACGGTAGCCGAACCGGTGGCCACACGGATCACCGCGGCCACCAGCCAGGCCAGCAGCAGCGGGTTGATTTCGGCATGCACGGCCATCTGGCCGATCACGTTACCCACGCCGGTGTCCACCAGCATCTGCTTGAAACCACCACCAGCACCTACGATAAGAATGATCGCCGCCGTCGGCGCCAGGCTCTGGTCCAACAGCTTCATCACTTGCTGGCGGGAGAAGCCACGGGCAAAGCCGAAGGTGTAGAACGCCAGCAGAAGGGCGGCGAGGAGGGCAGTGATCGGGTGCCCGATCAGGTCCATCCACACGCGTACCACATGGTCAGCGGGCAGCACCACGTCGGCGAAGGTTTTGAGCAGCATCAGGAACACCGGCAGCAGCACGGTGATCAGGGTCACGGAGAAGCTGGGCAGGTCGCGCGCGGTGGATTCCTTGGCGATCTGGTCCATCAACTCTTGCGAGGGGTTGCCTGGCACGTACCGCGAAATGAACGAGCCAAACAGCGGGCCCGCGATCATGGCGGTGGGCAGGCCAACCAGCAGGCCGTAGAAGATGGTCTTGCCGATGTCAGCGCCGAACACACCAATGGCCAGCAACGGCCCCGGGTGTGGCGGAACCAGGCCGTGCACCACCGACAGGCCGGCCAGCAACGGGATACCCACCTTCACCAGCGATACGCCCGAACGGCGGGCGACGATGAACACCAGCGGGATCAGCAGCACGAAGCCGATCTCGAAGAACAGCGGAATGCCCACCAGGAACGCCGAGAACATCATCGCCCAGTGCACGTAGCGCACCCCGAACCAGCGAATCAGGGTTTGCGCGATCTGGTCCGCGCCGCCGGAGTCGGCCATGAGCTTGCCGAGCATGGTGCCAAGTGCGAGCACGATGCCCACGAAGCCCAGCACGCCGCCAAAGCCGTCCTGGAAGGATTTCATCACCTTGGCCACCGGCATGCCGGAGGTCAGGCCAAGAAAGCCCGCGGCCAGGGTAAGGGCGACGAAGGGGTGAACCTTCAGTTTGGTGATCAACAGGATCAGGCCAACGATTGTGACCAGCGCGTCGATCAACAGAAAGGTATCAAGGGGCAAACCGAACATGGTTCAAGGCCTCGTATTGTGATTATTGATGGCACAGAAAGGGGCGCCAGCGGTGTCGCAGCCGGTTTGGCTATGGTCGTCGGCACCGTTGTCTCGCAGCCAACCGTCCACTTGCTCGGCCAACTCTACGATGGGCTCGGCGGCGTTGACGGTCAGTGTGAAGGCTTCGCCGGTAGGCGATTCGAGCGTGGCGAACTGGCTGTCTACCAGGCTCGGTGGCATGAAGTGGCCCGGGCGGTGGGAAACCCGATACGCCGCTTCTTCGCGCGTAAGCTCCAGGAACACGAAGCCGAGTTCCGGAACGGCTGCGCGCAAGGTGTCGCGGTAACGGCGCTTGAGAGCCGAACAGGTGAGCACGGGGCGTTCACCCTTGGCGACCCAACTGGCCAGCTCTTCGCCCAGGCGTTCCAGCCAGCCGGCGCGGTCGGCGTCGTCCAGCGGGATACCCGCGCTCATCTTTTCAATGTTGGCGGCGGGATGGAATGCGTCGCCTTCGATCAGTCGGCCGCCGCTGCGTTCGACGATAGCCGCGCCCACGCTGCTCTTGCCACAGCCGGACACGCCCATCACGACCAGCGCGCTGAGGGGAGAAACCATCTTTACCTCCAGCGGGGTAGCGCTGTCTCGGAAGAGGTCGACAACCGATCCGCTGACGCCACACCCTGTTTTGTTGTTGGTATTGTCAAAGCGGTATGACAGCTTCGACCGCGGCAGGGGCACGATTGTGCATTGCTCCCCGCCTGAGACAGCGCTACCTTAGCCAAATTCCTACAATTGGCAAGCGTAAATTCCTACACTCCGCTTCCCGAAGTCGCTGCTATCCGGAACCCGTATCATGGCTCGCCCCGGCACCCGCACTACTGGCCGTCCTACCCTCAACGAAGTGGCTCGTTTGTCGGGCGTCTCTCCCATCACTGCCTCCAGAGCCCTGCGTGGCGTGAGCACCGTCGCGCCAGAGCTCGCCGAGCGGGTTCGCCACGCGGCCACAAGCCTTGGTTACATCGCCAATCCGGCGGCCCGCGCGCTGGCGTCCGCGCGCAGCCATTCAGTGGTGGTGCTGATCCCCTCTCTGTCCAATCACTTGTTCATCGACACGCTGGAGGCGATCCACGACGTCTTGCGACCGCGTGGGATAGAGGTGCTCATCGGTAACTACCATTACGATGAAAGCGAGGAGGAGAATCTGATCCGTAACTACCTGGCCTATCAGCCGGCCGGGATGTTGCTGACGGGCGTTCAGCGTAGCGAGGCCAGCCACCGGATGCTGGCGGCGGCCGGCGTTCCCTGCGTGCATATGATGGAGTTGAGCAGTGATGACAGCCTGGCCTGCGTCGGGTTTTCCCAGGAACAGGCCGGCGCCGTGGCGGCCCGCCACCTGCTTGAGCGCGGCCGCACGCGGTTGGCCTATGTGGCGGCGCAGCTGGACCCACGTGTGCTGCGGCGCGCCGAAGGCTTTCGCGGTGCATTGGCCGCGGCGGGAATGCACGACCCGGCGCTGGAGGTGATGTCGCCTCTGCCCTCATCGATCGAACTGGGCGGGGCGTTGTTTCGCCGCCTGCTCGAGCAGCACCCGGATGTGGACGGCGCGTTCTTTTGCAATGACGACCTGGCGCAGGGGGCTATCTACGAAGCCCAGCGCCTGGGCGTGAAGGTGCCCGAGCAGGTTGCGATGGTTGGCTTCAACGACCTGCCTACCTCGGCGCACATGGTGCCCCGGCTGACGTCGATCCGCACACCACGGGCCCAGATCGGCCGTCAGGCCGCCACGCTGCTGCTCGCGCGTCTGGACGGCAAGGCCCTGCCAACAGGCCCGCAGGACCTTGGATTCGAGCTCATCGTCCGGGAAAGCTGATGACCGGTCACCGGAACCCCGGCGATTTCAGTGAACTCTGCTCCAGATCATTGCGTCCTCAATAGTGTAGGGCGATGCGAGTTCGCGATCGGCAGCGCGCATCAACAGTCCACTTCCTTTGAGGAGCGACATGATGACCATACCAAACCAGTCACCGACGCCGAAGGGCGCGGACCGTGCGCAAGATCATCTGCACAACCTGAGCGAAGAAGCCACCTCGGCGGTAGGCGACCTCAAAGAGCAGGGCGCGCAGAAGTACGAACAGTACCGCGACATGGCCGCTGACCAGATCGAAGGCCTGGTAGAGGGCGCACAATCGGCGGCTTCGGCCATGGAAGGGCGCGATACGCTCGGGTTGTCGCAGGGCTTGGCGGACGTGGCCACCAGCCTCGGTGAGTTCGCCGAGCGCATGCGCAACAAGAGCGCTGAAGAATTGCTTCAGGAAGGCGCCCGCGTGGCCCGTGAAAATCCTGTGTTGTTCCTCGCCGGTACCGTCGCGGTCGGCTTCGCGCTGTCGCGTTTCCTGCGGGCCTCGGCGCCGTCGCAGGGCGTGTCGGACCACGACGATGGCCTTGGCGCCATGGCCCCCACGGCAGCCGAAGCCTACGGCGCCTCGGATCCGTATGAAACATCGCAGCCCGATCAAAGCGCCGTCCCGGCTGCCCGCGGCACCCCTGTAGACCCGATGCCTGCCGGTGATCCCTTGGGCGAAGCCGCAACCTACCCAACCCTGGACAAGCCTGTTGACCCGCTGAATAAAGGAGGCCTGGTATGAATGTCGACACCCGCACTACACAGACAGCCCAGCCAACCCAGATGCGCCGCGACGGCACTGTGCACACCCCTGAGGGCGACGCCAGTGTCATCAGCTTGCTGCGCCAGCTGACCCACGAAGTGCCCGCCTTGTTCAGCAAGGAACTGGCGTTGGCCAAGGCCGAGATGGAACACAGCGTCAGCACCTTGAAAGCCGGTGTAGCGGCCGTGGCCGGTGGGGCGATTGTACTGCTCGCCGGTTTTATCGTGCTGCTGATGGCCGCCGTTTATGGCCTGAGCACCGTGATGCAACCCTGGGCCGCGGCGTTGATCGTCGGTGGCATCGTGGTTGTGATCGGCTTTGTGATGATCCAGTCCGGCAAGAAGCAGTTCGAGCCGTCTCACTTCAAGCCTGACCGCACTCTCAATGCCTTGGACAAGGACCAGCAAGCCCTGCGGAGTAAAATGCCATGACTTCTTCTATTACCGCGCAATCTCACAAGAGCCCGGAAACGCTTGAGCATGAAATTGACCAGCAGCGGGCAAACATCAGCAATATCGTCGATGCGCTGGAAAGCAAACTGACCCCTGGGCAATTGTTCGACCAGGCGCTGGCCTACACGAAGGGTAATGGTGGAGAGTTCTTCCAGAACCTGGGCACCACAGTGAAGAACAACCCCATCCCCACCGTGCTGGCAAGCCTGAGCCTGGCCTGGTTGGCGATGAACCAGAACCGCCCGATCGCGCCCGCCCGCGTACACACTGGCCCAAGTCTGATGGACCGCGCGAGCGCGGCCGCCAGCAAGGTAGGCCAGGCCGTGGACAGCGCCAAGGAGCAGCTTCGTGGTGCGGCGGACACCGTGACATCCCGTGCCTCTTCCATGGCCGATAGCGTGACCGCCCGTACCTCTGCCGTTAAAGACAAGGCTGGCACCTGGCGTGACGGTGCCAGCGAACGGCTGGCCGATGGCAGCGAGCAGTTGACCCGCAATACCCATGACCTCACCGCGCAGGCGCGGGAAACCGGGGCGCAGGTAAAAGGGCAGGTCGAGCACATGCTGCGCGAGCAGCCCTTGGTGCTGGCGGCCATCGGCTTGGCCCTCGGCGCTGCCGTGGGGGCCGCGTTGCCTTCAACACGTCATGAAGACCGCCTGCTCGGCAAGACCAGTGATCGCCTCACCGACCAGGCCAAAGCGAAGGCCCGCGAAGTGAAGCAAACCGTCACTACCCAGGCCAGCGCCGTAGTGGACGAAGCGCGTGGGAATGACGCTTCCAGCAACGTGACCCCTCCCTTAAAGGGCAGCGAAACCGATTTGTCGCGCGGCCTGGGCACTCATCACTAAATACTGCTAGGTTTTCTGACCCCGGTGGCTGGTATCGCACCGGGGTTTTTTTGCCTGTCGCTTCAAACGTCAAGATTCTGTCGGTCCGACGCCGCGTTCGGCGCTTGCGCCTTGCTTTCCGCCAATTTTTATACCAGTCTGCCTGCGTGCGTTCCCGAGGCTGGGGCAAGGATGCACGTAAAATGACAGCAAATGGCCCGTAGTGGCGGAATGAAATCGAACTACTGCGGTCTGAGACTCGGTTTTCATACTCGGTAACGCCTTAATGCGCTTGACACTCGATCCTCGCAACGACATCGACGCCGCCTTGCTTAAATATCGGCGGGTTTTCTGGTCGCTGGCGATCTTCAGCGGCGTCATCAACCTCTTGGTGCTGGTGCCGTCGCTTTACATGATGCAAGTGTACGACCGGGTACTGACCAGCCGTAACGAAACCACGCTGCTCATGCTTACCTTGATTGCCATCGGGCTGTTCATGCTCAGCGGCGTGATCGAATGGTTGCGCGGGCAGGTCATGATTCGCATGAGCGCCGGGATTGACGCCAACCTGGCCCAGCGGTTGTTCGACGCCGCCTTTTCCCGCAGCTTGCGCAAGGCCGACAGCAACCCCGCGCAGGTGTTCGGCGACCTTACCCAGGTGCGTCAGTTCATCACTGGCCAAGGCCTGCTGGCCATGCTCGATGCGCCTTGGCTACCGGTATTCATGGTGATTGCCTTCCTTTTCCATCCTTGGTTCGGGGTGCTGTCGCTGGTGGTAGCGCTGACCTTGATAGTGCTTGCCCTTTGGGGCGAGCTTTCCACGCGGCCTAGCCTGGCGCAGGCGAACGCGTTGTCGATGAAAGCCAACTTGTATGTCAACAGCAGCCTGCACAACGCCGAAGTGATTCAGGCCATGGGCATGCTGCCGGCGCTGCGCAAGCGCTGGGGCTGGCTGCAGCAGGGGATGATCGCCTCCCAGGCAACCGCCAGTGATCGCGGCGCGCGAATCAGCGCCATGACCCGCTTTGTGCGCATCGCCGCGCAGTCCCTTTCCCTCGGGTTGGGGGCGCTGCTGGTGCTGGAAGGGCAGATTTCCGGCGGCATGATGATCGCAATGTCGCTGTTGCTGGGCCGAGCGCTGGCGCCGGTTGAAGTGGCCATTGGCTCTTGGAAGCAATTCGTGGGCGCGCGGCAGAGTTATCGCCGGCTCAGCGACCTCCTCGCCGAAGAGCCGGCCGCGGTTCCGCCGATGGCCCTGCCAGCACCTACCGGCGCCTTGAAGGTCGAGCGCCTGCAGGTGGCCGCGCCCAATTCCCAGGAACCGATCATTCGCGGCGTGGATTTCCAGCTGGCCAAGGGCGAAATCCTTGCGGTGATTGGCCCCAGCGCGTCGGGTAAATCCAGCCTGGCTCGCGCGCTGGTGGGGATCTGGCCGCCGCTGGACGGAGCGGTGCGGCTCGACGGCGCGCCGCTGGACCAATGGGCGCCAGACGAACTGGGCCCGTATCTGGGTTACCTGCCACAGGATATCGAACTGTTTGACGGCAGCGTGGCGGAAAACATCGCGCGCTTTGGTGAACTGGATTCCGAGCCAATCATCCAGGCCGCGCGGCATGCCGGCATACATGACATGATCCTGCGCTTTCCCCAGGGCTACGACACGGTGCTAGGCCCAGGCGGCCAGGGGCTCTCGGGCGGGCAGAAACAGCGCATCGGGCTGGCCCGCGCGGTGTTCAAGCAACCCGCGCTGATCGTGCTGGACGAGCCCAATTCAAACCTCGACGAAGCGGGGGAGCTGGCATTGGTGCATGCGCTGCGGGCACTGAAAACGGCAGGCAGCACCATCATCATGATCACTCACCGGCCTAGCGTATTGGGCGTGGTGGACAAGATCCTGGTACTCAACGAAGGCCGCCAGCAGCTGTTCGGCAGCCGTGACCAGGTGCTCAAGGCGGTATTGCCGCAAGCCAGCGCACCCACACCGGTAAGAGAGGCGCGTTCCGATGCGTGATGTCACCGCGCGGCGCCCCTTGGCGCCGGTTACTCCGATCAGCTCCGAAAGCGCCAATGCCGATGCCGCCGGCACCGCGCGAAAAGGGTTGTGGTTCCTGCTCATCGCCTTGGGCGGATTCTTCCTCTGGGCCTTCCTGGCGCCCTTGGATCAGGGCATGGTCGGGCAGGGCACCGTGGTGGTGGCGGGGGAGCGCAAGACCGTCCAACCGCTGGTAGGCGGGGTGGTGGAAAAGATCCTCGTCAACGAGGGCGATCTGGTCACCCCCGGCCAGCTACTGGTGCAGCTCAATACCGTGCAGGCGCGCTCTCAGCTGGAGGTAACCCTGGGCAAACTGCTGAACGCCCGCGCCACCGAAGCTCGCCTCACCGCCGAGCGTCTGCGCCAGGACATTATCGAGTGGCCTCAAGACCTGCTCGAACACGCCGCCGACCCACGGGCGAAGGCGGCCATGGCGTTGCAGCAGAACCTGTTCCTGACGCGCAAGGCCGAGTTGGCGAGCCGCCAGGGGATCGTCGATCACGAGGTCGCTTCCCTGGGCCAGCAATTGCGTGCCTACCGGCAGGTGAAGAGCAACTACGATGCCCAGATGAGCTTCCAGCAGGAAGAGCTCACCGGGTTGCGCGACCTGGCCCGTGAGGGCTACGTGCCACGCGCCAAGTTGTTCGAGGCCGAGCGCAACACCGCTCAATTGTCGGGCCAGATCGCTTCGGCGATCGGCGACATCGGCAAGACCGAGCAGTCGATCAACGAAAGCAGGCTCAAAGCGATGCAGCAGGAGCAGGAATTCCGCCGTGATGCCGAAAGCCAGCTCAGCGATGTGGCAGCCGAAGCGTCGGGGTATGCCGACCAGATCCGCGCCCTGCAATTTGAAGTGGATAACGGCTCCCTGCGCGCGCCGGTCGCCGGTGAGGTGATGAACCTCACCGTTCACACCATTGGCGGCGTGGCCACGGCCGGGCAAGCGCTGATGGAAGTGGTGCCGGTCGGCACGCCGCTGGCGATCACCGCGCGCTTCCCGCCCATGCTGGCCAACAAGCTGCGGCCGGGGCTGCCGGTGCAGGTGCATTTCACCGCTTTGCAGCGCGTGGACACCCCCACGGTTACCGGCACGGTCATGACGGTGTCCGCCGACCAGTTGATCGACGAGCAAACCCATCAGCCGTATTTCTCCGCGAAAATCGAGCTGCCAGCTGATACCTTGCCCAAGCTCCAGGCCAAGGGCTTGCCGGTCAAGCCGGGCATGCTGGCGGACGTCACCGTGATTACGGGCGAGCGCACCCTGGTCAACTATCTGATGAAACCCTTGCGCGAACGTCTGCTCGCTGCCTTCAAGGAAGAATGAATGAGCAACCGCTGGCTACCGCTTGCCCTCTTGTGCCTGGCTATCCAAGCACATGCACAAACACCTGACACAGACCACCTGACCCTCCTGCAGCTCTACGATGCTTCGCGCTTGAACGACCCGGTGATGCGCTCGGCGGATTTCTCCCACCGCGCCGCGCAAAACGAAGAAGCCATCGGCCGTGGCGGGTTGCTGCCGCAACTCTCGCTTAGCTCGCGCTACGGCAAGGGTGGCCGCACGGACGGCGGAACCGACGAAAGTTACGTGGACAGCGACGATTATCAATCCAACAGTATCTCGTTGGTGGCCCAGCAACCGATCTACGACAAAGGAAAATGGGCGGCCTACCAGCAAGGCAAGGCGCGCGGCGAGCTGGGTGAGGTGCAATACGATGTCGCCAGCCAGGCGCTGTTCGATCGCGTGGCCAAGGCGTATTTCGCCGTGGCGCGGGTTGAAAACGAACTCAAGCTGATTGCCCAGCAGAAAGCGGCCATCGCGGGCCTGGTGGAGCAAAGCCAGCGGCTGTACGACAAGGGGCAGGGCGCGATCACCGATGTGGACGAAGCCCGGGCGCGGTACGACCTGGTCGAAGCCCAGGAGGCCGAAAACCAGGCCCAGCGCATCGCCGCGCTGCGCACGTTATCAGGGCGCGGCAGCCTGCCGCTGCTTGAGATCACCCCCATGCGCGAGTTGCCACCGGACAACAACCCACTGAGCGGTACTCAGGACCTGGCGTATTGGACGACCCTGGCTCGCGATGCCAGCCCGGAGCTTGCCGCGCGCATGGCGCAGGTGAAGGTGGCCGAAACCCAGGCCGAGGCCGAGAAGGCCGGGCATTATCCCACCCTGTCGCTTACCAGTCAGCTCACCCGCCGGGACAACACCCAATACCAGGAATTGTCCCCGCGTCAGGACAGCTACTATGTGGGGCTTGCCCTGGATATCCCGCTCTACCGTGGCGGCGCCACCAGCGCCTCGGTGCGCCGGGCGACCGAAGCGCTGGCCGGAGCCGAAGCCGACGCCGATGCCCAGCGCCAGCAGCTGAGCGAAGACGTGGAAACCGCCTACGCCGGGGTAGTGGCCGGCTTTGCCAAATGCCGCGCGACCCAGAGGGCGGTGGAATCCAACCAGCGCGCGTTGGTGTCCACCGAAAAAGGCTTCCAGGGCGGCGTGCGTTCCACCGTGGACATTCTCGACGCGCAACAACGGCTGTTCGAAGCCCGGCGGGACCTGCTCAACGCCAAGCTGGACATGCTGCAAAGCTACGTCACCCTGCATGTACACACGGGCCAGATGGACCGCGCCGTGCTGACCCAGGTGGAAGCGATGTTCTAATCCTCGCGGCCCGGCCGCCAGGCTTGGTCCGAGACCGCGCCCATGAATACGGGCCAGTCAATGTTGCGCCCGCACAGGATCACCCCCAAGCGCTTACCCTTCAGCTCGCGGGCCATTTTCAACGCGCCCGCGAGCGAGGCGCCGGCGGCGCCTTCGACGATCCAGTGTTCGTCCACGGCCACCGCCCGCATCGCCCATCTGATCTCTTCTTCGCTGACAAGGACGCTGCGGTCCAGCAAGCGGCGGCACAGGTCGAAAGTAACGGCCCCGGGGACAATTCCGCCAACCGTGCTGTCCGACAAGGTGTCCGCGTCAGGTACCTCTACGATCTTCCCCGCCTCGAGGGATCGATACATCGCCGCGGCCTGCTCCGGCCAGCAGCCAATGATCTGCGCGCCCGGGTTGAGCCGTGACAGGGCGGTGCCCACGCCGGAAATCAGCCCACCGCCACCTACCGCGGCGAACACGGCGTCGAGGTCTGGCTGCTGCTCGTTGATTTCCACGCCCACTGTGCCTTGGCCGGCGATCACGGCCAGGTCGTTGTAAGGCGAGACATAGCTTTTACCCTCCTTTTGCGCCTGCCGTTGCGCCTCCAACTCGGCGTCCAGGGAGGTGCCGGGTACGGTCTTCACCGTAGCACCCAACGCGCGCATGGCCTCCATCTTGTAAGGCGACGTGCGTTCGGGCGCGTAAATCGTCACGGCCACCTGGTTCAGGCGGCCGGCCAGGGCAATTGCGGCACCATGATTGCCGGAGGTGGCCGCGATCACGCCTTGCGCCCGTTCTTGTGGGGTCAGCTGCCTGAGCTTGTTGTAGGCCCCGCGGAACTTGAACGAGCCGGTGTGCTGCTGGTGCTCGCATTTGAGGTAGATCTCGCACCCGGTTGCGGCGGAAAAGCGTTCACTGTACGCCAGTGGCGTGACGGCTATGGCGGGGCGCAAGGCGGAATGGGCGGCAATGATGTCTCGATACAAGGCGTCGAGCAAGGCATCCGTGCGTGGGTTCGTCTCGGTCATTCTCGCTCCATAAATCGAACGCTCAAGTGGGGCGTAGGGCGCCGCCGTGGCGCCCGTCGGCGCCTTGAGTAGAAGAGTGTAGTGCGCCAGCGAGGGTTCCTCGCGCATGAAGTGAACCCCGCCGGCCAGTAGCGCCTCGAATGCCAGGTATGCACATGACGGAGCATTGAGATGACCGACCCGAAACTGCAAGAGCATCCAGGCCAGACCCCGGCGGATTATGACGAATATGGCGATGAGCCCCAGCGCGACGCGCCCGGCAAGGAGGATACCGGCGATTCATCCCCGCCCAGCCCGGACGAGGCTTTGACCGACCCGGCGTGAGCGCTACCAAGGCCTACCTGGTGCGCGGTGTCGAGGGGCTAGCGGCGGGCTAGAAGGCGAAGGACTCTCGGCGCGAGGGTACGGGCAGCCGGATTTCGGCATTGCGCAGAGGCCCACTGGGCTCTACGCCCGTTTGGGCCTGGGCCGATGGTTCCGTGGCTTGGGCAGGCTGAGCGGGTGCGGGCGTTGGGCGGTTTGCCTTGCGAACGGTACGCTTCGCTGGGGCCGCAGGTTTGACTGCCGCCAGTGCCACCGCGCTGTCCGCCATCGGGGTAGTGCGCCAGGAGGCGTTCAAATTGCGTGCCTGCGCAACCAGCTCGGCAAGGGCGGCCGCGCGAGCAACGCCCTCACTACCTCCCGCCAATACATCTACGCCGCACGAGCTATGGCT
>Ga0265797_10003841_pt1 | contig 23566 bp, 20 predicted proteins | sample P2T30metagenome_FD_192433 | JGI IMG/M metagenome (GOLD analysis project Ga0265797, IMG submission 192433) | Plant litter microbial communities from East Loma Ridge, Irvine, California - P2 T30 | ecosystem: Environmental > Terrestrial > Plant litter > Unclassified | place: USA: California... | reverse complement strand
CCCGCTAGCCAAGCAGTCCGCCCACCGACCAAGGCCTTGGCCCGCTCTCTCTCAAGACCTGACAGTCGATAAGCTGCCTTTTCGCGTTAGGTTCCGCTTGGTATACTGGTGGCCATCAATTCGAGAAGCCTTTCCACGCGAGTGTGAGGCCCGTTCTGCTCATCGCCTCCCTCGTCCGTACCGCTAAGATCATCACGTTGGCCTGTAATCCGTGAAGCCAAGATATTGCGCTCTTTTAACGGTGTGAAGAGCGGGCCCAAGTGCATTCCTCTGCTGATAAGGCTATGCAGACGAATGGCTTGTCGCCACACAGCGCTGTCGATGGCCAGGAACATAGCAACCGCTCATTATTGCTGGTGTTGTTGGTATCTTACCAAGGTTGACCGCGGCCTTGGCCTCTCGCCCACGAGGCTGATGGGTGCGCATTAGACCGGCAGTGGCGGATATTCGGGGCCTTGACCATATACACTTATGTTCTTTCTTTGAGTTTCATCTTGTCACAAGGTAAGAGAGAGCCGAGTGTATTTCGTAACGTAACGGTAATTCCCCCGCATGATAGCGGATCCGGGGATATTGTGGGACTGTGGACATCGAGGTTGTGTAGTCGCGGTATTATTTTGGGTTCATGCGTGTAGTAGTAGATCCCGTTTTGCACTGGGCCTGCCGTTGTGCTTGTCCAAACTCAAGCCTCAGAAGGCATGCATGGAAACTGAGGTCAGGTTCTACCACCTAGCAATATGTACAGTAACTGCGATAGCGCGCAGGACTATCGCCTGATACCGACGGGCGGCTGATACCCGGCCGACTAGATATGTGACTAAGGCACTCCACGATCTCCCGCCGTAGGCCAGAAGACAGGCAAGACAGGGAGAAAGAGATTGAGCAGGCGATGTGGCGTTTCGAGAAGACCCCAGCTTTGATAGCACTCCCCGGGGCACGGTTGTGCGATCTCTGCACCAGTCGTGGTAGCGGCAAACCTTGATAGTGTACCCAAAATCGCCATCACGTCTCGGTAGCGACCGAGAATGGCAATGGCTCCGTGTTGCACCCAGGATGCGCGAATTCGCATAGCGTAGCATCAAGCCTGCATCTATCCAGGCGACTGGCTGGCATTCGTGATGTGTACGACATGGCATGCACGCCAAGGGAACGACCAAGAATTATGGTAAGCCTATCAGAGAATATACCGTTGGCTCACCTCGGCCTGAATACCATCGTGTGATCTGACGCGTGGATGCGGTCAATCCTACTTCACGACACTTCTATAACGATGATACCAACTACACGTCTTCTACTACAGCCAACAAAAGCTATACATGCTGTTCAGATGCAGCCCACTCACCCCTCTGCCTTATGCCTTATGCCTTCACATCGCATGCATGCTGCGGCCCGGGGTTGCCAGGCTCCGAAGTGATTACTTTCGCGTAGATCAGGTACATGGGCCTTGGCTCTACTGGCGCGGCGAAAGCTATCTACCAGATGCGAGGTGCCCAGAGATACTTGTGTAGTATATGCCTCCAGAGCCAAGTACAGTATACTCGATGAAGAAGGTGCTTCTTCGTATGCCATTATCAGCCCAACCAACGGGATCACCGCCTTGCTTGATTACTGACTGGTTATCAATATTGGGGCTGTGCTTGTTCATGAGGGCAGTAATTGTATTTGCTAAATGGCAATCCTTTATTCGTATATGGGCCAATCGGCTAGCAGCAGCTCAGTCTGCTATACTGCTGATGTACTCTAAATGCTAATGCGCTTATCAGAATCCGCTCTAGACGCAGAGATCATACGCAACTGTGCGTATCTGATGACACCGCGTAAGCGGCCGGGCATGCTTACCCTCGTCTACAGTCCTTCTTGGTGTGATCCTTCGAATAAGCCGCATGCAATCCTTCGCCTCATTGGCGCCTTTGCCGACCCCGTTCTGGCCTGCGGCGTACGGACATCTGTCTAATCTGACCATGCAGCCGAATGGGATGGGATGTGATCGGCTTGTGAAAAGAGAGAATCACAGAAATGCTGACGATGCCATAATCCGCTTTGCTGATAACATGCTCTGGCTTCGAATATTCTACCACCTCTGGTAAACTTTGTTTAAGGGAAGGCACTGTGATTGCTTTTCACGCATAGCTAATGATCATCCAGAGCAAAAGGAACTGAGTCCGCGCAGACCCTTGTGATACTCAAGAAGGCGAATACCGTGACGATGTCGCGACTCAATACCTGGCTCGGCCAGCCTCAACTCCACGAGATGACATTCTCCTCAAGCCGATCCTCGATCTCGCCTTCACACCGTCGGCCGCAGTCATTCTCTCCGGCCTCTTCCCAGCCTTTGCAAGCACTTTGGTCTTGAGACCCCTCTCAGGATCGTGGCTCAGCTTGATCCTCTTCACTTGCCGCTCCAGAGCTTCTTCTCCCTCCACGACTTGGTCCACATCATGACTTTCTCTCTTTCTCTTCGGTCTCTCGGCTTGGGAGTAACGAGGTGGGATAACAGGTCGTACAGATGGGTGCACGTGAAAGTGAATCTCGACACGACAGCCTCTGAAATCGAGCGAGGGAGCTTCGTTGTTGGTCGGAGGTGTGTTGAGCATGTTGACGAGTGCTTGGGATAATGCTGAGTCGTCAGAATGCATCGTGGCTGTTGGAGACAGAATTGAGCCCTCATCCTTGCTGCTTTGCGATGACAACGGCTGTTGAGAAGCCACGGTAAGTCGCTGCACATCATTGTTGTGAACGCTCGGCGTCTCCACTGGCTCAGTCTTGATGTAAGGCGTCGTTCTGCGTGCTCGGCTGGGGGTTCGATTGAGCCGTTCGAGGAGCGGACGAAGAGAAGGAGGCGGGGATGGCATTTTGGCAAGAGATGGGACTCGCGGATTGAAAGAGGCTCTCGATGGTGGCTTCGTCGAGTACATGGCAGCGTCGGAGTATGCGATTTCTGTATGAATACTCTGATGGGTAATTGAATTTCGATACCTTAGTAAAGTGCTGACAAGTTGCGTGTATAAGGTACCTTACAGCTGATAGACGCTCAACTAAACAAAGCACACGGTTCCTGCTGCTTTCGCATCAGAGCCTGCCTTCCTCCCTCCCGACCAAGAACCACCTTCCTCCTTCCTCTTTCACCTTCCCTTCACCTTGCAATTTCTTCAAGACATGCTTCAGACTGCCCTCTGCGGGCAAATGCAAGGCCTCTGGGTACGCTGCATAGATGACTTTGACCAACTCCATGCTTCCCCAACCCCGCTTACCATCATCTCTCGTACTCCCCAACACTTCGATCACCTCTCTCTCCCGCTGCTGGCGGTGCTCAATGTATTCTCTTACTTTGGCCTTGCCGTTTTCCACTAAATCTCCGTGTGCAGGATACAGGCGCCCTTCGACAGCTCCTGCCATTTTCTCCAAACTCGCCATATACTCGGCCAAATCTTCGAACACTGCCGTACCGTGTCCAAGGACGTTGTCGCCGGCAAATAGAGCGCCGTCGCCTTCGAGAACAAATCCAACATGATCATCCGTGTGACCCGGAGAGTAGACAGCCTTCAAACTCGCACCTTCGCACTTGATCACTTCTCCGTCGTCGATTGTTCCCCACGCCGCATCACCCTGTCCTGACGGTGAAACGAACTTCCTGATCTCAACATCTGGTTGCAACTCTCGAACCTGTGCAACGCCACCCACATGATCGTGATGCCAATGGGTGAGCAAGACCGTGTCAATGCTGGCCTTCTCCTCTTCCAATACCTGACGAAGGCGCTCTGCCCACACAGGCTTGCCTTCGCCAGTATCGATGAGTATGCGTTTGGCACCCGTTCCGACGAGATAAGTGTTCGTGCCTTGTAGTGTAAATTTGCTAGGGTTGCCAGCGACGATTCGCACGATAGACGGTGTAAGACGGGAGATTGGCGGAAGGTCCGGGAGAGAAGACGCCATTTTGGACGAATTTCGGAATGCGATGTGAAGGCTGCTAGGTACACTCGCTCGGGTTATTGTGTGCCGTATTTGCAGTAGGCGATTAGCGGTTGTCAAACAGCCTGGCTTGACATACATAAGAGTCCTGTCAGGTTGGTGAAGGAAAGAATCCCATAAGTATGAGATGAGACAGTCGGCTAGGGATCAAATATCTAGGTGAGTTGCAGAACTTATAAGATGCTCTGTTACGTTCGACCATCTGACATGACGATGTCGTGCTGACTCCGCTGCCGAGGTCCACTGGAAATGTCAATGATCGCAAGAGGACTAAAGAGAAGAATACTATGACCCCCTATTAGTACATCTATGCTTCTTTCATACATGTATGCAATACCTTCCACTCCACAGGGAAACAATCTCCTCGGCGCATCCAACACTCAGATAGATGTACCTCACAAACGAATCGTCACGTGATATAGTCCCGCGGAAAGTGAGAATTTGCACTGGGGTTAGGGTTGGTGTAACTTGTGTTTCTGTCCTTTCGCATAGAAAAATACCACCTGAGCAAGTAGGGCTTCTAGCTCTTGTGTTCGACCTTTAGATCGCATATCCAAAGATCCTAGGCTATATCCAGTCTTTTAGGGGTGTGCGTGGGCTTCAAGCCGTGAGAACCAGAACGAAAGACAATTGAAAGCAGATGGTGAGCTTCAAGAACACGTAAAATCCCATGGAGACCGATGCTGAACAACAACTGTGCAGCATGAAAACCGGCATCCACATCCGTCACGTGCACAGGAAGCAGCCTTCGTAAAGTACATCGTATTTCCGAATAGACGAGACTCGGAGCCATGGTCAATGCATCCAATCGTCAAACCCTTCGACGTTCGATGAGATCAATGTCCAATCCCAGCAACCGCAACACATATCTACACCTACATGCATGTAACTCAGTGTTTATGTGTGAATTAACTGCACGGACGAGAGGCAGTATACAGAAACTAGTGCACATAATGAGATGCGTCGTGCACGAGTGCTGCGAGCTAAGAAAGTCAGATATTCAACGTAACAGTATCAGCCACGGGTGTTCATCGAAAGATGGCCGGAAGACAATGACGATACACAGGAGAACGAGCACATTGGATAATGTCATCTGTAAAAAATGGGTAATGTACAATGGACTTTACAAAGCATGCTACACATATCCATACCCCAGCGCCTCGCTTGCTTGAATAATGGAGAAATAAGCCAGTGCCGATATCGCTTGCCAAAGAACGCCTCGCTGAAATCGGAAAAACAGAAACAGAACCAAAAGTGCCGAAAAGTTGAGGTGGTACCCAGTAAAAGCCCAAAACTACGCGGAATTCGACATCATGATTGCTCTTTCGTGAGAGGAAGCCGGAGTCTTGTGTCACTTGTAAGTCCCTAGCCTTGCCAGAATTTCCTGCATGTTGACCTGTCCACCATTGTTGGAAGGTGACGTCGACTGGGTCTGGGGCGCTGGGGCCGGTTGTTGTGACTGCTGCTGCAGGTAGCCTGCTAGAGCACTGGGATTGTGTTGCAGTGCCGTGATAGCGGCCTGTTGGTGTGGAGCGAAAGGCTGCTGTGGTGCGTAGGCATGTGGTGCACCTGCTGGCTGCATCGCAGCGAGGAGATTTTGAAGACCCTTTGGATCAAGAGAAGTGATGAGATGCTGCAGGCTCGGCGGGACCGAAGGGCTCAGTGGAGGGCCTCCAGCGGGTGGCAGAGCAGGTGGCGCAAGGAATCCTGGAGGATAACCAGGCGGAGGGACTGGAGGCATGCCATATGCTGCTGGTGGTGGCTGGCCGTAAGCGTACTGTTGTTGAGGTGGTTGCTGAGGTGGTTGGTGACCCCACATGCTCTGTTTCTTGCGTGAAACGAGCTCGACACAAATTTGGAGGTCCTGGTTGTCGTAGTCGTCAAATTTGATGTTGTTGGCACCAGCGCCAGTACGGTCGAAGAGACGGAGATTTATAAGCCCGGTGTCCTGATTGGCGCGGCTGAGGCGGCACACAGCAAGGACGCCCTCAACCAATTGCCTGCGGACGACAGCATCGAAGTCCAGTCGAGGGCTCAAATAAAGTACATCAACAGTAAGTCCTCGGCCCTGGAATGCCTTCTCGATCCAGTTGATAAAGTCGCGATTTAAATTTTCATTCGAGATGATCTGCACATCCGGAACGTTTTGGGGTGCACGCTTGGGAAGCGGGAGTCCGTCGTCAGAATCGGTCGGACTAGGACCGCGATCGTATCTTCCACCACGCGTGTATGGAGGTGAACGATCCCGGTATCGCTCATCGCGGTACCGGTCGCCTCGAGGAGGCGGAGAAGGAGATCGGTATGGCCTGTAACCATCTCTTTCACGGTCACGTCCGTCACGTGCATCTCTACCGTCTCTTCCACTGCCATAGCTCCCACGACCGGGCGCGTAGCGATCGTTGCTGGCTCGATTGTAGTCAGGCGAACGGGAGCGTCGGCGAGAGTTGACAGGACTCATGTTAGGGCGCGAGTCTTGCTGTGGGTTTCGGTTACGTTGAGGTTTGCTGACTTCCAGGTCTGAATCTAAAGTCAGTATAAGCAGGTCAAGGTTCGATACTCTTACACTTACGAATTTTCTTTCCGCGAATTTGCCTTCCTTCTTCACGAGAGAGCGCAACGGAACAATCCTGTGGCCGCAGGAACTGGACGAAACCATACGCCTGCTTGATAGAAATCTGCGCGAGGTCGCCGTAGCGGTGGAACGCGTGGAATATATCTCGTTTCGTGACTCGTTCCGAACTCAAGTTGCCAACGAATAGTCTCGAGCCATAAGGGAACTGTTCCCAGCGGCCTTCGCTCACGTACTTGCGCTCGTCCTCGATGAATTTGTCGTACTTTCGTTGCGTGTCCGCAGTCCACGGTTGATCATCCTCAGACAGATTAAGCCCTGCAGCGATCTTGTACTCCCTGCGACTTTCCAATGGTGTGCTGCCCTGCTTTCTATTCACGGCAGCTCCCAAAACGGCTTGCTGATCCTGTGTGATGGTCGGAGGAGGGTTGCTAAAAGAAGAGTCGGTGCCCGGAGGAGCAGGCTCAGTGGAGACATGCACAGGGGGTACGAACGCTTGGGAGGAGGCATCCGCGTTGTTTGCTGTGTGACTACTGCGGGAGGCGTTGTTCTGATAGGCAGGATTCGCAGCATGTGGGTGGTAGTCGCGGAGATGGGAGTGTGCATAGTTGGCGTTGATCAATGGCTGCTCTTGTGGAGGCGGCCGCGGAGGGAGACCTGATGGAGGCGCACCAAGTCCAGCGGCGGACACTGGCGAAGAATCGATACCGGGTGCACGATGTTGGTTGGTCTGTGAAGGTGAGGACGCTGTAGCTACATGATGTCCATCGCTAGCTGGAGTGAAGCTGGGGTGTGCAGCATTAGACTGCAGGGTGTTCAGAAGAGCCTGGACATCAACTTCGTTGTTCAAGGGTGTCGCAGATGACTGTACGTGATTCGCCTCACTGGGCTGGGCAGGGAAGGCTGCGTGGTGGGAGGCAGACTCGGCGGCAGAGGGAGTGGGCACAACGAACGATGCCGTGGACTGGGCGACGGGTACGTCAGACACGCCTTGAGGAGGGCCAGCGTTCTGCGATGTGGGCATATTTGTGTCACGTGCACTTGCCTGCTGCGCGATGGCCTGGCTGCCCTGCACGGAAGGAGCAGCCTGGGTCGCGACTTCCTCGCCTGGCGCTGCCTGGCCTACGCTTTCGTCTTGTCGCGGCGCATTTGGGTCCTGCCAGGCGCCAGGGCGCAGTTCTGTGTTGTGCATGGCCGGGTCGGCCATGTGAACTTCGGTCTGGTTGAATCCAACATCCATCATATTATCAAGAACTGGGATGTTGGTTGGCGCTGGGAAGTGCAGAGGCTTGGGCGACGCGGGCGAGAGCAGGGCTATCTCGCTACGCAGCTGCGGTTCGTCGGGGTAGTGTCCAGATGTCATGTGTGGATCAGGCAGGGCGCAAAGGGCGCAGCAAGGGGAGGAGAGATGGGAGCGACAGGCGTGTTATGAGGATGCGGTCATGCTCTGACGGGAGAGGAGCGGATGGGTGGGTGCGGCCTCTCAGCAACGAGATCAACGCGATCTTTGTATATGAGGTGATATGTAGAGTGTGAATCGCAGTCCGTCTCTTTCGCTCGCGCTATATCTAGTTAATCTCCTCGCCGGGGTGCGGTGTCGCTGGGAGGAAGAGGTGGTGTTGCTGGCGTTGTGCTTTGCTGCTTCGAGCTCCGAATATCGCAGGCGGGTTGCGCGCTGGTGACGATGATGATGATGCTGGCGGGGCGGGTCCGGCGCCGCTGGTCACGACGGGAGGAGATGGGCTGGATGAATAAATCACACGGTAGGCTGGACAAGACGAGGGAGGCAACGCGACAGCTTGGGTGGTGCGGTGTGGTGTAGGGAGGGGTATGTGGACATGAGCGCGGTGCAAAATCTGTCTGGCGTTCGTGGCGCGACTACCTTGTGTGAACGGTCCCCGTCATTCTGACCGTTCGTGTCTAGCCTCACTTCCAGCCCTTCAGCACGTGCTACTCACCTACCACCACCACTGCCGGCTCCCGATCCCTTGGAACCTAATCCTTTAGGTAAGCCCTCGCAACCTCACACCGCCGCCATAGTCTGGTATGCAATTGAGCAAAACCTTCCTCGAAGACTGTCACCCGTTCAGAGCACGTCTCAAGGCCTATTCCACCTACCCGGTGTCTGCAGTGACTTCAGACCTATCGATACCAATCGTCTTCACACCGGGATCCTCGGCAGGGATGGCGTCCTACGCGAGTTGTGCTGCGGGTCACGGGATCCGCACTGCTTCCACCAGAATTCCACCGTGGATCTGCCGATACCATCTGCGCCTCATTCTCGCCCTATTCTAGATTGATATAAGTTAGACACGTCCGAGTGCTGTACCCCTTCTGACCCCTGCCTGAATGCTTCTGCGCCAGATGAATCTGACCCAGAATCAAGCCGTCGAATTTCACCGATCGGAATATGTTGTCTATCACCAGAACCTGGCCCTGATTGAAGTGTGCAACATCGCGTGATGTGCGGCTGAGATGCTCATCATCATGGGTGAACGGGCTATAACTGCACGTGGGCAGTGCGAACGGTGTTCACACACAGCACACTACAGGTAAGGTATGAAGTGGCAAGTTCGTTAGGTAAATACCCATGTTACCTACTGATAGAAAGCCGAGGTCCGATTGTCCAAATTGCACCTGGTGCAAATATACACATAGATTGACGAACACAGGGAGGTCTAGAACGTTTGCAAACACTCATAGTGTATTTTAGGAGCTTGCCTAAGCGGAGCTATTCTACATACACCGCCAATACATCCATAGCATCTCAGCAAGATCTGACGAGACCGCTACATGTCCGCAGTCGCGCATGCAACACTGACCAGGCCGAACAGCGGAGAGATGAGCCCGCCCAATTCCAAAATCCTCGAGGCGATATCGCCACATCCATCTTCGCTCTCGCGCTTGGTACGAAGGAACATGCGCATGGTGTCGTAGGCATACTCGTTGGATCTCCTGATGACAAAGAGATCCTTAGGACCCCACTCGTACATCGCACTCCCACTGTGATGAAACTCTCTGACGACAGCCCTATCGAATGCCTGCCTCAAGACGTCGACCAGCGCGTCGCGTACCTCTTCACCCCAGAAAGTGCCCTCGAGCCACATCTCAAGCGTACCCTGACTCATATGCATATGCTGTTGAGTTTCAGCTTTTCCAATGTGCTCGCCACACTCGGCATCGTTGCAGCTCGCGGCGACGACGTCGTTCCAGAGATTTGTGAATGTTGGAGGAGAGATAGGGTGGGTTTCGCCTTTCTTCAAGTTGAACCACTGGCCGAATGTCATAACTGAGTTCTCGTAGACTTTGACTTTGACGTCGTTCTCGTCCTCACGAGCCGAGAGAGCCTTGCAGTCGGTGGATCGTTTGGGCAAGCTGAGGTTGCAGTCGGTGGATCGCCTGGGTAGACTTGGAGCGTGGTTGTTAGGGAGACTGTAGTTGCCGCTTTTGAGCCGCCACTCGAAATCGTCCTCCATTTCAGCTGCAGATGTCAACCCCGAGGTGAGGGATGGTGCGGCTGCCGCAGATACAATGAGCAAGTATGCTGCGAGTAGTTTCACTCTGGCGAACATCTCGGCGGTGACTGTAGTGAAGGGATTGTTGATTATGTCGTTGCTGTTATTTTGTTTCTTTTATCGCGAACGGAGACGCGGTGTAGAAATGGCGTGATGGGTATCCTGTAGGTGGTGTTGCGCTGTGCTTGGGACCGTAGTGTGTGGAAGGTTGACTATCAGCAAAAAGCCAGTAATGTCCATCGCATTTATATGCACCGCACGAATGATAGAAGAGGCAGTGCATTGTGCTCCAAGAACTAACATGCCCCATGCGTGTGGAGTTTGCGGCGTCGCGTCGAACCGAACGTAGTTTCTTGCTATTCTGATAGCATGTCCCTTGCGACCTCCTGTTCCAGCTCGTGATTAACTAGCCAAGTTTTCTACAGGCGTCTATTCTGTGCAGTACAATCGCAATGAGTCGACCAAGACTGTTAGTATTGCGGCACAACTAAGCTAAGATATAGGCCAAGGATGTTGTCTTTCGCAATTATGTCAGTACTCCAATACCGAGAAGATGTAGTGACTTGGCTCGTCTCAGAGCACCTTTTCTGATTGGACATATGTGACAGGTTTGTATGTAAAGAGCGTTGGCAGTTGATTGCGCCAACGATAGCGCTGCCCGAAGGATCGCACATTGTGTTTCAACAATTGCGGCGTCATTGTAAATATTCGGTAGCTTGCAGAAACCCTGCAAAGCGACTGCGCCAAAACGCATTCTCGAGGGAAATGAGGCTGAGTATAATATCATCCTAGAAAAGGACGGGAGATGTGGCTCTTGGCCAATAGACGCGCGCTAAGCACTGTACCTTGGCTTCTACGCCGCAATATACACAATGCCATCAAGAATCTTGGCTGAGTGCATTGATTCTGTAATTAGCACACTGCCACAAGTTGTTTGATCCGCCATGTATGCGAGCTTGTTGCGCTCAATCTGGCCGGACCTCCAAGACAATATCAAGATGTTGATGCTCTGGATGGTAGCAGATCTAATCTCGCTGAGTGATATTAATGATTTCCATCTCCCCGCACTCGTGAAGCGTATGTATCAAGATCCAAGATACCTGTCCAGCATTAGTTCGCGTGGAGCAATTGATGAGGAGCCGAGAGCTACCGTGGCTATGCTTGCAGGCGATGTAGGATCGAAGACCCGCGGATGACCGGTAGATGTCTGTGGTGGCTTTGATATCTGGCTCAGAGCGCGCACGGCACGTTGATGTAGAGGTTCTTGCGCCCTCCGCGCATGTTCATCAGAGCAGGAGGGAAACGCAGTTGACAGCCCGAGTCGAGATGGATGAGCAGTGAAGATCACGTGGCGATAGGCACCTGCAGTATCCGACCGGATCGTCTCAGCGAATCAGAAGCGCGCAAGATAAGAAGCACGGAGCTAAACTTGACATCGCACGTAAAGCCAACGCCAGGCGCTCGCCGGACGACAAGACCACAACATAACGTACGCGTATGCTGGTGCTAACGGAATTTTCGATGAAGGAGAAGTTCAGCAGATCAGACTTTCCCACCACATAAGCATGTGTGAGTGATTGTGTTGCCGATGCTTATCGATCACGTCGCCTCAAAATGCCGAACAGACACAGGCCAGGGCGCTTCCTTCGAGAACGACATCCGGCCGCGCGCCAACAGTTACACATGCACTCAATACCGCGGAAAAAGCAAACTCAGGTAACTATCTCCAGGCGCTCAACAAGATATAGAAACAAGAAGTGATGCCGGAGACAAGGTATCTTATCGCCGCATTGCTGCTATCACTGCTATCTTGCCTCTATTTCCCTCTTCGGCCAGCTGGACCCACACCAAAGATAAGGCAGCGTCTGCAAGTTTCAGCCAACTCTTCACCACGGGATGATCTCTGGGGGTTTAGCTCAAGGTAATCATGGTAGCCACGTGTGCCGGTTTGATACTACCTATAGTGTTGGCCAATGGGATAACTTGTATTCATGACCTCTACCCTGCGAGGTTGAGAAAGTATGGCTGCCTTGGCGAGAAGGCCGTGAAGATGGCTCATGGGAAACATCCTGTAGTACAAGATGGCTCTAGCTAAGCAGTATGTTACACTCAAGCGACAGAAAGATCGTCGCCATTGCCTGACTGATCGCAGCCACAACCAAACACGAAGCTTGGTCTTATCTTCTCCTGGCAGCCTCACCATCATCAGGCATTTCGAAACGATCAATTCAAAGCAGGATATCAGCACTGATTGGGCACACCCAAAGCTATTGCTGCGCTACACCATTTCCGGCGCTGTCGACAAGGGCATATCGCTCCTCCAAATCCTCAGTGACGGCTAGCTGGGCTGGGCGATATCCTGCCGCGAGATTCTCGCACGTCCTGTGGGCCAACCTGGAGACCCCTCGGAAGTAGGCTTCTTTGCTGCACGCCCCATCTTGGGTTATGCAACAGATCGCTGGCTCCGGAGAAGCAAGTTCTGCAGATGCTCGACGTCGATTGAGAGTGTGAACGATATTAATCACCCAAGCAGCCCCTTGATTCTTGTTGCGTAGACACCATCGAACCATCATAACATCTTCAATACGACTCAATTATAATCCTGGTCCAAGACGTCTCTTTTCAATTGTTCAAACCCCCATTCGACCCACCTTTCGAGGGATTGGCCAATAAAGATGGTTGGCTTCAACCCTGCCTTGCTCTGGAAAGCACCAGAGCTCAACCCCATCAACCACAAGGCTCGCTCGGTGCCTCTTTTCAATGTGATCAGCATTCATGGTCGCGTGTTCTTCTTCTCGTGGTTTGGATTCATGATCGCTTTCTGGTCGTGGTAAGTTTACCCGTCGAGTCTCTGTATATCGACAATGTTTAATTGTTCGTACGATTGCTAACATCCGACCAGGTACGCCTTCCCACCTCTGCTCCACGACATTATCAAAGAAGACCTCCACTTGACAGCAGAACAAGTCAGCAACTCAAACATCATCGCTTTGCTGGCCACTCTGCTCGTCCGTCTGGTTGCTGGCCCGGCTTGTGATCGATTCGGTCCTCGATACACATTCGCAGGATGTCTTCTCATTGGAGCCATCCCCACATTCCTGTCTGGTACAGCCTACAATGTGCACCAACTATACGCGCTGCGATTCTTCATTGGCATTCTTGGCGGTAGCTTTGTACCATGCCAGGTCTGGACAACAGGCTTCTTCGACAAGAACATCGTCGGCACCGCGAATTCCATCGCAGCTGGTTTCGGCAATGCTGGTGGCGGCATTACATACTTTGCCATGCCGGCCATCTACAACTCGTTCGTGAAGCAACAAGGACTCACCCCACACGTGGCTTGGAGGGTGTCTTTCGTTGTCCCTGGTATTCTGATCGTGGCCGTCGCGACACTTCTTGTCTTGTTATGCCCTGACACTCCCACTGGCAAGTGGTCGGAGCGCATGCAAGCCACTCCAGATACTCATCAACAAAACGGCATCGTTGAAGGGTCTATCGTCGACGTCCCTGGCCAAGTAAGCGAAGAGTCAAAGAACACCCGAACCTCCTCCAATGGTACGAACACCCCGGACTCGCAGACTCGCACCAACTCGGTCTTGCACAACGACGAGAAGAAGTCAAACTTCACAACTGGAAAGACCAGTGACCCTGAAGCCCAGATCGGCGAACAGCAAATTCTCGACACATCTCGAGGCGAGATCGTCCAAAAGCCTACAATGAAGGACATCCTCAGGATCAGCTTCTCACCACAGACAATCGTGACAGGCGCCGTCTACTTCTGCACTTTCGGCGCTGAGCTCGCTGTCAATAGCATTCTGGGCTCTTACTACACTAAACAATTCCCCACCCTAGACGCCCAACAGACAGGCAACTGGGCTGCGATGTTCGGTCTCATGAACGTTGTCTGGCGGCCGTTGGGAGGTGTTGTGGGCGACATTGCATACAACTACACCAACTCTGTGTGGTCAAAGAAAATCCTGCTACACACGTATGGTGTCGGCACTGGCGCTATGTTGCTCGTCGTCGGCCTCGTCAACCCCAAGAGTGTCAGCGCCATGGTTCCCCTAGTGGCCGTCGGTCTGGCATTCTTCTTGGCTGGTGCGAACGGTTTGACATTCTCTCTCGTTCCTCACGTGCACCCACAAGCCAACGGCGTGGTGTCGGGATTCACGGGAGCATGCGGAAACCTGGGTGGTATCGTGTTTGCGATCATTTTCAGGTATGGATCGAGCTATGGCACTTCCATCTGGATCATTGGTGCGATTGTCATCGGCATTAATGTTGCCGTGAGTTGGATAAAACCTGTTCCTTCTGGTCAGGTTGGCGGGAGGTAGAGATTTATGATGAGAAATGTTTCGGGTTGTGATGCTTGGTCCAGTCAAGAATTCTTTTTCATTATTGTACTTAGTCATGGCGTTGTATCAGCGGTCGCGCAAACATTCAAAGATCACATTTGGACCATACATCATGTGCCGTATAGCTCTGCACAATGTCCTTCCCATAAGCGTCATGTGTTCCGAACGTCGAGACTCAACAGAGCTACCAATGAGAAAAGTGAATGATTGTGGCGGGAAATTTGTTTGGTATTTTTGTAGTATCTAATCGCGTGCGATCAAACACTGACTTGTCTTTCCCCGTGGCTGATGCGGTTCACCATTTATGCGGCGATGGTGACCTCAACCTCAACACCGGCCTCGATGTTGATGATAATCTGCTTGACGACCTCAGTGGGAGCTTTAAGGTCGATCAGACGCTTGTGGATCCTGTCGCAATAATGTCAGTCCAAATTCCCTCTCTGGTGGATTTCCGAGATCTCGAGTTTGTCCAGGTGCCGCGACATCGCGGTCGCGGTCCTACAGCGCCCTCAATATCCGGACAGTATTCTTAACTCACCTCATCTCGTACATGTCCCAGGTCTTGGAGCCCTCACCGCAAGGGGTCTTGCGGGTGGAGATCTTCAGGTTCTTGGTGGGCATGCGGACGGGGCCCTTGACGCTCAGGTCCTTGGACTTGGAGCGGTCGATGAGCTCCTGGCAGACCTTCTCGAGGGAAGAGACCTTGCGGGAGGTGAGGGTGATGCGGATCTTGTGGATCTTGGCCTGCTCGCCCTGCTGGACCTTCTTGGCATCGTAGGTAGACATCTTGGTGGTGTTGTTGGGGGGGAGAATGCGATCGCGACTTGGATGGAGGGTTAGTATGGACTGTAGAGACCGTAACAGAGGATGCGACAGTACATACCTCGGTCTGTGTGTTGGACTCGGTAACGTGACGATCGTGCAGAACAGAAATCAATGCGCTGTGCGGGCGCTGGAGTGAATTTGTTGGAGTGAGGAATTTAGCGCCGGGTAGGGCCGCTGTGTGGGCGCGCGAACGTTGGCAGCTGCGACCTTTCGCTAGATCCCGCACGTGACGTGATGATGGGCGATTGCTGATGATGACTACATCGACAAAACGTTTGGGAGCTGAAGGGAAAGTCGACGACAAAATATTTGGGTGAGAGCAACCTTGACTGAGGAACCACCATCTATCAGAAATCACTCACCACAGGACGCTGTGGCGGAAACAAAATGTCGTTGCCTTCATTAGCACCTATACCGCCAGCGAGCGTCCGCTTGAGCCTGGAACCTACAGAGTGGGAGGCATGTCTGGACGCCTGGCTCACACTGATGGAGATGCACATGAGAACACGCTTGTACACCACAACATCAGTCTCGGTCTTCTTGCAATCATACTATCGCGAATTAGCTCACCTCGATGCAAGTGATGCAACACTACGCTCTTCAAAGGCCGACTCTCTACGGAAGGTTGCGTTCGCCTTGACCAGAAAAGCATGCTCGGAAGCGGGTGATGTCGAGGATCTACTTCAATGGGAGTTTCTATCAGATTTCTGCCGTGTTCATGTTAAGAGCACGAGATTACCGGAACTGTTGTCCAGCCTATGGAGAAGCAAACCCGACGACCTCCAGATGATCTTGCAAAAACGCAAAGACGCCCTCATTACTATGCTGGATTCTGCCAGTCCAGATGTTGCGGAGATGACACTGGGTCAGCTGGCACCCATCATGCGAGTTTCTCCCGAAACTGCTGTCTACTTCATCACTGGCACAGACTTTGTGGATTCTTTGATATCCGGCTACAGCAAAGCCGGTGCCGACAAGACGCGCAAAGCTATCAGTATGACGGTATATCTTGGACTCGTCGCTTGCGTTTCTGGCGAAACATCGAACTTTTCCCTGCTCTCCGATCACTTGTACACCCTCAAGAGTCAAGGCGAAGGCAAGCCTCCTCAACAAGCCGTGGTGGCGGATGCGGTCACCAACACCCCATTACTAGCAAAGCTGCGGCGAAGTGTTGACGAGAAGGCGCCTGAACGCGTGGCCAGGCTACTTGACAGCTTAGAGACTTTCAGATCACCCAGCATTGCAAGACCAAAGAAGCACTCACGCCGCAAACCATCGAGCAGAGGAAAAGGCAAACAGACCGGAGAAGACCATGAGATTCACATTCATCGTATGAGCTATGTGACCCAAGTGCAAGATCTCTTCCCTGACCTTGGAGCTGGTTTCGTGATGAAATTATTGGACGAGTACAACGACGACGTCGAACAAGTCACCGCACATCTTCTCGACGACTCTCTACCGGCCCACCTACAATCTCTGGATCGCAGCGAGCAAGCTCCAATCTTCGATTCGAGTGTACAGGCTGGTATCGACCGCCTCGTGCCGAGCTCGACGCCGCCACAAGCCGAGCCTTACATTCCAGAACGTCGTAACGTATACGACAATGACGAGCTTGATAGGCTTTCCATGGACACTTCTCGACTCCACTTTGGCAAGAAGAAAGAAAATACGGCTCCAGCAGGACAAACCAACAAATCCGCCATCATGTCTGCACTCGCCGCATTCGATGCCGACGACGACGAACGCGACGATACATATGACGCGCAGGACGTGGGAGGTAGCATCGACAACGCCCACCCCGATGGTGAACCCGGCCAGGCAGCCAAGGTCACCCAAGAAGAGAACGACATGGCACTATTTACAGCCTACAAGAGCAGTCCCGAGCTCTTCGGCCGCACATTCGACGTGCGCCGCGGACAAGCCAGAGCTGCACTGAAAGCAGAAACCAGCATGACAGACGAAGCGATCGAAGGCTGGGCCATTATGTTGCAACGTGATCCCAAACGTCTCAATCGCCTTGAATCGCAGCTTGGTGCTTTCGACGGACGGCAGGGCGCGCTTGCGCGTACATCGTACCGCGAGAGCCCCGGTGGTACAGAGACAGAAGACTCCGACGCACCTGGTGGCAGGGGCGGCTTTGGCGGTAGAGGTCGTGGACGCGGACGTGGTGGTCGTGGTGGTCGGGGAGGAGGCAGAGGCGGCAGTGTGGCGGGTCCTTCAGGGGATGCGAGCACAGTGGCTGCGCAAAGGAGGAAAGAGGCCAACAAGGGCAATCAGGCAAACCACAACCGGAAAGCGCAGCGTGGTAAGAAGATGGCCCGAGGAGGGTTCCCCGGCGCGTAGACAAGCGAATACACAACAGCTTAACGCTGATTCTATCCTTATACTTGCTTCGAATCAATAGAATAATATTGTCGGCCTGGCCTACTATGGTCAAGTTACATATGAAAATTGCGGACTTTTCTTAATTCCGAACAATTCGGGAAGACGATTCCTGGTACTTGAATGGCAATAAAAGCGCATGGAATACGTGGATGGCTGACTTCACGAGTTCTCTGTCGTTCGCCGCCATTCGAGTCAGTGATGATTGACGAGCAAACACAACATATATTCAAAAACTTGTATTCTGCTCGCAAAGTATTGCTATAAAGCTCGTATACTTCGTCTAAAGGTCCACTTAAGTTGCCCCACACCGTCTATATTCATAAGTGAGGAGGTGAGAAACACCAAAAACTCCAGTCATGCTCGCATCAATCCCAGCATTTGGCATACACACAACCATCACCCTTACTCCTTAGCAACCCTCATCCTAAGAGTAACAGGATTCGCCGGACAACTCGTAAGCGTCAGCCTCGACCTCACCGGGTTCGCAAGCTGTCCCTCCGCCGGCTGCAGTTTATCAAACCGCTGCAACAGCCGCACGACAACATAACTCGCCTCCGTCAACGCAAACTGCTGCCCGATGCAAATCCTAGGCCCTCCATTGAAAGGAAGGAATTCCCAGCCTGGTTTCCTGCCCTGGAAACGCTCCGGTTTGAACTCCTCGGCGTCGGGGCCCCAGATGTCTTTGCGGCGGTGCGTGACGTGGATGCTGTAGTTGACTTCGCAGTTCGCGGGGATGACGACGGGGCTCTGGCCGTCTGGGCCGCCGCCTCGGGGCAGGGTGGTAACTTTTGTTGAGCGGCGCGAGTTTCCTGGGACGACGGTCCAGAGGCGGAGTGTCTCGTTCAGGCAGTGTTGGAGGTAGGCGGAGCTCTTCAGGGTGGAGAAGGTGATGTTTTCTGGGTTCTCGTAGGTGCCGAAGTCGTTGATGATGCTTTCGCGGAGCTTCTGGAAGACCTCGGGATGGCGTAGCAATTCGTGGAAGAGCCAGGAGAGGAGAGATGCGGTAGTGTCGCGGCCCGCGAGCAGGATGTTGAGAAGTTGGGCGCGAAGCTCGACAGGGTCACGAGTACGCGTTGCGAGCTCCTCGAGGAAGACGTATCGCTCTTTGTGGTTTCCTTCCTCGGCGAGCTTCTCGTCGCCTGCTGACTTGCGCAAGGCGAGGTTGACGTAGTGGTCAATGAAAGTCTGGACGTTCTTGTTGTTCTCGCGGTAGTCCTTAGGGTTGTGCATCCAGTAAGAGTCCGCGAGTCTGAACCGCGTTGCCATGTGAGCTTGTGCGGAATCGAAGTTGCGAGAGAATGATATTTCCCTGACAGGGCAATCACGTTAGTACATTGACTTATTGGAATCGCGACAAGTACGGCGTGTCTCACCTTGACTCCTCGCCCTGAGTACCCATACCCGCTTCTGTCAACTGGCTGCCAACCGACTGGCCAAATAGAAACTCGGTAGCAGAATCGATGGTGAGGCGGAAGAACATCTGCTGTAGATTGACCTCGGTAGTCCATCCATCTGACTCGACGGGTATGACCTTCATCAGATTTTGCACGTGGTCCTCCTCCAGGTCAAGATCTGACACCTGATCTCTTACGAAATTGGGCCTGAGCAAGGCGCGGCTGTGCTCCCATGGCTTGCCGTCCTGAGTGAAGATGCCGCTACCTAGAGTCGCGCCCATGTTGCCAATACGGGCGGGTCCGAGGCCAAAGTCGTTGAATTGCGTGGCGAGCATCGCTTGTATATTTTTGGGGTCGCTTGTGAAGTAGGTGTACTGGAACATGACATAGTTCTTGAACGTGCTGACTTCGCGGCCGTGAAGCTCGCTCATCATGCGTTCCCGCTCGACCAACAGGTCGGGGAACATTTGCTCCTTGTCAGCATTCATGAGTGCTTTGAGGTTCTTGAAGCCACCGAATCCTGCATTTGGGACTAATGGCGCATCAGTTGCGCCCGTCTCCTTGGCTTTGGCTGTCGGGTTGTCAGTCAAAACACTTTTGGAATGACACCGTACCACTGTGTCAATATGATTTTCGCTCCTAGGGCAACTTACCTGCGAGCTGACGCTTTCCGAGGAACACATTGATCGCCTTGTAGATGACGAAGGCGACCACGCCCCACGCCACAAGACCAAAGTAGACATGCATGGCTGCGAAGAATTCCTTCGATGGAGTTGTGTTGAACAGGAAAAGGAAACAAGAACAAGGTGTTGGTGATTCGAAGTACAAAGTGGATTATTCGCTTTCGCCACTAGTGATCGCTTAACCCTGTTAAACGCGAAGAAGGGCTTCTGCGGCTGAGTTGATCGGTGCGAGATAAGATCTGAACGACCTCCTCGTTTATGAAGATCTCGTATAACTAATCAGGGTGTAGCAAGGAGTTTATAGGGCTGTGTGACGTGTACAGTTCCCAATAATGTTCAGGCGAACGGGCAATCAATCAAAGTATAAATAATGCGTGGGCTGTTGGAAACACATGGCTCGGTTTCGGATCCGGCTTGAACTTGGACTCGGGCGAAGTCTAACCCCGACTGTGCTCGCTCGCATTCGTCGGCTCGAACCTGGCCCCCAAGAATGTGAGTAAGATCCGAGTGAACCAAGGCAGTTCTGCGAGAGATAGGCGCTTGCTACCATGTGCTGCCGAGGCTTCGAGAACAGCTCCAATTACGTGACGCGGGAGGAGTAAACTCAAAGCTGTAAATGTTACGCTGCCAGACAAGATTCAGCCGCACTCCAATGCCCTATTACGGACTGGATACGTTCCCCGCTCGAGAGATCATAAGAGAGTAGCTCGTTCCTCGTACCGTGCTAGCATCGTTCTGCAGACTGTTGGTCCGGGCAATTCTCCAGGTTCGTCGGTTCGTTGTTGTCTCGTCCCACTCAACCAACCTCCTTCCTTCCTTCTTGGCGGTCAGCATGTTTTAGGCGCTCAGGGGGTCACAACGGTGCGGTAATGCGGGACATGCTGTAACGCGGTATCCGCGGACCAATGGACCGATACACCTCAGAGCATTAGCCTGCTAATAGGTATAGTATGTGGTACGGCTTGGCTGTACCTCCCATACCATAAGCACAAGTTCGTTCGCCTGCCCGGAGACCGCGCCGCGTTTCATACGGACGTAAATGGCCCTGCTCTTCTGGCGTGACCATTGTTGCATCGGGCTTTTAGGCTGCTTCGAAGTCAGCAAACGCTTGCAAAATGGCCCCCAAACTACGGAGGTAACGCAGGCTATGTCTCAACCGGAGGTAGAGCTCGCATGTCAGAAGACCAGATATTCCCATCCCTGCTGCTGACGATAACAATCGTGGCGCTTGCCTTCAAAATGTTGTGCTCCTAGGCACTCTGATGATACCACGGAGAAATAGGCTGCGAAGCGCACACAAGTCGGTCTATCTCGTCTTGGGAGTTGTACAACGAAGTTGCTGAGGTGAGCTTTGTTGCGTGCGAAACCACGTGGCGTGACTGTAGCCTGCAGTATTCCATGCATCCCGGTGGCGTTGCATGCATAAGCCAGCAGAAGCGAAAGCGAAGCGGACGAATTACCAATAAATGCAGCCTGCATTGTATTTTGGCGAGCATAAGGTGTCATCGATGTATGTATAACTTCTATGATTTCGGCCGTTAGCACGAAGGTGCCATATGGGGGTAGCCATATCGCCGTCGTACTCGGTTCTGTACGGACATATCAATGATTGGCATGATACATGACTGAACTTTGATGATTTCTCGTTGATACAGGAGCGTACACACAGTGGAACATCGGCCTAAACCACAAACCGACCGAGTCCAAAGCCCATTTTATAGCACTTGCCTCACAAAGTAAGAAAAGACCCCCAAAAATATACAATAGAAAAAGAAGAAGCGTGGCGGACATCTTTGCCCCTTCTCTTTTTTCGGAACAATAGGAATAACGCCATTGAAACGCCGCCAAGCTCTCATGCAACGCCGTTAGGATCGATGTCGAAGCGACTTCGAAGAAAGGTTTCCAGCCTTCTAAGCCTTGCTCTTCTTCGACTTCTTCTTGATCTGCTCCTCGGGCACCTCGGCGGAGGCGCCGCTCTTCCTCTTGGCCTTCTTCTCGGCCTTGAGCTTCTTCTTGATGGCCTCCTCGTCGACATCGTCGGCACCGGCGTCAGCCATCTCGACGTCCTCGGACTTCTCAGCCTTCTTGGACTTCTTAGACTTCTTCTCCTTGCGCTCGGCCTGCTCGGTGGCAGCAGAGGTGACACCGGCAACCTCAATCTCCTCGTCAGCAGCAGTGCTGGGGTCGGCGACGTTGATGGATGCAAGAGTCTTGTCCATGGCGTTTTTCTGTAGCAGTCGGATTAGTAATGTACTTCATACTTGTCAGGTCACGACAAATCTTACCATGGCAACCTCGTTCTTGGTGGGGTTGATGCCGTCGGCGTAGAAGCGAAGACGCTCCTCGACCTGCTCCTTAAGAGCCTCACCGAATTGCCTGGTGGGTGCCATGCTGAAGTTGTCGATTCTTGAGGCAATAGAGGTCTTGTTGGCAAGGAAACGGGAGATTCTGCCCTTGTTCTTCATGCCAGCGCGGCCAATGAAGGAAGAGTGGTAGATCAGACCGTACTTGGGGGTGTTGCCCTTGGTCTTGAGAGCACGGAAGAGAGCCTTCTCAGCACCAAGAATCTGGACGGTGGAGGCAGGGTACTTGGCCAAGTTGGTCAAGCTACCAGCGTGGGAGATAAGACGGGCACCGACAGTCTCGCCAATAAGGGCAGCAAGGTTAGGTGCGACAACACCCATCTTGGCAACGAGGTAGGCAGAGAGCGACTTGCGGTACTTGACGAGGGAGACGGTGCGCTTAGCGAAAAGCATGACGTTCTCCATGTCAGTCTCAGAGATGTCCTGGCCCATGGAGATCTTGGCGGCCTCGATGATGGCACGGGCGGTGCTGTGGTCGTCCTCGACGATCTCAGCAAGCTCGTGAAGGCTGTCGTCAGAGAGAGAGGTCTTGTTGCCGATGAAGAGCGCGCAAGCGGCGAACTTCTGGTTGTCGGAGACAATCTTGACGAGCTCGGGGAAGTGCCAGGAGTACCATTCCCTGACTCTCATGGAGAAGGTGTTGACGGCCTTGTCAAGGTGGTCCAGAGTCGCAATGGCCTGGATAATGTGGTTGTCGTTCTTCTGGACGGAGAACTTCACCTTGCTTCTGCTGTAAGCGTGGCCGAGACCAAGCTGTGCGCGAGAGACATCGCCGGTCTGGAGGCCCTTGAGGAGCTTCTCGGCGTGCAGACGGATGCCACGGAGGAGGTCACCGACCAACTCGCTGGTCTCGGGAGTCTCAGCCTCGACACCGGCGAACTCGGCCTTGATGGAACCGGCCAAGTTCCTGTCACCAACACCGAGGGTGACCTTGTTCTTCTCCTTCTTGCCACCCTTGGGCAGGTTGGCCTCCAGAGTGGTGCGGAGGTAGTCGCTCATGATACCCTCGGAAACCTCGTTGGCGTTCTCGAGCGCCTGAGCGGCACCCTGGAAAGGTGCGAAAGAGACGAGCTGGACCATCTTGCCGAACTTGGCGAGGTCGGTATGGCCCTCCTGGACCTCCTTCAGGCGGGCACCGACGGTGTCGGCCTGCAGCTTGACGGAGAAGATGGCATAGCCAACGGAGGACTCGTGGAGGAGGTATTCGACGGACATGGTGGGCGACGTGTGGGCGGGGCGGGTCGCGGGCGGTGAGGAGTGCGCGTCGAGATCAATCGAGCGCGTTCGGTTGTGCAGAGTCCAGTGCTGGACTGAGGCCTCCTGGGTGGGTTGGTGGGAGGAGGAGTGGTCGGAAAGGTCGCTGGCGCAATCGTTCGTTAACTCTCTGGACGGGCACAACTTTTCCTTCCACAAGCTTGCAAAATCGGAAAGAGCGAGCTTCTGAGCCGGGCGCTAGCTCGGCTCGGCCCGCCCGCTGCTGCATGCTGAGAGGTCGAACAGGATCCTGC
>Ga0265797_10003840_pt1 | contig 23566 bp, 22 predicted proteins | sample P2T30metagenome_FD_192433 | JGI IMG/M metagenome (GOLD analysis project Ga0265797, IMG submission 192433) | Plant litter microbial communities from East Loma Ridge, Irvine, California - P2 T30 | ecosystem: Environmental > Terrestrial > Plant litter > Unclassified | place: USA: California... | reverse complement strand
TTTTCCTCTTTCGCGAATACAATATAGCTCCTATTTAGGCCGCTTGAGTTAGTCTAGACGCGTGTATATATCCAATGTCTCGCCTGTCGCTTCCGTCTCGCATCATACGAAGGCTACTCAGTGAATCGCGAAACTACCAGGTTTGGGGGAAACGTCAGCCCTTTTGGCAAAAACCACACTTTGCTCGGACGCTCAAGATGAGTTCAATAGGTGGTGCAAGTATTGGCGTAGGTCTTTACGCCGTGGTAAGCAATCCAGCACAGATTGCTGCGAAACCCGAGGAAGCCGATGAAAAGAGACATCACCTGAAGAACGGCAAGGGGTTTACGAACCCGTGGGATAGCTATATCGAGTCAAGTGCTTGGGAACTGCAAATCAAGGGTATGCTCTGGTAAGTCCGGCATACGGGAATTTTATGAAGACTTTACAAGTTGCGAACTAACACTCCGTGGTAGGCGCAAGATTACCGGTCAAGCCCACAATCCAGACACCTCGCCACCGACAGTACCAGTCCACAAACCAATGTTCCTTCCCTCCCGAGAGACACCACGACTTCGTGCAACATGGCTCGGTCACGCATGCTACTATATAGAGTTCCCGAGCGGCTTTCGTGTTCTCTTTGACCCGGTCTTTGAAGAATGCTGTGCACCGTTCACTATAAAGAGCCTTAAACGCTACACGCCCCCTCCATGTGAGATTGAAGATCTACCAATTGTCGACGCAGTAGTTATAAGCCACAATCACTACGATCACTTAAGCTACCCAACAATCCAGCGCTTGAAAAAGAAATTCCCCGAGGCGCATTTCTTTGCGCCCCTAGGAAATAAAGAGTGGTTTGAGAAGAGCGGGGTTACGAAAGTCACAGAATTGGATTGGTGGGAGAGTAGAGATGTCAAGTTGGAGGAATTGTCGCAAAAGGGGGGTAGGGCTGGCTCTGTTTCTGTGAGTTCGGTGGACATGGGCAAGACTAGTGGTATTACAGCAACGATTGGTGCGCTGCCTTGTCAGCATATCAGTGCAAGGACGCCCTTCGACAAGGCCAAGACGCTCTGGGCAAGCTGGAGTGTGGAATCTGGCGGAGCGAAGGTCTACTTTGCTGGGTACGTCTGCTTTGTACCACACTCATGACTCATTCTTTATGCTGACCCTACCCAGTGACACAGGCTACCGCACGGTTCCGGCTAGCATTCCAACCACAGAAGACGACTACTCGGCTGCGTACTCGCACTTACCCACTTGCCCGGCTTTCTCACAGATCGGTCAACATCGCGGCCCCTTCGATCTCGGTCTTATCCCTATTGGCGCCTACGAACCTCGTTGGATGTTCAGTAACGTGCATGCTAGCCCCAAAGATGCGGTCAACATCTTCGTGGACACGAAATGCAGGAGAGCGCTAGGCATGCATTGGGGTACTTGGGTGTTGACTGAGGAAGAGGTCATGGCACCGCCAAAGGAGCTGCAAGAGGCTTGTGAGTGGAAGGGGATCAAGGGAGGCAAAGAAGGTTTTGGGGTTTGCGACATCGGGGAGAGTACTGAGTTCGAGTCCGGACAGGCTACAAGAAACTAAATGTGAAAGCGGCCGACACGATCGAGTTGTGGAAAATCCAAGTGCGTAGTTTGAAGGACAAGGCGTTGGTTCGGCTGGGTACATGAGTATGCACGTAATGTATATATTTTTGACTTCACGACGTGCATTCTACACCTATATGTTATGATCCGTGTCCACTTTCATGCGTATAATTATCGCAGGGCTTTCCTTCAATATCTACTAAACCTTGATGGGTTCTACTCAGAACCTCAAGTTTCCTGAGTTTTCTGCAAGATGACCTTGATCATTTCATTCCCTAACTTGGTCGCCTCCGGGAACCTCGGTTCGAAGTATCTCTGGATCTCCTCAAACTTCTCCCGGTAGCCATCAAAGTTACCCAGACTGACACGCGAGCTCCAGTCCCGGGCGGCAAAGGTGAACTCCAGGTCGTCGGCCCGGAACGTGTTGTCGTCGATGGCCGTGTCGATGGCTTCCTCGAGGAGCGTGGGGTTGCAGAAGAGGTACTCTGTAATGCCGAGCCACATGCGCGAGGGCTGAATGTGTGTTAGTGGATAAGAATTTGGAAGAGTAATGTAAAGAGGAAAGAAAACTGGGGACCTACAGGCGTCGAACAGATCATGTGGTCGTAGGGGACTATGCCTAGCTTCCACCAGCAGTCTACCATGGCGAGTAGACTGAGATGGTTGTTTTTGAGTTTCTTCTCTGGGATTGTGCCTAAAGCGAATCGGTCAAGCAAGTCATCTCGAAGGAGCAGCTTCTTGCCATCCTCGTTATCGCCAAACACAGCCTTGCGAGCGGTATGCACACGTTCACGGAGCTCGTCCCGCTGCCCTGCGAGCATGAGCTTGAACAGCTCGGTCACAGATTCGGCATACTGCTTAATCTGCTTCTTCGCGTCTGGGTTGAGGATCGCAAGACCTGCATAGACGTGCCACTTATTAGAGTAGATGCGGAGGGTGATGTTCATCTTGACGTTCTCAATACCACCGACGTAGCGCGAGCTGTCCCACGGGAATTGGTTGTTCGCGAACCATGCACCGCCCATACTGAGGAAAGCGGCATGAGTAACAGCTTGTGTGTCCGCTGTAATGCGATCATGCTGCTCGGCGGAAAGATAGACGTGCTTGGACCCGAGGCAGGACATAACATTCTCCACGAACGCAAAGTCAGCATCCGAGGCGCGATACTTGATCAGCACCAGTGGCTGCCCTTTCGGGTCTATGCCTGGCCCGTGGAGGGAGTGCACGGAGACAATGCTGACGTCTTTAGGAAGGTGTTTGTCAAAAGCCTCCATCTCCGGGGCCTTGCATGAGGTCTGACCACCGACTATTGCGCCGACCTTTGTAGCTGAACGTAGGCTCGAGTCAGTAACAACACTGATCCGTGACAGGAGACGGCATACATGGGCCGAAGGTCTTAACGACCGCGTCGATGTTCTTCGCCTCGACGCTGTATATGATGAAGTCGCTGCAGCGAGACACAAGATGACCACTTTGCATGATCTCAACTCTGGGCTGGCGCAGTCTCAGCATGCGTTCGTTCATTGATATATAAAAGCGCTATCCTACAAAGTCCCGAAACTCTGCCACTAATGTATCAAACTTGTCTGGAAGATCGCAGGCGTGAACCCTTCAACGAGAGCATGTCAGCGCGTTCGACGGAGAGGAATCAATCTGTGAGCCACTGGTCAGCAAAGTTCGCGCCATAGTAATGAACAATGCGATGTAGTTGGTCGTAGTTCAGAGGTGTATAAAATAAGGTAGCGAGAATTCACATCATGGACGGCAACATGCCCAATTACTGCAAACCAAGACGGCAGCAGTGTGGACATGCGCCGTACTCGAGCCAAATGCACTCACGGTCATCATAACGGGGGAGGGGAGGATGAGAGAGTGAAGGACTTACCATTTGCAGAAGACACTGGAGCTCCGAAGCTATCAGTCGCGAGTGCACTCACTTCCAGCCAGCTGTGCTCAGCCGGCGGGCGTACATCTTGCCCATGTCGCCCATGCCGATAATACCGACGCTCTTGCGATCGTCCATGGCTGCTGTTGTGTCGCACGCTCTTGTGCGTGAGTGAGGTGGAGGAAGTCAGCCCATTGCAAAGCGATGGAGAGACTGCAGGTCGCTTGCGGCAGCCAAAGAAAAGTCAAGTAGGCGGCTTGGCGCGCTAAGCACGGCGTTTCGGTTGCTCCGACACCCGCGAACAAGCGAAATTCCACCTCCCACCACCGAAAGTTCGACTCGATCGCCGACAGTGTTACGAACCGCCAGTCACGTCAAGAAACCCATATTACCGCCAACATGCCTCCCAAGCAGAAGGTTGCCCGCGCTCCCCAGGAGAACATCCAGCTCGGACCCCAGGTCCGCGAGGTGCGTGCCCAGCAGACATTGGAAATCGCGACGACATGGACTGACAGCAGCGCAGGGTGAGCTTGTCTTCGGTGTCGCCCGTATCTTCGCTTCATTCAACGACACCTTCGTCCACATCACCGATCTTTCTGGCCGCGAAACCATCTCCCGTGTCACCGGTGTAAGTGCAGCCATACCGATTGCATGCGACAGCCGCTGACCAGTACGAAAGGGCATGAAGGTCAAGGCCGACCGTGACGAGAGCTCTCCCTACGCCGCCATGTTGGCAGCCCAGGACGTTGCTGCCCGCTGCAAGGGTAAGATGATTGGAATGGATAATCTGGAACGGGAACAGGAGCTAACATATGCAGAACTCGGTATCACCGCTCTCCACGTCAAGATCCGTGCCACCGGTGGTAACGGCACCAAGACCCCCGGCCCCGGTGCCCAGTCCGCCCTCCGCGCTCTTGCCCGTGCTGGTATGCGCATCGGACGTATCGAGGACGTTACTCCCACCCCATCCGACTCCACCAGGAGGAAGGGTGGTCGCCGTGGTCGTCGTCTCTGAGCATGTGCGCAAATCATTGGCTCAGTGGTGGAATATGGCATGGCATGGTATGCACGATTTATGGTTTCATGACCACAATCAAATAAAGTCGCGGGGAACGGCGAATCGCCTGGTCTCCTTGTTGTACTTGGCTTCTCCTACGAGATAGTCAAGCTAAATCAACAGAACCCTTTTTAGTTCGAAAAGAGTTCCCGACAATCAAGTGCTTACTGCTGTGTTGATTATGAGGTTTACACATTACGATTACGACTGCTTTGGGTATTACGTGACGGACAATATCAAATGTCGACGACTTGGATAGGATTGCCCAACTTGCCTGTATTTCCACACGTCTGGGCTGCATTGACCATGATAGTATTTGGACTCTGCCCGCCCCACACGCGATCCCAGAGCAGCTCTCGCATGCCACGGTACGCGACCCTGACTACATTCCACCAAAGCTTTGGATTCAGGATACCTCGCGTCCACTTGGACTTGATTGAAAGCCCTCGCACATATGCATCGTGAGCTCTGTCCCACCAAACTACAGTTTGCCCTGCGCCCCAATGCACATGGCCGAAGACGTGTAGTGTTGGCTTCACTCGCCTGACCTCAGCAAGGAGGTGCTCGCAGCCGATCCCCGTCGGCAGGGACAGATCCAGATGGTATTTCGGCGGTGTATGTGTGACCAATATATCGATATCTTCAGGCACAGTTTCTGACCACGCGTCTCGACCCCTTTCATACTGGAAGGCATGCACGTTCATGTCTCCACACGCTGGTATATGTGGTGCGCCGTAGATTCGTATCCTTCTCTGACCTGGCTCCGCTGCGAGCAAGGGTGTGGTAACATCCATCTGATCGCCGTCTTTAGGCTCAACCTTGATCGTTAGGCTCAACCGTCGGTGCTGCAGGTAGTGTACCCTCTTCCAATTGAGCCTTCCAGTCCTGTGCTGTTCGGACAGCGATGGTCGTGTCCTTGGATCCAGAAAAGTATCATGGTTCCCACTGATCACTACAATCTCTCTATGCGGGAGCGAGCTCAGCCAGTCTATTTGTTTCTGTATTTCCGCCACACTTCCGTCATTCGTCATGTCACCAGCGTGGATGAGCAGATCGCCTTCCGGTACATCTTCCGGTATCAAATTGTGCGTATCGGATATGCAAACGACTCGAATGGGTGGGCGTTGTAGAGGCTTCGGGGTTGAGCGCAGACATGTGATAAGGTGGTATGCATGGTAGAGGAGTAGCTTGACGGGAGCTCGGAAGAAGAGGGCGATGAAGGGCGTTGGCTCGAACTCTGATGCGGGGCGATACCAAGGATTCAGATGCTCGAGAAGCATTTCCGGGGGGCCAGATGCCCGTCGTAGCTCTGGTGACCGGTTCGCCTGTCACTGGTTTGGTGGTGAGCAAATGGGTGGCAGCATGCGACGCGTCGACCAGGGTCCATGTTCGCGTGGCTTCTTAGCGTGGCTGTGCGGGCCGCGGCTTTCCTCGAGGCATACACCCGACAGCCTATCACCTCCAGGTGATGTCTCTGCTGCACCTAACGAGTTCAGCAGAACGCTCCTCAGCCACGATTGCAGCCTTCGTCATGTATCGCAAAACGCCATCGCGCTGTTACCCTTACCGGACCCCACTATTCCAGCCTCCTGGATTGGTCTGGGATGTGATGACGGCCTTCAGCTCGAGGCCACGGGGCAGTGTTGGTTACAGATCAGGTTGCGCGCCTGCATCGCGGCGTGCTATGCTCTCATGTCGCCATGAAGTTTTGGTAGAAATATCGGCCTTCTCGCTGCTTACCCTTGAGTGATTCTCCAAGTCTGCGTTCATCTCATTGCTTTCCTCTCTCGGCGAGACCGTCCAGCTGTCCCTTTCAAAGGTTACTCCGAACAGCCTTAGAGATGGCAGAGTTGGCTATCGGAGGTGTATCCTTCTTCTTCCAGGTGTTTGCGGGATGTATCCAAGGTTGGCATACCCATTGACCTACGCCTGAAGATGCATTAATAATCTTGATTAGGTTACGAACTGATCGCAGATGCTTGTCATCTTCGCAAAGACTGCCAAGCGCTTCTGGTCAACTTCAAAGTGGAAGAACATCGACTTCTCAACTGGGCAAAGCTTGTACAGCTCGATTATCGAGACGACAAACTGGTCCTGAATCACATGTCGAAAGGCCTCATTATCAACATCATGGAGCAACAACAAAAGCTTCTCTTCTCATTCGGCCGACTAGACAAGAAGTACGAGAGACTTACAGAGCCTCTCCTAGAGGAAGCAGCTGAAGCATTCGTCCTACAAAATTTTGATCGCCTGATCGAAGACGATACCAACGGCTCTGGTGAAGGGAATGCAAGGTCTGTCCGGTTCCCGCCTACTGACGAGCTGGTAAAAATGTCCCTCAAATTCGTGCAACAGTTCAAGGATGTACCAAAGAGGCTCAAATGGGCTGTATTCGATCACCTCAAGATGGAGAAGCTAATCGCGAGACTGGCCGACTTCAACGACAAGATGCACGAAGCGCTCGACAAAGCTCAAGTAGACCTGCTCATCGATATGCAGACGCGTACAAATGACCAAATAGTCTTGCTGAACAGGACGATGTCGCACATGGTTCAAATCTACCAATCCCAGCAATCAGAACAGATTGGCTTTCGAAGGGCTTATTCACTGATAGAGATGGAAGATTCCGAATACGATGGTATGATGGACAGTGGTGCCGTCGCAGCTCGTGGTGCCGCCCGTCAGCCTCTTGCTGCTTTAGCCCAGCAAAACTTCATTCACCTTGCTATCGAAGACTCTCACGAAGATCTTACCACAAGCTATGCAGAAAAGATCAACATGCCAGATCTTCCAAAGGACATTCGTGATACCCAGCTCCAGTACATGGACATACGCCCTAAGCTAGGCAGTCAATTTCCCCTGGAGATTGATGAAGGTGTACGCACGGAGGCATACTACAAGAACACACCTGTGTGGATAGAATGGAAATCACCCGATACCACGGGTCCCATGCAGCAGGATGGTGCTGTGGACGCCAAGATCCACGCTCGCGTCAAGAAACTGGCCGCCTTACTCAGTAAGCACAACAGAACAGTCCGGTTTAGAGCACCCTTCTGCCGAGGCTACTTTATCGACGAGGACGAAGGACGTTTCGGGCTAGTCTTCGAAAAGCCCGCGTCCGTCCCGGCGGACACTGAACCGACATCTCTACACGCACTCATCGCAAACCCCGAGAACGATATACCTTCGCTCACTGACCGTATCACACTCATGAGACTTCTTACCGAGACAGTTGAACGTCTCCATGCGGTGGATTGGCTTCACAAGGGCCTACGCTCGGCCAACATCCTCCTCTTTCCGAAGAAGGGAGGAAGAGTTGAAAACGGTCAGGTCACGCACGGCGAGGTCAACTACGCGGATCCTCTGATTAGTGGTTTCGACTATTCTCGTCCGGCAACCAGCGATGATATGACTGAACGTCCTCTTGACAATCCCGCTGCAGACATCTATCGTCATCCGTCTGTACAGCATAGAGGAAACCGCGAAGATGCCGGCGGTCGTGAGTCTTACAAGAAGTCTTTCGACCTTTACTCGCTCGGTATCGTACTGCTGGAGATCGCTTACTGGAAAACCATTGACCGGATTCTGTCTATCGATCTTGAAAAGGCGCGGCCTAAGCATACGTGGGCTGTGGAGAAAAGGTTACTACAGACGGAACCACAACATCTACGGGGCGTGAAGAGTTATCTAGGTAACACGGTGGAGGGTGTTATCAGGGCTTGTTTGCAAGGGCCTACCGCGTTTGATCTCGATGAGAATGCAGATGAGAAGAGAGAGGTTGTTGCTGCCCAGTTACAGGAGGCATTTGGAGAAAAGGTCGTGAAGAAGTTGGCGTGTATGAAGGGCCTTTAGGCATTTTCTCTCTCATTGATCGCTAGGACACCATGAACATATCTGACCCATGCTTGTTACGTCTATGCCCCATCATGAAATGATGTGAATGCGCTTGATCATACATGTGCTCCGGTGTGCTTGTCTCTTGTCGCTGTTGTAGTCAACATGTGAAGCTAGACTGGCATGTTCGGCGGCGAGATGCACAGTACTCTTTGGGACCTGCAACAAACAAGGTTCTGGTTTAGGGGTTGAGAGTTGTCATTGTATCGAAGAGGATCCTCCAATGCCGCTATTTCATCCATCGTCAATCATATATATGTCCATGAGCAGTCGCCCATGATGCCATCCATCGCTCCGCAACTCGGTTATGCAAATATCCCTAAAGTACAAACAGGCTCGAATCGAAGGCGCTTTACATTCCGTGCTTCTTCAGGTACTCGCCGAGCTCAACTACGGAGTTGAAGGCGTTGGGAGTCTGGATGGTGTCAGGGTGGTGGGCGATGATAACGGCTTGGGTAGTCTTGAAAGCGACGATGCCCTCTTTTCCCTGGGGTTGTTGTCAGTGCTTGAACACTTCATGGTGGGCAATGTCTGGCACCTACCTTCTTCGCCTTGAGCGAGTCGTCGCTTGCCTCGATGGTCATGTACTTGACACCGTTGACCTTGACACCTTCCGAGATGACCTTCTTGGGCTCTGACTTGTCGTTGAAGGATTTGGCGATGGCAGCCCTTTCCTCAGCGGACAGCTGTAATTGGTCAACACCAATCTATTGTTTATGCGCCACCGGAGCTTTGGTTCTGGAGTGCTCGCTGTGTCCGGCGCGTATTGTATCGGACGACTTACCGAGAAGTCGGCGGAGGCGGCCCAGGCAGTCGAGCCCTCGATGTCGCAGATGAGGGCCTTGTCGATGTTACCGGTGCCGACGAGGCTGTGATAGCGTTAGGGATGGACAGGTGATAGATTGGGAGGCTTGATGTACCTGGTGTCAACGTATTCTGCGCCCAAAGTTAGCCAGGACCTTCCAAACTCGACGCCTCGAGCTGCTCACCTTGCCAGGACATGGTTGCGGAGGGTTGATGTGCGTGCTGTGGAAGCTTGTGGTGATGGGAAGATGAAGAGGGATGCGGCGAAGTAGATGCAGGTACTTTTGACTAAGCAGAGCAAGAGGGTAAATGCGGTGAGGGTGTTCAAGGCTGCGTTGTTGGGCTAAAGTTGCGATTTGATAGTGGGGCTGTTTTGACCCCGCCTCTCGCGATGAAATCTAACGGACGCAATTCACTCCTCCAATTCCAGCACGCAAACCTCTGAGCTTCTAATCTGACGACCCGTCACGCGTCCTCCTTGCGCTATCATGCAGCTGCTTACTTGGTGGGGGTCACCACTGCCCTCGATGCCTAACGCGACGGCACTGAGCGCGCCGCATTTAGCTATGCCCACCGCGATACCCGCCTAGTATCCGCCGCGCTCTGGGGTCGAGGACGGATAGCGGGTCAGAGTGCTGGCAATTCAGCAGTCGATCCAACAGTCACGCAAGAGCGGACACTGGAACCGTCCATGTCCAGGTCCTTCACACGTCCACTATTTAACCCGTCTCTGGCCTGTTTGGAAGCAAACGTTGAAATTGCAGACATCGCAAATCGAGCTCCGGGGCAGATATGAAAACGTATTAGCTGGAGTTTGAGGGACGACTGGCTTTTCATCATGCACCTTGTGCAATTTGTACAAGCTGGCGATTCAATTCTCTTCCCACATTGCCGATCTATTCCCTGTCGTGGCCCTTGACTATGTGATGGCTGTTTGCGAACACGTCCCGCTAGTCACGTGCCAGCGCTAAGACGAGCTTGAAGCTTGGAGCTACCATCCAAAAGTTACGTCGCGTTAGACATGACCAACAAAGTAACTACAAGCCCAACCACCGAGTGTACATTGAAGAGCACGCAATAGGACACTGCTACGACTGAAATTGCGCGACAGCCAAGACATGCCATCTCGTTCTCCATCTCCCGCACGCTCGCGCACGCGCAGCCCTTCTCGCGACCCGTCGCACACAACATCACCCAGCCGCCCTCGGTCGGCGCAGTCAGGCTCGCCGCGCCGCTCCGTCACCCCTCGCTCGCCTACACGGTCTCGTTCAATTACTCGATCGCGCTCGCCGACATCACCGTCTCCACGGCGCAATGGGCGACGGAGCTACACACCAGAAAGCAGATCGCGCTCGAGAGGTAGAAGTTATTCCCGGAGTTTGACTCCAAGAGATCGGTCGCCAGCACCTAGAAGCGCAAAGGTAAGCATACTCCCTGTGCTAGACGCAACTTTCAGAGCTGCCTTGCCTCAGCCTTCCTGCACCAGCACGCTGACCCACCAACAGATCGTAGTTGAAGCCTTGACCAGGAACGTCAAAGAAGACCACGTGCGGGAGATATTCGGAAGGTACGGTGTCATCAAGGAACTCACCATGCCCATGAACCCCACCTGTATGTTTCGCCCTACCTCCCCACAGAGCAGGACTGACTATTGAACAGTCAACATCAATCGCGGCATAGCCTACATTCTCTACGAGGAGATCGACGACGCCGAACGCGCAATCGCGAAGATGCACGACGCACAATTAGATGGAGCCAAGATCCAAGTTTCCATTGTCCTTCCCCGCCGTCGTTTCTCACAGACACCTCCGCCCGCGCGTAGAGGCCCGCCGCCACGCGACGACTACGAAGGTGGCTATGGGCGCGGTGGACGGGGACCGAGGGGCGGAGGCCCACCTGGCGCGTACAGGCCACCACCTATGGATGGCCGTTATCGATCTCCACCGCGTCGAATGTCGCCCGATCGAGGACACTGGGGTCGGGGCAGAGGCGGAGGCGGTCGTGGTGGACGAGGGGCCTACGGAGGACGGCCACGGTCGTACACACGTTCTCGCAGCCGGTCACCACGACGAAGCCTATCGCGCTCTTCTTACAGTCGCTCGCCATCCAGAACACCACCAAGACGAAGTGGGGGAGGAGGCTATGGCAGGCGGGACAGTCCACCAAGGAGGGGAGGTCGCGCGGGTGCAGGCGGCGGAAGGAGGAGTCCAAGCTATAGCTCCTATGGCAGCGACCGGAGTCGAAGCAGAGACCGCAGATGAGAGACGCAAGATTGTCTTCATTGTCGGCTGGAAAAGCCTAGAGGCATCCGCACAGTCAAGTAGGAGCTCGGTTGGACTATTCGGTTGGCCAGACCAATGGTATACATTAATTGAAATCGGTCGCAGGCTCAGTTGGGCGAAGTCCATCTTGCCTTGAAAGAAGTTTCCTACATGCCCACGCGTCTTCGCAATCAATCAGGTCATCTTCAACTGAAATCCTGCTCCCTTCTCTTCTTCCTCTCTGCCCTTGAAAATACTACTAAAATCCACGTTGCCCTGCATGCCGGGCGCCTCTCCTCTCTTTGGCGCATTCGGACTCTTCTTCCTTCTCCTCTCCTGCCCGGCCTTGCTTGGAAACGTGGGAAACATCTCGGTCGGTTTCGGCTTGGGTTGCTCTCTGAAGTAAGGATGCTCCAGTACTTCTTTCGCTGTAGGCCTATGGTCTGGATTCAGGGATAGCAACGAAGAGAGGAGTTCAATGCCAGACGCTGTCAAGAAGGGAAATTTTGCACGGTTGAAGCCTGGGGCGTTGCGGTGGTCGCGCGGTAGCTTTAGTGATTTGGAGTTGGGCAGGCGGTAGAATTGTGGCCAAGACTTCTCTGATGGGAGACCACAAAGGGAGAAGATGAGTGAGAGCTCGTCGACCTCGTTCTTGCCTTGTAGTAACGGCTCTTTTGCAAGCAGTTCGCCGAATATACAGCCTACGCTCCACATGTCGACTTCCGTCCCGTAATCTCGAGTCCCTAGTAGAAGTTCAGGCGCACGATACCATAGCGTGACGACCAGTTGTGTGAGGGGTGCGTTCGCCGGCGGGATGTATCGTGCCATACCAAAGTCTGCAAGCTTCAGCTGGCCACGGTTGTTGAGTAGGATGTTTGATGTCTTGAGATCGCGGTGCATGATGAAGTTCTCATGCAGATAGCCGACGCCAGAGACCAACTGTCGTAACAATGTCTTGACTTCACTTGCCATGAATGGCTCACTCATGTCTTCTTGTAATGTCTTGAGGTCATGTTCGAGGAAGTCCATGACCAGGATACATTCTTGCGGGTCGTCACCAGATAGAACCTCCAGAAGATCAACGACATTGGCATGTCTGCAGCGTTGCAGGATGGAGATTTCTCGTAGCGCGGTGATAGGGAAACCGTCTTGGTTGTAGTCCATTTTGACTTTCTTGTGGGCGACCACGGAGCCTGTAGTGATGTCGCGCGCTCGTGAGACCCAGCCGTATGAGCCTTCTTCGATCTGATTGAGGGTCTCGAAGTTGGAAATATGTCGACAAGGGTTCCAAGCTCCGCCTTGAAATCGCAGGAGCTTCCTCTCGGTCTCTTCTTCTTTGGGCTTTGCGGCTCCCTCGTCATCGTCGCCTGTTGATAATCTCCTGCGCTTTGCAGGTCTCGATTCCGCCTCTTGCGTTGTTCGTGAGGCTGCTTCCGCCTCTTGATGTTTCTGAAGCTTCAGGCGTTTCTTCTCTTCTTTCTCTTTCTTCCGACGCGCTTCCTCGGCTTTGTCTGCTTCATCATTTGCCCATCGTGATGCCATAGCTCTTTCTCTTTCCTTTCTGACCAAGAGACCGACTTCCACTATTATCTATGTGCAAAGGCGTGTATTGAGGTTAAGTTGGTTTGGTTTTCCCAGAAGGACCGGGTTGGTGTGTTTCCGTGTAGATGGCGCTGGTTGGACGACCGATAGCACGTGTGAATCGTTAAATGGTGGTCATAGCTTCGTTCACGTTGGCGTTCCGATCTAAACTTTCTGTAGTTCCGAACGCGCCAACGTCATGGAGCTTCGATAAACAAGACCGACATGAGGACCAAACCTCTGAACCTACTGCGGACAGCGACACAGTGTTGTCGATCGGTACCACGACAAACGTCGATCCGAATAACGAAATGTGCCTCCCGGTGGTCGTCGACTTCTGCCTCTACATCTTCCGACTCGGAACGACAATGGTCGACGCCGCTGGCGAAGACGCTGGCTGAAGCTATTACAGTATGAGTCCCCTTCCCAGTATGAAAGCAAGTCTAACATTAGCTTCAGACGACAGGTCCAATCTCGGTAGCGGCGTATATGCGACAATGCCTCACTCACCCCGATGGCGGTTACTACACAAGACAAACATCGACTGGACAGGATCAATTTGGCACAAAGGGTGACTTTGTGACATCGCCAGAGATCAGCCAGGTATTTGGCGAGCTTATTGGTATATGGCTATACGCAGAGTGGCTTGCCCAAGGAAGGAAAGACAAGGTGCAGATAATCGAGGTTGGGCCCGGACGAGGAACGCTAATGGACGATGTACTGAGGGTATGGTGCTCTGCCAATAGTAGAGAATGCGAAGCATGCTTACAGGATGGCAGACCATATCTAGTTTCAAGGCTTTCACAAATAGCATCGAGGCTATTTATCTCATCGAAGCATCACCTTACCTACAGAAACAGCAAGCAAAGTTGCTCTCTGACACCGATGATCTGAAGAAGAGCGACATTGGTCTAACCGCACAATGCAAGTACATGCCTTCCTGCAGGATCGAGTGGTGCGAAGACATCAGGCTGGTGCCAAAAGGTACGCGCTCGACTCTACTCTCTTCATCAACAGCGTACTGACAACATACACAGAGCATACGGCAGCGCCTTTCATACTAGCCCACGAGTTCTTTGATGCACTTCCAATCCACGTCTTCCAGAATATCTCTCAATCTTCGGTGCCTGCTTCATCGACCATCATCACGCCAACCGGCCCTATCAAACCCAAGCACGGCGTGACAACCCCCAAGAATACCTGGCATGAGCTGGTTGTGTCGCCAACTTCGCCGTACTCGGATATGGGCGCAAGTGGCTCTTCGCCAAAGAAAGAGGATGAAAAATTGGACTTCGAATTGACCGTTTCGAAGACACCGACGCCACACTCCTTATACCTGCCGAAGTTGTCTGATCGCTACAAGAAGCTAGAGAATACTCCAGATGCGATCATCGAGATCTCGCCTGAATCTTTTGCCTACGTATCTGACTTCGCTGTACGGATAGGCGGCAGCGCTCCTAAGCCTAGCAACACCTCAGCATCCCATACTCCCTCGAGCAGAAGTGCTCCTGTTGAGGAAAGCTTCGTAAAAGCGCAGCCGTCTGGTGCAGCTTTGATCTTGGATTATGGACCTTTGGATACTATCCCAGCGAACACTCTCCGGGGCATTCGCTCACATACCACTGTCTCGCCTTTTGCATCGCCCGGTCTGGTAGATCTCTCGGCTGATGTGGACTTTCTCGCCCTTGCAGATGCAGCTTTAGATGCTTCTCCGGGTGTTGAGGTTCACGGACCCGTTGAACAGTCTTTCTTTTTATCGACAATGGGCATTAAGGAGCGCGCTGATCGCTTACTTAAGGCTGCTAAGGATGAAGATACGCGAAGACGCTTGGAAACAGGCTGGAAGCGACTTGTCGATAGAGGGCCAAACGGCATGGGTAAAACCTACAAAGCTATGGCTATCGTGCCCTATAAGAAGCAAGGCCCAGTCCGACGGCCGATCGGGTTTGGCGGAGACATCGTTGGCTGAACAATATGATAGCTACCAAATCAACAGTTTTAGCCTTGGACATTAGGTGATGGGCGTCTGATGACTAAATACGATATGTATTCCCATACTGCGTGCCGCAGTTGATTGCATCCGATTGATCGATCGAATTTCTTCAATGTTAATTCCACTCGACTGGCTCTCACGATGGAATGATACTTCGCATAGCCATCCTACCATGATTGATGCGCGATACTTCCATCACCGGTACCCTACGTAAGAGAAAGACCATCCTATGGGTACACTCATCTTGCAAGGAAGTCTTGGTGTCTTTGAAGGACAGCATTGAGGAGAGGATTCCTTCTGATCGTAGAAGGAAAGAACAACGTCACGGATGAATGGACGAGTGCTCTGCACATCAATGATGTTAAGACAATTTACTCCTGAAAACTCCAAAAGAATAGAGTTTAAATCGTATAAGGGGGCATAAAAAGGGAAGAATCTACATAAAAAACATACTAATAAAAATCGTTAGAACACACACTGGCATCGCTAGCCCTCCGACGTCTTCCCTTGCCCAATATCATACCCACATTCAGTGCACATCCCTGAGGCACCTCGTCGTCTTCAGGCTCACCCCGCTCCCAGTCCTCAATCTCATCTTCAGCAAGTTCTTCATCGATCACGTCGAAACGCGCAGAATTGAATCCTGCGTCCCCGAAAGCAGAATACATAGACTGGCGCTGCGGCTTCGGGAAGACAGAAGCGTTGTCATCCTCATATTCAGCGAACGGTTCGGGGTCAGGATGGCTAGATAGAAGCTGTCTGTACTTCTCCACGCGCTCTTCTTGCGTCTCAATGTGGTCATAGATCGGGTTGTCGAGAGGATCTATGTATCCCGTGCGAGAGGATGGGCCGCCGGTGTAAGACGCGATCGTGTGCGCTGTGGTTGCGAGTGATCGGCGGGAGATCATTGAAGCGGGAGGATTGAGGAAAGAGTTCTCCTGCCTGGTAGAACCCGCGACTGACGGTTGTGGCACAGGCCTGCGTCTGATCTGTAATGGAGCTGGACGGTCGTCCGAATTGTGGTGCCGAGGAAGGCGAACGGTAGGGAGGCTCATGGTATCATCAGGCGTGATAGTCCTTTCTGGATTATGCGAAGCCATTGACTCGTTATAATGCCTTGACGCGTTTGTCGATGAGCGAGAAGGTATGAGTCCAGGCTGGTTTCGCAAAGCCGGATGGACATCTTCTTGGTTGTGAGGAATAGTGTATACCCGCTTACGCATACCGGGCATCTCAAAACCAAGATCCTCGGCCTGTGACTTGAGCTTAGTGTCTGGAGGCCGGGGATTAGGACCCAGTTTGGGGTCGAACAGGCTCGGAGCTGATAGTTCTTGTTCTCGCCGCCGTCTTACAGTTCTGGTCGAGGCAGAACGGCTAAAAGTGCGCTGATGAGCAGGGACGGTAGATGAACCTAAACTTTGACAGGGCATCGGACCGACGGGAGTTTTCTGCGTTCTCGTGCGGCTATGTGCACGAAGGTGGCGATGTTGCTCATGCTTCCACTGAGCCCGAAGATGTTTGAGATCCATGCCCAGATCGCATGCTCTTAACATATTGCTTTCTCCACTCGCTTTCCTGACCCAGTAACGCACGAATCGAAGACGTTTGCTCTTAGTGCTGTCCCAGCCAGCAACGCTACGGATCGCATCCATTGTCGTGAACGCCTTGCTGTTGAAGCGACCGACCATACCGGCGAACAGAGCAAAAAGAACATCCGAATCTGATCCCATCCGCGCCATCATACAAGCCGGGCATTGGTCTGCCTGATAGTGCCACTTCGATCCGCACTGAATCGGCTCATGACCAGGGGGAGCGGAAGCACCCGAACTAAAGTTGGGTTGCCACATCCGTAGCACAGGTTCTAGTTGACGGACTTTCAACTTCTGATCCGTCGTTAGAAGGCCGTGGGTCATTACAAGTGGATAGAGAAACTTGCCGATGGCGCCATCGTATTCGTGACGGATCCATTTGAAGATGTCATTGACAAGATTTTGGTTTAGGCCCTTGTGTGTCGTACACAGGTTCGTTGAGCCGAAAGAGAGCCGCGAAGCGCGTAGCCGGCTAGGAAGCCGTTGTATAGCTTCCTTGGTATGTTTACGATATAGCGCTTCCTTGCGCTCATCGCGCAAATCATTGGGAGTAGGGACATGCCGAAAAATACGGACAAGTCTCTTCATGTCGCTGTTGTGGAGCCGGCGAGTCTCTATCCTGTATAGGAATGAAGGCATCGTGAAATGTTGTGAGATGTCTTTGTGGTTGTAATGCATTGTGGGTGCCTTGTGATAATGGTTGTGTTTGGTCTGTTGTAAACATGGAGGAATGTGGAGAGGTTAAGAACACGCACGGGACGTTTGCAATGAGACAGAGTGGTTTCATGATGCAGCGTATATTGCGAGTGATAGGGCGCGGCTGTGTAGTCTGTGAAAGTTATCAGTGTGTATATATCATAGGACAAGCGAAAGAGGAAGAAACAACTCGAACTCAATAAAGTATCAGTAGAGATACCTGCTCATATGATCTGTTGGAGTGAAAGACAGTATCGGTGAGACACTCATCAGTAAAGCAGCTAAGGCTGATTGGCACCAACGATCGAAACAGCGCAACGTGAAAAGCCGTCGCTAACGAGCGAAGGTTGTAGTATTTTGAATGGGAACTCAAATTCGATGTAATCCAACCGTCCAGCAAACGCCGTCCCAGAATCGTACAGTCCGTGAATGAATGACGACAAGATACAGGCCGTATTTCAGAAATAGCAGGAGAATATGCACCAGTGATGCAATGCAGCGGATGTGATAGAACCATCCGGAAGTTATACACCCGAGACTATACATTACCTGCTGCAACAGCATGATGTTTGTTTACACATAAAAAAAAAGTACAGATTAATGTGAGCTTTCCAACCCCAGAACATTGGCTCTCCTGCCGTGCAGGTTTTGATTGACCTTGTTCGTCAAATCTTTGAAATTTGTGCCAGCCGTTGATGAGATGCTGCTAGCCTTCTTGCGCGAGATGCGAGGTGTCGATGCGCCTTGTGGCACTACACCCTCGTCCTGTGTCAGGCCCGAGGCTGCCGCGGTCGACATGGGTACTGCAGTAGCTTCGTTCTCTTTTTCTTGGTCGACCTTCTGCTGTGCTGTAAGACGAGCACGCTCATATTTGGCAGTCACATCGCCTTTGTACATTGTCCCGCCAAGTCGGTCGAGGTATACGAAGAAAGGTTGCGAAAAGTTGGTCTTGATACCCCAGCTCTGGTGATGAATGTCGTGGTAAGCGGCATTGTTGGGGAAGATCCAGTGGATAGGGTCGTAGGGGAATGCGTAACCGCCGTGATCAAGCACTGTCTTGATGGTAGAGCCAGTGAAGAACCACATCGACTGTCGCATTGTCATGCCGGTAAGCAGATAGCTCAAGCCAGCACCCAGGGTATCGAGCGCGAACCCTTCGATCGGGTGGTTGTACAGAGCGCCGTAGGCATATGGCACATAGAGACGGTGATGCCGCGAATGGAACGTTACTGCGTGGGTTAACAAAAGTCGAAGAGCATGACACGGGTTGGAACTTACCATATAACCATCTGTTCAGGTGCATGGCACGGTGCAGCATGTACTCCCACGCGTCCATGATGACTATGGCAGCACTGAATTGGATGGCAGGTATGGCATACCAGTACGCAAAGCTAGCCACGGCCATCTCCCAAGAAGCAAAGGCGGGGACGAGAGTCTGCTCGCCCGCAACTGTCGCTGTCTGCAGCAGCGCGGGGTATTTGCCTCCGATGACAACGGAAGAAAGTATCGGCTGTGAGGTAGCGACCTTGGAAGCCAGCGCGATCGGGTTGACGCCTACCGCAGACAAGACGTAAGGAACCGCGCGCTGGGCAAGTCTGAGCTTCTGCGCGTACCAAGCCACATCGTACTCGGCTTTGCCGGTTGTCGGCGCCTCGTCGATTAAAGAAAGGCTGAAGGATGCGAGAATCTGAATGACTTGCTGGAGTATGACGTCGCGCAGCACTTCGTAGCGTGAAACATGGTTGCGCTTCAGAACCTCTGCTGGCGTGTGCAGCCGATACTGCGGGAAGAAGTCGTACACGTCAATGACGTGGAAAACCAGAGAGACGACCCAGTATCCGACGACAGGCAGTGCGGCTTGTATGAATGCATCGGAGACCCACGATGTGAGAGGCTGAAGGGGCTCGAGGGTGTATTCGGGAAGCGGCGGGAGGTCGTAGGACGTGATGTTTGCGCTCGCCATGGTGCGGCAGCGGTGCGCTAGGAGAGCGGATTATCGATTACAACTGTATGTATGCGAGACTGAGGAGTTGCGCAGCGCAGCCGGCGAAGACGTCGAAGGTGCAGCGTGCTCGAGGCGAGATCGCGGTGCTGGGCCAGCTATGGGGTGACAAAGACGGAGCCGGAAGCCGCGGACCAAGGAAATTAGGGAGAAGGCGCGATGCGACGGACGAGTGATGTCGGTATTCGTGCTGGAGGGCGGATGGCGCGCAATTGACCAGTCGAGCTCAGAAAGGAGAGGCTGAGGTGGGCGGAGCGAGGGTTGGGTGAAAGTCGTGTGAGAGTGGTGCAGCAGCGTGCCTGTGACAGCACCAAGGCATGACGGGGGTTTACGATATACGCGCGCATCATGACATTTCGCCGCCGGGCGCCCGGGCGGGCCTAGTCGCTCAGCCACTTCCACTTCCACCCCTTGCGGTTAGCGCGCTTTTCACACCCAATTTTCGACCCCACCAATTTCTCCTTCACGCCTACAGGCCAGCGCTTCTTTTCCGCTCCAGTCTTCAACCCCTCGCCTGCCCGCCCCGACCAACCTACACTCTTTCTACACATCCCCAGACCCTACTTCCCTCTACCGCCAACATGATCATTTTCAAGGTACGTTGTGTCTGCGCTGGGTCGCTCTTGCCTGCGCCCTACCCCGCCTTCCCTGCTGCACTTGATGCTGCTTTGCGCATGCAGAGAGCCTCTTGTCCTCTCCACTAGTCGCGTAGTACTGACTTCTTCAAGGACATCATCACCGGTGACGAGATCATCTCCGACTCCTACAACCTCAAGGAGATCGACGGCGTCGCCTACGAGGCCGACTGCACCAAGATCACTGTCGGAGGAGAATCATTCGGTGGGTACTGCCATGCGAGATGAAGATCTGGCAGGCTAACGACGTGTAGACACCGGTGCCAATGCTTCCGCTGAGGAGCAAGAGGAGGGAGCCGACGACCAGAAGGAGACCAAGATCGACGTCGTCTACTCTTTCCGCCTGAACGAGACCGGCTTCGACAAGAAGGGCTACCTCACATACCTCAAGGGTAAGAACGCTAGGGCAAAATCTTCCAGACCCAGGACTAACGATAGACAGGTTACATGAAGTCAGTCAAGGAGGCCCTCAAGAACAAGGGCGCCGACGAGGCTACAATCAAGGACTTTGAGAGCAAGGCCTCCGGTTTCGCCAAGAAGATCATCGGCAACTTCAAGGACTACGAGTTCTACACTGGCGAGTCCATGAACCCCGACGGTATGATCGTCCTCCTCAACTACCGCGAAGACGGTGTCACACCCTACGTTACCGTCTGGAAGCACGGTCTCGAGGAGATGAAGGTCTAAGTCCAAGAGGACTTGGCTATGGGAAAGACGAGGCTTGGTTCACGGTTCATTGAATTCACGATTACCTATTGCATGTTTGGGAAATATCCGCCATAGTGCGAAAAGCGGAATGGCACAAATCTAGACGATCTTAAGGAGCCGTACACGATACAGCATATTATTCTCTACCCATGCTACAACCTGCCCTCTAACACCTGTGATGGGGCTTGGTGGAGGCGACTATAAATGGTGAAATGTCGAGTATCAAGCAAGTCTCGCGGCGATGTCAGAATCAGTATCGGACCATATCCAGGGCTGGCACTTGAAATTTCGCCTAACTCAGCTTGGTGAAACATCTCATCGCGTGACCACGCGATACCGCGTATGTGCACAGACCATAGGTTTCATCACCTAGCAACAGCAGCCTCAGGCACACATTTAGCAATCCTCAGCCTTCCGCGACTCACCCCGCTATATCATTACGTCCTGAACCTATTCATTCTTCTTTTTTGTCGCCGCGATCCTGCCAATCTTACTGTCGCATGAAGTCCAAGGTACGAAGGAACATTGTTGCCCCGCGTCATGACGGGTAACGGTGGTCCCGCCGTTTCGCTACCGGCAACTCCGCGTCACCGCTCTGGAGCAGCCCTCAACGAGCTGATTTGCTCGCTGGAAAGACAGTGGAACATCGGTCTTAGGCTTCGTGGTAATGGATGGTCACCAAACAAAGCCATCCCGAGCGATGCGGCCGACAAGGTCAATGCGCTTATCCAATTCCTCTTCTACAGCGCACCGACGGCGCTCGAAGAGGCGATTGAACAATTCAAGGGAGACGCCCCTATTTTGACGCGTGAGGAGCGCTTGGAAAAGCTTCGTGAGATTCTGTCCCGTGTTAAAAAGGGTGAATTGGAGTCGAAGGGCAGGACGCCGAGGAATGAGCCGCCTAAAGTGCGGGCGACACCCTTTAGTGGTAAGTACAAAATTGCTTTTTAAGTTTCCTTCAGAGTTAGCGCGTACATTTCTTCCATGACGGTAGACTATATCCGTGCATGATGGGGAACCCATATATCTTGCGGACTCTGTGATAGAGATGGTCCACGCTGTGCCTTCCTCGGATTGTAATTGCTTCGTGGGTCGGACTGTCAGCATGAAGCTATTCCGTCATCATTTCAGCTGCCATTCTTGATGCATATCAACGAATGCATATTGTTTGCATAGATAGTAAATCAGTCAGACTGTCGCTCATCGGGACTGGACTGGGAGAATGTCTTTGCAATAGCTAATAAAAAGACAGGGGTCAAGCCTACCTCGCAAGTAACAACTAGCTTGCATGACGTTCAGCAAGACGAACATGAGTCTTGTGCTATTGCTGATCCAGGATCCCCCACAGACGTTGACACCGACGATGAGACGGATCAAAAATACGAAACACCGCGATCACCGTCCCGGTCGCCGTCACCATCACCCTCTCCATCCACTAGGTTAGGACAGACGCTCTTTCAGGCAAGTAACCATGCCTCTTTACATGTCTCTAAGAAACGGCCATCTGAAAGCTCCAACCATTCCGAGAACTCGCAGAAATTGACCAAAACCTCGAAAGGGAAACAGGCTGTCAAATCTTTCAACTCTTCGCCGATTCCACCACCGCAATTTGACTTCAAGAAGCCAACACTCGATATGGCTCGGTCTTTCCAACCCGTAAATTCCGTTTCATCTTCGGTCAACACCTCCTTCAACAACACCACATTCTCCTCCCAAGAGACAGCAAATACAACAAACACTTCATTCACCTCGTATGATGGCGCCATCGAGTTACAGGAGAACAGGTTCTCTAGGCCCCAATTGAAAAGGACGAGTTCGACTACAATCGGTTCTCTGGATGATGTGGAGCTCGACCAGGCTATGTTGTATCCCGGGAGCGAAGTGCGTGAGAAAGATATACAGCAAGACCTGAACGAACACTTTTCTCAAGGGAGTAGCGGTCAGAACAGATCTACTTATGGGTCTGTTGATGAGACTGGTCTTCTTGAAGCATCTTTCGAGGTTGAAGAGAAGGAGACCGACCCGCGAGTAATTCCACATGACAAGATGGAAAGTTCCAGACCACCCGCCGTTGTTGACAATCGCCATGGGCAATCCCATGCATCATCGACGCCACGGTTTCCATCCAACGGAGTTCCAAACGGTCAAGAGAAATCGCCGGCTGCCGTGCAATCTCCCTCGAAGATACCACACGAGATTCGTGATCTACCTACCCAAAATCTCTTCGTGGACGCGCTCCCACCAGGGCTAGAACATATCCCATACCATATCTTGTTCATCTGCGAACGTCTAGCGATAGACCACTCAATCTCAATCTTGGACCTGGTAAGCGGTATGGATATCGCTACTGTATCCTCCGATGCAGAGGCGTTTTGGTCTTTCATTGACGAACATCGGAAAATACCGCGTATGAAGCTGCGGGAGTCAAACCGTCTCTGGCAAGCTGCGAAACGCGACTTTGATGGGTTCACTTTCAGAGGACACATCAATCTCAGCCCCAAACGCACTGGCCCGATTCTTAACCTTACATTGTTACCGGTACAATCGGATCGATCATGCCGACTAGAGCGAATGTTTGGCTCCGACCGATTTCTCTACTTATACACGCCAGTCTTCGACTTCTCCGAAACAAATCGTTTCACGGGTGAGCGGCTTCAACAAATTTGCAATCAATTTCAAGCATGGCTACTCGCAGAACACCACTTCTTGAACCGCAAATGGAGAGTCTTCCATGTTGAAGATGTGAAGAAGCCCAAGACCGCTCGACCCAAGGACATGGTCTATGACAAAAGGATCGTGCTGTTCGCCACCGAAGGATGTGGAATTGAGCAACCCTATTCAGTGGGTCAAATGCTCGATCGATTCCTACCATTCCACATCAACAGACACCAA
>Ga0265797_10003839_pt1 | contig 23568 bp, 19 predicted proteins | sample P2T30metagenome_FD_192433 | JGI IMG/M metagenome (GOLD analysis project Ga0265797, IMG submission 192433) | Plant litter microbial communities from East Loma Ridge, Irvine, California - P2 T30 | ecosystem: Environmental > Terrestrial > Plant litter > Unclassified | place: USA: California... | reverse complement strand
ACTCCACGGTCCAGGTGGTCGTGCAGTAAGAAGTGCACCGCGTACATGTTCGGCAGCTCAAAGCGGTCGACCTTCTTGCCGTTGTACTCATCCGCCAGTAGTTGTTTCATCGTCTCGACAGACAGCAGCGAGCGTAGCCAGTCCCATTCATCCTTGTGTCTCACCCACAAGCCAACATTCGCATTCGAGCCCTTGTCGCCACTCCGAGCATGCACTATCCATCCAAGTGGCCCTCGCGTGGTTGGTCCAAAATCAGTCACCCCATTCTCTGTGATTTGTTGAGACGGCTGCTGGGCTGAGTACGTCTTGGACTTTGGCGGAGGCGGAATGACGAAGCTGCTGTCGTCCCACAGATGCACGCGATGCTCGACATCGCTCTGCGGTAGAAGTGTGACGTAGTACTCATATATGGGCTTAGGAAACGCTGTTCTGAGGTCAAGCTGGAAAGTGGCTCCTGGATAGCTCTGCATGATCGGGTCGATAATGGGTCGCAGGAATTTACCTGGAGACAGGTCTTCTTCCTTTGGCGCCTGCGCGAAGACTCTGAGGTCTACTGTCGCCGCTCTTTGGTTGCTAGCGTTTTCGCCTGCGGTACCATTGAGCGTAAACTCGAGCTTGCTGAACCGATGGATGTGAGGCTTCAGTAAGTGCCGCACTTGTTCCTCGAGCATTTGAGCTTTCTGTGGGATGTCGAGTCCGCAAGGAAACCAGTGCACTTCTGCCTGGTAGCCGCCCTTGGCAGTCAATCCGACCTTTGTAGTCGAAGGTGGCAGCTCGCCTTTGACTCCTTGTAGGGCGACACGGTTTGGGCCCAGCTGCTCAAACCAAAGTTCATCGAGAATGGCTGTCACGTCGCTGTTGTAATACCACGGACCTTGGATCTCGTACAGAAGTTGGGAGCTGCAAGTTTGAGTGCTGACTTCACCACCAGTACCTTTGCTCTTGGTAACCACCACCTGTCCATTAGCCGAGATCTCCGCGATAGGGTACCCAATATCGAGCCAGCCTTTGGACTCCAGATCTTTGAATCCGGTGAAGTTGCCGCCTGTGACATAGTTGCTACACTCAATCAGATGTCCAGCGACGAATGCGTTGGCCAGTTCCTGCAACTGCTCTCTCTGCCAGGAATGCCACCAAACTGCTGCACCAATCACTGGACTCGCGTCGCTCACTCTTCCACAAACGACGATATCAGCTCCCTTCGCAAAAGCCGCAGCAATACCAAGCCCACCGAGATAAGCTTGTGCTGAGAGCGGCTCGAACTTCCAGTCGTCCAGGAGTTCACCAGTGCATATATTCTCGAATTTGTTTTGACCTCCACGCTGAGCCTTCTCAATGGCCGGCAATACCTCGTCGCCACTGATGTAGGCAACCTTGAGCTTCAAGCCCTTTTTGGCCACCATCTCGGTGACAACCTTGTGAAGAAGTTTCGTATCCGAAGCGCCAGCATTGACAGCGACCTTGATCTGATGTTTCGCGATATCTTCGATCGCTGGTTCAAGGGCTTCGATAAATGTTGGCTCGTATTGAGCCTCGCCGCTGTTGTCTGACTTGTTCGCTGCGCGGGTTGTCATGTTAAACTCACTCATCCAATCTCCGATTATTACGTCAACTGGATCGGTGAGATAGTTTTCTGCGAGTTGTGCCATCGCTGCTCGACGATCTGTGACAGCGCCTGAGCAGCCGCCGATGCGGATTGGTCTTTGTGATTGTGGAGCCATATTTGGCTGATGTGTAATGATTCGGAGCAGTGTTTGACGGTTCAACGATCACTTCGATCAAGCGATTACTTCAGAACTCACGAAATCCTTACTGTTCATTAAGTAGATGTGCTCACCTACGTCTACCTCGGGAACAAGAGCAGGTGCTTGTCAGGGTCGAGGCGGGGAGAGCTAGCGGATAATGTCTGCCCGAGGCGATCAAGGAAGCATCTTTAGTCCTACATTCTGTAGGCACCGTTTCACACAATGATAGAAGAGACGAAAAGAATATATATGTTTACGGATCGCCAAATACTGAGGCTGGAGGCCTGATATCACCAAGATTGAATCCTTCCACAGCGAGTGCCGTGGTTGGATGCATAATCAATTCTTCTCTTGACCAACCAACCAGCGTGCAGAGTATCACGGATTCGCTTACGACTGATCCTTCATATTGCGAAAAGTGTTCCGGTGATGAAACAGAAAACCTTTCTCTTCGCATCTGATAGTTGTGGCGCACTGCCTCCATGAGTCTCTCGGTGTTTATATACTTGTAACATAGGTGTGCAATAAAGTCCGTATGGCATACACGCATGCTTTGACTGTAATGTGTTACTAGATACTACAAAAACATTAGATATTCTTCGTATGTAAACCAAGCGGCATAGCTACACCTCCCACGTCAACAACATGCAGTACCAAACGTAGTAGAGCAAGCGCAAACAGCGCAATCAATGCCCCAACAAGCATCGCATCCCATTGCCTGAAGATACGCCTAAGCCAGATCAGCGCGTCTTGTAGGTGCACATTCTCTCCCTTGCCACGTCTCGCCGCTCTCAGCCCTCCCAGGCCGTCCAGACTTCTCATATTAGCTTGCTGCTGATACCACTCCATCAAGCCTTGGTCGACCGTCTTCTTCGCGAAATGGCCGAGCGTGCCGCGGTCTTTCATGTACGCTTTGGGTCCCAGCTTGAGGTCGTCGAGGTTGATGCGCTCCTGTATGACGGGGACTGCGAAACCGCAGGACGTTTGGACTAAGATTCATTAAGTTCATGATCGCTTGCAGGAGAGCTCAGGTGATCTTACCTTTGAAGATCTCGAAGTATAGGATAGCTCTCGCGCCGTCGATTCTGTTCTTCTTCATGCGGTCCAGCACGATGTCGAACTCGGGGTCGTTCCACTCTATGACCCGGCCTTTGCAGAACCACCTCATGATCCTCGGACCTTTGTCAAACGAGCAGAACATGATCGTCGCTCTGCCGTTCTCGTGTAGATGGCTGACAGTCTCGATACCGGAGCCTGTGGCGTCCATGTAAGCGACATGGTTGCCATCGAAGACACTCAGAGTCGAAGACGGCAGTCCTTTGGGCGACAAGTTGATATGGTCACCAGCTAGGGGCGCGGAGGCAATGAAGAAGACTTGTTGTTTGAGTGCCCAGTCACGGTGGTCCTCGGATAACGAAGGGTAGAATTTAACCATCTTGATATACGTGGCGACGTGTACGAAGCTGAGATACACTCAGGGTGGCCCACGGAGACGACATAGCCCCAAGATGCATCTATGTGGATACGAGCATACTCCCGGGTAAGGTAGGGCATCGTTGTTCTAAGAGGGCGCAGCGTTACTGAAGCGAGAGACCCCATTGCTGTGGCCAATGAGAGACCTCGTTGGCGAAAAATTATCAGATGGCGTGCCGAAGGATCAGATAAGCGCCTTGGCCTCATCGCCATGTCAAAGGCGCTGAACGAAGGAAGTAAGAACGCAATGTTGATCAAATGACTAAACGACTGATTAGTGATAATTGATTCGAAGCTGCAAGACCTGCAAGTGATAATAAATGCACTATAGTGGCAAATAAAGGGAAGACAATTGCTGTTTCTTGCAGGTTTTACTGATCAAAGGCACTTGATGCACTCTCGGCATTTCCCGAAGGATAAAGATCAATACTCATCATGTTCGTCTTCACTATGATCAGGTGTACTCGATTGGTATCGTAAGACGGTCGTTCTATTGGAATGTGACCATGAGAATGTGTTATATTCCAAACAAGAGATTTAAGTAAAGTGAGCGACAAGGGGGTCTGACCAAAAGGGCAACATATGTGCACTGGCCTGTCCTTATACGGCGCCACCACAAAGATATGTACTGATGAATTTGAATGATATACATAATCTACGCTCGCAAGCCGTACAAGTATGCACTAACACTGACATGCTGACATAAAATTGCAGGTCACATCTGTCCTGGTCTTGTACAAAGGCGGTACCAACGACATTCTCAACGTATTCAACATCATGCAGAGGCGCTGGACGCAAGACTAGCGGTGCTCTTAGTGGCAGTCTTGACAAGTTGCTGCGCATCTGTGGTCTGATCGACGTCGAGAGCCCACCACATGACTTTCATCGTGAACGTGATGGCCGGTATAGCGATTGCCAGGATCCACAATAAGGCGTACAGCCACTCGGGCATGATCTTTGGGCGCTTCTCGGTGGTCCCGATGACACGCTGGATTTCGTGGTCGAACAGCTCGGTCATCTTTGTTTGGCTGAACTCTGCGAGCACCCTCTCCTTGCCACTCTGGCCCATCTTTGCCAAGCTGCCAGCGCTGGAAGTAATGAGAGGCTTGCGCATGACATCTGTCCACTGATCTACCTTGCTGGGGCTTCTCAACCAGCCAGTCCGGCCGTCGTAGATAGTCTCCAACGGACCGCCAGTGTTCGTTGCCAACACCGGCACCCCAGCAAGCATAGCCTCCAATGGTACGATGCCAAAGTGCTCGTTGGTAGGAGTGTATACCAGGATACTGGCTGACTGCAGGAGGCGAGTTTTCAGCTCCTGTGGCACAGACAACAGGAACAGTACGTCCACGTCGTCGGTCGATATGTCTGTAAGGGCGGTGTCTTGCGATTTGAAGGTGGCGTGAGTGAGCTGCAAGGAGTCTGCTAGTTCCTGTAGCGCCTTGTGTGTTCGGACGTTCTCATGTATCGCCGAGTCATAGCCGCCGGCAAGTACCAGTCGGGCATTGCTTCTCTCCTGCTTAGACAAGCTTGCATATGCTTCGACCGCCAATGAGAGATCCTTCTTACCCTCGAATCTGTTGATGCTGAGTAACAGCTTCTTGTCGGGCCACAAAGAGCTTGGCGAACTCGCTTGTTCGATCACTTCTGTGTCAACACACGGGTAGATGACCCGCAGAGAGCGAATGCGAAACCAGGGGAACGTCGACCTGTACACACTCCTGGTGTATTTGCTGTTGACGACGATAGAATCGGCACATCCAGTGCTCCATTCTTCAATCGCATCGAAGGGTACACGGTAGACATTCTTGATGTGCTTGGTCCAACCTTGATCTTGCTTGACGAGGAGCCGATCAGGGTAGTGTCCGTAGAAGAGAATCCTGGCTCTCGGGTAGATGATTCTGAAGAGAGGTACACAAATGCTCAGCTGATCGACGAATATCACATCTGGGGCGAGCGTCTTCAGCTCGGTCGAGAGCAGACTGGTGCTGACGACCAAGGCGATCTGTCGCATTATGGCGCAGAGGATCATGAGACGTCCCCCGACCGACTGCGGAAACAGTTTGTCGCCACGCACACGCACGTCAAGAGTTCCTTGAGTAATACTTAGCCTATGTTGCCTGAAGCGATTGTTTGTCGCTCTTCAATTCGAGCAAGATTGCACCTACCATCTCTGGCTTCATCAAAGCAATGATTCTTGTCGCGGTATGATGTCAATATGGCGACTTTGTGTCCGCTGGACTGCAGTCCTACGGCCGCATCAATGACCAAACGCTCTGCGCCTCCAATGCCAAGGTCCGGATGGACAAAGACGATGCTTTTCTTGCCTGCAGCAGCCGCCATAACCGCGGGCGTATGCAGCGTAAGTGAGATGGAGTTGTTTCAAAAGACTGCGGACGTCGTAAGCAGCTGTGCAGTGTCCTGGTGGTTCGTTGGCTTAGTTAAACAGCTGGCATGCAACTTACGACAGCCGAGCGCTTCGTCGATACAAATCGGGCTAGCTGATCCGAGTTTCGCCCGCTTATTAAGGCCGCCTACATCTTCTCACCTTGTACTTGTACTCTGTACTATAATATTACTTAACTGCTACATTAACCCCGTCTATCAGCGAAAATGTGAATCCTTCGCGCCCTTCGCGGCTGTGAAACCAACCATCTCGTCGCGAGGCAGCTGTTGCTCGCTGTTCTCTACGCTCCACGATGGTCACAGCTGAAGCGTTAGGCGTGCATCTCTCAACGAGTAGGCAACGATGAGGGTATATCTATGTGAGCGTACGCCCCGAAAATGACATGTCACAGAGCTCGTCTCCTCGCCCAGATCAGCCTCGATCCCCATATCACCACCATTTATCCCTTCAACTCCAGCTTTGAGCATTCTCGCTCGTCGAAAACTCTTCGAGATGGCAATCTACAAGCACAACGACAATCCAAACGTGGTTGTGCGCATTCTTCGCAAAGTTTACAACCCAGTCGGCTTCAAGAAAGGCTACAATGCGTTGCTAGCTTTCATTAGCCTTGGCTACATCTTTGGATTTAGCCTTTCTCAAGTCCAAAAATTCGATGTGCCGGGCTACTGGACCAGGAACAACGGACCTGGCGAGACCTGGGCGATTGAGACCATAGGACGGCTATACAAAGTCAGCATGACGATGCATATCGTCGTCGTCATTCCAGCAGGCCTTCTGGTAGTTCTGCAGTTCATTCCGGCTATCCGCTACAAAGCCCTCGTCCTCCACCGGATCAATGGCTACCTTGTCATGTTACTTATGCTCATCTTCTCGGTCACCGGTATCATCATCTCCAGGGTGTCATTCGAGGGCGACTTCGCGACGCAAACATTCGCAGGCGTGTTTGGCATCGCAGTCATTTTGAGCGGAGCGCTTGCTTACATCAACATCAAGCGCCTTCAGATTGAGCAGCATCGCGCCTGGATGATGCGAGCTTGGGCCTACTCCGCCAGCATCATCACTCTTCGTATCATACAAATTATTGCAGCCGAGATCATAGGCGGCATTCCCAACCAATACCGCAACTTGCCCTGCGAACAAATCGATTCGGTTGGTGGAATGTCAGCCGCTACGTACCCGAGCTGCGCAGCCGACCCGACTGGCTGGACTGCAGCGAAAATGGATCTCAATGGCACTGGTGTGGCGGAGGTTATGGCCGCTTTGCAGGGAACCTTCGGCGGCTCTGGTCTGCTTGCTTTCATCTTGCCTGCGATTGGTATCGAGCTTTACCTTCATTTCACACCAGCGGAAGCTCAGCGTTTACGGCAAGTGAGCTTTGAACGCCAGCAGGAGCGTGGTTTCAGACGACCGGGAAGTGCTGGACTCACAGCTGATCGTCTTGGTGATGCAGAATGGGTGCCGCTCAAGCAGCATGCAGAACCGGATGCACAGGGAAAGAGTGTCGCCCGAGATTGAGAGCTGTCGAACTCACCGGCATAGATTGAACCCCACGTCTATGGCAAGGCGCAATCGGTTCGCCATGCTCGAAAAAATTAATGCCACGGATCGGAAACATTCCATTCTGATTGTGAATAGCTCAATTGCAGAGCTTGCTTTATCGAGGGAGTGTAGCATGCGAAGTTGGAAAAGGAAGGTCTGAAGTAAAGTTCATAGCAAATTGCTTGTCAATATCATGATGAATTAGACTATTCAGAATGCGCCATCTCAAATTGCGCTCACAGTTAGGATACAGTTAATGTGAGTCTCTGATTTGATCGAACTCGGTACATCGGCTCACAGTCTGTCTTCAAAGTCAGTACTGAATGCCCTGCCACTCGAACGCAAATACCGAGCCTGAATATAGACCGCGATATCGGATGCCAATTCTGGCAAGCCGAGGTTCGTGTTTTGCCGTGTCACGTCTTCGATTTTGATGGTCTAGTTTTCGTTCGATAACGAACCGATAACGATGTCGTGCTTCTCGTGTGCAATTACTTGATTTCCAGACGACAAGGCATTCAGTCATTTCCATGTCACGAAAGTGCTAAGCATCAATAGCACCAGCGTGATCCTCCACACGCCACCAAAACATGGTTTCAAACCCATTGGTCACCAGCGCCCTGGCCGACAAACGAGCACTCATCGCCGCAATCGCCACGCCAACAATCCTCTACTTTGCGTCCAAAGCAGCGATTTCCTACTTTGGCAATTCAAAAGCACCGCGTGATAAAATCTACCGCTCTCCTCTCGCGTGCGCCACCGCCCAAAGCAACGAGCTCGCCACCTGTGCCTATCCGCCAACCTCTCTCCCCGGTGCCCGAGACGTCCCAACGCCCTACGGTAGCATACGCACATACGAATGGGGCCCTACTACTGGCCGTAAGATCCTGTTCGTCCACGGCATCAGCACGCCCTGTATCGCGCTCGCAGGCCTCGCCCAAGAACTCGTGGAGCAGCACGGCTGCCGTGTCTTGCTGTTCGACTTGTTCGGCCGCGGGTATTCCGATGCACCGGATCCTGCTCTCTACCCTCAAGACTCACGGCTCTGGACGACGCAGATTGCGCTTGTGCTGGGAAGCTCCGAGCTCGAGTGGTCGAGTTATGCGGTTGCTGGGTACTCGCTGGGAGGCGGGATCGCGGCTGACTACGCGAGCTGGTTCCCTGAAGCGGTTGAGAGTTTGATTTTGATCGCGCCGGCGGGGCTGCTGCGGAATGAGAGGGTGGCGTGGTGGTCTAAGATGGTGTACGGTGGCTTCTTACCGACCACGCTCGTGGAGAGGATGGTCAAGAAGCGTTTGCTAGGCGGCACGCCGCAGCAGCAGCCCGAGAAGACGAGTGTCGGCGTCGTGAAGGGCGCTGAGGCTGAGGCTCCTGCGAACGATCAAGGGGCTGGGTTGTTCGCAGGACGACCGACCTTCTCGGTGAGCACCAGCGTTGCGTGGCAGGCTGATGCTCATCCTGGCTTCGTGGCTGCTTTCATCTCAAGCATCCAGAACTCACCGATTAGTGCACAGCAGCCTCGTTGGCAGATGATCGCATCACGACTAGACGAACAGAGATCGAACCCGAATGATTCCACAGCGGCACGACAGGGATTGAGAGAAGGCAAGGTTCTCCTGCTCTTGGGCGACAAAGATAGTGTCATTGTCGCAGATGAGGTAGCAGTGGATGCAGAGAAAGCGATGGGCGAGGTCAACCTGAAAATCGAAGTTCTCGACGGTGGGCACGACCTACCCATTGCTGGCGTCGAGAGCTGTGCTAAAGCCATCGGTGACTTCTTGCACTGGAGTTGAATATCGACTGAAAACCATAACAACATTAGATCACGTTAGATATACAGAATCACATCCGATCAATCGGTTATGTCTTGTTGCATGTTTGGACAACACTCGCTTTGTTCCACGAAATTGTGTCATTCTCTCGCATTGCATTACATTGTCCGGTTCTGGGCGTCTTGAGCCAATTTCGAAAGAAATTGATCGCGTGTTGCAATCAAGTAAGGTTGAATGAACGTATGAGGGCTACTGCTCACAACTGAACACGCTACAACTCAAACCAGCGCCACGATGGCTGGTATCAGTCCACGAAGCCAGTGCGTAGCCAAATGCGGGCAGCACACGAACCAACACCAGAGTGAAGACATGTACCATCGTACTGTAGCAACACGAACGAATGCTGATCGTCATGATCACGGCATAGGGGTCTCGAACATCTCGGAGGGCAATTCCGTTCTCACTGGACAATGACGAGCATTCGTGTAATGAGCTTTACAACCACATGCGCGACGGGTATGAGAGACATCACCGTTTGGGCGTGGGGAGCAATTTGGGCGAGAATGAGGCATTGTAGAAGCCATGTTGACCTGGCAAGTAAGGCTGTTCAGAAGCCGTTGACTTGGTGATTTCAGGGTCCCCAAGCGCGCGGCATAATAGGAGTGTGATATTACACAGGGTTGGAGTAATCCAGAGCGAGGAAGGTTGGTTTCCAGGGCATACGGTGTGTGATATGAAAAACCTGTAAATCTTTTGCGTCGAGTGGATGCGATCGCCATAGACAAGGTAGAAGGTATGTGCATGCTGTAAGAGGTAATCAGGGCGAACTTCACGTGTCTCGCGACATCGGTGGTAACTGTGCTGCATGGCTGCACCTAGCAAGCGAGGTGGATATCTAAGTACGTTTGCATGCCGAGACGTAATCCAGTGGTAGCCTCACTGGTAGGACCAAGCGACTCAAATTTGTCCGCAGGCCTCTGCGTGCGGTAGTTCGTTCGACTTTGGAAGTCTCGAACTGGTGAAACTCAAAGAGCCGACCTGCCAAAAGGAATTGTAGCCCTAATACGTCTCTGATGAGCCTCCGGTCACAGTGGGAGACAAAACGTCTCACTGAGGATTACGGAGGTATTGCGATATATGAGCTCAGCTGATAGTGTAGAGTTGGAGAAACGCACAGCACGAACCCGCTGATGTGCATGTGCAAATGAGCCTAACTTATCTGCATACTCCTCACCTTCCTCACTAATAGAATCGGAGATCAACGGACGAAGCACTGTTCGCGGGCCAGCCGCATAGCCTCGCTGCACATGTCGAAAGCGTCAGCCGGAGTGGCCGGGAACGCAAGCGTCGGCGCAAAATAAAAAATAGTCAAGCAAGCGAACGGGGGGAACATGCGCAGGATGATTCAAGAGTCAAGACCGCGCAGTAGTTTGCGTCCTGGCGACATCCGATACATATTGCGGCACGAGCGCTTGGCAGGCGAAACGTGATTTCGTGTAAGCAAGCGTGACAAGGTACAGTACAGGCAGCGAGGGCTTTGCAGCGTGTTGGTTTGATGGAGGCTGCGCCGTCGCTTCTGCGCCGTGGCCTGTGTTCTGTTTCTTTCTGCGCAGCTGATTGTAAGTGGAGTCTAAAGGCTGGCGAATTGGCGCGTAGGAACGCGCTTGTGACGCCAAATCTAGATTGATTGTCCACTGGAGCACGCGGCTGGCCGGGATGCCGTTGGCGATATGCCAATCTCGGTGGACCATTGGCTTTGGAGACGTCACCATTGCGGAGTGTAGCGACAAGTTGAAGTCTCATTGTCCACGAGCTAGTTGCAGGAGATGTATCAGGCAGGCGTATCTGCATCTGGGCAAGGCCGTATGAGTTGTCGACATGCAGTAAGCAATCTCCTTGGTGAACAGCGATCTTTATTAATGCAGATTGCTAGGAGTACCAGATCGGAAACCGAAGGGAGACCCATGTTAGGTTAGAAGCGCTCCGCAATGCCGGTTGTGGAGATGGAAGTCTGAAGTCTAGCGCCAACTTTACATTGATGGATTTGCTGATTTGCTAAGACCGACGGTGGAAGCACGGCACCATTGCAGATTATTTAGGCAAGCTGGAAAAAACCGAAGGTCAATGAACTGGTGGAGGGCCAGAGTCTGCCAGAGCTTGAGCTACGGGCGCGCTGTCGCTTCGGAGTCAGCGGCAGGCAAGATTTCGGTGATGGACAATCATATGTAGTGGCCGCCGCCGCTGATCAGACCGTCGTCGCAGTGGTTCAGGAGAAACTTCCCTGGAGGCGAGCTATCCGACTGCCGTGGTGAGCCCATATGTGCTCGCATGCACGAGACGTGGTGTACGCCTTGCTGCTACTGTATGCAGTGCTTACGACTATAATTATAATGGCGGTGATATGTACTATTGGGCTCCTTCGCTCGCGGCAGCTTCTTCACATGCAAACACTTTACGCCTGTAAAGACTTCTCTGCGTATTCGGTGGAGTCGAAACACACCGGTCACGACGCTCCGACGTCACTTACCGGGGCCTATACTTTGGCACGCGACAGCTCACACGCCAGCACGCGTTCTAGAGGACCCGCTGGTGCTGCTGGTGGCGGCTGATAGTCGTGGCGGGCGTCCTGCTTCCTGGCGAAGCCCCAAATCAGGCGTCGTGTCTCAGTGCAGTGCAGCGACGCCCTATACACAGACCTCTCCTGGGCCTCGCAGGCAGCGGCTCGGCGTGTCTAGCAGGGAGTTGGTGCCAAAGCTGGAACGGCTTCAACGGCGTGCCGGGCGTACACAGCCTTTTGTACATAGGATCGACAACGCAATCGCTGCTGGCCAAGGTGTCTGCGCAAGGAGGCATCATTGCTGCATGCTACCGCAGATAGACAGGCGGGGCGGATGCAAGAGGCAAGAAAGCCAATGTGGTGCGGTGCTAGGTTGTGCTCCGACTCGCCTGGCTACAGAGCGGAGGCTGCAGCGTAAGAAAAGCAGAATTTGCGTCGCTGTGCTCGCCGAAGAAAATCCAAATGGCTATGAACGGGGCATGGTGTTACGAATGGCGCGCTGCGGTACGAAGCGGCGGAGACGGTGAGGAAGGAAGGGCAAGCGGTGGTGATGTGCAAGGTAGGAGCAAACATTAGATGGACATGGATTCGTCGAGTCTGCATGGCGACGAGTCCACGACATCTCAATGGCACTGGGGATATGTTCGATGTTGCAACGCAATGGATGCTCCACGAGAGATTGCTCCATTTCCTATCGCGTGGATACACGCCTGCGTGTCTGAAAGTCAGATATAGATATGTGGCGCTTAGCCCAGGCCCAGTGGATGGCGGCGGGCGTCGGTGGTGCGCGGGGATACCAGACACGATGTGCTGCTCATGATGATGATGATACATCTCGATCAAACGCTCGCCGCGCATATCAAATGACCTGCCAAACAGACCACGACGGGCGTCACCCTTCGAAACCACGGCAGGTCGCTCCTCGCAGCGAGGTTACGAATAATGTTCATGTCTAAAACTCGAGGGCAACTCTGTAGCGCGCGGGTTGAGAGGGCGGGTATGCAAGCTATCTGGGAGTCTACTACGGAGGTACTCAAGGCACTGTATGAGGCTGTGGCTCTACCGAGCTCCTGGGCGGGTGGCGGAAGCGAGCAGCAGTTAGTGCTGCAGACGGCAAGGATAAGTTGGAAACAAGCTGGGCGGCGAGGTGAGGGGAGCAGCAGGTGAGTGGCCATCAGTGGTCGTGGGATGCTGGTTTGCGCAGAGCTAGCGGCGGACGGGTATGCGCGAGGGAAGGGGAAAGCGAAAGTGGAAGGCTGATATGAGGTGATTGCGGGCGATGTGTCGCTCTGAGACGGGCGAGCAGCATGCACTACCGCTAGTCGGAGAGCATGATATGTGTAGCGTGGCAGCGAGACATCGGACGCGTGCTGGTGTTTGAGGGCGAGATTGCGAGCGAGCCAGAGAGCGTGCGTGCGTATTGCACTGTACAACGTCCGGAGTTGGTCGTCTCAGCGGCAGCAGCAGCAGCAGCCAGCTCATCTGCGCGGACGGACAGGCGATGCAGGCGAGGAGGCATCATCTCACGGGCACGGCGGCGCGCATGGCTGGCGGATATGTAACAGATTGTGTACCTTGGGAGGGCTCGTATGGATGATACTACTGGTTGTGCATGGCTCGGGGCGGCGCCGAGGGACGCTACGCTACACGTACAGACACCGATACAGATACCATAACTCAGCCAGGCGGGAAGCATGAGGGAGGTACCATGTACCAGAGGGCCAGAGCCAGAGACAGAGCCAGAGACAGATAGCAACAATAAAATGCAGTCAACCAACAGCGTCTCGCTATACGTGTTCCGTCCACGCCGTCCGCGACCGGGCTGCCCTCACTGCCTCAGCACCGCTACTACTGCCGCCAGTCGATTAATACCACTTACACACGCCTGTACCATTTAAACGGGCACACGGCAGCGGCAGCAGGGGCAGGGACGCGAGATGGATGCACTTAGCGTGCGCTGAACTGCGATTTGGATTTGGCTATGCTTGCTGTCTCAGCGGGCCAAAACGCCCAGCCATAGCATCTCCACTCTCGGACGGACCTTGGTTGTAGAGCCCTCAGGCGTCAAGTGTCGTGAAGGCTGTCATGCTGTGTCTTGCTTTTCATCACCTCCACCTCCTCGCCGCCGCTCTCTCTCCCTTCATCATCCCCGTGCGTGCAATGGAGCGTTGAATCATCCGCAACCTCCATCTGCCTCACTTCACTCTCCCTCCCCGCCGTTGCAGCGCCCGCGCTTCAGCCTCTCTCCCAAAACCTCCCCTGGCCTCTGCTCTGTCCTCACTCCTCACACCTCGTCCGTGCCTGCCCTCCCTGGTCTCATAAGGCACCGTCTCCTCGTCCGAGTCCACTCCTCACACGACTCGCTCGACCTCACACCGCCGTGCACCCTGTCCATCCCGCTGCCGCCATCTACTCCGTCGACCTCTCCTCTTCGTTGACCGCAGAGCTTCTCGACTGGAACCACCTCACTCACTCTCCTCCGCCTGCCACCTCCACTCAGCCACGACTGCTGTATTCACCGTACCTCGTACAAAGCATCTCGAGCGTCTGTCTTCATCAACCAAAAAGGTAAGAGTATTTCCTGTGTCGTGTGCCCGCTGGAGCCTGGTCCGGACCACACCTCAATTCCTGGACTCGAACTGGACTCGAAGATGCTTGGATACGAATTGGAAGAACAGCAACAATGGACGAGACAGTAACATGTCAGCTTTTGCTGCCAAGTTGCTGCCTGCAAAAGAAAAAGATGGAGGGATACGAAACACGGAAATGAGACGAAACAGAATCTGCGTGGGGCAGCGAGTGAGCATGTGAAGAACTTGCGGAGCCGACCCTTCAAGGTTATTCACATGCCACATCCATGTTGGCGTGCTGTTTGATGAGGCATGTGAACGATGTCTCATTGGTCTGGTGAAAGTGAGCCGTACAATGCTGTCGGTCATGGTGGCATCTACTCATCGACACCTGTGCTGGGGAACCTCCAACTGGATACCACTTTCAATCCACCACTGCACAACAACGACCGCCTAAGAAACAATACTATCACCATCTCTGCGGCTTGCCATCCAGCAATCATCACGCCGTCATCAGATCATCGCTCTACATTCCTCAACAGCCCTGGAAGTCCTCGCCAAAGTCCGTGCTTAATTCCAAGCAAAATTACCTGCCTCGTCTGGGAAAGCGCGTCTGCCCAGGACCCATTACCTCGGATCACACCCTGCTCAACACATCTTCGTGCCTGGACCATACAGAGAACGTATTTGCTGACTAGTCTGTGATATAGTCCTGCAGCGTTCTGCTATAGCGTGCTGTACAGCATTCACTGCGACATAGTTACTCGACCTGTCGTTCATCAGATCTAAGCTCGCCATCAACTGGTACGTCAAGATTGCTGTCAGACCTGGCACGCTTCACCCTTACTCCACTCACCACCCTCACCCGCACAAGCCAATCGCTAACAATCCCAAGACTCTCCCAGGTTACCCCTGAGAGAACCGGCCAGATCTTTTCGGAACGTACCGACCTTGACAAGCAATAGCGGAGGCGTTAGTTCGTTGATCTGCAGATTGCATCGGCATACCTGAAGAACCTTCATCCTTCATCTGCCAATCGGGCCTCTCGCTGTGGCTCGCAAGGAAGTCTCGTCGCGATTGAGAGTACGCACCTGCTTCTCTCGATCCGTAATTTAATCCACGAGGTATGCATGAGCGCTTCGAGAAGCCTTACATCTGCACCCTGGCATTGCCAAAACACGACACGCGACCAATGAGCTAACCCTTGACAGGTGGATCTACTATAACAGCCTCTTCGACATACCAATTCGTCACGGAAGCAGTCGTCCTAGACCATCCATTCTTTTTTGCACTTTACCAACTAATTTCAATCCTTTACACCCGGCCTATACGTCAGGCCAGACATTCACTAATACTGTTCGTTTGACGGACCATCGACTCTTACACCACTCAACGTGTACCTTTCGACCACCGCCAGCAACACCGTCAATCCAGGAGAACTGACATCCATTCTTTTCACACCACCTTCATCATGGCTTTCCGACCGGTTCAACGCCAGTACCCGGCTTACGGCTACTGCGAATCCTTCTTCGTCGAGAACGATGATCAAGGACTTTACGCTCGTGCGGCGGCGGAGCGCGAGAACGCTCGCCAGATTGGCAAGCTGAGGCAAAAGGCGTTGGCTGAGGAACTCTCTCGAGCAACTGCCGAAGAGTACCAGGAGGACGTTCTGGACCACATGGAGCACATGGAGGTATGCAGTAGCCAAGACACCCTTGTCTCGGATTCCAACTAACTTTGACTAGGCCGAGACAATGCCTGACATCCATTCAATTGAGATTCAGACTGAGATCCAATGGTTCATGCGCCCTTACCTTCTGGACTTCCTGCTGGAGGCTCACCACGCCTTCCAACTACTCCCTGAGACCCTCCACCTTGCCGTCAACCTCCTCGACCGCTACTGCTCCCGCCGTGTCGTGTATAAGCGCCACTACCAGCTGGTCGGTTGCGCCTCTCTGTTGATCGCCGCCAAATATGGCGACAGGAAGGAGCGTGTGCCGACTATCAAGGAGCTCAAGTCGATGTGCTGCTCCCTTTACGATGATGACATGTTCACTCAGATGGAGTGGCACGTGCTACAAACGCTCAACTGGATGATTGGTCACCCTACCGTCACAAGCTTCCAACAGCTTGCCACGAGCGAAGTGTCATGCGACCCCGAGCTAGAGCACATGTCTTGGTACCTCACTGAGATTGCCCTCTATCACAAGGAATTTATTTCGGTCCGTCCCTCAGTTATGGCAAGATCTGCTCTCGCTCTCGCGAGATGCATTCTTGGTCGTCAACAGCCTCGCTACTCAGAATGGGCCTCACGCTATGACCCTCAAGTCGTTCTCAACCTGTCCAACCAGCTTACTCAGCCCTCAGCCGCGCTGGTCAGAAAGTACGGCGCACCTCACCTGTCTTCTGTTGCTTCCACCATCGACCAGTTCCTTCAGAGGCAAGCACTTCTGGCTCACCAGGCTGCTCAGCAAGTGGCCACACCAGAGATCCATGTTCAACAAGTCGCATCACCTGTGAACTCACACTTCATGGGCCCGCAGACCCCTCAGAAGGCTTGCTACATGCAGCAAGTTCCCGCCGGCGTCCTGACACCCCCAATCACCCCGGACAAGGACTACCACAACGCTGAAGGCTACGGTATGCCCCAAGCCCACATGTCTCGCATGGGAGCCTGCACACCGACACCGCCATCAGCAGTCGAGCATTATCAACAGCAGCATATGCAGCAGCAGCAGTATGTTCACCCGCAATACGCCCAATAGAATGGTCGTCGACGGGGACTACGCAACCTGAGCCCACTCAAAGGCCGGCTGCTGCAACCATCCACCATCAGCATTGAGCATCGACCCAAGTCACAATTAGCGTCAGCATTCCCATCATCAGATACCAGCATATTTTTTGCAAAGCGTGTTGCCACCGACACATCAAAAGGACAACACGGCGGTGCTCTTTTCCATTTCCTTATCTCGTTTTCCTCTGTTCGCCCACAGCTGCTGTCTATCACGGCAAAGACCGTCGACAGCATGGGCATGGTTTTCCTCATCTTTTTTTTCTGTTTCTTGCTACCAGCCCCCAAAGAATGTACCAAACCCCCTCTCGTCGCGTTCCTCCCTTTTTTGGTTCCCTTTTGAAGCGTTAGCGAATACCCGAGAAGAAGAAGAAGAAAAGCTAGTTCTTTCCTTTTCCCTTTCACCTTGGACAGCATCGGCTCTCAATGGGGCTAAGGGGAGGACTGCATGGAGGATGGGGTTTAAAAAGGAATGTATGAGTATTACAGCTATATTAGAAGAAGGGAGAGTTGCAATTCCGGGGCGTCGTCTTCCGGAGATGCTTGTGGATGCACTCTCAGCTTTCCTTCTGCTCTTTCGAAGAGGAGGGTAATGAAACAATAGAAAAAAACAGAAGTCTTCGAAGTCGTCCATCACCTTTTTTGTTCTTCTCAATTCTGCGAGTGTCAAATGTGAATCTGGTCCAGACCTTAGGTGATTAGGTTACGCTGCGCTGGTGGCGTATCATGGTGGGAAAGTGCTCGTGCACGCGGCTCGGATTTTATTTGGTCTTTTGTTTTCTTTTAAGCGAGTCTCGATCGGCGTGGCGTGGAAGGACGGACTCGGAAGGCGCATGCATCATGCCCATGCTGTGACACGCTGCTTCCTGGCGGGTTGATGCTTGCTTGCATCGCTGCACATATGCACGCAGGACGGTGCTGTGCAACACTTCGAGAGGCGCTTGCGTGCAGCGTGGGAAGCAGGGGTTTGTGCTACGTTATGTTGTGTGAGAGTCGTTGACAGAGGAACATGTACGTGTACATGGATGATGCGAGGGATGGAGAGATGGTGCAGTAGCAAGCATAAGTACGAGTCTGTGTTCGCGAGGCTGGGAGGGAAAGAAAATTTTCATGTGACACTGTCAATCAATCTACACTAGCACGACATCGTTACGAATGGGTTTCATTGCCTAAGGTCACACTCAGCTTCCTAGCAGCTGCGTTCTCATCCACTGCGCCCAACTTCCTTGCTCATTAGCAAGCATCAGCTCATGCCCAAAGTCCTTCTGCACCTCTCCAGCATGGGTGAAAAACTCGTCCACCAAAGCTCCGATCTCTCGAGGAGAGCACGCCACAGCCGGATCGTTGTATTCTTTCATCATCAACATGGCCTCCTCATCGTCCTCGAATTGGTCCAGCGCCGAGCTATGCTCCCCGTACGTTGACCGCGGCAGCACAAAAATTGCCGTCCGGTTGGCTGTGTAGAAAAGCTGTCTGAGCTCGAGGCGTTGCAAGCGATGCATTCTTGCAATGTGGATGAGAATTTCTCGCCAGCTTTGCAGGTCGGGGGCGTGGACGTTGCGGAGACATAGTTGCCGGATGGAGGCTGCGTGTGAGGTGAGGAATTTGAGCAGGTCGCTGCTTTGCGCGATGCGGATTGAGTGGAGGCGCAGACAGTTCAGCCGGAGGAAGAGCATTTCTTGCAAGCCTACGCCGTAAGAAGCTGATGGGCTTTTCCAGGACGGAGCTGAGAGCGTCAGGCTTGTGACGGTGCCGTTGAGGAGTGGGACTTTGCTGCCTTTGAGAAGTGTTGTTAGGCTGTCTTCGGCGTTGAAGCAGGTCCGGTCTGAAGGACAGCGTGCGGCTAGTAGGTGTGTGGTCATTGTTGCGAGGCGCTTGTTGGTTTGGCGGAGACTGCCAAAGTCATAAGCATCGAGCTTGTTTGCTACCATCTCTAGTATCTCGTCGGGGAGGAGTGTGAGTGCTCCATCGTGTTGTTCGGGCTGCTGGAATTCGAGCAGATCGCCACATTCGTCTCCCACAAAGCATTGCTGAAACATTGTAAGGGCCATGATCGTGCTGCAATTGAAGTCAACTTTTTGAAGCAGTACTGCACAAACAGCCTCTTGAGAGCAAGTCTGTGTATATAATTGGGCGAGAATGTCAATATGGCAGCCCCTTGCGTCAACGTCGTTGGGGATCAGCAAAGATCGGATCTCATGTCTTTGAGCCCCCTCCCTCCCACTATCTGTGCTCAATACTTATGCTATAACGTTTGGCCTTGTCTTACAAGAGCAATAAACGACTTCCAGGCTCTCCCATGGGGCCGATGCAGGCGAAAGAGACTGGACCTGAGGGAGGCGGACGCCATATCTCCGGTGATCAGATAGTTCATCCCAATGAGGAGATTTGAAGAGTGCTTTATCGCATGAGGCGTATCTCACGCCATCCACATGTGCGAGTGAGACAGAATATCATATCGGGAGGACGAATAAGTCAGGGGAGGCTGAAGTCACGGCTTGGAACTCGTTCTCGCCCTTAAGCTCAGCTCTCCACATGCGCGCGCCGAGCCGTCGAATCCGCAATCGCGTCGCAGAAGTCGAAGCCGAAAAAAGTTGAAGCGGCCAGAGCTTGGGCTGGCTTGGAGGGCCTTTAGCAACAACTGCGTGAAGCAGTCTGCACATTACATACACCACATACTGGCAATGGGGGGCCGCTGATCGACTACGCCGCATACATCATACCTATATCTACACTATGGACGTCCACCGCTCCCGTTTCGTCCCATACCCTTCATCGCCCATCAGCGCAGTCGCCTTCTCGAGAAACAGCGACAGCGGTTATTCTGGTATCGTTCCGGCGCTCAAGCTCGCCATCGGTCGCGAGAATGGCAGCATAGAAATCTGGGATCCCCAGAAGGGACTCTGGAACCAGGAGGTTGTCTTCGCCGGTGAGAACCAGAGCGTAGACTCTCTAGTCTGGACCCAGGACCCGGACGAGAAAGACGTCGAAGGAAATGTCATTGTCGGCCAGCAGAGACTTTTCAGCATTGCATCCTCGCCTGCCGTGACCGAGTGGGACCTTGCGACTGGACAGCCTAAAAGGAAGTCGACTGGAAACTTCAGCGAGGTCTGGTGCATCGCCGCGCAGCCCAAGCCGAAGCCTGGAAAGAGTTCAGACGAGCAGCAGAAGGCTCAGGATATCGTTGGAGGCTGCGGAGACGGTGCGATTGTCCTCCTCTCTACACAAAATGACGATCTGGAATTCAAGCGTTTCCTGGCACGTGTGAGCGGCAAGCGCGCGCGATGCATGTCTGTCGCGTACAAGGATCAGGATATTGTGGTTGCCGGATTCGCAGACAGCATGATCAGGATCTTCGACACAAGGAATGGATCCCTGCTGCGTAATATGAGCTTGGGAGTCGGCATTCCTGGTGCGCCGAAGAACGCCATGGTCTGGCAGGTGAAGTGCCTGCCAAATGGCGACATTGTCTCTGCCGACTCCAACGGTGAGGTGCGCTTCTGGGACGGAAAGTCATACTCATTGTCTCAACGCCTCACTGGTCACGATGCCGACTGTCTGGATCTTATTGTAAGCAACGATGGCAGGTCGGTGTTCTCTGGCGGTCTTGACGGAAAGATCGCTGTCTACAGACAGACCGTACAGCAGAATGGCCGCAAGAGCTGGGCAAAGGGCAGTCACAGACGTGTGCACCACGGCGAGGTGAAGGCTATGGCCTCGTTCGACAGCAAGCACTTGAGTGTTGTGGTGTCTGGTGGAAACGACATCACACCCGTGGTCACTCCTCTGCGCGAGTACGGCAAGGAAAATGTGCGTGGTCTGCCCAGTCTGCCTTCACAGTCTCCTGTGACCAGTGCACCCAAGGCTAGACTCTTGGTCAGTTGGTGGGACCAGGATATCCACATCTGGCGCATTGCTAGGCAATACACACTGGAAACACTCCCTGAACAACAGAGACCCCGAAAGCTTGTTGCAAAGATCACACTGGACTCCAGAGATCCTCTGACAAGTGTTTCCATCTCTCCCGACGGAAAGCTCCTCGCAGCATCGACAAATTCCGAGGTTAAGGTATTCCAGCTTCGCAAACGCCTAGACTCCGATGGTCTTGCTGTGCGAAGACTCGAAGTGCCTGAGGATCTCGCCGACTCTGGTGCTCGCCTCGTCAACTTCTCGAACGACGGTAAATGGCTGGCTGCTGCAACTCCGGAGAACGAGGTACAGATTGTGCGCTTCACAGCGGACACTGAGAAGCCGAAGCACTTCAAGATCATTGATCGCGTCGTGGATCTCGATCGCCCTCGTCGCAAGAATCAGCGTGTGTCTGGGTTCAACAAATATGACCACGCTATCACACGCATAGCGTTCAACGATGATTCTTCTGTGCTGGTCACTGGTGATCTTTCAGGATATCTAGATTCGTGGGTCCTGGAAGGTCATGAAGACCCTACAGCGCCTGCTCTGGACCTTGCCAAGCACGATTCTGACAAGGGATCGGATGATGGCGCCTCTGACTCTGACTCGTCATCAGACTCCGACGACGATGATGATGCTGTCGCTGTCTTCTACGGGCAGCACTGGACCGATAACCCCAACGGACACCTCCTTCCTAAGCTCGACTCTACACCACTCGTGCTCACTTTCAGACCTCAAGCCAACAAAGAAGCCACAAACGACCTCGTCAATGGCAACCCTGGCGTTCATTCTACCCGTTCCAACCCCCATGCACATGCCCACACTCTGCCACAAGGGCAGCACAGGCTCTTTGCCATCACGGCGAGACACCAAATGTACGAGCTCGACGTACTTGCTGGCAAGCTCAGCGACTGGAGCCGTCGCAACCCCACCGCTGTGTTGCCTGAAGACTTCACCAAGATTCGTGACCGTGCCGTTGGTGCCGTCTGGGACACCAGCGCACAAAATGAGCGCATTTGGCTGTACGGCAGCACATGGGTGTTCATGCTGAACGTTGGTCAAAACCTTGACGATGGCATAACCTCACTTTTGAACAAGAAACGCCGACCTAGCGAATTCGAGGACGATGGAACGTCGAAGCGCATCAAGGGCGCCAGCAGCGGTGCGGGTAGCAGATTGCCGGCATCGCAGCGTGCTCCTGGCCATGCAGGCAGCATCAAGATCACATCGCAGGACGGCCAAAGCGAGGCAGTGGCACTCAGAAGCGACAATGATGAGGACGGGGATGTTGCCATGGAGGATGACAACGACGATGCAGATGGTCTTCAGTTGACCCGTCTACGGAGTGAAGATGGTGCTGGTGTTGTGCCAGCACAGTATGAGAGGAAGTTCTGGGGCTCGTTCAAGTACAGACCTATCCTTGGTATGGTGCCTTTGGAGAACGAGGGTGGCAAGGGTGAAGATGTGCTTGAGGTCGTTATCGTGGAGCGACCAGCAGATGAGAGCCGTGGTCGTGCGGCGGGCAGATGAGGTAAAAGACAAGTTGGTCAATACAACGACTGCTGAGTGTAATGCTACATATCTGTATTCAATAGCATCTGATATCCTATAGACGGGCTGAGCCTATGTTCATCTGTTCAAATCTGGGAGTCGTTGATGCATCTTCGGAACATATCCTTTCTTCCTGAAACCCCTACAATCAATACACTGTCCAAGCAAATGATGGTGCAATTTAATGCTGACTGTTGGCTTCATAGACGAGACTTTCCCAGGACAGACACAACGATCTTGCCATACACCTTCCTCTCCGCCAGGTCCTTCAACGCACGCCCAATCGACTCCAGCCCTTCATACTGGCCATAAAGTAAAGGCTGAAGCTTCCCTTCAGTAAGCATTCGCAAGTACCCGTCCCAAATAACTTCCAGATCCCTCGGAAAGCGCCTACCACTCTCTCCAAACCGATATCCTACAAGCGTGATACCCTTCAACAGCAAACGATTCATCTTGACCTCTTCCATCACACCGCGTCTAGCAGCAAACCCAAGTATGACAATCGTGCCACCATAGGTCACGCAACGAATTGCCTCGTTGACCATGCCAGTATTATCAAGCACAGCATCCACGCCCTTGCCCTCCGTAAACTCAAGCACTTCCTGCGTCCACGCATCATCCTCGGAAGCAACAACAACACGATCGACGTCCATGTCTCGCCGCATGTCCGCAGCTTTCCGCTCGTCGCCCGCAAGAGCAATCACCCTCGCTCCCAACGCTTTGGCGACCATACAACACGCACTGCCCAGCCCGCCGCTCGCACCGCTGACAAGAACCGTCTCGCCGCGTTTCACTTTCGCCACGTGCACTACGGCAGCATACGAGACTGCTTGCCCGCTGATCGCACAGGCGACTTTACTGCTCACGCCATCCGGGATTTTACGAACGTGGTTCGTCTTCGCTGTGACATACTCTGCAAATGCACCGATGCCTGCGCCGAAGACTCTGTCGCCTTTTTGCAGGTTGGCGTTTGCGGGTGCTTGCTCGATGATTCCGGCGAAGTCGTAGCCTGGGACGAAGGGTGGGTGGACGTTTCCTTTTTTGGCGTGGACGTTTTGGTGGGTGCCTTGTGCGTGGAGGATATCTGCATGTTGGGGGCTGCAATGGGTTACGCGGACGAGGTATTCGTTGGTGGTTGGTTGTGGGATGGGGATTTGGGTTGGTTGGAGGGTTGATGGGTTGGGGACGAAGGATTTGACGAGGATTGCTTGCATTGTGGATGTTGTTTTGGTCTTTGCTGGTGACCAGATA
>Ga0265797_10003838_pt1 | contig 23569 bp, 23 predicted proteins | sample P2T30metagenome_FD_192433 | JGI IMG/M metagenome (GOLD analysis project Ga0265797, IMG submission 192433) | Plant litter microbial communities from East Loma Ridge, Irvine, California - P2 T30 | ecosystem: Environmental > Terrestrial > Plant litter > Unclassified | place: USA: California... | reverse complement strand
GTACTGCCTTGGCCCCGTCTACTGGTCGCTTGCGTTCGTGGTCGGTGCCGCCGTGCCCAACATCGGGGGTATCGTCTCGCTCGTCGGTGCTGTCTTCATGATGAACTTCAGCTACACCTTCCCCGGATTGCTTATGCTTGCGCACAAGATCCAGGAAGCCGCTGCTCTGCCCGGTGAGGGCTTCAACCCTTACACTCGCGTCACCACTCGCCTCGACACCGGCATGAAGCGCTGGACTCGTGGTTTCAAGAAGAGCTGGAAGTGGAGCGCCCCTCTTACTATTTACGTCCTGCTTGGTCTTGCTTGCTGCGGCATGGGTACCTGGGCTGCTATCGAGGGTCTGATCTCTGTGTTCGGCCCTGGCGGCACTGTTGCTACTTCGTTCGGATGCCCTGCACCTGTGTAGATCCATTGAGTTTGGCCAGTTATCGATCCGACCTGGGAGCAGATTTAATATTTGCAGGCTGGATATATAAACATCTGTTAACAAGCAATAATACAATCATTGTAATTAATCATCTGATTTGCCGCTCACGTCACTGCGTCATGTATAGCGTTTATAGCAATGCTTTCCACATCTACTACCTTCATTTCTATTTAGCGCTAGTAGGGGTGTGCTGCAACGAACACCAACTAGATCTTTGTAAATTCCTATCCATGGTGGTCTATCAATGGAGAGGGGTCGAGCGAGAGATCCGATGGATGATAAGAATGGCTCATGTGTCTGAAGTTACAGCATTCCAAGCGCGGCCAAGGTGAATTATAATACGGCTATCAATACTATGTAATTCTCTGCTCGATTTGCAGGAGACGAAAATGAGCGTTGTCTGGATGTGGGTTTCTCAGCTTTCGAAATTAAATTGTGAATTCCCATGTCATTAGTAGATCGTTTCATCGTCGTCGTCGTCGTCGCCAAACTCAAGCAAACAGGTCCTACAAGCGTCTCCAGGATCCGCCGCCGGTAGTGGACGCACCCCCATATCCAGACGGCTTACCATCGTCCCAAGTCTGAGAGCCGTAGCCATCAGGCTTGTCCCAGCCACCGGACGATGCTGTGACCGTAATTGTGGTGTCGCTGCACGTCCCGTCGGCGGTGTAAGTCGTGGGAATACCTGGAATTGTCTTGGTGATGTAGTCCGTCGCATAAACCGTAGTCTCATGAGGAGGCGAAGCCGGGCCAGTCGGCGAAGCGCTGCAGGTTGACACCGTTTCGTAGCATGTTGTGGTTTCAGTGCTGGTGATTGTGGTGTTGGCGCCGGGCTGGAAGACGACGCTGGTGATTGTGGAGCCTAGGAGAGTTTTCGTGGCGTATTGCGTGTAAGTGATGCTGCCTCCGGGGGCGGTGAAGGTTGCTCCGGGGAGTGTTTCGGTTTGGCGTTCGGTTACTGTCGTCAGGGCTCCCGGTGCTGTGGTTACGAACGTCGGTCCTGGGCGTGTGACGAAGGAAGTGTAGACGATGGAGTGATTAAAGCCGGGAGCGGTCAAGAAGCTGGTGAATGTGGCACCTGGTGCCGTGAAGAAGCTTGTGTAAGTCGCGCCAGGCAAGGTTTGAGTGATTGTGGTTGTAGATGGCTGAGAGACGGGACCAATGGGGAAGGAACATGATGTGACGGTTGCGCCTTTCTCCGTGGAGACGGAAGTCTCGTAAATCGTGCGTCCCGGCTGTACCGATACGATAGTGCTGGTGTATGCAGATCTGATCGTGGAGTAGACGAACTCGGTCGAGCCTGGGAGCGTAGAGTATTTTGTGATGGTACTAGGCGCCTCGATGAGCGTAGAGACCTGGTAAGCTTGTCAGCTCAAATTTCGCGAAAATGGGTACTGTCTTCAAATCCAACTCACCTCAGTAATTGGCACGCTGATTGTCTGCGTGTGGAAGTCTGTGTATGTAGACGGAGCCGCAGTGAGCGTGACGACCTGCGTCGATGGAGCTTGAACAAGCGTCGTAGCCTGAGAATATGTCAACATGCTGCCGGACGCCGCTTAATCTGCGAAACGTTCACAACCGGGACCCACCTGAGTGTACACCGAATTGATGGTCCGAGTCTCGATTTCTGTGATTGTTGATGGTGCTTGAACCAGAGTTGTAGTCTGGGATGAGTCAGTATACTTCTCGCAAGATCTCCGAAGGTTCACTATCTACCTGAGTGTACACGGAGTTGATAGTTCGAGTCTCGAATTTTGTGATTGTGGAATGTGCTTGAACAAGGGTTGTAGTCTAGAATAAGTCAGCATGCTTCTCACAAGATCTGCAAAGGCTCGAAATTTACCTGGGTGTACACTGAGTTAATCGTTCGAGTCTGGATCTCTGTGGTTGTGGAAGGCGCTTGGATCAAAGTCGTGGTCTAAAATTGGCATTAGCAACGGATGACGATTCTCGAAGTTCGACAATCAGGCAAGTCCCACCTGCGTGAGTACCGAAGTAATAGGCTGATATTCCGTAGCGGTTGAGTACTAGAAAGGGATTAGCGTTTGTCACATGTGCTAGGCTCTTCGGATTTTGCTCGAGATTTATCTCCAAAGAAGACGACTTACCTGAGTCAGCACGGAACTGATCGTCACCGTCTTGACATCGTGAACAGTGGATGGGGCGGCCGTAATAGTGCTGTATTGGGTGGTCCGCGACACAACCGTTGAGGTGAGAGTCGCCCAGTGCGTTTCCAAATACGTAGACGTCTGGTAGATCGTGCTTGGAGCCTGGATCATCACTCGTCAGCCTGATTCGTCTTTGAGCAGAGACTCCAACATACCTGGGTGTAAGTGGACACAGAGGTCACTGGAGTGGTGACGAAAGAAGTCGACACCACCGTTGACGCGGGTCTTGTCTGCGTAATCACGATAGTGCTTGCGGGCCCCGCTGGGATTGTAGAATAGCTCGTGATCGTTGCACCTGTGATTCATCAGACCCTGCACTTGCGTCTCACTGGTGTTGAGTCTATCGACTTACCGGGAGCAGTGTAAACGTCATAAGAAGTAATTGTAGAGGGAGCGATGGTGCTGGTCAGGGTCGTAACGAAATTCGACGTGATTGTGGTGCTCTGATAGACGGTCGAGGCAGGAGCAGTGAAGCTGCTGACCAAAGTGGTCGTGCTGGCCGGGAGAGTCACAAAGCTGGTCGAGGTAGACGTGCTCGGTGCGATGGTCTGAGTTGTAGTCGAAACATAAGGCACGGTGATGTACTCTGTGTACGTCTGGACACTGGCTGATGGGCTCTGCATCAGTGAACCTGTCAACAGTGAGGGCAAACGAGTCTTCTCACCTGGCTGGATTTGTGTTTCAACTACAGTGATGGCTGGTAAAGTGGACGTTGAAGTCAAAGTCGTGCCTTGATACTAGTCAGCTTCTGAATTGGGATTCATTGTGTGCTTCAATTACCGGGCAACGTTAGGGTCTGAGTAGCATATTCCGTCTTGCACTCGGTCGACGTCTCGGTAATAGTGGTGCCTTGGAATGGTCAGTCATTGCAACGAGTAGATCGAGTGGTTTGCTTTTGGGTCCATAGCGGATGACAAGGAGAGGCGCTCAGAAGATGAATGCGGACGTGATCCAACTTACCAGGAGCCGTATATACCGACGTCACAGTGAAATCGCGAGTAGAAGTCTCGTAAAAGGTAGCAGTAGTGCCTATGAGGGAGCGTCGTTAGTGGAGCTCATTGGAAAGTCCGCCATCAATTCTTACCAGGCAAGGTCACAACAGAAGTCGCAGTCGTGGTCTCTTCATTATAAACGGTGGAAGTCTCGCGCTGGGTCGTTGTCACGACGTCTGTTTCTTCGTGAGTAACGGTTCGGTTCCATCCCGGGCCGTTTTGCGTGATGTAAATCGTGACCAGCGCTGCTGGCTGTGTCACGGTCCCAAATGAAGTCGAAATTGAAGTCTGCACTGGGCCTCCGATGGTAACAGTGGAGGCTGGGGCGTAAGGAGTGTGGTCGGATCCAGAGATGTAAACAGTCGATGCGGATAAAGTCGTGGTGTAGCCGGAGCCTGAGATGTAGACGGTCGGTCCAGCCACTTCTGTGGTAGAGATCTCAGTGACGGTCAAGGCTGCACACGTTGTACCGTGTCCCCATCCGCCGCCACCGCCGTACTGCGAGCCTGGATAATCCACAGTCGAGCTGTGATCCCAGGAACCATCGTATTGCGAAGAACTCCCCCAATCACTACTCTGGGGGCCCCAGGATCCGCCATCAGAGTATCCTGGCGGACCATTATTTCCACCAGGGCTAGCATCCCGCTCTTTACCACGAGCGATGAGATTTCGTGGCGAGGCGGACACGCCGGTGAAAGAGCCAAAGGCCAGAACGAGTAGTGAGAATGTAGCCATGGCTTAAACTAACACACGAATGGTAGACAAGATTAACGAGCGAGGGTTTCCAATCGCAGATAGTCCAGGAGCAAGATTGCTTCCTGGAGAGGATGTGGTTCTGAAGAGGAGTGATCGGATGCTGTGATATATTGAATACTTGTACCTGAATCGGTATCCTTGACTCTGACAAGCTCGCCCATCCTGCATTTCATCTCGGCAGCTCGAAAAGGAAGTTGCCACGGAGGAGGCATGATCTGATCCTGCACGCAGTGGCTGCAGCATGCTTTTCGTCCAACTCGTATATGCGGTGCGCAGGCATACCACGAGTCAGATGCAAGAGGTTTTATAGGCTTGCGTAGTAGACAGTGACACGTGCAGCACGCGAGACAACGTTTTACGGCGCTCATCGTCTAAACCACGGCGCAGGAACAAAGCCATTGACTTCGAATCCAGGTCGGGCTTACTCGCCGATATCGATGGCGCATGGAAGGGCTGAACTCCGTGGCATAGGTTCTGCCTCGTATAGGCATTCGTTCTCGTGCTGCATATGTCCGGAGATCTCTAGCCATCGCAGACAGATTGCCTGTACTGTATGGCTTGCAACTAGAAATCTGCCAGTACTGAGTAATGTCACACCCAGAGAGTGTTCTCGGATTGGTTACCTATGCTTCCCACCTGTGTATTCAAAGAACTTGCACACGCGAAACAGATGATCGAGAGCTATAGTCCCGCCATCGACAATTAGCTGTTGCGGTGATACGCTTACGCTCGTGTAACCTTGCCAGCCCGCTGCGTGGCGACTGTGTGTCGTGCGACAGCAGCCGCATGGGTCGGGGAAGCATGGAGCACGAACACATGAGCTTCCCCTGTCGTTTGCCGTGTAAACAAGGCTGTGACAGCATTGTTGTTAGGATGCAGCTTCGAGGAGGAGGTCTTCGTGTCATTCCAGCCATCACGAAGCATCAATGTGGGGCCGCCTTCCCGGCAACGACACCAGCCTTTCCATCCAACAATCGTTTGATCTCAAGCCTGCGCGCTTCTTTGGGCATCTCTACACTGCGATTGTGGCACATGGTATCAATCTGGACGCATTTTTCATCGAGATACTAGGACATTCACACGAGCATGTCCGCAGTGCTGTAGATACCTGCGTCACCACCTTCCGTTATGAGACACAAATCCAAGCATATTTTCATTACCACTGACACGAGCATTACATCCTGTTAGAACTTGCAACTGATGTATGGACCTCAATGCCGATCCTCATTACATGCAGTGTAGTCAGGTACGTGTGATGGGTGGCGTTGCAATAAACGCCACGTATCAGTACCACTGCTTACCTCGAAGTCGTGTTGCACGACGCGTGGTTTTCCACAAGACGGCAGCTTGCAGGTCTGCTTCCAAGGAACTCATCACGTTTACCCAGCAGCTGAACTCCATCGCCCGCACTTCCGTCGTCCCCGAGAGGCAACTCTGCTGATCAACCAGGCGGTCTTCAAAGCCGAATTCGCTGACATACATATCGACATGTCGTTCCCCCTGCACGTGCGGGGCGTGCAGCATCTAGTGCCGAAGCTGTTACACGATCAAGGTACTTATTGCATACACAGCGAACCTCTAGCTGCGGCAGTGAAGGAGACGGAGACACAGCGATACACCGCAGCAATTATGAATAGGCATGCCTCCACGAATTCGTCATCGCTTCTTCAAACTGCAGTTTTCTTGAGGTATCGTGCGTCGCTCTCCTTGAATGGATGCTCCCTTACCACTGTCTCCACCAGGTCTCTTGCTTGATCAGTCCGCGGCGTCATTTGCACATCGAAATGACCCGGGTGTGAAATGATGCCGCTTCCAAAGGTATGCTCGGGCTCAACGGTCTGGCCAGTGCCATCAACAGCCTTCCGTATGTCGAACACCGCCAAAGATTGCACAAAGGTCAGGTAAATCGAGGAGTCGGCAAGGACTTTGCCTGGGCAAATCCTCCTTCCGAATCCAAAGGTTACGTTCGTCGCAGAAGGCTCGTTGTATGGGGCAAGGAAACGCTCCGGTTTGAAGGCTTCGGGATCATGGTATGTCGCGGAATCCCTAGTGAACCACCAGATTGCAGGCACAAGGTACGCACCCTTAGGAATGCGGACGCCGTCGATCGTGTCCTCCTCCTCAGCCGCATGAGGCAAGCCCATCGGGGTGATCGGGTGCCACCTTTGAGCTTCTTCAACCACAGCATTGATGTAAGGCAGGTTTTCGCGATCACCAGCTGTGGGTAGCTTTGAGGTCCCTACCACTCTGTCGATCTCTTCTTGGGCCTTGCGCTGCACGTCGGGGAACATGCTCATTGCCAGGAAGAAGGCGGCCATGGTGGAGACAGAAGTGTCGGCTCCACCGGTGTACATTGATGCCGCTGACCATTTGATCGCGTGCTCCATTTCTGCGTCAAGGGCCTGTTCCTGAAGAGCCTGCTCGATGGCCTTCGACACGAAAGACGTACGATGATCGCCACTGGCCATGCGCTCTCTGGCGAATCTGTACGGAATTTCGACAACATCTTCCGTGGTCTTTTTGTAATATCTTGCGGTCTGCTTATAGCCGGAGCCTGGCAGCCACTCGGGTAAGTGCTCGATGAAGGGCAGCATGTCTACCGCCCACTTGCCGGGGACCACAGCGTCCGAGAACTGCTTTAGAGCTATGCCTACTGACTCGACTATCGGGTCCGTATCATGTGGTTCGATGGTGTAATTGTACACGATGTCCAAAACAACATCAGCGGTTTCGCTATTAGGAAGGCTTGTCAGCTGTATGCAGTCAACGCAACAATGTCGGCTACTCACGTTTCAATATGCTGCACCAGATTTCTCCCCTTGTCGCGCATGACCCGCCACAAGAACCGGCCCACTGCAATCTCTTGCACTTCGTCATATCTCGAGATGGCCGCTTTAGTTCCAAGCTGCTGATAGGTCTGCTTTCTGTACAGACGATGTAACGGCCCATAAGGAAGGCTTGCCAGGATTTCGCGGTAGCCACACCTGTAAGAACAATCAGTTATGTAACCTTCTTAAGGGAAGGCTGTATCCATAGAAGAGCTCACATCTCAATTCCGAACTTCAGGTTTGGTCGTCCTGAATATTTGCTGGCTCGTTTTTCCATCAGCTCGAAGGCGACTCTTTTGTCATGTATAATGACGATTGTCTGGCCGAGCACAGTGACAGAGCTCAGTGGCCCATACCGGTCTTTGTGCTTCAGCCAGTGTTGGTATTCTGGCATTCCCGGAGGTGGCAAGTCCATGATATTGCCAACAAATGGCACGCCCTTCGGACCTGGAGGCAATGGCATGAAGTTTTTTCGGCGACTTAGCCATGCCCATGCCAGTATGGCGGGTATGAGGATCAAGAGTGTACCGACGGTCGGACTGAAAGCCATGATGAGAGTTAAAAAGTGGTTAGTCAGCTCAACTTTGCGAGTCTCGAATATTATGCTCAGATATGAGACGTTGTGTCGAGGCGGTATTGGAGTTGCAAATACTACACAGGGTCAGTGGTATGTAGCCAATTCGCCTTCTCGGTCGGCGAGCTGAGCATTGCGGTGGGGTGTACGGGATCTTATGCGTAGTGCTGACAGTTGGGGCTGATCCACGCTTGAATTGATTATCCTTGCTAGCCGATGATCCAGCTGAAACGCCTGCTACCTCAGTCTGACCAATAGACACTCTACAACGAAACATCCTATAAGCGATCCAAGTCTGCGGAACGGAGAAGGGGAGCCCTATGTCCGGGCGCGTCCAAAACAACACATTCGCAGACTGGGAGAAACATGGATCCATTTGAGCTCACGTTGCATTTCTGGAGGATCATAATTGATGATAGTCGCAATACTCATAAACTTGCACGGAGATCTCGCTCCCATCCGCCCTCGGATTCGAAGATATCGCCGACTTTCTTGCTGACAGCAAGTAAGTGCCGGTCGTGATAACGGGGTGCAACCAACGATAGACCTACAGGCATGCCGTTCTCGCCCTTGAAGCCTGGAATGTTCACGACTGGAGTGTGTAGCGCCTATGGATCTGTCAGCGAAGGCTTGATTGTACGTGCTAAGGAAGAAACCTTACCGTCCAGATCAAGCAAAAGGCAGCGCTGCCAGTCTTCTCAATCCCTAGTGGCGCCTCGTCAGGCACACTGGGCGTCAATACAGCTGCGTACCTGCCGAGTAGCTCGTCCACTACAGGCCTTGCTGCAGAGATGTTGTCAAATGCATCCAGTTGTGCTTTGCGCGAAATCTTGTCGCTATTCTCAACGTGTCCGACGAGTTGGCCTGAAAGCTGTTCTTTTGCCACTGCATAATCAGGAAGAAACGCTGTTCTCCCATCTGAGTTTAGCACCGTGGCATGCCAAGCAGGGAGCTCGCTGAGGTGTTCAGGGAGCTCGATCTCCTCGACTTCAGCGCCGTGGGTGCGGAGAAGGGATACTGCTTTGTCCATCGCAGCGGAACCACCGGGACCAATGTGCGGCCAGACCATAGTCTTGAGGAAGGCGAACTTGGCACCCTTGACACTGAAGTCTGTTGGTGCTGGGTTATCGTCGTGAATGGCAAAAATATCAGCAAGAAGCTCCAGATCAGCTACACTCCGAGCATAAAGTCCCAGTGTGTCTAAGATCAATGAATAGATCTTCTGTCCCTCGCGAGTGATAGAGTTCCACGTGGGCTTGAAAGCGTAGATGCCGTTATAGGAGCCTGGACGAATTGTACTGCCTCCAGTCTGAGTACCCAGGCCAATCGGAGCTTGGAAATCGCCGACCGCAGCGCCTGAGCCTGATGATGAGCCACCGGGAGTACGGTTTGGATCGTGCGGGTTTTTTGTTTTCGATCCTACTGTGGTCGCCGCAAATTCGGTAGTCGTTGTTTTGCCGAAGATGAGTGCGCCAGCTTTTCGCAGAATGATGATGGAGCCAGCGTCGACTTCGGGCGCGTCTCCAGTATAGATGGATGAGTTGAATTGGGTTGGCATGTCTGGAACCACAGTCAGACGTGCAAGCGGAAGAGGTAGCATCGCTTGAACTCACCTTTGGTGTAGATAACATCCTTGACTGCTATTGCCATGCCGTGTAATGGACCACGCTCTGCATGGGGTACTGCATCGAGTGCCTGTGCTTGCTTTATCACATAATCCGGGTCGAGATATGCCCACGCTTGAACAGCTTCATCTCGTGAATCGATGCGCTTCAAAAGTGATCTTGCGTAGTCTTCTACACTGATTTCGCCATCTTTGATCTTGGCAAGAACCTCTGTCGCCGTGAATCGATGAAGCTTGCTACTCATTCTGGATGGGTGTTTGACTGCTTGCGTCAGCTCTCAGTGGTAAGGTGGCAAGTTAATGAAATTGTGTGAGACGGTATAAGCCTGTTATTGGACTAAACATACTCGAAGGGGCATGTTTGTTCTTGCATGGCAGTAATATACTCACGGCGCTTTCCTAAAGCCAGCCAGCCAGAAGATAGCTGGGATTAGGCTACGGCGAGGGCCCGCATGCATCGTTCTGTATTAGCTGACACATGGAAGTCGACCCCAGATAAGCACCAAGTCCTGCATGGTACCTCCTGTCAACTATCTCCTACCGCATGGAGCAAGTGTTGTGTCAAGCGAGTCAAAGGGAGTTCGGGTGGAGGATGATCGGGCAAATTCGGCCAAGGCCAACAATCAATTTGTGTACGTCACACTTGGACAGGGGGCTGACCAGCCATCAATTATCGGCTCAAAAAGAGCCGATGGGCGGCCATTGCTTCATCGCTTGTATCATCCCGACTGCCTGGAAGGTCTTCTCATCCCACAGCATCCTGAAGCAATTATGGCGTTGTTCCAAGCACTGGAACAGTTTCCGGCTGTCAAGCCGGGCTGGCCACTTGACGTGATTGTTGTGATCCGATGATTACAACGCGCATAGACACCTATGGAGGATCTTTAGTGCAATAAGGCATGCTAACAGCAGGTCTTTCGGCTGCGACGATCCTACGCCGATGCCCCTCACTGCTTGACGATACTAGACCGCTGAGATCATTACTGGTGATACTCACTAGTAGTGCGACTTTGCTCCCGAACACCGAACGCTGTGTGGTGTTCATTTTTTTAAACAAACACTTGCACATCGTACGCCAGGCCTTCTTTCGTCCGACTTGCCTGGAGATGGACCACTTCTTTTAACGATCTTGAAGAAACTTCTCAGCTCGAATTTGGACTGCCGGAATGCAATCATGAACAACCAGTGCCCCGCCGACGGAGATTTGGAAGCAAATCACTTTTCAGAAGAGAAATTCGCCAACGGCCATGACTACAATCTCGATGGCAACATAGTCAGCAAAGACGGCTCAAGCGAGTCGGTCGCACCCACACCAACACACGACGATCAGACCTCGGCCGCAAGAGACGAGCAAGCACCTCAAGATGACAGCGATGCGGAGTCCATTGGCGGGCAGAGGAACACTATGTCTAGCAAGCGACTTATGGTAGCGATACCTGCCTTGTCAGTCTGTCTATTTGTCTCGTTCGTCGATCAAACCAGCGTATCTACCGCCACACCTGCAATCGCCGGCGATTTGGCAACAGGGACTGCGACTTCTTGGATCGGGACATCCTTTCTAATTGCCTCAACTGCATTTCAGCTCATCAACGGTCGACTCTCCGACATATTTGGCCGCAAGAATCTGCTGTTGATCTGTCTGGCTCTGATGGGTCTCGGGGACCTTGGATGTGGATTCGCCAAGACTGCCGACCAGCTGTTTGCCTTGCGTTCGATTGCGGGTATTGGTGGAGGTGGAATCAATTCCTTAGTGATGATCATCGTTAGTGATATCACTACACTCCAAAACCGGGGCAAATACCAGGGTAGGTATTGACTTTTCCTGGCAGCAATCTAAGCGTACTAATGCTGAGTCTTAGGCTGGCTTGGTGCTATCATTGCTCTTGCCAATGGTGTTGGTCCGTTTCTTGGGGGCGCTATAGTCGAAGGTGCAACTTGGAGATGGGTATTCTGGATGATCCCCATTATGACGGCTCCAACTGCAGTCGTGATCCTGTTCTTCTTGCCGCTGAAACACCGGTCTGGCGATCACTTCGAGAAGATGAAGAAAATCGACTACGGAGGCGTTATCCTCAACATTGCATCTACCCTTCTTGTCTTGGTTCCACTTTCCGGGGGTGGCGTCACGTATGCATGGTCATCACCATTCTTTATCGCTGCGACTGTAATAGGTGTGGTGCTAGCCGTCCTCTTTGTTCTCTACGAATGGAAATTGGTCGCTCTTCCCATCATGCCGCTCCGGCTCTATCAGGCCCCCCATTGCTGGGCACTCTACCTCCAATCCTTCTTGACCGGTCTGGCTTACTTCGGAAACTTCTTCTATCTTCCCATTTACTTCCAATCGATACTCAAGTACAGCCCACTGGTTTCCGGCGCCCTGATCTTGCCAGTGGTCATCACCACGTCTGTGGGATCAATCGTCAGTGGCCAGTACATGGCTCGCGTGGGCAGCTATATGCACTGCATCCTGGCCGGCTTCATCCTGTGGACTTTGGGCAGTGGCCTGACCTTGCTCTTTGATCGCAACACCGGACTTGGTCCCTTGATTGTGATCCTGATCGTAGAGGGTGCCGGTATCGGTCTTACACTACAGCCTACTCTGGTGGGCATGTACGCTAACAGCCGCAGCGAGGATCGTGCTGTCACCACCGGACTGCGTAATTTCATCCGCACAATCGGTGGCGCATTCGGCCTTGTAATCTCTGGTGTTACGCTCTCAAACACGTTGAATACAGGCCTGGAAGGCGAAGATTTCGCTTCGAACAGCCTGATTGCCGAGCTCACTTCGTCTACTTACGCCCTTGATGCACTCGATTTGTCAGAGCCACAGCAAAACCTGGTGCTGGATGTCTACATGCTCGGTTTACATTACATTTTCATCTTTTATACAGTCTGTGCAGGGCTCAGCCTGGTATTGACATTTTGGGTTGGAAATACCAGTTTGAAAGCCCCAAAGACCACGGAAGATGATGTGAGGAGTAAAGCGGAGGGAGATGCGGTGCCGGCTTCACCAGAACAAGGCGAACAGGCTATCGTGTCACGCACCAGAGGCGAAGACTCAGAGAAAAGATCTCCTGTGTAATAATAGCATACGACGGTTCAAGCTGTAGCGTGATGAAAGCACATACTCATCTTCGACCCGTCAAATAGACTTTGCAGATGTGTTGCATAATTCTGCGCTCATTTGTGAGCTGGTCTCATCCACATCGACGGCTCGATGTGGGACGATCTCCCATTGAGATAAATGTACAGCTTCAAGATTATCTCGGTGGCAAGCGACAGACGTCTCCCAGTTTAAGGCGGTCGACGTATCCTCATTGGAAGGATTGAACGAGTGAGATCTTGATAATACTTCAGTGACAAGAACCGTAAATCCTATAGCCCGGCGCGGTTGATAGGTCATCAGTGGAACCGCCGGACGGGTGAGATGCTTATGATGCTTCAAGAACGAGTATTATGGATCACCTAACTCGGCGCATACTGCGTGCTTGTTGAGACTCCCAAGTCAATGAGATTGTGAGAACATCTCAGTAGTATCTGCACTGGTACTATCAAGCATGGGGTCAAATGACAAACGTGCCCGATGAGATGAGTTGAAAGACCTCCTCCTACGTATACAGACTTGTGATGAATTGCTAAGCACAATTGTTCACGAATACAAAGAATGCTTTGATTGATACTCTAGATCTTTAAATTGTGTACCGCAGCTAAATCGTGCTTGAGCTATTCTGTTATAAAAACGCAGAACAATCGTCAGCTTGCCGGGTTTTCGATCACGTGCTTATATAAACACGTGACCGTCCTTAGGCCTGACGGGAATCATGCGTCGCTTTCCTGCTTTCGCCAAGTGCCTCGTCATCGCAACTCTCCCGCCGCTTATCACGACATCCTGGTCCTTATCGGACATGCAACTGCAACTACCTCCCACGTTGATGCATACCCTTGTTTTGAATCGTTATCTTGATGTTTGACTAATGCGAGTATGCCGCACGAATCTCGGCATGATTGTCATATCCTAAAAGCGCTTCGGCCTTGAAGTTCCCGATCATCATGCCCTCTAGCTGCAAGACCTTCTATCCATCTCACCTGCCATCAGTGGCTAGTTAGATTGCAGTAGCATTGGCAAAGAGCTGATACGCATCTACCAGGCTCATTCGCCGGCCAATCCTAGACCATGCTCGTTAGACGGTCTCCCTGATAAGAAGGTCTGACGCCTTGTGGAAAGGTTTCCTCCGTGAGCGTAACGGGGTAGAACGACCAAGACATGATGAGTTACCGATAGCATGGGTACTGAGCGGCCAAGTGCACCCGAAAGCTAGATTGGCTTGTCGCATAGCAAATGCGGAGCAGAGCAGCCAAAGCTATATATGTAAGTTGACAAGAAGCATAGCACTGCTGTACTATCGTCAAAGTACTGTGTCCAACATCGAATCCACATATCAAGAACCATAACGTTACCATGCCTGAAGTATACGCCGCACCGCCAGACTATGCATTCCCCAGGAACTTCAAGGGCTATGGAGAGAAAGGTCTTGAGGGGTTGAAGTGGCCCAACGATGCAAAGATTGCTGTCAGCTTCGTCATCAACTATGAAGAGGTGAGTAGCATCGCAAATTTCTTTCCAATATTGAACTCGTCACTGACATTTGCAAAAGGGTGGTGAGCGCTCTGTGCTACTTGGAGATGGCCGCTCAGAGACCTCTCTTCGCGAGTACCCAGCAGAGCCCGACATCAATGAACGCAGCTACAGTGGAGAGTCTGAGTTCGAGTACGGCTCTCGCAGAGGCTGGTGGCGTCTGTTCAAGCTCTTCAACGACTACAAGATGAAGTTTACTCTATACGCTGTCGGCTCAGCTTGCGAAGAGCAACCAGAGGTTGTTAGCCGATGTGTCGAGGAAGGCCATGACGTCGCCTCGCACGCATACCGATGGATTGACCACAAGAACCTCTCTGTCGAGGCTGAGAAGCAGCATATCCGCGACGGCATCACTGCACTGAAGAACCTCGCTGGCTACGCTCCCAAAGGATGGTACTATGGCAGACCTTCTCCTCAAAGCCGAGCACTCATCCCTGCCGTGTACGAGGAAATGGGCGAAGAGCTTCTGTGGGCAAGTGACGCATATGCCGACGACATTCCATACTGGGTTGATCTTCCTCAGGAAAGAGACAGCGAGAACCCCAAAGGCTGCTTGATGATTCCTTACAGTTACGATTGCAACGATTTCAAATTCCTCACACCCGCCACTGGCTTCCGCGACCCGGGCGGATTCTACGATCACATTAAGAACGCCTTCGATGTATTGTACGAAGAAGGCGAAGCGGGTGCACCCAAGATGATGACGATCGGTCTGCATTGCCGTATCATTGGCCGACCGGGTCGCTTCAAAGCTCTGCAGGACTTTGTCAAATACATCTCGTCCAAGGAAGGTGTATGGGTTGCGACCAGGACAGAGATTGCCGAATCTTTTAGGGAGCAATTCCCTTACAAGAAGGGACAGCTAGCTTAGTTTACTTGATATGCCAGATTGACAAAAGACCATGTCTTGAACAATTTTTCTATATATGTCATCCGTACATCATCCATAGTCTCAGCATATAATTGCACGATTACTTGTGCGGAAGATACAGTACGTGTGCTTAAGTTTGTATACAACTCAAATGTACCTTTAAAATTGGCTGTATCTACACTTATATTTATATGCTGTTACCATAGACTATGACTATAGAAACGAGTATATCGACCATTGAGATGCTATGGTCAGTGCATCCTGATCTTAGGTAACATTGTGCTAGTATCGTTGCTCATGTATGTCAAACAGTCCTGTTTTGCCAATCAGATTGTGTGCAAGCTTGAGCGGAAGGGCTATGAAAAAGTGGGAAAAAGTCGGAAATGGGCTACACATCTAACACGATGGCCAATTCTTCTACAAGTGTATAATAGCCGTAAGCGTTCCATGGTGAAGGCTCATATGAGAACACTTGCGATATAGACAAAGACTCACCGAGATACAATAAATGCATTGCCAGCAATCATAACCCTGCGTACCCCAAGCCGCACGCAGACCGCTGAATGGATGTACCGAAACCCTAACGTTAGGCAGGTAGCGGAGTGCTTTATGGCCACTGGATATTGCTGTGTCCCTACTAACTTACGATTTTTGACGATGTATGTGAAATGTTCATATTCTCACTTCACTTTTGGACATGTTTTGATGTTACCTGTTTGGGAAGGTGCGACCTGCGTAGCGAAGGAAGGCACGATTTGGTGGAAGTGAAAAGATTTGGGTCAATTCTTAGCGGCGGGCATACCCGATTGGCTGATGGCCATGATCGGCACAAATGTGAATATGGATCGAGATATTTGGAAGTGTCCTGCTTTCGCCTGCCCACATAGATGAGCAGAGACGGTGAGGATATGATTCGTGCATCGTATTCATGAAAGCCGTTGCCTATCTCAATCCTTCGATATCCCACTGACCTTCGCCCATCGAAGTATAATTGCCCATCTGCATGGCTCCATCCTGCACTGGGTCCACGCCGTACATGCCCAGGCCATCATAGCCGTCCCAGCTCATATCGAGATTGCCAAAGCCGCTTCCACGGATTCTGGATGCCGGATCCGGTACAAGAGTCGCATCGTCTCTGACCATCTCGTTCCACATCCTCCATCCCTGCCATCCTCCGGGGGCTTCTTCATCAACTTCCATGAAGGCTTCTTTGACCGCATCGGAGACCATGTGGCCCATTGATGTATCGACACCTTGGACTCCGTTTGAATGTAAATGTCCGAGATCTCCTTGGCTTGCATGCGCTGCCGGGCCAGATACGTACTGAGCGGCCTCGGCGTTGAGATGGCGTCGTTGAGATACTTCAGCAGGCGCATGAGAAGAACCCGGATTGACAATCGATTTGAGTAGGTTGCCTGACAAGGCATCGAAGATGTCGCGATACTTGACCGCACCTGGCCACTTTTCGCCAAAGATGGTCAAACTCTGAGAGCAGTCTCTAGTCGCCTCGAGCATCTCGTACGAAAAAAGCGAGCGGTCTCGCCAGAGGCAGTATACAAGCGTCAACCCAGCCACAAAGCATGAGTGCAATGATATCATCGTGTAAGTCAACGTCCTGTTCTGGTTGAGACGCTTGTATGCTGTGCATGCTGAGGACGCCGATCTTGCGCAAGTGACGAATCGTGGGTCCGAAGTTTCCAGAGTTGGTAGTAATATTGTGAAGAGGAATAGGACCGCCTTGTGGTACTGCCTGATATGAAGTCAGCAATAGCGTCAATATTGGTTTTGACAGTATACGTACACGCCATAAAAGTCTCGCGCATCGAGATATGCGCTCTCAGGGTCGTACATCCAGGTAATCTTGTTCCCGGCCTTTGGTGTCTTGGGACATGTTTGTATCCACTTGTCAAGGTCTGTTTTCAACGTAGCCATCTTCCGATCAAGTTTTGATCGTTGCTCGGGCGTGCCATTAGTAACATCCTTGTCGACGCGGAAGACTGTCTTGTGAATGCGCGAGTTGATCTGATCAAGCTTGATGATGTGTATGAAAGGCTCGACGTTCGACCATTTGCCTTGAGCAGGATCACGAGCCTCTTTGTGTGTGAGCGTCCAGAATTGTCCCCCGGCGCTTGGAAGCTATGAAGCGGTCAGCAAACAAAGTAAGCTACAGTGGACTTGATTCGCTTACCTCAACATTGATGTCCCGGTCTGCAATCGCAAATGCGCGACCCAGAACGATGCTTGTCGTACGGTCAAGACAGTAGCACGACCAGAAGATACGGCGGCGGATCTCAACATCTCTTGCTTGTTCCGCTGAAATTATCTTGGTCTGTTTCCTATGTAGGCCCATTTCGATGCAGACTGACGTGGCGTATCGGATTTGAGACCAAGCTCCAGCGCCGTAGGGAGATCGCTGGCCATGAACACCAAGAAGCACGAGAAATTGGAGTGTCGCGAGGCTGTGTTGCTCGAGTATGCAATCCATTGGCTCAGTTGCCGCGATGAGATGGCGCTGCTGTCAATTAGCAGCCGCAGATATCACTGTAAAAGTTTAGAAGTCTTACCTCCGAGTCTACACTGAGCATCTTCCTGGTAAGCGATAAGAACCGAGCAGTGATCGCATAAATGAGGTGGAAAATACTGCGCTCGACGACTGTGAGGGCTCCAGCCAGGTATTGTTTCATGAACAGATCCTCGTAAACTACCCGATCTAGCAATGGCCAGCGAGTGTGTATGCGCTCGAAAAATGTGTCGAATAGCATTCGTGCTTGGTCTAGCTCCGGAAAACCAAACGTGGCGGACTCAGACTGTGTTGATGATGGCGGCGTTGGAGGTTTTGCAGACCCGACTTGCTGCCTCTCGGCGTCAGCAGCAGCTTCATAGTTCGCTCGGTTGCCGGCTCCTCTGAATATCGAAGATTGAATTACACGAGCAATTGTGGCACCTGAGCTGGAGCCGACGTAGTAAGGCTCGGAAGTCGCATCCGTGGTACCTGAGGCACACAGAGAAAGGTAGGCCACGCCATCTACGAGCGAGTTCCTGTCGTCAACATCGAGATCGTCGGACATTGAGTCCCTGGGAGATCGATGTGATGACCTCCGACGCCTCACATGCTCAGCTACTGCAGAGTCTCCAACGGATTCTGAGATGGCTTCGTTGTGTTCTGCTGAGTCGTTTACAAGGTGATCCTCATGCTGATCCGGCATGCGAGCTTCCAGGAATGCGATGCGTTCTTCCAGGGCGCTAATGTATCTGGTTCCAGGTCAGTGAATTTACACAAAGCGGATGACCGACAATTAGAGGTCGGAGTATACGCACAAGGATTTTCCACCAGGGTACTGAGGTCGGACCGCCTTCTCATAAGCGCATGCAGTGCCGACCTTTTCGCATGATCTGCAACACGGCTGGGTGCCATCACACTGGCAAATATACCGTCAGGATTTCTGCTATTGCTCTGCCTCAATGAGGTGCGTCACTTACTCGTTGCTTGCGACGCTTGCATCTTTTGCACGCCAAGGTTACACGGGACTTTCGAGGTGCGGATACTGATGTGGTCCTTTCTATCGATGCTGTGTGGGCGGCATCAGCCCCGTGTTGTTCCAATATTGGTCCTGTTGCTATTGTTGCGGTGACAGCGGTATCAGACAGCCTTGAACGATCGGAAGCTGAGCTGTCGCGACCCCCAGCATGGGTCTGTGCTGCTGCTATGCCGCCAACAGTATCCTTGTAGCCAAAGGTGCTGTCGGTTCGGTAGTGAGGGGGCATTATTGCCATGTGGAATGGTTAGCAATCTGGATTGAACTGCGTGTATGGTGCTCTGTAGCCTTTGGTTGGTCGAACAGCATAGGAAGTAAACGAGCCGACGAAGGATAAGAGGCCGTCAAGAGCATTGGGATATAGAGTAGGATGAGACGCGTCTCCACTATCAGTCGACACCGAGCTCGGGCGCTATACACGGCGCTATGAACCATCAGGCGATCATGCCTTCTGTACCTGGAGTCAAATCCGTCTTCCTTTCACCGAACATCTCGAGGCTGGGCTCACGCCGCACGGCAGCCACACAGAAGATAAGCGACGGCTGGCTTGTTCTAGACTTGCATAGCCGTGCATTGTCCCATGTGCTCCGGCATATTGTATCAAAGTCTACAACACTGTTGTCTTTGACGCCTTTGTAGATCGATCGCACTCGTATCTTGTGGTGGATGACGACCAAGGACGTGACTGGACGACAACTGCACCTTGAAGACTGAGTCTACCAGCACCGCGGTTCACGAAATCCCGTACTGTAATATGCACCGTGCACCCTCCAGATGGGGAACGATCAACATAGCCGACACGCTATTTCGTACACCCCGCTCTTCCACACGATCCCTGTTCATTGGTGCGCATTAGAAAAAGTTCAAGGGGTCATTTCGGACACTTGACAAGAAGGGCTACATCACATGGCTTACGTCCGCTCGAGCGAAGTTTTATTGATTCGATCAAACCGAATCCACCGTGGTTTGACCAAGTCCGACGTTGCTGCTGCTCTCGCAACCGCTCTGCTGCCTCGGCGATAAGGATCCGGTCCCAGGCAACGCAGGCCAAGCTTGTTATCTCTGTGTTTGTGGAGCTTGACTGCCCGTCCAATCACCCAAGGGCTTGATAGCATCGAAGGATCGGAAATATTTGAGTCAGGTACAAAGCGTACTCTGGTCCATTCCTACTCGATTCTTATCGCGAGCCCGACTGTTTGCAGCCTTATCATGGAACATTCCCTGGCCTGGCGAGCAGGGGAGAGCTACGTCGGCTCAAAACCTGCCGACAGAACTGCCACAATCGTCTTTGGTTTCGCCCTGGGCAGAGCAATCACTAACGATGCGTGAAGTCGATGAAGCGCTGTCGTCGCAAGATCGATTAGTATATGTGAGCTGCGGTATCCCATGGGCATGATGGAGCGGGTCTCCTCAACTACTTGTTTTACTATCGATTTGAAGAAACCACCAGGAAACACTTCCAGATCGTGAGGCAACCACCTAATTTAAGCTACAACATTTTACAGGAGCATTTGAGACACAGTCGGTACGATGGGCAGGCCCTTAATGCCAAGCAAGGCAGACTTGACTGCACCATTTCGCTCCAAGCGAGCCTTCATTGAGTTCATCAAGTCTCCCGAAGGCAATGAAGGTCACGCTACCATTGGCGACGCGAGATGGTCGAACAAAGACCTGGAACCGACACCAGTTGAGCACAGAACATGGACCTGGTAAGATGGTCGATTACAATCCTGTCAGTCCGTCACTGATCAACAAAGGTACAATTTGCCACTTTACTGGCTTTCGAATCAGTTCTCGCTCGTTGGCTGGAACACCGGGTCTGCACTGGTTACCGTGGGCCTGGTGAGCTTCCCCCAATACCCCAAAGCGCATTGGGCCTTGCGTACTAATTTTTTGTAGACATGGCAACAATCCTTTGTGTCTGCCTGCCTAGGTTCCTTCCTGGCGGCAGTTGTGGTGGTTCTCATGGCTCGCCCTGGTGTCAAATACCACATTGGCTTGTAAGCAATGGCTCCCGAAGCATGATACACTTGGACCCAGAATCTAATGATCTTTAGCCCCGTGCTTGCACGTTCAGTCATGGGAATGTACGGATCATACTTCTTCGTCTTCATTCGCGCCATCGTATGCATCATCTGGTACGGCATCCAGTCTTTCTACGCCGGAAACATCCTGTCCGTAATGCTGCGCTGTATCTTTGGAAGCTCCTGGGAGAACCTTGAGAATACTCTTTCAGCGAGCGCGAACATCACCTCCAAGCAGCTGTTGGCATTCTTCATGGCCTGGCTCATGGAATTTCCTTTCGTGAGTCCTTTCTGTGGTGAGAAGCATTGACACGCAATACTGACGATTTGCAGATGTGGATTCACCCGAAAAGCATTCACTACATTTTTACCGTCAAGGGCTGCACCATGCCTATCGCAGCATTCGCTCTGTTTGGCTGGTGTATGGCGAATGGTGGAGGACTCGGAGCCATGGACCTTGCTTCTTCTGCGGGTGAGCTTTCATCTTCCGTCACTCCACTCGGCTGGTCAATCATGGCAGGGATCAACACGATCTTTGGCTCTCTCTCGCCCATGCTGGTAAACCAGCCCGATCTTGCTCGCTACTGCAAGAAGCCTCGCGATGCTGGCATCTCTCAAGGAATCAGTGTCTTCGTTTCATCCATCATCGTCTTCTTCCTGGGCATGGCGTCGACAACCTCGATACAGGCTCTTTGGGGAGAAGCTTACTGGAACGTCTGGGATCTGCTGGATGCCATCTTGGACCACCACTTCGGTGCTGGTGCACGTGCAGGCATTTTCTTCGTCGCGCTGGCATTCTTTTTCGGCGTGTTTGCGACCAACATTGGCGCCAACTCGATTCCCTTTGGCGCTGACATGACTGGTCTGTTCCCCAAGATCCTCACTATTCGCAGAGGCCAAATATTATGCGCCATCCTCGGAGTTGTCGTGCAGCCATGGCAGCTAATGGCTAATGCGTCCGCTTTCTTGAGGTAAGTCGATCGAGACCACGTTTCCGAGTTACGCTGACATTTGAAACATAGCTTCCTGGGATCTTACAACATCTTCATGGCGCCGCTTTGCGCAGTAATTATCGTCGACTACTATATCGTTCGCAAAGGCAACATACACGTTCCGTCGTGTTATGACGGAAAGAAGTCAGGCCTGTACTTCTTCGTGTCCGGTGTCAACATATGCGGCGTGATCGCATGGCTACTTGGCACAACCATGGGCATCCCAGGTCTCATCGGACAATACCAGCCACAGATTATCAGCAATGCTGCTCAGTACATGTACATGATGGGATGGCTTCTGACCTTCACGACTTCGGCAACTATTTATTATGCGCTCAGGGTGTTCATCAAGCCGCAGATCTTCCCCACTGGCCGGGAAAGCACACCCTACCAGCGAGAGTGGCTGGCAAATGACGGTCGCGAAGGTTTCTACGAAGGCGAGCGAGATGGGGAAGAGATTTACGCGCCTGCGACACCGCCCGTGACAGACGCGGAGGAGATCCAGGTGGGTGAGAAAGCGTACAAGTCTGTTGTTTGAGACAGGATGGACCTCAAATGCGATTCGGGCAGACTCAGGTAGTATATAGTACTTCACATTGTACGATTTTATTGTTCTTTGATTTATTCGGATGGTTCTCATAGGTTCTTATAATTCGTGCGCATGACTCTACATACAGCCTCATCAGTCGTATCTCGATGGTAAACGAAGTCAATTTTGCCACGGGCTATATTACTGTAGCAAAGTGGTTGCTTCCATATGATATAAGTTATGTGCTATCTCAATGGGAGTACCACAAAATTTCAAACCGAAATTTGTCGATGATACTACTAGAGTGCTTCGTGGCCACAGAGATCACTGTACGTAAACTCATGGGCGAGGACTGTAAGTGGCTACTGCCTCTAGATTCATCTGGAACCAAGTCATCACCGTCACCCAACATCAGCATTTTTGTGACATCTATGCACCCAGTGATCAAAACCATGGTGTATTAGCAATTCATGCGTAGAGATGTAGTCGCATTGCGTGCTAGGACGGCATGTGTCTGGTAGTCCGATCGGGTGCGAAGGATCCGATCAAAAGTGCCTCTGAGATTGGAGGTTCGGAAGCTAAATTGCCGACGAATGCTGATACAGCCATCTAGGAGTTATCTCGGCGACCGCGCATCTCGCGAATCGATTGAACGGCTATATCTCTGCTATACCGAATGATACTTACACAAAGATTCTGCATATTGAAGTGTCGCCAGTCATCAGCATCATACGAAAGTCACACGACGCTACCTCTACTCGATCCCCACAGTTTACCACTATGTCTCGGCTCTTTCAACCGCTGTCAGTGGGACCTATAGCGCTGCAACACCGCGTGGCGATGGCCCCTCTGACGAGATATCGATGGGGAGACGACTGGGACACGACTGGCATGAAGGACATGATCATAGGTATGCGGTAACACATCGAATCATCGGCTGACCGTTGCATCGATAGCAGGTTGCTGATATGTGATTACAGAGTACTATGAGCAGAGAGCGTGTGTTCCAGGCACACTGATTGTGAGCGAAGCGACTGTCATTGCAAAGAATGCTGTCGGTCGCCGCAACTGCCCTGGGATCTGGTCCGAAGCTCAGATTGCCTCTTGGAAGGAGATTACCGCAGCTGTACACAAGAAGGGTTGTGTTATTTACTGTCAGCTCTGGCACCAGGGTCGATCAGCGGATCCCGAAGTGCTTGAATCGGAAGGTTACAAGATGCTGTCTGCCAGCGCCGTACCTATGACTCCACAGGATCGATCACCGGAGGCTATGGCCGAAGAGGAAATCGTCAGTACAATTGGCGACTACGCTCAAGCAGCTAAGAACGCAATTGCTGCTGGCTTCGATGGTACGTGAATGAAGGGTACAACCCATTCTCATGGTCTAGGTTCGGACTCTGAGATAGCCTCTCAGCGGTAGGGCGAGCAGTACGGACTATGAAGCTCGACCGCAAGCGAATGTAACGTCTGAGACAATGTGCTGACTTGAACCCTTCGTTCTGCAGGCGTGGAGATCCATGGTGCCAATGGTTACCTTTGCGACCAATTCTTACAGACCACATGCAACCAGCGAACGGATGGCTGGGGTGGGAGTATTGAGAAGCGTGCTCGA